>ENA-UOOK01001647-UOOK01001647.1-fermentation-metagenome-genome-assembly--contig:-NODE-1647-length-29032-cov-15.654450_pt1 | contig 29032 bp, 24 predicted proteins | sample MGYA00245777_ERZ724023 | MGnify/ENA primary metagenome ERZ724023 (study PRJEB28704, sample SAMN03018312) | fermentation metagenome | biome: anthropogenic terrestrial biome; feature: soil... | reverse complement strand
GGCGGATTGGAGGCGCGATACACTCTTGTCAATGGAAATATCCGGCACCTCCAATACCTACTTCGTTGGTACAGACGTCACGCCCAACGGCTGTTCGCGGGACGGCATGGAAGCCGTCCCCTACACCGCGGAGCTACCAACCATCAATTATGAACTGTCGGTTGTCCTTTGCCTGGGTTGGCTGCGCATGTGAACGTTTTGAACTAATCCGATCCCCAGCAACATCGAAACCAGCGAACTTCCGCCATAACTGATGAAAGGCAGGGTCAAACCGGTGACTGGTAACAGGCGCAGATTGACGCCGATATTGACGATGGTCTGAAAACCCATTAACACCCCAAAGCCATAAGCTATTAGCGCGCCATAGGCATCCGGCGCGTTTTGAGCAACTTTGAAACAACGTATGATTACAAAGACCAATGCGGCAACGACGATCACAGTGCCGACAAAACCAAATTCGTTTGCCAGGACGGAAAAGATAAAGTCGTTGTGCCTGATTTTCAAAAAACGCAGCTGTACCTGGCTGCCCTGCCCATAGCCATTTCCAAACCAGCCACCCGCACCGATGCTGATCAGCGCCTGTTCTACGTTATAAGTCTCTCCATGCCTGGCGGTCTCGTCGGGTTGAAGGAAATTGGTGATACGCGCTTTTTGATAATCAGCCAGGTAGGGAAAGTCGAACGCGAATGAGAGCGCTAAAAACAGAACCGCCACCCCAACCATGATCAGGATGTACTTTGTCTCCAGACCACTGATCCAAAGCATGGCTGCCCAAATCACAAATATCACGATGCTGGTGCTCAGGTTTGGCTGCAGCAGAATCCAAATGACAATCCCACCGGTGATAATCAGGCTGCGGATAATGGTAACCCAGTTGTTTATTTTTTCGATATTGACAGAGAAATAGCTTGCCAGAGCTAAAATAATGGCGATTTTAGCCAATTCGGCAGGCTGGATGGTCACCAACCCGGTTTCAAGCCAGCGGGCAGCTCCAAAGCGTTCTCCCCCCATAATGAAAACGATCAGGAGTAGTGCTGCTACAAAGATGTAGAACGGTTTACTGAGTGTGGTCCAGATGTGATAGTCAAAAGCCGCCACGAGGAAGAGGACCACCAGCCCGATAATCATGAATGTTGCCTGGCGCTGGGGATGTTCTTCAAGCGTGGGGTTGCCGGCAATGGCGGAGCTGATCAGGGCGACACCGAAGATACATAGCAGGAGAACCACTGCAAAGAGCACAAAATCGAAGCGCTGCCAGATTTGACGTGTGTTCATAACAGCTTGAGCCTTCCTGGTTTGTGGCTCTTCACGACCACTTCCTCACCCTCCAGTTTGATTTCAAAAGCACAATTTTTGCGCTGTTTGGCTGGGATTTCCACAGGCTTTCCCTGCAGAGTTATGTTTGCGTCATCATAATTCAACAGGCGGATAAACGCTGGCTTCCCTGCTGTGCCCGCGCTGATCTCACCCGCGGTTTCACCCCAAACCACCAGGTTGCCGCTAACAGACAAGGTCGCCTTTAGGGGAACATCTCCGATTATCAGCAGGTTTCCATTATGCTCAAATTTCTCGCCAGGCTCCAGAGACCTCCCCAGGCTGGCGAACGCGGATCTCCCGTCATCATCGATCGACGTTTCAACCTTATTTTTGCGATTGGGATCGGGCAAACTGGTAGGAAAACCATGAAATTCGGCTGCGCTGAGGGTTTGCACAGATTTGGTAAGGATCGTCCACAAACAGACGCCCTCATCGGACAAATCGCGCAACAGTTTATAAAGCTGGTCTTCAGTCCAATTTGTCTCACCTACATCTAAAGCGATGCGACCGCCTTTAAAGAAGCGCTCCTGGGTCTGAATTCGCGTAACCAACAGATCGCGTTGTTGGTGCCAGGGCAGATCTGGCAGGGTGATTAAAACCCCGCCATGAATACCTCTAACCAGCAAATCGCTTGTCGCCATAACCTAATTACCTGTTTGCAGTCCCTCGAGCTCAGCGTCGATCTTTTTAAATTCGAAATATGCATCAATTACTTTGCGAACGATCGGACCTGACACCGTCGAACCCTCATTTCCGTTGTAAACGAAGGCGACAACCACGATTTCAGGGTCATCATAGGGCGCGTAGCCGGCAAACCATGCGTGCGAAGGCCATGACCCCTGGATGCATAAGCCCTGGCTGTTCGCCCAGTCATCGCAATATTCAGCCGTGCCGGTTTTACCAGCGATTTTATTCTGGTCACCTTCGTATTCAATTTTGGCGGTACCTTCAGAGCTGGTCACGAGTTGCATGCCTTCTTTTGCCAGTTCAATCACCCATGGTTCAATAACTTTGACTTCACTGGTCTGGTTATTTCCCTGGTAGGTATGGATAAGCGGATCAGTAGTGATATCCCAGAGCACTTCGGGTTCAAATTCACGAACCGTGTTGCCGTAACCATCGACAACTTCACCAATCATGCTCAATTGCATATGCTTTCCTCCGTTGACGATGGTCGAGAAGGAATTCATCACCTGGACCGGGGTGGCAAGAACATAACCCTGCCCAACAACTGCCAGGTAGGTATCACCGGTTGCCCAGTTTTCTCCCTGGTTTAGCCTCTTCCAGGTCGGGTTGGGCAGCAGTCCATCTGCCTCACCGGGCAATTCAATTCCGGTTTCCTGACCGTAACCCAGGGCAGCGCCATATTCGCTTATGTTCCAAATACCAAGCCCTCCATCCTCAACTTCACCTGGATAGCCACCACCGACTTTGTACCAGTAGATATTACAAGAATATCCAATCCCATGAAGATAATCCACAGGACCATGCCCGGCATCATCATGACAGAAATAAGTCTGGGAATAGCCAATATCCGTCTCATAAAACTGGTTGCGCAGTGTAATTGTAGGCGTGCAATTAACGATTTGTTCTGGCGTAACCACGTCTTCATTCAAAACGCCAAGTGCGGCAACCATTTTAAACACGGAACCAGGTGGAAGCTCAGAAGTGATGGCTTTGTTTACCAATGGTTTGGCTTCATCAATACTGAGCTGTTCATAATAGTAACCGGGGATAAATTGCCCCATGCGGTTATTTTCATAACTCGGATAAGATACCATAAAGAGCAGCTCGCCAGTTTTGGCATTCATTCCGATCACAACACCAGTTGTGCTCAGGATTTTATCCCGCTCCCGTAAATAAAAGTCATTCCAATAATCCATTTGGGCAATTAAGGCAGCTCTGGCTGCCATTTGCATGCGATAATCGATGGTTAAATGGATATCCTGTCCGGGAATTGGTTCGATCGGTTCTTCAATGTCGCGAACAATTTCACCGCCAACCGTGACCTCGACCACCCGTTTGCCATTCGTACCTGCCAGAACGTCCTGCATTGAGTTTTCAATGCCCATATAGCCGACTTTATCGCGACCAGAAACGAAACCCAGATCGGTGTAATAATCCAGTAAAACTTCAGGGATAGGACCGAGGAAGCCGATAATTTCAGCTGTTTGATCCCCAGTGGGATATTCACGGATGGATTCGACCTCTATATCAATTCCAGGCCAATCCATCTTTTTCTCTTCAATGATCATCGCCGTCTCTTTGGTCAGGTCGCACTTCAGACGAGTAGGCTGAAATGGCCTGAGACTTTCCGCGATCTCAACGATTTGAAAGATACCGAGGTTGGTAAAACATGGAGTGAACGCGCTGGCAGTTTCGTCATTGACTTCCCCCTGGTTGACAGGGATGTCTATCAGAACGCTAAGCTGATCAAAAATTTTCCTGATATCGCCAGCCGAATCAGGCAATTCTGCTGGTGTTACAGTTACGTTATATTGGGCAGCATTTCGTGCCAGGACGACACCATTCCGATCAAAAATCATACCCCGCTGCGTTGGAATGCTGATTTCGGTTGTTCGATTATCTTCGGCACGGGCAACATAAGTCTCGCCATCAATGATTTGATAATTGAACAATTGTGCGGCGTAATAGATAAAAACCACGATAATTATCAGATACATCCATCGAAAGCGTGCCAGTTTGATGGTCGGTTTCTTATATTCATTATTATTATTCATGCTTCGACTCCTTTCGGAAAAGCAAGGAAGGCAAGTTCCCGCACGATCGCATGTATCGGGATCGCCAGGAGCATATTCAGTAACAAAGACGGCAGGGCAACTTCAACCAGGGCAGCATTGAAGTCGATATCAACACGCTGGATGAATATTGTGCCTATGGTAAGTGCTGTTTGTAACAGGCTTGCGGCGAAGGTGACGATGAGCATACCCAACAGGGGTGTTTGAAAAACTCGTTTATGGAATTGCCGTATAACCAGGTAAATTGTGAAGTAAACGATAAAAGGAATAAAGACAGGCAAGGCGGATACCAGGCTCGTTATCCCTGCCATGACCAATACAAGCACCCAAAGATTTTTGCTGCGATCATGCAGACACCATCCGACCACGAACAAGAGCAGCAGGTCCACGCTGCCTGAAAGGATCTTCCATTGGCTGAAGATGCTCAATTGCAGCATGAGAGTGACCAGGTATCCTGCCAAACCGATTAGATAAGAAATCATGCGGACCTCAGGGCACCAGTGGGCTGATATCCACAGCATCAAAGTTCATAATCACCAAAACAGCGCTTAAACTCGAAAAATCGACCACAGGCTGGATGGAACCAGTTTGAAAGAGGACATTCTCTTTCGACTGCATGGTAAGTATCTGACCAACAAAAATATTTGGAGGATAGGTGCCGCCCAATCCGGATGTCATCAATACCTCTCCCACTTCAACATCCGTCCCGACAGGGACCATATCAAGGCTGATCTCGCCGGTGATGGATCCACGCACCAATCCTTCAACCTGGGCAGCCTGCAGCTTGACGTTGACGACAGAGTTTGCGTCAGTAATCAGCTGGATTCGGGCGGCATCGGAGATGAGCGCATCGACACGCCCCACGAGACCCTGTTGGGTAACCACGGGCATACCGTGCCTGAGCCCGTCATTTGAGCCTTTATCGATAATCACGTATTGTAAATATGGGCTCACCTCCCGTCCAATTACGGTGGCGGCAATATACTCGTGTTCAGGGTTTGAACGGGCAAAATCGAGCAGAGTATAAAGAATGTCGGATTGAGCCACGTTTTCCTGCAAGGCGACAATTTCACTTTGAAGCATGGCAACCTGGTTCTCCAGCCGGGCATTTTCAGAGCGCAGTGTCGCCATATCGCGCGGTGAGTTGAAGAAATCGCTAAACGCGAGGTAGCGCTGAGACATCCAGCTTTGAGCGCTAATGAAGGGGCTGACAGTAAAGCTGAAAAAAGGTGTCAGATATCCCGAAACAGCCAGGAACAAGATACCAGCAACAACCAGGATGATTACCAGGTTGCGAAGGTTTTTTGGTGTTAAAAGCTTGGATAACATATCAATTTGGATTGTACCAGAGGATAAAAAAACACTTAAGAACGTGAATTTGAGTAGGGATCCCGTTCAATACCGACCAGCAAGTCTTCATACTTATCCATATCGTCGAGTACCATGCCACAGCCCCGCGCAACGCAGGTCATTGGGTCTTCAGCTACCCACACGCGGACGCGGACCTCGTTTGCCAGGCGGTCGGCAAGCCCTTTTAGCTGCGAAGTGCCTCCTGCCAGGGAGATACCATTGTCCATCAGGTCTGCCAGGATTTCCGGAGGAGACTCATCGAGGGCGTCTTTAATTGTGTCAACAATCACTTGTACTGATGGACCCAAAGCTTCCCTGATTTCGACAGAAGAAATTTCGATTGATTCCGGCAAGCCTGTAATCAGGTTACGCCCGCGTACGTCCACGGTTTTCTCTTCTTTCAAGGGATAAGCAGAACCGATGGCGATTTTCACCTTTTCTGCCATCTGTTCGCCGATAAACAAATTGTATTTGCTGCGAATATATTCGATTATGTCCTGGTCAAGCTCATCGCCAGCAACGCGCAGTGAGCGGGAAACAACGATGCCGCCGGCAGATATCACAGCAACCTCGGTGGTACCTCCACCGATATCAACGATCATATTGCCGCGGTCTTCGTCGATCGGCAAGCCGGCACCGATGGCTGCTGCTGCGGGTTCTTGTATCATGAAGGCTTCGCGAGCACCGGCAGACATGGCGGCGTCATATACAGCTCGCTTCTCTACTTCAGTAGCGCCGGATGGGATTCCGACGACCACCCGGGAATACGGAAACAGTACAATGCTGTTTTCGTGGGCTTTGCTGATGAAATATTCGAGCATTGCCTGGGTGATGTCATATTCCGAGATAACGCCATCGCGTAAAGGTCGCAGTGTGACCATATTTGCGGGGGTACGCCCCACCATCGCTTTGGCAGCTGCGCCGATTTTTTCCGGCTCCCTGGTGCGTTTATTGATCGCTACCCAGGATGGCTCGTTGATCACGATGCCTTTATTTCGAACGTAAACCAAAGTATTCGCTGTACCCAGGTCAATCCCCAGGTCAAGCGATAGCAACCCCAGCAACCATTTTATTGGGTTGAAAAAAGCCAAATTTTATCTCCATCTATCGAAGAGTGTTCTTCTAAAGCATTGGGCGAATTATATCATAGAGAGAGTTTAAGGTATGAAAAAAAACAATTTGAAAAAAAGAGCGGATTAATATGCGGGAAAGGCTAAGAAAACACTGTAGAGGGGGCAGGGGTGATTTCTTGAGGGAGTAGAGGAGTGATCGTTTCAGAGTTTTGTAGGGGCGGGTTCAGGACAGAATCTTTTGGAGAATCGTTTTGCCCGGAACCCACCCCTACAGCCTGGGTTTCCCTAATTCGTTATTCCCGCGCTTGCACTACATGACTGTGCCTGTACTTCGTGCGCTTTGACGCTCTTGCCACTCACCTGGAATTGATAATGTTTATTTGATTCGATTTTCTCTCACCCCCTTTAATTCCCCCTCTAAAGAGGGGGTCGTTGTTGCACCCCTCTTCAGAGAGGGGCAGGATGGTGGTCATTGCGAGCCGTTTTGCCGTTAAGCCTTGAGAGCTGGGGAAGGATCTTGTTCGGCAAAACGGCGTGGCAATCTGCAGTTGCCTGGCTTATACAAAGGAATATAGCAGGCTGTCGCACCCCCTTGTTGTGATTCAAGACGTCCTGTTATTCGCATGACGGGGGCTCGCAGTTACGGGCATGAGAATTAAAGTTTCACCAGTAATAATTACCTGTTCCCCGCTGCCCGCTCCCCGCTACTAACTTTTTTCCTGTCATCCTGAGCCTCTTTTGCGAAGGATCTTGACTGTCCAACGGGTAAGATTCTTCACTCGCGGTGACACGGTTTGAGGGGCGTCGTTGCGTTATGTATGATTGAGGTCACGAATGTTGGAGATCGGGATCCTCGCCGCTTTCTGACCACACGATGGCACTGCTACTACATCTGCCTGACGCTCTGACACCCCACCTGGAATTGATAATGTTTGATTGATTCGATTTTCTCTCACCCCCTATAATTCCCCCTCTAAAGAGGGGGTAACTGCTGCTGCCCGATCCCTGCTTCCTGTTCCCTGCTTCCAGACATCAGCTCCCAATTATTTTCAATGTTACAATTAATTCATCAGATGAACAAGATCGCGGAGACACATGAACGAAACCTTCAACCTGTACCGACTGCAGCAACTTGACACTCAACGTCTACAACGACTTAAGCGCATCAAACGTATCGACCAGATCATCGCTTCAGATAAAGCAGTTCAGAAAATACAAAAACGCATCGACCTGGCTCTGAGACAGCATACCGAGAAAGAAGCTATCCTGGCAGACCTCAATACGAAAGTCAGCGAAAAAACCCTGAAATACAAACAAACCCAGGCAAAATTATTTGGCGGTAAGATCAGCGTTACCAAGGAACTGCAGGACCTGCAGGCTGAAAGCGAAGCGCTCACAAGAACAATCCAAACTCTCGAAGACAAACAGCTGGATGCCATCCATGAATCCGAAATTACACAGGCAGCACTGGACGATGCCCACCTGGCAATGAAGCAGCTGCTCAATGAACAAGCGACTGACAATTCTTTACTGTTGGGAGAAAGGGAGAGGCTGCTCCAACAGCTGCCAAAAATTAATTCGCAGCGTGAGGCATTAAAAAATCAGATAGAAGACGGCTTGTTCGAAGAGTATTCGGCTCTTTTCAAAGCCAAAGGCGGAATTGCAGTGGCGGAAGTTATCGAGGGGAGCTGCAGGGCTTGCGGCTTCGAACTTTCACCAACAGATTTGCAGCAAGCGGCTAATCCGGGAGTGATCCTCAAATGTAAAGGCTGCGGACGGATTCTTTATAAAGCCTGATCAGAAGCCAAACAGACGGACTACCAGGCGGGAAAGCAGCCATTCAGCCAGGTTGATCACCAGGATGGCGAGTACCGGGCTGAAATCAATGCCATTAATGGGTTTCATTATATTGCGAAATGGTGCCAAAATTGGCGTAACGATCCTGCTGATGCCAACCCGAAGGGGTCGGTCTGCGGGTAAGAACAAGGTCAGGATTACATGAAAAAAGACCAGGAATGACATTGCCCCAAAAAAGATCCGGATGAACAATAGAATAATTTCCACTTTACCTCATTTTGAATAATCACGGGCGCCGAGAATAGCTTCGCCAATACGGATCACGGTTGCGCCTTCTTCGATGGCTATTTCAAAATCGCCTGATGTGCCGGCAGAGATCCCGGTCAGGTTCAGGGTTGGAGCCTGTTCGTTCAGGTAGTTTTTTAAAAGCCGCAAACTTAAAAAAAAAGGGCGCGATTTTTGCGGATCGTCGAATAAGGGAGGCATAGCCATCAGACCGATCAACTTTATCCCGGGCAACTGGCTAATCGTTTCTACAACCGGCAGTAAATTCTGCCAATCCTGTTGAGATTTAGCCCGAAAACCGCCCTTGCTTTCTTCTTCGGCAAGGTTCACTTCAAGGTACGCCTCAAGCGGCTTAAATTGCGCGGGACGTAACCTGCTCAGCCTTTCTGCTAATTTGAGCGAATCAAGAGAGTGTATTCGGTCAAAATTTTCGGCTACCTGCCTGGCTTTGCGGCTCTGTATGTGCCCGACCATCTCCCAATGCAAGTTGGGAATATCGGCAAATACGTGCTTTTTTTCAAGCGCTTCCTGCACATAGCTTTCACCAAAAGTGTTTATCCCGACGTTATAAGCAGCCTGGATAACTTCGATGGGCTGGCGTTTGCTAATGGCAAGAATTTGCACCTCATCCAGCTGCCTGCGGCTGGCTTGGCAGGCTCGTATAATAGCTGCTTTGATGTTTTCCAACCTGGCGCGAATTTGAGTTTCCAGCATTTCAATTTCCACGGTCACGCTCCAGCATTCAGGGCGATCGCTACGGCGAACCGTCCTGTCAACCCTTTCTCTTTACGATAAGAGTACCATTCGTCAAGGTTTTCGGCGGTACAAATGTTGGCTTGTTCGACCTTCATAACTCCAGCACTGCGCAGGATCCACTCGTTGGCAGCCCACAGGTCCAGATAGTAGCCATCATCTTTCATGTTGATAAAATCGAGAGCTTTTTCTCCCCATCTCGCCAGGAATTTCTTTCGCAAGTCTTCACCAACCTGGTAACAATTACCGCAGATGGAAGGTCCGATTCCTACAATCAGATCTTTGGGATTTGAACCATAATGATCAGCCAGCGCTCTCACAGCCATGGCAGCGACCTCGATCAGCGTGCCCTGCCAGCCTGCATGGACGATCCCGACCGCTTTTTGAACCGGGTCGTGAAACAGAATGGGCACGCAGTCGGCAAACCTCATCACCAGGGTTACCTCGGGATTTCTCGTGAAGATGGCATCGCCCGGCTGATGTTTTTGGGTTTCGGGTCGTGGGTGATCGGTGAAGTGGATTGTGTCGCCATGGACTTGCCAGACATCAAAACGCGATTCAAATGGACGACCGAAATTTTTGAACAAGCGCAGGTGATTCTCTTTAACATGCCCCGGTACATCTCCACATGTGCCGCCCAGGTTTAAGCTGGTGTAAGGACCTTCAGACACTCCGCCGAGACGGGTGTAGAGCGCATGGCTAACCTGCCCGGGGTTGAAATTTTCAAATTGATAGCTAACGATGCCGTCGCTTGCTCGCCTGATCAATCGCGTTCTCCTTTCCGGGCAATGTAAACAGTCTTTTTTGGTTCATTTACGATCTCTTCAATTGTTGGCAAACCGAACCAGGCTGTGAACCACCCAAACATGCTGCCGGAACTTACGCGCAGCCAGGGGGTGCTCTCCCGAATCAGCAATCCCGACAGAAAGGGCAATTTCATCTGGCTGATTAACTGCGAGAAACCATCCAAACCAATCGGAACAAGCGCTAATAAGATCCACAGGTACCAGGGCAGCGGTTTTAGCCTTCGCTTGGTCAGAGCAAAAATGACCCCAAAGATAAGCAGGCTGCCATAGATAGCCAGGTCCCGCTGGCATAATGCAGTTTTGTAACCGAGTTGTTCGTTTCCGCGAAATGCCCTCGCCGCCTGGTTGTCTTCAGAATCATTTCCGGTAACCTGTTCGTAGGTTTTCAAACCCTCAATCGCTGCAAGCTCACGCGGATAGACAGCTTGCTCTCCAAAAAGAAAGAAAGAGCGATAGGCGAGCTGGTGGCAGGAAGCTTGATAAATCCGGTAAATAAAATCCGCTGCGCGAGTGGAGCCAACCTTCATTAGAATCGGCGCGAGGAGCGCCAAAAAGACATATAGTGCCAGGATACCATTAATCAGAGTAAGATAATGTTTTTTGAACCATCTGCTTGGATTACTGTTCAAACTTTCTTCTGGAATCGTTTGGGATCGTAAACGTTCATCTGCCTGGTTGCCTGTATTTCTGTGATCCATTTAAGGTTAGCTTTCGACCACCTGGACAAAAGTGGATTGACTGCTGTTTGAGACCGTTAACTCTCCTGGATACAAATCGACAACCGGGTTGATCCAACGGTAAATCCATTTGGCATCATGGGGAAGGCAGTTGATACAGCCATGAGTGAGAGGATTGGTGAAATCGTTGTGCCAATAGGCAGTGTGGATTGCCTGACCGTCGGAATGGAAGATCGTGGTCCAGGCGACACCTGGCAGGTCGTATTGGTATACCCCGCCAGCGCTCATGTGCAAGGATACCAACTTGCGCCACACAGGCGTGCTTCCAGGCGGTGTAAGATATTTTTCCTCACGTTTCCAGCCCGTTGACACTTCACAAAAATAGACTTCGCGGTTGCCTTCAAGACAATGCAAGGTTTGATACTCAAGGTTTATCAGCACTTTTTTATCGCCGACATCAGGGTGGATCGGGGCGACCTCTTCTTTTGTGATCGGTCGGCACGCCCGGGCATCGACCCAGAAGGAATCAGGCAGAGCGCCATATCGCTCGGAAAGAAGGTATTCGGTATTGCCATTTACCTGGCGGATGTCTCTAACCCAATATACCTGGCTGTAATACAGCTTGGCAAGCCCGTCTGAGTCTCTTATCCACGAGGAAGCCTGGCTCCAGGACCCCTCCAAACTGAAATCGACCTTTGGAACAGTGATCTCGACCCACAAACCGGAATTGCCCTGGTCATCCACTGGAAGAGTCTGGAGAGGTTGATTGGGCAGATTCTTGACCGGCTGGACGTGTTTTGACAGGATGAAACCTTCGGAGGTTTCGTACCATCTTTGTTTATACCTGGTGAAGTCCAACTGGTTGGCGACGACTTCCTGTTTGATCTCAAGAATATCATCCCGCCAGACAAGAGTTGTGTCTGGAGCGTTCACGTTTGGCTCAGTTTTCAGGGGGATGTACGAGCGATATTCACCCGTGACCCGTCCAAGGTTAGCCCCCACAGCCCATTCCTGAGGGAGGTCCGCAGCGAAAGCCTTGTGCCAGGGCAGCATCAGCGCTCCCGCTGTGAGACCGCCAAGTTTCAAAAACTCGCGTCTTGTAAGATTCTTGTTTATATCCATGACATTATTATACGAGGGATGCGCCTTTACTCAAGTTTGCATAAAAGCTTGCCAACTTACCATGAGCTGCGATTGCGGGACGCCTCTCTTTCGATATCCTTTTCCTTGATAGCCTCGCGTTTGTCGAATTGCTTTTTGCCTTTCGCCAGACCGATTTCCAGCTTGGCTTTCCCTGCTTTAAGATAGACGCGGATGGGCACAATGGTCATTCCCTTGATGCGTACCTCGTCCCAGAGTTTGCGGATCTCTTTTTTGTGCATAAGCAGTTTACGATCACGCTTTGGGTCGTGTTGATTCGAACTGGCATGCTCGTATGGCGCGATATGTGCGCCTACAAGCCAGATTTCACTTCCGTTTGTGCGAACATAGGCTTCCTGTAGGGAGATTTGTCCTTTTCGAACGGATTTTATTTCAGTACCTTTAAGCACCAAACCGGCTTCATAGGTCTCAAGAATGAAATATTCGAAACGCGCCTTTTTGTTTGTAGAAACAACCTTAACGTCCATAACCTTCAATTTTAACATATTTATCCGACCTCGCCATAAAAAAGCGTTCCTAATCAGCAATTCTCAATATGGAAAAACCGGTTCATTTTGTGGTGTGGGGGACGGACGGTTGCCATGCCCGCCCGCGAGCAGTGTAGGGCGTGACGTCTGTACCAACAAAGTCGGTAATCTTCTTGTTGGCAAAAGTTAAGATTCTTACGAAGTACACTGTGTGTCACTTCGTTCAGAATGACAAAACCCAGTTCCTGGTCCATATTCCCTGTCCCCTGTTTCCTTTTTCCTGTTCCCTGCACACGTCCTGAACCCACCTCTCACGCTACGGAGTCCGATTACTCCTGTATTTTGCATTTTAGATCTAAACACATTCATATTGAGAATTGCTGTCTGTTCATGGGATTGTTAAGATCCTTCGAAAAAGAGGCTCAGGATGACGCAGGCAACGGGGAGCGGGTAGCGGGGAACGGGAACAGGAAACTGCTCGTAATATTCGTTCGAACTGCGGAATTTTTGCTACGTCGGGATTTCACCCACCCGGCGACCCTTTTGCAGTTCCAGCGTTCCTGCAGCGCCGGCAACGAAAGTTCGCAGTGTTGTAATTACTTTACCGCATTCAGAATGGCAAATCGGGTGATAATGAATTTTATCCTGTAAGGTCTTTCAGACTTGCGCTTTTCAACCTATCCACCAGGTCATCCTGGACACTCTGCCAAAAAGTGCCCAGTTGAGTACTAAGCGGAAATGTACATTTATCGGGTGTTTCAAGGCATTTGTTGACAAGTATCGGCCCGTCAACAGCAACGATGATATCGTGGATACTAATCTCAGCAGGATCTTTTGCCAACATCACGCCACCCTTAGCCCCGCGCTGCGATCGAATCAGCCCTGCCCTTCCCAAATACATATTAATTCTGGACAGGAACATCCGCGATATTTCCATTTCTTCTGCAATCATACTTGATGGAATCCATTTCCCCTTTTCACTCTCCGCTAAGAAAGCCATTGCGCGAATTGCATAGTCAACCTGGTTTGTGAGTTGCAAGTTCATTTGGTCCTCTTGATTAACCTGTAATAATGTGATTACTTGCCGACAAGTTTATCATGAACCATTATTTTTTGTTACCGAATCGACAGACTTTTTCGATCACTGACCAATTCCAGACTGTTGTCTTTATTCAGCCGTACATTATTATCGCTATTATCTCCGAGGATCGCCAAACAATTCTCACAACCTGGATACACTCTGAAGCCGGCGCCGTTCTGGGTATCGATTGCCCCAAAGCTATCCACACCTAGCTTTTCTGCCGAAGAAGGCGATAGGATTAACAAGGAGATTTCCCCATGCTCAAGCTTCATGCCAGCTGGAAGCTCTTCATACATCGTAAGTTCCAAAACCAAATCTTTCGATTCGATGAGGATGTTCTTCGTCAGGAACTCCTGCCTGACCTGTTTATTCTCCAACGCCTGGAATAAATTGCGGCTTGTCTGGTTACTTTCCGGGTCGCAAAGCCACAACACCTGGTCGATCGCGTATTTTTCTGCAACCAGGAACATGCCTGTGAGCTGATCACGCTTGCATTGGGGGATGATCACAACCTCCAGACGCCGCGTAAACAAAGGCAGCCGCGCGGATATTTCTTCAACGAGGCTGTGCTCTCCAGCCGAGCCTGCCAGCAATATGCCCTGCCCTTCTCCTCCCTTAATCAATAAGAAAGTTTGTTTTTCTTCACCCGGCAGGTAAATGTGCAGGTTTGTATCAGGCGCTCTTGCTACAGCCAGCCAGGTAACAACAGTCAATGCACCCAAGGCGATCAGCCCGTATTGTGGTTTCAACAATGTCACGCCGACTTCTTTTATTTTTGGACGAAAGATCAGAGCAAACAGCACAAGGTAATAAACACAAACCCAGAAAAAGTTGAAACCAGGCAAACTCAGTGGTTGGGTAGGGATTGCCGACAGAGTGAGCACAATCAAGTTGGTTAATGCTGCCCAAAGCCACGCCACCCATGCCACAACTCTTCCCAGTGTAATTGAAAGCAGCCCAGCGGTCATCGCGGTCAACCCTAAAATCATTACTGCCGGCTGCAAGGGCAGGATAAGCGGGTTGGCAATCAGAAACAGCCAGGAAACCTGGTGAAAATGCCAGATGCTGACAGGCAGCACCATCGCCTGTGCGATCAGGGTCAGAAAGACCAGCTCGGATATGAGTGACGCAAAAACAACCGCCTGCTTTTGTTCAAACCGGGTTTTGAACCAGTCTTCAACACGCAGCTGTAACGGTCCGGCAAAAAGCGCCAACCCGAGAGTAGCCAGGAATGAAAATTGAAAACCCAGGTCCCAGGGCAAATGCGGGTTAATCAACACCATCACCAACGCGCTCAAGCCCAGGCTATTGAGCGTGTTGCCCCTCCTTGCGACAGACCCTGCCAAAACGGTATACGCTCCCATGAAAGCAGCCCGCAACACCGATGGGCTGCCTCCGACGAGAAGACTGTAAGCTCCCAGCGCAAGGATCGTGAGGATCGCCCCTCGTTTTGTGCCCAGTTGGCGCGTGAAGAACAGCCCGATCATACCCGCTAAAACCGCCATGTTAAAACCGGATATGGCGATGATGTGCGAGGTGCCGGTTCGGCGATAAGCTTCTTCCATTGAGGGTGATATAGCACTTTCATCCCCCAATAAAATCCCCCGTAACAAGGCGTCTTCAGGCGAGGGGAAAATCTGTGTCAATACCTGGCTGCCGCTTTCTCTTAACGTATAAAGAGCCGCCAGCAGAGAGTTGCCTTGATCATGTTCGATCACCTTCACGTTTGGATACTGGATGGTGGAATAGATGCCTTGATGCCCGAGATATTCCCGCCAATAGAAGTTTTCGCCTTCGTCGGGTTTTTCAAGCTCTCCCCAAACATCCACACGGTCTCCGTAACTGATCACGGTGCCTAACGGAACGTAGAATAAAACTTTGCCGCTGACCGGATGCCCAGGCATCCCGGGGAGTGCCAGCTTTTCCGCGCTGACGACCACCTCCAGGCTGGATGTTTTTTGTTCGGGAGGGGCAACTACCACCCCGGTCAGGTTGATGTTGCCGCTCTGGTGATAATACAGCAGGTGTTCCGGATCGGCTGTAGGCAAGCTGAGCTGATACAACATCGCGGTTATCCCCAAGGCTGCCAGCACGAGTGTAACCGGGACGGATCGAATTGTCTGGATTGCAATCCGATCTTTTCGATGAATTAAAATACTGATTATTCCAGCTAAAACCAACCCGCCCCACCAATACCAGGAGAGATGAACCATTTGTCCGAGCACTGGTCCGGCGACTCCTGCCAGCCCCAGCCAGAAAAACGGCATAAAAGCGGGGATGCGAAATTTTCGTTTCAGGGCTTCAATTTCGCTGAACTCAGGCTCTGCAAGGCTGTCGTTGATAGTTGTCATTTATGGAGTCAATGCAGGGTCTGGAGGTAATTTAAGATTACTTGCAATGCTTCTTCAGCCAGTGTTTGCTTAACTGCTGACCTGTCTCCTTCGAGTTGAAAATGATAAGTCCAATCGCCATCAGGCGTGGAAAGCCCGATGCAGCTGGTGCCAACGGGTTTATCGGCTGTGGCACCACCTGGCCCGCCAATGCAGCAGACTGAAAGTGCCAGGTCGCTGTTGAACTGCTTGCGCGCCCCGCGTGCCATTTCGAGCACGGTTTCAGCGCTGACCGCGCCATATTGCTTAAGCGTATCCCAATTGACACCGAGAAGGTTGACTTTCGCCTGGTAAGCGTAGGCAACAACGCTGCCGATGAAGTATTCGGACGAACCGGGCACGTTGGTCAGAAGATGCCCGATCAAGCCACCGGTGCAGCTCTCTGCCAATCCGAGAGTGAGTTTCTTTTGGAATAAGAGTTTACCGACGCGCATTTCGAGGCTGTCTTCTTCGGTGACAGCTTCGATGACGAGCGAGGTCGCTTCTTTTGAATCGTTTTGCTTCCAGATTGAAACAACGCCATGTTCTTCTATATAGCTGGCGATTTCATGGCTGAGTAAGCCTTCAGAAACCAGACGCGCAGGAGATTCACCTTCGAGCAGCCTGGCGCGAATCTGGCTGGAAGAAAGATTGGCAACAACGATGTTATCCAGGTAAATGATCTGTCCGCCGAGCAATCTCAGGCTATGCAGAAATTCATAATTCGGTTCATAACCCTGCCGGGGACTGATAATGAAAGCGGTATTCTGGAGCAATTCCTCCCAGTGATACCAGGATTTGAAAGTTGGTTCATCTCCGCTGAAACTATCCACCCCTATTAAGAACGCCAGTTCGAGGGCTGGGTCTGTTATGCCGCGCAAGGCTGCCATCGTTTCAGCGGTGAAATTTGGTCGGTTGCTCCGCCAGACCAGTTTTTTCTCCAGGTCGCTGACCTGGACAGAATCCACTTCCCCTTTCAGGGTCTCGCGCAATTCAGCCGCAGCAATCTGACACATGTCAAAACGGCGTTCAAAGGTGAGCGGTAAAGAGCGCTTGATGTTGTCCCGGATGTTGTGGTGTCGGAATACGGGCATGATCAGCACCTTGCTGATCCTGACTTCACGCCGGGCTAATTCCCGGACAGCATCGACGATCAGTTCTGAATGCCCCTGGTGAAAGGGGTCAGCCGAAGTGCCAAAAACCAGGACGATCTCTTTTTCCATTTTATTGTTCCCGGATTTGTAAAGTATTTTCGATTTTGTCGAGTTCTGCCAGCCATAAATCAGGCTTCGCATCCGCTGGCATTCCCCACCCTGAGCGCGCGTCCAGCCCTACGGTGAACAATTGCGGTCCATCAGGAGCGGCAGTACGCTTGAATTGATGCCTGAAGAAGCGCTGATAGAAGGTGCGCAGGCTGTTCAAAATGAACTTTGGAGCATACTCATCCTTAAAAGTCATTCTCGCCAACGCAAACACCTCTTTGGGGTCACGTTTTTGACCGATGGCATGCCAGAGGAAGAAATCGTGCAGCCGGTAAGGACCGAGTACCTCTTCGGTGACCTGTTCTGTCTGACCAGCAGCGTTGGTTGGCTGCAACTCGGGAGAGATGGGCGCGTCGATGACCTGCTGAGCCAGCCGCAAACCCTCTTCACCAAACAGATAAGCTGCAGACCATGGGAGCAAGCGCAATAAAACAGTTTTGGGTAAGCCGGCGTTGACGTTATACATGCTCATCTGGTCGCCGTTATAGGTTGACCATCCCAGGGCGTTTTCGGACATGTCGCCGGTGCCGACAACCAGCCCCTGGTGCATGTTGGCATAATTCATGAGAAATTGGGTACGTTCGCGCGCCTGGGCGTTTTCGAAGGTGAGGTCGGGGCTGAGATCGTGACCCAGTGCGAGTAGATGCTGCCCGACCGCATCTGTGATTGTGTTAAACCGTCCCCATACTCCGGTGAGATCCAGCAAGTGCTTCGCTCTTTCGAGAGAGGTATCCGAACTGCCTGGTCCGGGCATGATTACAGCGAGAATGCTTGACCGCGGTAGCCCCAACCGATCGGCTGCCCGGCAGGAGACCATCAGCGCCATGGCAGAATCCGCCCCGCCGCTGAGCCCCAAAACCATGGTTCGCGAGCCGGTGTGGCGCATTCTGCCCATCAGACCGGTTACCTGGATCTCAAAGGCGCGTTCGAGCAGTTTTTCCACGTTGCTGCTGAATAGGAAGGGATTGTATTTATCTCGTGCATGGGAAAGCGGCTGCGTTGAGATTCTTTCGGACAGTGCTGCTTCAGGCGTAATCGCAAGGCTTTGCACCTGGCTCTCGAAACGGAGCTGTTGCCCGTCGCAAAGCTTGTTTCCCTGATGCCAGACCTGGGAAAGCCCGGAGTAAACATATTGACCAGTCGATTCGCCTGGTCCGGCTGAGCAGACTGCCAGGTAACCCTTTTGCTGGCTTGAAATGCGTAGAAATATCTCTTCGTAATCGATATCTGCCAGAGCAGGTAGCGCGCAGGGATTGATCAGAATCTCACCCTCACTAATCTGAAAATCCGTGTCCAATTGACCCAGCTGCACACTTATGTTTTTACCAGCCCAACGACCAAACGAGTAGCCGTCCCTTAAGATCGGCACCGTACGCTCCCTCCATCCAAGGACATCCCGTTCTATATCGACCGGGCTGGTGAAAAATGGCAATTCGGGAGATTGATTGAGCACGAAACCCTGCAAACCTGTTCCGCCAACGAGCGCGGCTGCGTCGTACAATCCATCACCGATCTGCAGGGGCAAGCCCAGCACCACCAGGCAGTCCCTGTCCGCGACAGCAGCTTCGATATTTTCCAACGCCTCCAGGCAGGCACGTGCCAGCAGTGCCAGCCTGAATAAATCACCACAGGTATAAGCACTAAGGCTGAGCTGTGGGAAGAGAATCAACTGAAATCCCTGGCTCTCCCCGGTTAGTTTATTAATCAATTTAATGGCTTCCGCGCTGTTATAAGGCACATCAGCCACACGCAAGGCTGGAACACACAGATTGATCGTCAATTCTTCATTGGTATTCATATTTTTCCAAAAGCCTGTTTTTGTGATTAATGATAACAATCTTTCGCAGACAATGTAAAATTGTCACAATTTATCCAGATGAAATCATGCTGTTTTCACAGAAGGTCTTGCCTATGGCAAAACAAATCCAACTCAAAAAACCTTTTCTCTCGATTTTGTTTGTAATATTGCTCTCTTTTTTCCCTGATCAAACAGCATCTCATTCCGCTTCCGCGACGATTCCTGGTTTTGATTGCTACCGCAACAGCCAGACTTTACAATTAGCGATGCAACAACTTCAATCAACTTATCCCGAGCTGGTACAGCTGAACAATATTGGCAGTTCGTATGAAGGTCAGGAAATCCAGCTGCTTAAAGTCGGCAGCCAAAAGATACAAACTGAAAAACCCCGGCTTGTTCTGATCAGCGGATTGCGGGCAAATTCGTTCGCGCCGGTTGAAATTAACCTGCAGTTCCTGGAAGATTTGTTGATGAACTATGATCAGGACGCCTCGAGCACCTGGATTTTAGATTTTATTGAAATTTACGCCATACCGCTTGCCAATCCGGATGGACGCCTGATAGCAGAAACTCAGGCACAAGATAATCATCCAATAACCTGGCAAAACAACACCAACCCAGGCTATTGCCCTTCCAATCTGACCGGTGTTCGCCTTAATCACAATTTTCCATTCGAATGGTCTGAAGGGAACCCTGATCCATGTAACGAAAGTTTTCATGGTCCAACGAGCAGCAGCGAGCCCGAAACCCAAGCTTTAACATCCTTTCTCGAAGGAATCGCGGCTGATACAAACCCCACGCTCTTAATACACCTGGACAGCTTCAGGAATCATCTTATGACCCCGTATCAATATGATGAAAACTTCCCAAATCCACACGAGCAGGAGCTTTATACGCTGGCGAATAAGCTTGCTTACAACACACCGGCAAATCCCATGATCGGCACAGAGCAGTTCTCTTTTGAAATTACCGGGAATCTGCTTGATTTTGCCTTCTGGGAATTGGATATACCCGGTTTAGCCTATAAAATTGGCAGCTTTGAATCTGGTGGGCATACGACAGCGTGCTGGTATTTTAATGATTATTTGCTCGAACAGACCAAAACCTCCTTGATGCGTGCCGCCTATGCCAGCCCGTCAGCCTATTGGCTTGCTTACGGACCAGAAACCGAAATCGTGAGCAGCAACAGCACTCCTTTTTCAGTTACGATCGAAGGAAACAGTAACGATTACAGCTTTTACAAAGTTGCAATTCATGACTATGGTTCAATTGAGAAGCTAACCTGGTCTGTAGATCTGCCCCCAAACCATCCGCAGGCTGAGGTTCAGCTTGTTCCGGAATTGCTGGAAGATCCTGAATATCCCTTCCTATCCAGTTTTTCATTGACAATTCCATATTCCGAATTCGAGCCAGGCAAACATCTGCTTTTTTTTCAGGCATGGGATTCCGGAGCGGCTGGTTTTCAGAGTAATCCCGGTTTTATCACCAGCATTTTTATAGAGGTCCCTCAAATCCCTGATATCCCGCATTTTCTTTACGCACCTTTAATTTTCCGGTGATCGCTCAAAATCAGATCAGATGTAGAGGTGGATAATTTGCTTTTTTTGTTAGGTTAAGTAGCAGTTTAGCTTCTCGTTTTAAAAAAACTGATGTCAACGGGGAAGAAGGTATTTTTCAGATACTTAAATGACGAACGCAAGGAATTGCGTGTATGTGTAATCTGATCGTAGGGAACGCGGCTTGTCCCGTTCCTGTTTATTCATTGGGAATTTACGGGAGGAGCAAGCCCCTTCCATACTTGACGATAACGATCACGACACACACAACGGCGGATTGGAGGTGGAGATTGATAATCCATTATTATTTTTATTTTGTTAAGTAGTAGTCTTAGTAGTGCCTGTGGATAATGTGGAGAATACAAAACTATCTGTCTAAATTGGACTGTTTGACGAATGAAAATCAACCGTTCCTTAAAACTCACATTCCACGTGGATAATGCTGCGGTTTTCCCCACTTTCCCCACTGAGTTTGTGGGAGCAGCCAATCCTGCGGATTTTTTCCTAACCTTTTCCACAAAAAAACACCATAATCCCCAGACACCAAGAGGGTTTATACACAGAAAAAAGGGAGGTTATCCACAAGGTAAGGCGGGTTTATCCACAGTTGTCAGAGATTATACTCATTTTTATATTCCTCAAGCAAGTGTTCACCCTGGTCAATAAAATGATCGAGGTCACCGACCCGCTTTTCTTTTTCACCTTGCTCAAAACCTAGCGATTTTAAGAACCCAAACCAATCGTTGAGAACATCCGGGTCATCCTCAAGACAGGTAACAGCCTGGTGCCATGTTTCGAGCAGGGTCCACAAAACGGCATGCAAGGCATCGTTCTCCGCGAAGGCATCCACGCTGTTCAAAAAGTATGCCTTGCGTACCTTGCTAATGTTTGGAGGGCAGTCATCGCGCTTGTTGGCTTTGTCCAGGGCGGCTTCCCAGACCGGACGCCATTTTTCAAAGGAAGCACGGTCGAAGTTTTGGTTTCCGAGCAGGCGGGTGAGTTCGCCGGTCAGCGGAAGCTGGTCCATTTGTTCTGCCCGGCGGGTAAATTCGCCCATAAAACGGCGGGATGTCAATACCGGTCCACCTTCCAGGCGGGCAATGGCGTTGGCTGCCAAACCGACACTTTTAAAATAGAGCGCGATCCACTCTCCCCAGTCGACATCCTGCGGATCTTCAAGATCAAACCATTGTTCGCGAGCTTTTTCGGCAAACTGCTCAGCGCGGGCATAGACGTTTTCTGGTTTTTCGAAACCGGAGCTGACACTGGCATGGATAAACTCCAGCCAATGATCGCGGTCGTGCAAGATATTCTGATGCTTACAGAGATAATGCCCGATAAAAGGGTTTTGTCTTAAGCGGCGATGGTAAGTATAGAAAGACTGGTGATGATGTTCAATGTCGAGAGAAATTTCGTAGGTCACGCGGATAACTTCCCGTTTCTGTGGAGGCTCCTCCTTATGCACGAAAACCATGTCAATATCCGTGGTGCCACCCAGCAGAGGCTCTCCTTCAGATACAGAGCCAGTTAAATAGACTGCCACCAGGTCTTTTTCTTTGCGGACGCGCCTGGTCACATGGTCTTTGGCGATTTTGATCAACATTTCCTGATTTATTCTCACACTACTCTCCTCAGCTCTCCAATGGTAAACTCTGCTGGTAAGGTGCCAGGCGCAGTGCCTGCTTAATCCGATTGACCATATAGTCAAGGTGTTGTTGGTTTTCAACGAAATTCAGATCGTCTGTGTCAATAGTCAGAACACGACCTTGCCATTTATCCTGAAGGAAGAAGGCATCGTAAGCTTCCATCAGATCGCTGATATAAGACTTTTCCATATTGCGCTCATAAGACCTGTCGCGATGCGCTATGCGATTCATGAGAATATGCAGGTCAGCTTTCAGGTAAACTACGAGATCGGGGTTGGGAATTTTTTCTGCCAGTGCTCCATGTACATTCTGATAAACCTCCAGCTCATCCCCGGCAAGGTTGATGCCGGCAAAGAGAGCATCCTTATCGAAGGTATAGTCGGAAATGATCGTCTTGTTTTGTGCCAATGCAGCCGGGATGACCTTGTTTTGTTGGTGATAACGGCTCATCAGGAAAAATATCTGGGTTTGAAAAGCATAACGGCTGCGATCACTGTAGAAGTTGCTTAGAAAAGGGTTCTCCTCAAACACTTCGAGCAACACGTCGGCGTGAAAAGGAGGACCAAGCAGCCGAGCCAGGGTTGTTTTTCCTACGCCAATAACGCCTTCGATGGCAATATACATACGCTCACTCCAAAAATAGATTAGGAATTAAAACTATACCATAAAGGGGGAAACAGCAACCGGGGTGGCTACCCTCGGCAGCAATTCCCAATGTGAATGTGCTTGGATCTACAACTCAAAATGCAGGGGTAATCGCATTCTGAAACGGTGGGGGCAGGTTTAGTATATGAGCAGTAAACTGGGAGCCGGGAGCAGGAAACAGTGAATAGGGAATAGGAACCGGGTTTTGTCATTCTGAACGAAGTGAAGAATCTGAACCTTTGCCAACAAGAAGCTTGCCAACTTCGTCAGAACAGACATAACGCCCTACGGCTATTTGCGGGACGGCGTGGCAACTGTCCCCTACACCATAAAATAAATATATTATTCCATATTGAGAATTGCTGAAGAACTTAGCGAAAACAGCCCAAAATCTCCCAACTGGTGTACAATAACCTGCAAATTGAGTTAATTGGATGGGGTATGCAAGACGAACAAGAAATACAACGGGGTTTTCCACAAATTTCAGGATTTTCAATCAGCAAATTAATTGAAGACGATGATTTTCATCAACGTTTCCTGGCGACCGATCAAAACTCTTCAAAAAGCGTGTTGATTACCCTGGCAACCGCCAAAGTATATCAATCCACATTAAAAGAGATCGTCGATTCCTCTTTCCAAAAGACTATCGACAGCTTTAATAACATTTCTCACCCCAACCTGCTGGCGATAGTGGATTCTGGATTCATTACTGAAATCCCTTACAGCGTGGTGTCTTACTCTGGCATGAAACCGCTAAGCACAATTCTTGGAAAGGATATTGACTGGCGTGAGTCATTTCGTTTGATGCTTCCGGTTGTTGAAGTGTTGGAAGTTATCCACAAAAACAGGCTCTTGCATCGGGATATTAACCCGCGTAATCTCTTCGTCGAAGAGGATGAGATTCAGGTAGCCAATTACAGCCTGATTGACATGCTGCCAGCTAACAAGGATTCGATCACCTTAACTGGTGTGGGGAAAATTAATCCTTCTTACACGGCTCCTGAAGTCTGGCAGGGGCTCGGCTCTGCGTTGAGTGATCAATATAGCTTTGGGGTCATTCTGTACGAATTGCTGTCCGGGGCACGACCTTTTCAAGCCGAGAATATGGTCTCTTTATTGATTCAACAATCGACAAAACCCGAAAAGTTTCCGAGCGAGTATCTTCCCGGTTTGCCAAAAATTGTCGATGCGTTCATACTAAAACTGTTGGCTGCTGATCCCAGCGAGCGATTTGAAGATATGACCAAGGTGCGAGAAGTAATGCAGGAACTGCTTACCAGCTCGAAGGTGAAGGATCAGCCCCTGAAAAAGACGGTTGGACAACCTGGCGCAAAACTTAAAGTGGCTGAATCTGCGCCTCAACCAGTGCTAAGAGAAAAACCGGATAACAAGAATCAACCCAATAAAGCACAAAAAAGTAACGCTGTTGATGAAGCGCAACGGAAGGCAAAAGACAATCCTCCAGAAAAGACGATGGGATGCGGAGGGGTTTTACTGGTGTTTCTGTTGTTGGTTTTTGTATTGTCAGTTGTTTTCCTTCTGGGAATTTTGTTCGAAATCGATCTATTTGTTGACCTATTAGATCAAATTGAGTATTTTATTTTGAACAATAGCTTTTTAAGACAATTGCTGTCATTATGAGGTGAAAAACAAAAAAACTAACGCTAATTTCTAATACCTGCGATATAATCCTTCAAAACAATTCATCATTATTGATTTGATGAAAACCGCAAGGTGTGGAGGGCGTCAGGCAAAAACATCATTATTTTTCGGACGAGTTTTTGATTAGGGTATGGACATACCCCGGGTTATCGGGGAAACATTCATTAACAGGAAGGGTAGAAAAATGAAAAAAATCGCCAAAGCAAGCTTAGTAGTTATTATTCTTTTTAACATGTTGTTTGCCGGTATGGCTGCAGGCACCGTCAGTGCGCAGGCGGGGAATAACACCATCTGCATCCAGGGCGCGGTTGAAAGCTCAAATTTCCCGGATGTCTCTCTTGATTTCAGGGCTAGCGATGCCAATTATCTCGCGCTGCGCGACCTGACGCAGGATAATATCACCATCCAGGAGCAGGGACAGATTTTATCGCCGACACGTCTGAATTTTGACCCCCAGGGCAATGGAATCAACCTTTATTTCATCCTTGATCGAGGGGCTTCTACGGACATCGAATCAACAAAGGCGATGGTATTGAGATTTCTGGATGTCGCTGGTGTGGATGGATTGGATCGAGTTACGATAATCCTTTCAGGTGCCTCAACGACCGATGTCAGACTTAAAACCACGACGGACTTTTCGAAGGTAAGAGCCTATGTTAATTCCATCTCCAGCGATGGAAAATTACGGACTCCCACGAAAAACCTTGACGCGATCATTTCGGCACTGAATTTGATCAGGGGAGAAAATCTCGGCTGCAGTATGCCAAGCGCGATTTTCATGCTGGGCGGACCTACCGTTTGGAACAATTCGAATAATGACAAGACGAATTCAATCATGAGCACTGCGGTTACCAACGGCGTTCCTATCTTTTTCCTGCACAGTAATAAGAATGATCCGACAGACTACTACAGTAAAATTGCTAACGCGAGTCGGGGGGCTTATATATCCTTTACAGAAAGTTTGAACAGCAATTCAAGTGCGCTCGATGATCCGTTGTTCAACCGGATAGCTCAATTGCGCGGGGATTACTCGGTTACCTACCACTCTACAAGTGGTGTATCAGGGCAGCGTGATGTTTCCATCCTCTTGAATAACGCCTCCCCTTCATCTGATACTCAAAAGAGTACTTATTCGGTCGAATTAGCCGCGCCAAAAGTCACGCTGGTAAGCCCGGTGGAAGGCAGCGACCTGTTAAGAACGGCGACGACTTACGGCGATCCTAAATTCATTTATGACACAGATATTGTCCCGATAGAGTTTAAGATCGAATGGCCAGACGGTTTCGATCGTGTTCCCTCAACCATACGGGTGATTGGGACGACTTCGACCGGGGATCAAACCATCCAGGAGATCAATGAAACTGAGTTTTCGCGAAGCAGTTACCAGCTTTCATGGAATGTAAATAGTTTAACCAGCGAAGGGGCGAATCCGTTCGGAGTAAGAGTTGAAGTTACCGATGAGCTGGGATTGCAAAGCGTTACTACTCCGAGTCATTTCACGGTTACCAACCTGATTCCGCCTTCAGTTGCAGAGCAAACTACTGAAGTAATCAAGGAAAATCTACAGATCACCCAATACATGGTTTATGTACTGGCTGGGATAATCGTGCTTGCTATCGCCTTGATCGCCATTTTCTGGAAGAAGATTAAGCAGGCATTCTCTTCCGGCGGGTCGATTGGCAGAGCGATTGAAACTGTACGTAAGACAATCGTCGGAGGAACCGGCAGGCGCAAGAACCCGATTGCACGTTTGGAAGTTATCAGACCTACTGTTGAGGTCAAATCCATTTTCACTGAGAGTGTCAAGCTTGGTCGTGACCCTAATGTTTCGGATTATACGTTCTACTCACTAAATTCAGATTGTTCTGTCAGTGGAGAACACGCCATGCTTGTAAAGAAACGGGATGGCTGGAAGATCATCGCCACCTCACAAAGTGGCAGCCCGGTTTTTGTCGATGAAGTCCGTATTGATATGCACCAGGAAGTGCCCCTGTACAATGGACAATTGATAGAGCTGGGATACCAGGATCTTGGGTCAGCCTTATTCCGCTTTGTCGAGGTTGAATCAACCGAAACATTTGAATTTGCAGCTGAAAGTGAATTTACCCCGGAGACGCAGGTCCAGTTTGACGACGGATATCGCCGCACCCAGGTGAATTACCCGGTTATTGAAGAGATGGGCGAATCGCAAACACAAGCAGATTTCGACCAGCAATACTCTTCGCAAGATTTTTTCACAAGTACTTCAAAGACGGATGATGATTTTGACTCCCTCTTTGACACTTTACGGGACAACTAATGAAGGTTAGTAAAGGGCAAATCCTCAATAACGCCTTTGTTATTGATGCTCCATTATCTTCACGAGGCGGCACCGCGACAATTTACACGGCGAGTCCAATTAACCAGCCAAACCTGACAGCGGCTGTGAAATTTGCGAACAGCGATAGCAGCGCTGTTGTTGATGAGGATGTATTGCTGCGCCATGAAGCTAACATTCTTAGCCGGTCAGAATGGCGTCACCCAGGGATACTCAGGTTATATCCAATTTGGCACTATAACAAAGCCCAATATGTGCTCAGGGCAACTGGCATTGACAGCGAGCCAAGTTTTTTCGTTATGGAGTACATCGGCGGCGGAGCACTGGGCGAGCGAATGAGCCAGATAGTGAAATTTCCATTTGAATGGAAAGTGGAACTGCTTTATCAAATTGCGATCATCGTGGAATTTATCCATCGAAAGGGTTATGCACATCGGGATCTTAAACCTGACAATATCCTTTTCCGTCAACCTCCCGCAGCGGACAAAATTCCTCAGCCTGTCCTGATTGATTTTGCACTGGCGAGCAATGGATCAGATACACTCGAGCTGATAGAGTCCAGCTACACACTTGAGTATGCTGGTCCTGAACGGGTAATGCAAGCTGCAAACTTAATCCCCAGGGAGTTTCACCTAAAGCCCGAACCGCAGGATTTGTGGAGTTTCGGTATTATGACCTACGAACTTTTTACTGGCGGTCTCCCGTTCAGGGGAACAGCTAAAGACATCCGCACCACATTAATTGGTCAAAGTTTCGATGACAAATTCTTGCGCAATAACCCCAAACTGCCCAATGATATTGCGGAACTAATTCGTGGCATTTTGCAACCGGACCCGGACCGACGACCACGCATCGGTCGGGTTATTGATCTGCTTGAACAAAAGTATCGCCCCCCGCGACTCTAATCGATGAATGGAAATGGAACATGGCACAACTAACTAATTTGGTTCAGGGAAAATTTTTAACTGGTGTCAGCAGTGTTGTTGGTGATACCCGGCGAAAGTATGAAGACAGAGCTAAGTTTATAGAAATACGCACAGCCAAAGGTCTTGACCTGGTTGTCGCGATTATTGCCGATGGCGTCGGAAGTGCTGATAACGGTGGGCTGGCAGCCCAGCTCTCCATCGATTCCGTAGTCAATTATATTACCGGCACCGAAGAAACCGATATTGCGCTTTTGATCACCAACGCGATTAAATATGCAAATTTTGTGGTCTACCGGGATGTGCTTACCCGGGATGTGGACGCATCGACCACATTGACCGTGGGAGTTATTTATAAAGAGCGATTCTATGTCGGCAATGTTGGCGATAGCCGCGCGTATTGGATCCAGGAAGGGGGTAAGGTCATCCAGCTTACCCGCGATCACAGCTATTACAACCTCAAAGGCGGGGACCCGAAATCTCCACAGGCAGAAACCCTGGTTAATGCGATTGGCATCCAGAAAGAGGTTTTCGCGGATGTCGGACTCTACGTTAAAGAAACAGATATGAAGCAAGCAGCCAAAATCGGCGCGCAGGGTCTGCCTCTCAAAGTGGGAGACACCATCTTGCTATGTTCGGATGGTTTGATCAAAGACGATCTCAAAGGCGAACGGTTCGTCCGCGAGGAGGAGATTGTCCATTCCATCCAGACCGAAGTCCAGCCCAATGCGGCTGCATTGAAAATGACCGGACTGGCAGAAGGGCGTTATGTCGATGATAACGTCTCAGTGATCACGATTCAATACACCACACCGGATCGGGTGGAAAATGTGCTGGCAAAACAAAACCGAAAGCTCCGGGTGCAAAAACTGGTCTATGTCGGGCTTGGAGTGTTGGTGCTTGCGGGTATTGTCGTTGGCGCGATTATGGCGAATAATAACCGAAAGAGTGAGCAGCAACTCGCTGATTTGCGAAATCAACCGACACAAACCGGAGTGTTTTTTACCCCCCAGGCAACGCCGACCCCGACCGCCCAGGTTATCGTAGCGGCAGAATTTGTCCAGGCGCTTTCCATGGGTGGGTATGATACCGGCGTTTATAGCGAGTATTCTTATGGTGGCGTCGATAACCCGACTTGGGGGGATTTGGATCCAGGGTCAACCAGTGAGCTGATCGTGCCGGGAACTGAAAAGAAAGCCAATTTGCGAGTCAACACCAACCGGAATGTCGGAGCGATGTTCTCCCTGGGTTCGAAACATCTTGGTGGGGAAAGCCTTGGAAATAACCAGCTTTATGTCTACGGAGATTCAAGCCTGACGCTTAAAAAT
>ENA-UOOK01001646-UOOK01001646.1-fermentation-metagenome-genome-assembly--contig:-NODE-1646-length-29033-cov-30.764546_pt1 | contig 29033 bp, 24 predicted proteins | sample MGYA00245777_ERZ724023 | MGnify/ENA primary metagenome ERZ724023 (study PRJEB28704, sample SAMN03018312) | fermentation metagenome | biome: anthropogenic terrestrial biome; feature: soil... | reverse complement strand
ACATCTTCGTTTTTCCTTCCAGCACCGAGACCTACGGTAATGTGATCCTGGAAGCCATGGCTTCGGGAGTGCCGGTAGTGGCTCCCCGAGCGGGCGGAGTGCAGGAAAACCTGATTGAAGGCTATAACGGCTTTTATTTTGACCCTCATGACGCCCAGGGTATGGCAGCAGCCATCAAAAAGCTGATGGATGATCCGTCCTTGCGCCGGGAGCTGGGTCACAATGCTTGCCGGCACGGACAGTCGCGCACCTGGAAGGAGGTATTCGGCCAGGTTTTTGATTCCTACCGGCAGTTGATTGAAGAGTCGTCATCGGCCCATAAAAACGAGGCTTCGGCCTAAAATGGATTGCCGGTGCCAGCTAATAAGTTGTTTCTGAAAAATCACTTTTAAAAAGAAAGGATGACAGTTTATGCGTATAGCAGTTATCGGAGCAGGCTATGTAGGCCTGAACACTGCCGCCACCCTGGCCTATCTGGGACATCAGGTGAGTTGTGTGGACACCGATTCGCACAAGATCAAGATGCTGCATGGCGGCAAAGCTCCTTTCTACGAACCGGGCCTGGACCAATTGCTGGTTATGACGGCTGAGAACCTGGACTTTACTACCAGCTATCCCCAAGCCTTACAGGATGCCCGGGCGGTTTTTCTGGCGGTGGGCACCCCGCCTCTGGCCAGCGGTGCGCCTGATTTGAGCCAGTACTGGGAAGCTGTGGACCTGGTGGTGGAATATGCCAGAAACAGCTCCGCTTCAGTGCTTTTGGTTACTAAAAGCACCGTTCCGGTAGGAACCGGCAGCAAGCTATACAAGCGTCTGGTTTTACAGGGACTCAATTTCCGTATAATCGTGGGCAGTAATCCCGAATTCCTGCGCCAGGGCTCGGCCCTTTCCGACAGTTTCTTTCCCGACCGATTGGTTTTGGGAGGCAATGATGAAGCCCAGGAGATATTTAGACAAATCTACGCTCCCATGTTGGCCGAACCCGGCTTGGCCGCGCCGGATTTTTTGACTCCTCCCTGGTATCACGGCATCCCGCCGGTCTATAGAGTTGATCTGCGCACGGCTGAACTTTCCAAATATGCCGCCAATGCTTTCCTGGCCATGAAGATCAGCTTTATCAACGAAATGGCCAACATGGCAGAGCTGGTGGAGGCAGATGTTCGCCAAATTGCGGATATAATCGGGGCTGATCCCCGTATCGGTCGCTTGTTTCTGAATGCCGGGATCGGCTATGGAGGTTCGTGTTTTCCCAAGGATACCCGGGCTTTGAAATACATGGCCGATGTCCGCGGTTATGACGTCACTCTTTTATCGGCGGTGATCAATGTCAACAACCAGCAGCCCTACCGGCTGGTATCCAAACTAAACCAGGCTCTGGGGGGATTGGAGGAAAAGGTGGTCTGCATCCTGGGTCTGACTTTTAAACCGGGAACTGATGATCTGCGGGAAGCTCCCAGTATCCCCATCATTCATACCCTGGTGGACGCCGGAGCCTGTGTCCGGGTTCACGACCCGGTAGCTCCGGCCTCGGCCCAATCCCTGCTTCCTCCGCAAGTTATATATTGCTCCGATGTGGAAGCGGCTTTAAGCGGGTCCGATGCCCTTGCCATCCTCACCGAATGGTCTCTTTATCAGGCGCTTGATCCCTTGCGGGTCAAGGAGCTCATGCGCGGGGACGTGGTAATCGACGGCAGGAATTGTTTGGACCCTCAGCTTTTTTCCCGCCACTTGCGCTATTGGGGAATGGGACAGGGAGCAGACAGTCCGGCGGAACTTAAAAGCTCCGTAATTGCCAATCGCTTTGCGACTGCTGGCCAGGAAATCCGGTAAAGCCAAGGTATTATAAGTAATTTATCCAGAGGATAGATCTTAAACTATCCTCTTTTTCTTTCTCCCTCCTCCGAATATTTAACAAAACTTTATATCTATTTTTACCCTGGGTCAATAAACTCTCAACGTTTATAACGGACAATATATATAAATTCAATTAAGCGGGAGGAAAGCAGATGAAGTATTTTAAATTTTTGGGCTATCTTATCCTCCATAAATGGTTTGTATTCCTGGAATGCTGCCGTTTGGGGGTACCGTGGCGCGGCCTTACTCACGACCTGAGCAAATTCCTGCCCGGTGAATTCATAGCCTATGCCGGTTGTTTCTATGAAACTCATCATGGGAACGAAGAAATAAAAACCCCCGCCTCGGAAGAGTCGTCTTACGCGCTGGCCTGGCTGGTTCATCAAAAGCGCAATCGCCACCATTGGCAGTGGTGGGTTTTATACGGGGAAGAAAACGGCCCTGCCGCCGTCCCTATGAAGGATCAATATATTAAAGAAATGGTGGCCGATTGGTGGGGGGCAGGCCGGGCCCAGGGACAGCCGGATATCATAGCCTGGTACCGGGCTAATCGGGAAAAAATGCTGCTGCATCCCTCAACCCGGAGAAAAGTGGAACATTTATTATTATATTACCGGACCGCTCCCGCCGGGAACAAACAGGTAAATGGAACGCTGGCCGACGGACTGCTTATCAACGCTATGGAAAATCAGCCTTGAACCGCAGCAGGTGAAAGAACTTTCCCCTTCCCCGCCTCATTTTATTCAGCCAAGCGGCTTTGGGTAAAAGCCGCCCTAAATACGGCCTCCGCTTTTGGCGGCGGCCGTCGCATCTCTCCCGGTTAGGGAGTGATGCGTCCCTTCACCCCCTAGTATAAAACCGGATTGTTAATAATGGTCAATATTTGTGTAAAGTTCCCCTATTGCTTTTTAAAAGACTTCTACATTCTGTGGGCCGCTTCGGAAGAAATCGCCGACCTTTCACATTCAGATTCGGACAAAGCGATCTGCCAGCAATAGCGGCTGCCTTTCATCCTCTCTGACGCAAAACTCAAACCGTTGGTTCGGGAATCCAAAAAGGCATGGTCAATTTGCTCGGGATCGCCCAGCATGACGATTTTAGTCCCCTGACCGGCCCGGGTGATAATGGCTTTAGCCTGTTTGGGGGTCAGGTTCTGGGCTTCATCAATGATAACATATTGCCGGGCTATGGAGCGCCCCCGCAAAAAGGCTACCGCTTCGGTGGTCATAAAATTGCGTGCGAAAATTTCCTCCACCTTGTCATGCAATTCGATTTCGCTCTCATAGCGCCTTTCATCATCGTTATCCAGCAGGATTTCCAGATTGTCACGAACCCCCCGGAACAATGGCGCCAGTTTCTCATTTTCGGTGCCGGGAAGAAATCCGATATCCTCATCCATAGTTACGTTGGGACGGCAAAACAGGATCTTGCGGTAAGGCTTTTCCGGACAGTTCATCACCAGGTCCAACCCAACGGCCAGGGATAAAAAGGTCTTGGCAGTGCCGGCAGGTCCTTTGGCGATAACCAGCGGAGCTTCATCCGCTCCCCGGTAAAGAGCTTCCTGAAAGAATTTTTGTCCGACATTCTTGGGATTTACTCCAAAAGGTCTTAGATGAGAGTGTTTTAAAGGCCTGATTCTATGGCCGTCGAAATAACAGAGGGCGCTTTGCTTGGTATTTTCCAAGGCATGCAGCACGATGAACTGGTTTACGACCAGTTCCGGAACTTCCAGACATGCGCTGGCGGAATTATAAATTTTTACCGCCTCGTGATCAATTCCTTTTTCCTTATCCTCAAAAAACTCATTCATTTCTTCCCGACTTATGAAAACCTCCGTCCTCCCCTGGTACTGCTCTTCCCACACCGGAACCTGTTCGTGAAAAAAGTCCTGAGCGGTGACATCCAGGGCGTCTGCTTTTATTCTTTCAAAAACGTCTTTGCTGATTAAATATACCTCTTCGCCCTCCTCTATTAAACCTTTGCAGACCTGGATAATGCGGTTGTCCGCGCTCTGTCGGTTCCAACTGGAGGGCAATTCGACATTCTGGTGGTTCAGTTCCACCTTTAACAATCCGCCGTTTTCCAGCGGCACTCCTTCCTGAAGTTTGCCTTTTTCCCGGTATTTATCAAGTAAACGAGCTACCTGCCTGGCATTAGACCCCAAATCATTCCTGTCCCGTTTAAATCTATCCAACTCCTCCAGAACAACTTCGGGAATAACCAGTTTGTTGTTGCCGAACGCGAATAGAGCATGGGGTGATTGCAGCAATACATTGGTGTCCAATACAAAAGTTTTTTGCAAGTCGGAATCCTCCTTTGTCGGATAATTGCAGTTATGATTAATCTGTTTAATGAAAAATAGTATTTCACCTCACCTGTTCCTTTTTTTCTATGATAGCGAACTTGTTAAAACTTTCTCTCCGGTATTTGTAAAAGTTTTTTAAAAAGCCTGTATCCTGCCCGACCGGGATTAAAATTAAAGCCGTTCGTTATTCCTCCGACAAAGAATTTAATTTTACCGGATTAATTATTTACACGGGCTTAATCCGGTCTTATTATTGCCCTTTTATAATTTAGACAGTGAGAAAAAGGTTGAACGTTTTAGCGAATTATCTTTAGAATAACAATGTGATTTTAGCTGCAGCAAAACGGGAGGTGTTTGTAGTGAATGCCATGGTCAACCATATAAAAGCTTGTGATCTGGGATTGTTCTGTTTCATAAATCATCGTTTAAACTGCCTGCCCTTAAATATTTTTATGCTGGCCTGCACCCAGTTAGGATCAATTACTTTTTCCGTGGCTTTTCCTCTGCTGTTTTTATTATCGGGAAAGCCTGAGCTCATAGTAATCGGAGCCCGTATGGCCATTATTCTTTCCATCAGTGAAATACTGGTCTATGTGGTCAAGCGCCTGGTCAATCGCCCCCGCCCGTTTAAATCGCTCGAAAATGTAATTACCTGGAGATTACCGTCCTGCAGGTATTCCTTTCCCTCCGGCCATACCTGCGCCGCTTTTTCCATTACTCTGGCTTTGAGTTACGCTTTACCCGGCAGCCGGGAGATATTTTGGGCGATAGCCGCCTTGGTGGGAATATCCCGGATTTATTTAGGAGTTCACTATCCCAGCGACGTGCTGGTGGGCATATTGATCGCCTACGGTTCATTCCTGTTGGAAAAGTCCTTTTTTATCACCACTCTGTTCCTGAGCTGAATCTGCATACTAAGGAGTGAGGGCCCCCCCCTTGTTCTCCCTCACTCCTTCCCCCCTTTCCTTTTCCCCTTATTACCTTTCATATATCTTTATAATTCGGTAAGTTAATATAACCGATCTTATTAAAAAATCCGGTCCAGCCCGGCGGCCAGGCCCGGAAAAATGAAGGATTCCGCCATTTCCGACTTACGGTAGGTGATGCTGTCGCTGATGTTTTGCTCTTCGAAAAGATAAACCGTCACTTCCCGGTTTAAAGGGTTTACGATCCAGTATTCCCGAATGCCGCATGACATGTAGAGGTCCAGCTTTTTAATTAAATCCTTGCTGCGGGTTCCCTGCGACAGTATCTCTACCGCCAGGGCCGGAACCCCCATGTAGTAATCGTTTTCATCCAGCATTTCCTCCAGATCGCAGATAACCGTGATATCGGGCTGTACCACATTGATGTTCTCCGGGTTGCGCCTGAGAGTGATATCATAAGGAGCCACCAGGGGAGTACATTTTTCCCCTTCAAACCAATTGTAAAAAAGACCGAAAATTTCGGTCAAAACCCGCTGGTGAACGGTTTTAGGTGAGGCCAGGAGATATATTTCATCGTCAATATATTCGTATCTTTCCTCGCTGTTTTCGATTAGCTCCAGAAACTCCTGGTAAGTGGCCTTCCTGCCCCCATAGTGGTACTCCTCCGCTTTTTCCATTACGGCGTTGCCGAAGCCCGGACCGCCCTCTGCCCCTACTTCTCTTAAAGCCGACAATTTCGCTATTTCCATACCGTTTCGGGTTATTATAATGTCTTCCTGGGCTGCCAGCATCAGGTACCTGCCAAAGTTGTTCTGCAGTTCCGTGGAATTGACTTTCATACGGGATTCCTCCTCAATTAGCTAAATTAGCTAAAATAGATAATATTATTGTATGCCGCTGCTTAAGCTGGGTCAAGACTCCTCTGTATAGAAGCAAGGCGGGTTGTCCCCCGGGATAAGCCATAGCTGTCTCCTTGCTGACTTTTTCGCCCCTCTCCCTATGTTTTACACCTATTAACCAAATCTTTATAATCGCTAAACAGTTAGTATACATTATCAGCTTAAAATTAATCTAATAAAATATTCCAGTTATCGAATCACTATCTACTACAGGAGGAGCTATGAACAGACTCTCAATAAGAAAAAGGATCATTATAACTTTCGGCTGCATTATTTTCATCACCGTCGGGCTTTTGACGTTTATAGCCTGGGATCTGCAAAGAAAGCAGTTTTTATCCATGGCCGAGACGCAACTGCAGGATGCGGCCGGTAATATAGTTGAAAAAATATCCGTGATGCAGGCCTTGCTGGACTCACGCAAATTCGACGGCAAACTCGGCTATTATCTGGGCAACCAGCGCTCCAGCTTTTTACAGCGAGGTTATCATCTCAACCAGTACCTGGTGGAGAATAACGGAGAATCCATAAAGTCTTACGGAGAATTAAAGACCATGCCGCTCAAGCAGGATGAAATAAAGACCATGCTGCAAAAGAAACAGGGGATTCTGCATATTAAAAGGGGTGAGATCAGGTATACCGCAGCTTATGATTACTCTCTGGAAAGGCAGGCACTGATAGCTCTGGTCGTGGCTGAAGACGACTACCTGCAGCCGGTGTACAGAATCCGGAACATTACCGTAGGCATCGGTATTTTAGCCCTGCTGATCTCCTACCTGGCAGCCACGCTGATAATCACGGGCATCACCCGGCCGATCAATAAAATGGTCCAGGGGCTGCAGAGCGTTGAAACCGGCAAGTTCGACATATCTCTGCCCCAGTCCGGCGCCGCCCCTGAACTCTCGGTTTTAGGTGCGGCTTTTAATCATATGGTCAAGGCTATTCGCTATTTTGTAGTCAAAGTCAAAGATATCGTGGTCCGGCTTACCCGCTCCAGCGCGGAATTAGCAGAACAAGCCGGTCAAATCAATGACGACTCCGACAAAATAGCCCGGGAACTTAAGAAAATAAGCGAAGAAGTAAACCAACAGATGGCTGCGGTAGGAAATGCCCGCAGCGTAAGCCAGCAATTATCCGCACTGGTGGGAAATGTCCTGGAGGGCAATACCGCTTCCGTAGCGGTCAGCCGCGACATATTGGAATACTCCGGCCAGGGACAGGCAGCCTTGGGACAGGTAAAAGACGAAATCCAAAAGATATGTGAAGTCGCTATAAATACCAGCTCTACTTTCGAGCATCTTAACCGGCAGTTTGAGCAAATCCATGCGGTCAATACCTCTTTGGACGATATTGCCCGGCAGACCCGACTGCTGTCATTGAACGCCGGCATTGAAGCGGCCCGGGCCGGAGAAAAGGGCAGAAGCTTCAGGGTGGTGGCTGAAGAAATCAGTAAACTGTCCCATATGTCGCATGAATTTTCCGATCAGACCGCAGCCCTGGTGAACGCAGTTATTAAAGAGTCCAACCTCTTGAAATCAACTCTGGATCAAATGCATCAAGTAATAACGTCCAGCACTGATTCAGTTGAAAATGCCGGAAGCGTTTTCAATGCCATCCAGGAACAGGTGGTCAAAAACAACGCCGCTATTGAGGAGGTGTCAGGGACGACCGGAAATATGCTCACCCTGATCCGGGAAGTTGTGCAGGAGGTAGATATAATCTTCAATAATTCCGAGGCCATTGTGAGCAGCATTCCGGAAATGCTGCAATCCGCCTATCATCAGACGGAAAATACCACCCGCATGCTGGAGCAATCATCCCATCTGGAAGGGCTGGCGATGGAACTTCATCAGGTAACCAACTCCATGGGCAGCGATAAGAGCTAAATTGTTTTACCTGGCTCCGGGCAAGCTGCTGCTTGCTTTGAATCCATCAATCAGGCGCTCGCTTAAAGCCATAAAAGTATCCAGGGAATTGCTCCCCGATAAGTTTTCCATGTTTTTTGATATTTCCCGTAAAGTCCCGGAATCGTTGATCAGACCGGAAATAATAGGGTTGATCTCGCTGATTTTGCCGGCCTTCAATGCCAGGTGGTTTTCCACCAGAATGCGGGCATTCTCTTCTTCCTGGCCGGGAATAGCGTACGGTATTAAAATAGGGAGCTGCTTGGCAATGGCTTCGGATGTGGTTATTCCGCCCGGCTTGCTGATCAGCAAATCGGCCGAGTCCATTAATTCCGCTATGTTATGGCAAAAGCCGTAGATTATTATTTCCTTACCGGACGGAATATTCTGATATTTTAACTGCAGGTTTCTTTTTAAGCGATAGTTTCTTCCGCAAACCACGGTTATTTTAAGCGGATGCGGGTTGTCCAGCAGCACGTTTATGACCCGGGCCAGGTATTTGCCGCCCAGGCTCCCCCCCATCAATAACACTGAGAATCTCCCGGCAGACTGGAATCTTTCCGGCTGACGGAAAAAATCTCTTTTTACCGGTATGCCGCAGGGAAAAATCTTGTTTTCAGCTATTCCTCCCTGCAGCAAGGCTTTTTTAGTCTCAATGCAAGGGGTGGTAATATAGGCGTCTATATATTTGCTGATATACATATGATGGGCGTCAAAATCCGTTATCACCGAGATCACCGGAAGCACCACCTGAGAGCGGGCCTTGAGCAGACCCAGAACATTCACTATGATGGGGTGGGTGCATATTATCAGGTCGGGATGGAAAGAAATGACGGCAGCATTAATTTTATTGCGCAAAATCCTGGACAATACGGCCTTAAGGCGGGTGTCGACCCTTTTATTATTGCTGGTGCGATAGATCAGTCCGTATAAACGGGCGGAACGCACGGCCAGGTGGTTGTATCCGGAAGCCAGTAAAAAATCCAAAAACCGATTGCTCTCTTTGAGAAAGTCGATAACGGTTGTTTCGTAGCCATTTTGTTCGAGTTCGTCCCTGAGCACTGCCGCCACCTGATTGTGGCCGCCGCCGGTAGAAGCCGAGAATATTAAAACCCTGCGCAATATCCGCCCTCCTTAATATAAGTCTATTTTAAAACCAATATCGCACCAAGATGTTAAGCAGGGATCTTTTTAAATTTAAAAATCATGGTCAATTATGTAAAACTCGCTGTCCATTTATCCGGCCCCGTATTTTTAAAGGCCGGTGCTGATGAAATATTCCTGGACGTTGAACAAAGTTTTGCCGCGGCGGTCGACCCGGACATAGGTGCCGTCAGCCAGCAGCAGGCGTGCCTTGACCGTGTCTTTAAGGTAGGCCTGCAGCACCTCCTTGATCCGGCTGCCCAGGTTTTTTTCCTCGACGGGAAATAGTATCTCCACCCGGCGGTCCAGGTTGCGGGGCATCAAATCCGCGCTGGACAGGTAGATTTTCTCTTCTCCGCCATTATGGAAGTAATAAATCCGGCTGTGTTCCAGGAATCGGCCCACGATACTGCGCACCCGGATATTTTCACTGACGCCTTTGAGTCCCGGCCTCAAGCAACAGATGCCGCGCACCAGCAATTCTACTTTAACTCCCGCTTGCGAAGCCTGATAAAGATGCTCGATGATCTGGCGGTCAATAAGCGAGTTCATTTTAGCGATAATGTAACCTTTTTTACCCTCCCCGACATTCTTGATTTCGTTTCGGATCAAGCGGATAAACTGGTTTCTCAATTCGGAAGGGGCAACATGCATTTTATAAAGCGGTCCCAATTCCGACAGACCGGACAGCATGTTGAAAATCACCGAAGCATCCGCTCCCAGGTAGGGATTACAGGTAAACAAGCCCAGGTCCTCGTAAGCCCGGGCGGTCACATCATTATAGTTGCCGGTGCTCAAATGGAGATAACGCTTGATGCCGGTTTCTTCCCGGCGTACGATGAGCAGGATTTTGGCGTGAGTCTTAAGCCCTACCAGTCCGTAGATCACATGACAGCCTGCTTTTTCCAGCTGTTTGGCCCAGTTGATGTTCTGCTCCTCGTCAAAGCGGGCCTTGATTTCCACCAGGACGGTGACTTGCTTGCCGTTATCGGCCGCCCGGGCCAGAGCCTCAACAATCGGCGAGTTGCCGCTTACCCGGTAGAGAATCTGCTTTATGGCCAGGGTGTCGGGATCCTGGGCCGCCCGGTTCACCAGTTCCACCACCGGGTCGAAGGACTGGTAAGGATGATGCACCAGTTGATCGCCGGCGGCAATAATTTTAAAATAATCGGCTTCCTCGTCAAAAACAACCGGACGCTGAGGGCGCAGGATAGGATAGCGCAGGTGGTTGTACCCCGGCAGACCGCTCAAGCGGTTGAGTAAGGTGAGATCAATGGGGCCCTTGATCCGAAAGACCCCGCTTTCCGGGACTTCCAATTCATCCACCAGCAGTTGGACCAGGCCCTGGTCCATCCCCTGCTCCAGCTCCAGGCGTACGACTTCACCCCACTTGCGCATTTTCAGGGACTGCTGAATGGCCTCCAGCAGGTCTTCAGCCCCTTCCTCATCCACTCCCAGTCCGGCATTGCGGGTAATGCGATAGCAGCCCATGGTCATGATGCGGTGCCCGGTAAAAAGCCGCCCCATGTATTCTTTGATAATATCCTCCAGTAGAACAAAGACCCGCTTTCCTTCTTCCGCCGGCACCTCCACCAGACGGTCCAGGACCGCCGGCACCTGGACGGTGGCAAACACCCGCTCCGAATTTTGCTTCTCATTCTCCAGCAGCAGGCCGATGTTCAGGCTGCGGTTGGCCAAAAGCGGAAAAGGGCGGCTTTTATCCACTACCATAGGGGTCAGAACCGGGTAGACAGTCTTCAGAAAGAAATTTTGCAAAAAGGCATGCTGCCGCAGGTTTAGCTTCTTCAGCCTGCCCAGGACCAGTTTTTCTCTTTTTAAGGCCGGTTTGAGGGAACGCTCAAAACAATGGTACATGTCTTCCATCATCTGATGCATGACCAGGGAAATCTGCTCCAGCAACTGTTGGGGAGTAAAGCCGGACTCGTCGCTCTCCCCCAGTCCGGCCTGGACCTGGTCCTGAACGGCAGCCACCCGGACCATGGTGAACTCGTCCAGGTTGGAACTGCAGATGGAAACAAAACGAGCCCGCTCCAGCAGCGGGTTGGAAGTGTCATGAGCCTCCTGCAGGACCCTTTTATTAAATTCCAGGGAACTCAATTCCCGGTTAATAAATAATTCGGTGCCGATGGTTTTGCTCTTGCCGGGTTTGGTCATTTTCAATCATCCTTTGTATTTTTTTATTACCGGGCGAACCCCCATGACTTCTTCGAAGAAATCACAATGGCTCTCAAAGTCCCAGGCCTCCAGCAGTACTTCTTCCTGGGTAAAGAAACAGAATTCCAGCCGGCCTCCCGAGCCGGCGACTTTCACCATGCTGATTTTTTGCTTGTGGGTTATATCCAGGGCGTCCGCCAATTTTAAAATGGCCGGATCCCCTGGTTGAAGGAGAGCGGCAGCCCGGTTTTGGTGGGGATCGGCGGCAGTTTCCGCAATATCGGTCGTATTGACCGCCGTTTGAAAAACTATCCCCTGGACCTTCCTCACAATTACCGGCTTGATGCTCAGGATGTGCAGCAGATCCACAGTTACATCAAGGATAAGCCGGCCAAACAAAGGCAGCGCATAAAGGGGCTTTCCCGCGACCGGGCCGACATCATCGTCGGAGCCACTTTCATGGTCAACGCCCTGCTGGACTACTGCGCTATAGCAGAAGTCCGCATAAGCGGCTACGGGCTGCGGGAAGGGATCATTTACGATTATGTCCACCGCCACCATAATTTTTCCGAGGACGTCCTGGATTTTTCCATTAATAATAATATCAAAAATTATAATTTGGATTTTCGCCACGCCTCCACCGTCTACCGCCTGACTTTCTCGCTTTTCGAGCAGCTTCGAAAAATCTGCAGCGCCGAGGAGGATCTCTCCCGGGTCATAAAAACCGCGGCCATGCTTCATGACTGCGGAGTCGTCATCAATTATTACCAGCAAAACGAGCATATTTTTTATACCATGCTCAACCTGGAGATCAACGGCTTAAGCCATCGGGAGCTGGTATTGAGCGCTTGTATTGCCGCCTATCACGACAAGAAAACCCCCATACAAATTTCCGGATTTAAGCCGCTGCTGCAGAGCCGCGATCTGTCCATCATCCGGCAGGTGGGCGTGCTGCTTCGCCTGGCCCGCAGTTTAGACCGTTCCATGAGCGGCATCATAAAAGAACTGCAGGTGGATATCCAAGGCGACGACGTTATGGTCAGAACCTCTAGCGATCAAGATGCGGAATTGGAAATTTACGACGCTCTGCAGCATTGCGATGAATTCAAAAGTATTTTCAAGAAGAACCTTTTTATAATGTAGGGAAATGTTTTGAGGTAGGCACCGCTATTGATGCTTGCTCAAAGAATTGTTTTTCCCGGCCGGCGTAATAAACTGGCGGTATAAATGCAAACCTAGTAACCTGTCGCTTTTTCAGCATTTTATTCTCCTTCGCTCAGTTTCCTCATCTTTTTTGTCGAGCTAAAGCCACACAGCATTATCTTGTTTTCCATCCTAATAAGCAGCCGCTTTATTTATTAACTCTCCATGGCCCGCAGGGCCGTACCTATAGGGCAAGGCAAGCAGGCAAGCAACCAATTTGAAAATAATCTAACGATTCTGTTATATTTTTGACGCATAGTTCCAGGAATCTAGGGATATACGTGGAAAGTTTAAAATGATCCCCGGTTCCGCTGAGATAACGCGTACTTTGAGTCTGTTTTTATAAGAATCTGCGCTAATCCCAAGTCTATTTATATATTAAGCTGTAAATAATTCGGGGTCATTCGCAATAATTACCTTGTTTTGCCGGCACACAAAACCTACAATATAAGACAAAATGATACACATATAGAGTATTTTTATGTTTGCAAAAATGTAAACGGCATTTTTTATTTATAACAATTTTTATTGGAGAAGTTGAGATGCCTTCAAAATATATAAAATATGCCAATATGTTCGAGGATATTGTAGCTCATTCCCCTAACCCCTTTGCGGCCGGTTATCTGGATGGACGCATGGTATATTGGAACCATGCTTTCGAGGAATTGACCGGGTTCAACAGTGAAGAATTGGTGCATATGAATTGGATACATACCTTGACTCCTGAGAAAGAGGAATCACTTTCCCGCAATCTAAAAGGAAAAACTGAAATAGTATGCTCAGACCGCTTGCTGCGGCGTAAAGACGGAACTCTGGCAGCAATTAACTATACTGTTCGCCAGGCTCAATATGCGGAAAGAGATTGTCCCCTATATTATTGCTTTATTACTGATATGGCAGCGGAAAAGGAATTACGGCAAGCCCTGCAGTATCAAAAAGCAAATTTAAGACTGAATATTGTAATCGGGTTAATCGATATAATATCTGAAGGGGTTATGGTTTTCACCCCGGAAAAAATCAGCCGGGTTAATTTGGCTTTTACCCGGTTAACCGGTTACAAGTTTGATGAAATAGTCGGGATGGACTTTTCGGGCTTTTGCCTATCTCATTTGACTGATGAACAAATAGGAAAAATGGAAGAAGACCTGCGTAAAACCGGCAAGTGGCGGAGCAATATTACGATTCGCCATAAAGGCGGAAATATTTTTCCCGTTATGATTGCAATTAATTCCCTCCATAACGAGAAGGAAGAATTAATCTGCCGGGTCGCTGTTTTTACTGACCTAACCGTTGAAGAGAAGCTTAAGCAGGAGCAGCTGCGTTTGCAGGAACTTAACGCAGCCAGGCAAAAATCAGCTTCGCTTAGTGCCATATCGGCAGGCATCGTCCATGAGATAGCCCAACCATTAAACTCAATAAAAATGATAATTGAAGGTTTACTTTACTGGCAGGGCAATTCTGACCGGATTTGTGCCCTAGAGGTTTGGGAAAAATTAGAGGAAGCAGCAGAAGAAATGCACCGGATAGACGAAATTATTCGCCATATGCGTTCCTTTGCCAGCCTTACTGAAAACCCCAAGTTGGAAATCTGTAATTTAAATAACATCATAACCCGAACCTTAGGCCTATTAAGCCGGCAACTGGCAGCACATGGGATCAGCGTTACAACCGAGCTGGCCGAGGAGCTTCCTCCAGTCAAGGCTAACCTGAATCGCCTGGATGCCGTACTGGTAAATCTGTTTACCAATGCCATGCAATCATTGGACAGAGTCGAACACCCTGATAAAGAGATAATCTGTCGTACTTACCCGGAAACAGGTTATGCCGTTCTGCAGATTATTGATAATGGTATTGGCATTGATGAAAGTATCCTGGACTGTATCTTCGAGCCTTTTGTAACCACCAAAGCCTCCCGCCAGGGAATGGGTTTGGGGTTGTCGATAGTACATACTGTCATAACCCGTATGGGAGGCAGGGTCATAGCCGGCAACAACCCGGATAAGGGAGCCAGTTTCACTATACAATTGCCTTTGATATGATTTTGGCGACAATCCGATTAGGTTAGGTTTAGCCTTGTTAAGGCATATGTAACTATGGAGGTAGCAAGCATGGATATTCTAATCGTTGATGATGAAGCTCGCAGCCGTTCACATACCGCCGATTTTCTGCGTAAAATGGGACATCAGGTGGTTGAAGCCAGTAATGGTCAGGAAGCACTTAATCTTATCGGCATCCAGCGCTTTAATATGCTGCTTACGGATAACCGCATGCCTAAAATGTCAGGCTTGGATCTATTGCAGGAGCTTTCTTCAATGCCTGAAGCCAGGAATATGGACAAGGTTCTCTTTACTGCTTTTGCCGATATGGATAGCAGCATTGCCGCCATGCGCTCGGGCGCCTTTGATTATTTATCCAAACCCCTGGATATTGAGGAATTGATCCGAACCACGGAGAGGGTAGTCCGGCACCAGATTGAGATAAATGAAATTGATGATGAAGGCCGGGTTCTGAACCATACGGGCAATAAGGATCAGAATATCGGCATTGATCCTTCTGCCGTGGCCGGAAACCCCGTCGGTATCTATTCCCAACGCATGAAAGCTGTTTTTTCCCTGGCCTTGAAACTTCATTATAACCGTTCAATTCCGGTGCTGATTGAGGGCGAAACCGGAACCGGCAAAGAACTGGTGGCCCGCTATATTCATTACGGCGATAAAAAAGAGCGGCTTCCCTTCGTTGCTCTGAACTGTGCGGCCCTGCCGGACCATGTCTTTGAAAGCGAGCTTTTCGGCTACGAACCCGGTACCTTTTCCGGAGGACTGCCCCATGGCAAGCAGGGGAAACTGGATATGGCCCGGGGCGGTACTCTGTTTATGGACGAAATATCAGAACTGCCCTTTGATCAGCAGGCCAAACTGCTGCGGGTAATTCAAGAAAAAGAGTTTTATCGGGTAGGGGGACTGTCGCTGGTAAATACGGATGTCAGAATTGTCTGTGCCAGCAACCAAAATCTTAAACAACTGGTAAGCCGGGGCGCTTTCCGGCAAGATCTCTATTATCGTTTAAATACCGGCTATGTTTTCATTCCGCCCCTGCGGGAACAACCGGAAGCCATATTGCCTCTGTCCAAGCTGTTTATGGCTCAAATATCGGAACAGTCGGGGCGGCATTTCAAAAAAATAACTCCCCGGGCCGCCCGCATCATGGAAAGCTACAATTGGCCCGGCAATATCAGAGAGCTGCGTAATGTAATTGAGTGGATAGTTCTCATGTGCGACGACACCCAGATAAAAAGCAGCCATCTAAGCAGCATGGGATTAAAACCACCGGGGGATAACTACGAAAATAGCTTGGAAAAGCCTCTGCTTCCCGATGATTTTTTTCTGCCTCCGGATGCCATGCCCCTTGATAAATTATCGGACGATATCATCCTCCGGGCTCTTAAAATGCACAATGGCAATAAAACGGCGGTTGCCCGCTATCTGGGCATAGCGCGCAGTACGCTTTACTATCGTCTGCAGGGCATAGACCAGCGGAATAATTAATCCTCGGTGGCAATATTCAATTCCAGCAGACCTTCTGCCGTTGAAAATTGAATCACCAGAGTTTCCACCTGGCTGATTAGTGATATCATATTATGCCCATAAATCAGAGTCGGCGGAGTAATGTTGGTTATGGCCCCCATTTTTTCCAGTTCGCCGACACTCCTGCCGCTAACCATATTAAAAAGCTCACATAGGGCGCTCTTGGGCATTAAATCAAACTCCGCCACTGGCATCCCCCCCATCATTTTGGAAGCAATATTCAGAGCGGTATTTTCCTGCATGGCTAATACCACATTTCCCTTAATATCCCCTACCAGACCGATAATGACATTAATGTCATTTTCAGTCTTGAGTTTCTCCCGTTTATCCAGTCCGGTCCGGGTCAAATCATTTATTCCCAGCATTCCCGCTATCTCTATCAAACCGTTGATAAAGGCGTTTACATATTTTATATCCATAAGCTATTTGGCCTCCCTCATTACCACATTGAGCTTAATAGTTCCGGCATCGGTTTGCAGAATGACCGAACAAGCGTTGAGCCTGACATTAAACATGCTCATACCCTCGCCGGCAAAGACGCTGGGCGGGGTCAGGCGTATATTTAAACCGGAATGAATGCTGTTGATATCGGTGATGGCATTGCCGCAGATAATATTGCCCATCTCGGCGCCTGCCAGCAAGACTTCCTCGCTTTCCACCGTTTCATACTCTTCCCCGGTCATGATACCAGCTAATTTTACGGCCGTATCCTGGCTCATATCAAGAAAAAACCAGCCCTGCCAGGCCCCGGTTAAACCTATCATGACGGTAAAGCCCTGGGAAATGAAACTATCCCCTTCTGATTCAGCCTGACCTTTATTTATTCCCAAATCCAGCATTTGTTTAAAAACATTATTGGCGGCCCTGACAAATGACGCCATTGTCTGCGTAAGCTCCACTCTTTCACCCCTATTCGTTTATTACCTGTAAAATCTTCGCCATTATATCTTCAGTTTTGAATGGCTTGGAGCAGAAATGGTTTATTCCCCGGGACTTGGCGTCAGCAACAATATCCTGGTCACTCATGGCGCTGAGCATAATAATCTTTTGCCCGGGATTCTTTTGCTTGATAGCCAAGGCCGCCTCCAGGCCGTCCATTATCGGCATGGTGATATCCATAGTAATGATATCAGGGCTAAGTTTAAAACAGAGTTCCACTGCATCTCTGCCGTTTCCGGCTTCTCCGACCATAGCAACCCCCTCCGGCTCCAAGGCTTTTTTGATCAGCTTGCGAATCACCGGGGAATCATCTACCGCCATCACTCTGATGGCCTTTCCATCTGCGCGTAAACCTTTCATACTAAATCCCCCTCTATATATAATCTTTATAAAATCCTGACAATCTGCGCTCAGTGATTATAATTGCCCTGACGCCACCCTATCAGCGATTAACCGCTTTAACTATTTCCCGGGCGATATCCCATATAGGCGCTACTATTTCAGCTCCCCCGCGTTTTATGGTTTCACCCGGCATGCCAAAAACAATAGCGCTTTCTTCGGACTCAGCAATGGTCATGCCTCCGGCTTTACGAATGCTGACCATTGAATCAGCGCCATCGTTGCCCATTCCGGTCATTATCACCCCCACTGTACGGGAGCCGTAAACTTTTAATACCGAATCCATCATCACGCTGACCGAGGGTATAAACAGATGGTCGGGTTTGCTGGAAAGCCTTATCAGTACATCTCCGCCGGAATTCTTTACCAGGTTAAGATGACGCCCCCCGCTGCCCACATACAAAATCCCCGGTTCCACCTTCATGCCGGCCTGAGCTTCCACTACTTCCAGCCGGCAGGATTCATTAAGCCTCCTGACGTAGGTAGGGGTGAAGTTGGCCGGCATATGCTGGACCAGAAATAACGCAGCATTGAGGTCGGGTGGGAGCAAGGGCAGAACTTCATAAATAACTTTGGGCCCCCCGGTAGAGATGCCCATAGCTACGGCTTTGACTGTTTTGCCGGTGGGAGAGGCCTTAAGCTTGGCTTCCGGTTTATTCCGGCTCCGATACAACCGCTCCGCTGCCTTGCCGTTCTGCTTGAGGCTGGCCGCCAGCTTGATCTTATTGATAAGCTCACCGGCCACGCTGTTCATATCGCTGGAAACGGTTCCGCCGGGTTTGCCTATAAAATCAAACGCCCCCAGTTCCAAGGCTTCAAAGGTGGTCACCGCCCCTTCCTGGGTAAGAGACGACACCATGATCACCGGACAAATCTTTTCATCAACTATGTATTGCAGGGCCGTTATCCCATCCTGTCCCGGCATGTTGACATCCATGGTGATAACATCAGGCCTGTGCTCCCGGGCTTTTTCCACTACATCATTGCCGTCCCGGGCAGCAGCTACCACCTCCATTTCCGCATCGGTCTCCAGTATGTTTTTAAGAGTTCTGCGCATTAAAGCGGAATCATCAGCTATCAGTACTTTTATCAAGCTTCTCGCCCCTGCCCTGTTTTTTAAGTTTGCCTGCCCGCGATGGCCTGGCGGGCTTTTCCGTACGGTTCATTTCCTGAAGCTTCTGCCATTCTTTTTCCACCAGAATATTCTCCAGATTAAGCATCATTATCATCCGGTTTTCCAGGTTGGCTATCCCGTCCATGAAACTTTGCCTTTGTTGGTCGCTCAGTATATCCGGGGCATTTTCCAGAAGCTGTCTGGGAATGCGCAGAACCTCCAGCACTTCATCAACAATTATGCCGACTTTTTTATTATTGATATCGCTGACTATGACCCGGGTAAATTCAGTGTAATCCTTACAGTCGATTTCGAAACGCTTGCGCAAATCAATAACTGGAATAACATCGCCCCGGAGGTTGATAACTCCTTCGACGAAACGGGGCGCGCGGGGCACCTTGGTTACTTTGGCCAAGCGGTTGATTTCCTGCACCTGGGTTATGCGCACTCCATACTGCTCCTCCGCCAGCTTAAAAACCACCATCTGCTCTTCATCCAGCCCATCCCGGAGTCCCTCTTCTTCTTCCGCCATTCCTGGTGCTGCTGCGTTTTCCAATGTACCCATATCCTCAAGTTCTTCCCGGGTCATTATATCATGAGGGTCTAACAGCATAATGATGCGTTTGCCCCCTTCGACCCGGGCAATTCCCTTTAAGCGGTCGCCATTCTCACCGGTTAAGGCCTGAGGCGGAGCAAAAATGGTGTCCTGGGGAATCCGGGCCACCTCATATACCCGATCTACCACCAGCCCAATCCGGGCGTTATCAACATCAATTACTACCACCCGGGTGCTGTCGGTAATATCGTCATTACCGGTGTTAAGTTTGATGCGCATGTCAATAATGGGCATAAGATTATCCCGCAGGGATATTACCCCTTTGATGTAGGCAGGCATATTAGGCACCTTTACAATATCCGGATAGCGGATTATTTCCCTGACACTCTCTATTTCCAGAGCAAATTCCTCCGGCCCCAGCAGGAATGAAACCAGCTGCACCTCGGAGAGCTTTTTCTCAACTGCCTCTTTACTGCGGCTTCCGCTCCCCGCTTTAACAGCATTAGTTTCATTACAGGCATCGGCGTCAAGATTGCACAGACTTCCTGCTTCCAGTATCATAACCAGTCTTTGCCCATCATCAACCTTGACCACACCGGCTACCGAACCCATATCAACCCCTGAAACCACGGCCGGCGTAGCCTCTATACGTCCGCTTTCCACCCGGAGCACTTCCGATACTGCATCAACGCTCAAACCTGCCTTTTTTCCTCCCACATCCACCACAATTACCCGGCTGGAGACATTCCGGGCCATTTTTTCCATCCCGAATTTTATTCTGGTGTCAAGTACCGGCAGGATTTCTCCCCGTAAATTGGTTACCCCCTCCACATAAGAAGGAGCCTGGGGTACCGCGGTTATTGACGGTATCCTTATGATTTCCTGTACATTCATGATATCAATACCGAAATTCTCTTGGCCCAAGGTAAAGGTAACCAGCTGCATTTCATCGGAGGAGAACATATTATCAGTGCTCATTTAAAAATCCCTCCTTTTGATTAGATCTCATTCTCCTCACATTAATTAATCTGCATTTCATCGGCAATAGACGCTATTTCTTCAATTGAATTGGCCAGCTCGTTAATAGCTTTAGCCTGTTCCTGGGCAATGCGTGAAGCCTCTTCCACCTGTTCCTCCGCCGTATTAATAATCTCTTCTACCCGTTTGGCTTCCTTGACATCTTCGGTTATGGCCGTCTGGCTCTCATCAATGCATTTCTTTAAATTCTCCCGGTTGCGGGAAATATCTTCCAGTTCCCGGGTCACCAGTCCATTTTTCTGAGCCGCCACCGCAGCTTGCTCTTCAGCCTTACGGGATGCGATTTCCGACTGTGAGATTTCCAGGACTACTTTGCTCATCTGGATCTGGATATCCCGGACCAAGTCTTTGATTTTATCGGCATTCTCCGCCGATTCGGCTGCCAGATTCCTGATATCTCCGGCCACTACCGAAAAGCCGCGCCCGTGCTCGCCGGCAGTAGCCGCTTCTACAAAGCCGTTGACCGCCAGCATATTAGTTTGAATGGAGACATTCTCTATGGTATCGACGATTTTTTCAATCCGGCGGATCTTATCCTGCAGGTTTTCAATGGCCTGGTTGGTAACATCATAGGATTTGATGCATTCCTGCAAGCGCTCCCATACCCCGCGGGCCGCTACGCGCGAATCCTCCAGCATCTGGTCTATTTCCTGATAAATTTCCCCCGCTTCCCCGGCAATCCTGATGATTTCATTTACTTTGTCCTGACAGCCTTCGGCAAAGGCGGCCGCTTTTTCACTTTCGGTAAGAACCGATTTGGCCCCGTCGGCCATCTGTAAAAGGGCACTGGCCACCTGGGTTGCCGATGTGCTGAGTTCTTCGATATTGGCTGAGAGCTGTTCCGCCGTAGCTGCCACCTCTTCCGCCGATTTGTTTATATTGGTGGAAGTTTTCAGTTCCTCCGCCATCTCTGTCAGTTCCTGGGTCGCGGTGTTAACTTCACTGATCGCCTTACTCTGTTCGGCTACCGCTTTGGATGATTCTTCCGTACCGGTCAGAATCTGTTCCGCCGCGGTGGCTATGGATTCCGCTACCCCCAGGAACTCATCCGACATCTGCTGCAATTCATGGGCCAGCCCGGTGTCCTGATCCACCGTCTCGGCGTAGCGGCCAAAAAGATTTCCCATCCGTTCGAAGCCTTTATTGGTCTCTTCCAGGTCAGACTGCATGCTGTTGAACTCATCAACATCTTTATTTATATCCTCAACCACAGCTTCTACTCCGGTTCGTATCTCGTCTACCACCCCGCGTATATCCCGGGCCGAGCGCTCCGATATCTCAGCCAGATTCCTGACTTCATCGGCTACCACGGCAAAACCCCGTCCATGTTCACCGGCTCGGGCGGCTTCAATGGCGGCGTTCAAAGCCAGCAGATTAGTCTGGTCGGCGATCATTACTACTGCCTGGACAATATCGCCTATTTTTTGAGATTGGACCTCCAATTCCCCTATGCGTTTACTTGACTGAGCATTCTTGCCGGAGGCTTCTTTCAGTTGATCTCCCATGGCCTCCATGGCAGCAATTGACTCCCGGGCGGCGTTGGTACCGTTCCGGGCATTATTGTCCAACAGCCCCAGGCTTTTTTCCAGTTCTATGGAGGAACGGTTAACCTGCACCGCTGCTGCCCGCATTTCTTCACTGCTGCTGCCTACCTGCTGGCTATTGGATGCCAGTTGGTCCATAAGGCGGGAAAACTCTTGCGCCGCAGCATTGGATTCTTCAATCCCAGCCAGCAATTGTTCCGAAGCGGCGGCAATCCTTTCCGCCATCGCCTGCTGTTTGGCCAGGGTCCGGGCCCGGGCTTTTTCCTGAGCCATTTTCCGGGCCTGTTCCCGTTTCCGGATGATTTCATCATCAGTCTCTCTCTTTACCGCTATTCCGGTTTTTTCATTAATCTCCATACTGGCTGGCTTCTCTAACTTCTTGGCCACAATCATCACTCCTTATATATTTTAAAGAACGGTTAAGCCCTTGCCCCTGCGGGCTAAAATCTTATCCCCACCGGCATAACCGGGTTCGGTTATCTCTACCTGGTTCCGGGTACCAGTATCAATATCCATGGCCGCAACATTCAGTATGCCGTTGGCATCAATATTAAAGGTAACGTCTATGCTGGGTTCTCCCGCCGAGGCCTTCTGTATCCCGGCCAGGTGAAATTGTCCCAGCGATACCCGCTTGGCTTCACTGGCATCCCCCATCTCATCCCTCTGTAATATGTGAATAATCACCTCCTCCTGGAAGTCATTCACTGTAGTGAAAAGAGAGGATCGACTAACCGGATAAGGGGTATTGGCAGGAATCAATACCACAAACTCACCCTTATCATCTTCCAATCCCAGGGTATGACTGGTGACATCGTGCAGCTCCACATCCCTGAATTCTCCGGAAAGAATAGAGCCTTCCAGCGCCGCCCCCAACGCCACCACTTCGTCGGGGTTTATTTCAGCCCGCAGCTCCACTCCGGGAAAAAGATGAGCCACAAGCTCCTTGAAGCCGGACATGCGGGAAGCCCCACCGGCCAGAACTACAACCTCCACCCAGCTCTCCGCCACCCCGGCGCCAGCCAGGGTTTGTTTTATTAAGGCGGTGATTTCGTCGAACAGATTCCCGCAAATATGGTTAAACTGCTCCCGCCGGACGGTTTGATTAAGGTGAAGCGGTCCGGTCGGCCCCATAGTAATGTAAGGTATTAATACGGTGCATTCGTTAACAGTGGAAAGGTCGATCTTGGCTTTCTCGGCACTGATATATATCTGCTGCAAGGCGATAGGATCATGGGCCAGGTCAATACCGCTGGTGGCCCGGAAGGTTTCCATTATGCATTCCACCAGTCTGCGGTCAAAATCCATACCTCCCAGCCGGTTTGAACCTCCGGTGCCGATCACTTTATATAGATCGCCGCAATATTCCATCAGGGTGATATCAAAGGTCCCTCCGCCAATATCAAGCACCATGATTTTCTGAGCGTGGCCCGGGTGGCTGAAGCCGTAAGCCAGAGCCGCAGCCGTAGGCTCGTTGAGCAGTTTCAGAATCTTTATCCCCGCCTGTTTCCCGGCCAGTAAAGTAGCCTGCCGCTGATTATCATTGAAGTAGGCGGGTACCGTAACTACTGCGGCCTCAATATCCTGTCCCAGGTAAGCCTGGGCATATTGCAGCAGTTTGCGCAGTATCAAGGCGGAAATCTCAGTCGGCGTATAACTGCGCTCCCCTATCTTAACCTGATAATTGTCGCCCATTTTTCTTTTGATCGCGCTGACGGTCCGGTCTGACTTCAATATGAGCTGGGAGCGGGCCAATTCACCCACCATAACTTCCTGTTCGTTTTTAAAATAAACTACCGACGGAGTCAGGCGGCTGCCCCGCTCATTGATAATTATCTCCGCTTTTCCCTCCTGATTTATATAGGCTACCAAAGAATTGGTCGTTCCCAGATCAATACCAACAATCACCGGTTTCCCTCCTCGGTAAGTAATTTATTAATTCATGATTATAGTAATTTCAGGTTCGCAGCCGCCGTACGGTTCCGGGGATATAGGTCTATGGCCCGCTGCAAATAAGCCGCGGCTTTTTCAGTCTTACCGCCTTCAAAAAGGATGACCGCCAGGTTATTGCAGCAGCGGGAAATAAGCTCGGCTGTTTCCGTTTCATCCGGAATCCCGGGCTCAATAAGGTCGACCGCCTGCCGGTAAAGATAGTAGGCTTCATAAATATCGCCCGTTTTCTCCTGCTCCAGGGCTTGGTCATACAATAATTGCACCCGGCCTATCACACCCTGGCTCAATTTTGCCTTCTGCTGATCCTGCATGGCGGTGAGAAGCGTATCCAGCCCAAGGCCCAGACTTCTTTTTGCTGTCATCCTACTCGCCACCCCTGGTCAGAATAGCTGCGGCCACCTGCTGGTAGTCAAGAGCTCCCCGGCAGGAAGGGGCGTATTCATAAATAGTCTTGCCAAAACTAGGGGCCTCCGCCAGTTTAATATCATGGCGGACCGAGGGCAGCAGCCGGTCCGCGCCGAAGTTCTGCCGTATTTCCCGGATTACGCTGCGGGCCAGGTTGGTGCGCAGGTCGCATTTGACCGGCAGAATTCCCATTAAGCTTAAATCCGGGTTCAAACCGGCATTGATTTTATATAATATACCGGTCATCTGGGCCAGGCCATCCATGCTGAGAAAAGTTGGCTCAATCGGTATGATGAGCCAGCGGGCGGCAATCAGGCCGTTAACCGTTATCAAACCCAAGGCGGGCGGCAAGTCGATTAAAATATAGTCATAAATATTTTCCCACCTCAGCAAAAGGTCTTTGAGCAGGACCTGGTTATTGCCGGCGGGGGTCAGTTCTGCTTCCAGGGCGGCCAGATCCGCTTTGGCGGGGAGCAAGTCAAACGGTTTATTACCCCGGATTATCCCCGTATCCAATTCCGCTTTCACTAACGGTTGATCGGCTGCCAGATGCATCAATTCATATAGGCTGGTGCTTAACTGGAAGGGCAGAATACCACAGCTTATAGTAGCCTGAGCCTGAGAGTCGGCATCTACCACCAACACCCGCTTGGCTTTGCGGGCCAGGGCAGCAGCCAGATTTATCGTACTGGTGGTTTTGCCGCTGCCGCCTTTGCGATTGGCTAAAGCAATTATGGTAGCCATCAAACTTTCCTCCTGTTTTATACCGCTACCTGGGCTTGCAGCAAATACGACGGGTTTAAGATCAACACCACATTGCCGTCACCCATAATAGTAGCGCCGGTGTATATTTTTAAGCCGGCCAGTTCCTCGGCCAGAGCTTTGACTACAAATTCCTGCTCCTTTTGCAGCCGGTCAACTATAAGCCCGAATTTGCAATCATCACAGGTTATTACCACAACGGGAACTGTTTCTCGGGTACCGCATTCTTTTACCATGTCGGTATCATTTTCGAATTGCATGATAGCGTTCAGGCTGACCAGTGGTATTATTTCCTCTCTTATATCGGCCACCATGTTGCTGTTGTAGGTACGGATTGAACTGCCGGCTAATTTAACCGTTTCCTCTATCGCGTCCAGGGGAATGATAAAACGTTGCCCATAGCTTTCCACCATAAGCCCGCGAATAATTGACATAGACAAGGGGATTTTCAAGGAAATGCGGGTACCCCGGTCCGGCTTGCTGCTCAAGCTGACTGATCCCCCTACTTTTTCTATGTTGGTCTTGACCACATCCATACCTACTCCCCGCCCGGAAAGTTCACTAACCTCTTCCCGGGTACTGAAACCGGGAGCAAAGATAAATTGAAAAGCTTCCTCGTTGCTCATGTTTTCTATCTGGTGCGCTTTCAGCAGCCCCTTTTTCAAAGCTTTAAGCTTGATCTCATCAGGATTAAGCCCCTTGCCATCATCAATGATCTCTATCAATACGTAACTCCCTTGATATCCTGCCGTCAAACGAACTTGTCCCGCAGGATTTTTGCCTTTGGACTCACGCTCCCGGGGGCTTTCGATACCGTGGTCAACGGCATTGCGCAGCATGTGGACCAGGGGATCATTGATAGCTTCAATTACCGTCTTATCTAATTCGGTATCTTCACCTTCAATGATGAAGTCGACCTGCTTGCCAGTCTTCCGGGCCGTATCCCGAATCGTACGCGGATAACGCTGAAAAAGGACCCGCAGGGGGATCATGCGGGCCGACATGATAGCATCCTGCAATTCATCGGATATTCTCGCCAGTTCTGCTGCCACCCCTTTAACCTCCCGGGCCAGAGCCGGCATGTCATAGTCGAGCCCGATAGTCGCAGCCAGGTGAAAGACGCGGTTTTTCGATATCAATAATTCCCCGATCATGTTCATAAGCCGGTCCATTTTCTCCTGGCTCACCCTGATGGACTGACCGCCGAGCTCACTGCTCTTAGCCTGTTCAATCATCTGGCTTTCTTTTTCCCGGGCCAGGGCTTGCTTGGTCAGGGCTATTTCCAGGTCATCCTCTTTTACCGTACCCGCATCTACCAGAATATCGCCCAGCCGTTTCTGCTGTTTTAAGGCCCAATCCAGCTGTTCCGGAGTAACCTTTTTTTCTGATATAAGTATCTCGCCTATCTTTTTTTCACTGTACTCAGACGGTACGTTGTCCAGCAGCAAGCAAATGTTTTCTGTTTTCAGGTTTATCAGTCTCTGCACCGTTTCATAATTGGAGTGCAAAAATTGCAGAAGTTCAGCAGTAACCTTATCCTTTCCCGGGGTATATTTATCTAAAGACTGGAGCGATTCATCCACTGCCATCAGCAACTCTTCGTAGTTCAGGTAATGGGCGCTGGAAGCTAAGCTCTTGAGAGCCCGTATATACTGCCGGGTGCGTTTGGGATTCATGGTCTGCCCCTTTTTTATGCTATTGATGATGCCCAGCATAGACTCCAGAGCCTGATTGCCGATATTCATAAAAGCCGCTTGCTGCTGCGGAAATTTTTTATGATTCTCCTCTTGCGGGCTCTTCTCTCCAGCTCCCTGCTTTTCCTGAGATAACGAATCCAGCCGCTCCAGCAAATTTTCCAGAGAAAAGCCTTCCACTTTATTTCCCTTAAGCATTGCCACCAGTACTGTGGTTTTGTCTACCGCCGCCAGAATTACATCAACTACTGCCGGTGAAAGCTGCCGGGACAGGTTATGATGCTGTTGCAGCAGAGATTCAGCCGCATGGGTCAGGGTCCTGATAGCTGCTATCGGGTCGGCCGGGTTATCGCTGTCCTGCATGCTGGTGATTACTCCGGCTCCGCCTTTAATACTGTGGAATCCCCGCAAAATCGTATTGAGAATTTCCGGGTCTTCCGGATGTTTTTCGGCTGCAACGCATTTTTGCTCAATAGTTTCCAGGTGTTCCAGAGTCTCTTCAATAAAGTCCGCCAGCATCTGTTCGTATAAAGGCGAGAGCTGAACCTTGATTGAAGCGTCGGCACCGCTGTCGCCCCCGGTCATGTCCGGGTTCGTCTCAGCCGTAGTCAACTCCTTTTTACGCAATTCCTCCGCTTCATCAATAAACGCTTCATAGTCCAGGTCATTCAGTTCTATCTCCAGTACCGCATTATCCTGATCACCCTCAGTCCGGCTGATCTGACTGCCTAGTTGCCTGATAAGACCATTTAATATGTCAACCCCCCGCAGCAAGGTATCGGTTATTTCTGAGTTACTGGTATAAAGGCCTTTTCTCATATCAGTCAAAAAGGACTCCAGCACATGGGCGGTATCCTTGATAGGGGTAAGATCCAAAAAACCTGCCACACCCTTGACTGAATGCATGGCTCTAAAGATTGAATCCAGCAAATCAGAAGCAAAGTCGACTTCCAGACGCAGTATGCCTTCTTCGATCCCCCGTAAATGTTCGGTAGATTCTTCTACAATGCCCTGTAAGATTTCCAAGTCGTCAGCTGCAAAGGTGTATTTCAAATTAAAGCCACCCTTCTCTATTTGCCTAACAGCATACGGATATTCTCTACCAGTTCATCCGGGTCGGTTGGTTTAACTATATAAAGATTGGCGCCGGCTTCAAATCCCCTTTGTTTATCCTGCAGTTCATCTTCGGTGGAGATAATGATTATGGGCAGATCTTCATATTGGGGATCTTCCCGCAGGCGTTCAATCAGGGTATATCCATCCATGTTGGGCATATTTATATCGGTAAGACATATCAGCAGATTGCCGTCGCTGCTATATATTTTTTCCAGAGCATCCGCCCCATCCAGGGCCGTCACTATCTCCAAGCCAATACTTTTTAAAATATAGCTGTGAAAGTTACGTATCATCTCCGAATCATCAACTATCAGAACTTTTTCGCCCATGAATTGCCCTCCTAACCAAAAGTTATAGATTCCGCGCCGTTTTATCAGGAGCTTGGCCTGCAGCTACCGTTGATAAACTATCTGCTCATTAAGGCGGCGTATCCTGAAAGCGGTGCTGATACGGCTCAAGGACTCGGCATGTCCCAGGAAAATAAATCCTCCTTTGCGCAACATACCGTAGAATTTATCCACCACCTGTTTGCGGGAGACATCATCAAAATAGATCAGCACATTACGCTGATTGATGGGAAACCTCAAGTCGTAAAGGAAATTAAAATCTCGAAGACCATGCAGAAAAATTTCTATTCTGAGACTGAAACGAATGGAATATGGGATCCTTCTACACAGTCAATTATCATCTTAAGAAAGATGCTAAAGTCGATTGAAGATTATGCAGGCACTTTAATACATGAAGCCATCCATGCGAAATCAGGGGCAGGTGATATAAACCGACAGTTTGAAATTGAATTGACAACAGCCATTGGACAAATTAGTGAAAAAGCCTGTAAAATAATATCCGTTTGACAAGAAATGAATATACTATAATAAAAAAAGGGGACTTTGTCCCCTTTTTTAAATATATATATTTATATAGGATTAATATTTTATTGAGGTGGTATATATGATAGTAGGTTCTTGTATTTTGAAACTGATAATATATGAGTCCAACTCTTTAAAAGATAAAAGACATATAATAAAAAGTATTATAGGTAAAGTTCAATCTAGATTTAATGTATCCATAGCTGAAATTGATTTAAATGATAGTTGGCAGACATCAATAATTGGATTTGCTTGTGTAACTAATGATACTCACCATGCTAATCAAATTATTACAAATGTAATAAAGTTTATAGATGGAGATGGCAGGGCGGAAATAATCGATTATAATATTGAAATTATGTAGGTGATAAATTGAAAAATATGTTAGCTAAAGAAGAAATAAAAGAAGTGATTGATATTTTGATGAACTTATATCCAGATGCAAAAGCAGAGTTAAACTTCTCAAATCCCTTTGAATTATTAATAGCCACTATTCTTTCTGCCCAATGCACCGATGTTCAGGTGAACAAAACTACGGAGAAACTTTTTAAAGATTACAAAACTCCAAAGGATTATTTAACATTAACAGAAGAAGAATTAGGGGAAAAAATCAGAAGCTGTGGATTTTATAAAACCAAAAGTAAAAACATCTTAGGC
>ENA-UOOK01001645-UOOK01001645.1-fermentation-metagenome-genome-assembly--contig:-NODE-1645-length-29038-cov-16.058034_pt1 | contig 29038 bp, 25 predicted proteins | sample MGYA00245777_ERZ724023 | MGnify/ENA primary metagenome ERZ724023 (study PRJEB28704, sample SAMN03018312) | fermentation metagenome | biome: anthropogenic terrestrial biome; feature: soil... | reverse complement strand
AACGGGACAAGCACTTCGTAAATGTAATTCATAAGGATCTTACCCTTCCAATCGATAAGATCCTTCGCAAAAGAAGCTCAGGATGACAATACCCAGGTCCTGTTCCCTATTCCCTGTTCCCTTTCTGGAGACCTTCACATTGAGAATTGCTGACCATTCTTACAAAAATCTTACTGCATTGGGTTAACATAATGAAGTGCCGTTATGTGGTACTATAATGGTTCTGAATCAGGAGTAGTACGGGAAGATGCCAGTTTATAGTTATAAATGCGAACATTGTGGTCATGCTTTTGACCAGTTTCAACATTTCACCGATGACGCCTTGACAGTCTGCCCGGTTTGTAACGAGGTTGCATTGCGCAAGGTTTATACCCCGGTGGGCATAGTCTTTAAAGGAAAAGGCTTTTACGCCACCGATAACCGCTCTCCATCCGGTCAGAAATATGGTCATAAGGACAATGGAGATGGCGGCAACGGCGCCAAGCCAGCTTCTGAAACACCAAAATCTGAGAGTCCAACCACGGAACCCAGCAAACAAACCACAACCGCCGAATAGGCGGTTTTTATTATCATCGCAAATAAAGGGAACATATACCCGTGTGAGGATGTTTCCGCCAAAAGAACCCGACACAGGCGGTAAAACTGGTCTGAACCGGGCTCGGGCAGGTTACTTACTCTATACATGTGAGGTATGCCGCGCGTTGTGTCGTTTGGCTCGCGATGACGGGAGCTTAAATTCAAGGCTGGAGCAGAATCTGCTCCAGCCCGACCCCTATAGGATAGCCCCCTGGTTTTCCCCCTGTTATCTCCCCTTTTTTTTCCGTTTGTTATCCTCGTCCAGTTTGTCTTTCCAATCCTTGGGCAGCGGTCCTCCGGTACGCATACTGCTAATGGCATAATTCAGTGACTCGTACTGCACCTGGACGCCTTGGTGATCCTTCATATAATTTGAAGACCTGTTGGCATCAATTCCGATCGCCCCTGCAGCTGCCTGGGCATCGATATCGGCACCCAGAAATAAAAATTCCCAGCCTTCTTTTTTGCAGTCTTCAATCTTTTTGTGCAGCATCGCCGCATTGTTTTCGCGAGAAGCATTTTCGTAACCGTCTGTCGTGATGACCATGATGACCTTGTCTGCCCTGCCTTCTGGCTTGGTTTGCTTTTGTACATTCGTAATCTTATTGATGCCGAGCGCGACGGCGTCATACAACGCTGTGCTGCCGCGAACGAAATATTCTTTGCCTGTCAGTGGAGTGAGGTCCTGAAGGTTGATTCGGTCGTGAAGAACCTCGAAAAAGTTATCGAACAGTATCGTAGTGACGCGGGTTTCCCCTTCGATGTTTTTCTGATCAGTGATTGTAGCGTTGAACCCCCCGATGGTATCGCTTTCCAATCCTGCCATTGAGCCACTTCGGTCGAGGATGAAAATTAGTTCTGTTCTGTTCATTGCAGACCTCCTTCTTGATCTGAGGTCTATGATATCTCCCCGCTTTTCTTTTGTGGTCGCCCGGCAAGCGACAAATTCTATCCGCCCAATAACCCCTGGTCAAAATCGTAGAGGGCTGTGTTTACCCGGGTAATGTCATATTCCTCGCGCTCTATAAAATAGCGTACGATCAGGTCGCGCTTATCGCAGGGGCTAAAAGCAAAGCCAGCCCTGGCAAGCAAATCCTGTGCATCCTTTGCCGTCAACCTCAGTCCGATGGCAAGTGCCAGCACGGTAGATTTGCTGGGGATATAGTTCACATTACTGCGAATCTTGCTGAAATGCCGGCGGTCAATATTAGAGCGTTTGTAAGTTTCCACATCGGTCATGCCCTTCTGATCGATGAGGTTTAACAATGCCTCTGAAAAGGTCTTCTCTTTTGGAAAAACAATTCTGTAATCCAGGGCGTTAACCTGATAGGGCGGGACTGAAGGAGCATTGTCATCCCTGGATGGTTTGGGTCTTGTGGCTGCTTCCCGCTGTTGCTTTGATATCAGGTACTGATCGTAGCGATCCTTTACTTGATTTAGGTCGAGGTGCTCCGCAACATAATGGTCATCGATGTAGCTTCTAAGGTCGTGGCGCAGTTTGAAACCGAGCGCCGCAGCTGTAGCGTCAAACATCACCAGGGTAACCTGCATGTCGTGGTCAAAGAGATAGCGATTAATCTCGTCCAGGGCAACCGCGAGCGCCTGGTCATAGGGGTAGCCAAAACTGCCGGAGGATATTAATGGGAAGGCAATGCTCTCGAGTTTATATTTGCTGGCAAGCTCCAGGCTTGAACGGTATGCCGAACGAAGGACACTTTCTTCATCCTGGTTTCCACTTTGCCAGATTGGACCCACGGTATGGATCACATGTTTCGCGGGCAATTTGAAGCCAGGGGTGATTACCGCCTCGCCAGGATTGCACCACCCGATCGCATCACAGGCTTTTGTCATTTTATCTGCCCCGGCAGCCTCAAAAATCCTGCCGCAAACTCCGCCGCCTTGTTTTAACCCGGCATTCGCGGCGTTTACAATGGCATCCACTTTCAATCTGACAATGTCGTCCCGAATAATATTAAAAGGCATGATATTCCTCCAGATTACCTGGTCAGGTCAGCGATCAGCAGCTCAAAAGCGGTCTGGGCAGGCATTCCGCCGGTCTTGATCCCCTCATCAATTTGCAATAAACGCTCATAAATCGAAAGCAATTGCCCCAGTTCGAAGCGTTGTGCCTGGGTATACATCTTTTTCGCGACGAAATTGGCGATCCCCAGCTCGTTTTCGATCTGGGCGACTCCTCCGCCTTCATCCAATATCTCCCTTGCCTGGATTAATAGTCTGAATTGCCGGTAGATCATGCCGGAAAGCTCCATAACATCACTTTTTTCGGTGAGAAGCATAAATTCCTGCATGGCTTTGACGGCGTTACGTTCGCCAAGCGCATCGGTGAATGCGAAAATATTGCCTTCCTGCTCGTGGGCTGTCAAAAGCGCCACATCTGTCGGCTCGACCACCCCGGAAGGACCGACATAGGTAATCAGTTTTTCGATTTCTTGCGCTGCCATGAGGGTATCGTTGCCTAAATAGGTGACCAATAGCCTGGCTGCGTCAGGGCGCAGAGCTCCGTTCAATTCTTTCGCCCTGCGCATGATCCAGGCGGTCATATCTTCCTGGTCAGGCAGGCTGCAATCAACAATCACTCCCTTAACGCGGTTAGCTTCCATCCACTTGGTGACCCAGCTATAGCCTTTCGCGTTCAGCCAGTCCCGCTCGCGCCATTTTTTAGTAATCTGATCATCCACGATCAACACCAGCGCGCTGGTTTGAGGAAGATGCTCAAAAAGATCAAGGAATTTTGCCTGGTCTTCTTTACCAACTTTTGCAAGCATTTGCCTGGCGTTTTCGACGACGACAAGCCTGCGCTCTGCCAGGAAAGGGATGGTCAGGGCATCAGCTTGCAGCATTTCAAAGGTCAGGCTTTCACCATTCAAGCGTGAAGTGTTCAAATCTGCCATACCGGCATCGCCCAAACCAGCCTGGAAGCCATCCAGGATGTCTCTGATCCTGGTAGTGTCATCCCCTCTGAGAAGGTAAAGGCTGGGTTTGCTATCCTGGGTCATTTTTTTCTCATTCCCGTGTATTAATTTGGTGAATGAAAGTGTTTTTGGTTTTTTTGCTTCTCACCAGGGTGACTTCCAGGTCTGCAATATCAGCGTCGGTGCTGATAGTTTCCTGAAGACGGGGTCCAAGCGGCTTACTCCATATGAATACAGGAACAGCGACGATGACAGCCAACAAAACTTGCCACCATTTCGGGGTTTTTCCGCGGCTCAAGCCCATCAAAACTGCAAAGGCAGCCGAACCGGACAAAAATGACGAAGCGGCAATGTTGGTGCCGCATCCAGGGTGTATCGCCAGTTTTTTTTCGCCTTCCCGCAGGCGCTTGCGCGCTTCAAGGACGGCATCGGTTACGATTTCGGTTGGCACATCGGCAAAGAGGATGAAACCTCCCGGGTTGGAATGCCCCATCATCTTGATTCCCCTATAGCGGTTTGCCAAAATTGTCATCGTGGCATGCTCCAGGGCATGGTTGCGCCGGGTGGAGCGGACGAGTGGAATTTGGTTCAGAAAATTCATATTTGGCTCTTTCTCCTGATTAATTAAGAATGATACCCTAATTAGGATGGAAATTTATGAAATGTTTTTCATTATCTGGCTGCAGTTCCCGACCGGTTCGAAAAGTGATGCAAATCAAACGCGCAATGTTGCAAGACCATTCCCTACGGCTGAGCTTAAGGTCAGACCTGGCGCCAGCTTTCACGACAGCGACCATGTCAATAATTCGCCTCTTCTTGAAAAACGGGCTACTTTTCCTTTTCTTTCTCCAACAAAGCCTGATTCACCGCCTCTCTCAAAGAACGGGCTTCCACAATTTCGATCCCATCAGGCCAGGGTTCGCCTTTTCGCAGGCGCCTGGGAACCACGGCACGCTTAAAGCCCAGCTTGGCTGCTTCGCGCAGGCGGGTCTGCATCTGCCCGACCATGCGCAATTCTCCCGACAGACCCACCTCACCAATCAAGACGGTGTCAGCCCGAACAGCCTGGTCGCGATATGAAGAGGTGATCGCCATCGCCACTGCCAAATCTGCCGCTGGTTCACTGATCCGTAAGCCACTTACCACGTTGGTAAGCACATCCTGATTGCCCAGGTTTACGCCCAGCCGACGGGTAAGCACTGCTGCGATGATTAACAAGCGGTTGAAATCAATCCCATTCGCCGTTCGACGCGGATTGCCAAAGTTGGTAGGCGTGGTCAACCCCTGGATCTCGACCAGCAGCGGGCGCGTGCCTTCCATCGTCACTGCGATGGCAGAACCGGGGGCGTTGATCATCCGTTCTGCCAGGAAAACCTCGCTGGGGTTGCGCACTTCCACCATACCGCGTTCCTGCATTTCAAAAACGCCTACTTCGCTGGTGGCGCCATAACGGTTTTTGACTGACCGCAGCAAACGGTAACTCTGGAAATGCTCTCCTTCAAGATATAAAACCGTGTCGACAATGTGTTCGAGCACTCTCGGACCGGCAATGGTGCCTTCCTTGGTTACATGACCAATCAGAAAAACAGTGATGCCTGTGGTTTTTGCCAGTTCTCTCAGCCTGGCTGCAGATTCGCGCACCTGGGATATCGAACCGGCAGACGACTCCATCTCAGGCAGGGTCACTGTCTGAATAGAATCGACAATAACAAGGGTGGGCTTTACCTGAGCTATATGTTCAAAGATAACCCCCAGGTTGGTCTCGGTTACCAACAGCAGGTTGTTGGGCAGGTTGTCTTCCCCTGCCAGGCGCACCGCGCGCATCTTGATCTGGCGTTCCGATTCTTCACCGGAGACGTAGAGGATGGTTTGCTTTTCCGCCAGTTGCATCGCCATTTGCAGGGTCAGTGTGCTTTTGCCAATTCCAGGATCGCCGCCGATCAACACGATCGAACCGGGCACAATTCCCCCGCCTAAAACCCGGGCGAACTCTTCCATCTCGAGGGGGAGACGGTCTTCCCGCTGCCCCTCGATATCAGCCAGCCGTTTTACCTGTGAAGTCCAGTTCACCCCCCTAACCGGCGAAACCTTTTTGGAGGTTGTATCCTGTACTACTTCTTCTACCATACTGTCCCAGCTTTCACAGCTGGGACAGCGTCCAAATGAACGGGAGCTCGTCTTCCCGCATACCTGACAAACATAGCGTGTATAGCTTTTTGCCATTAAGCCTCGCTTAAATTTTGACTAATTCCGGCTCTGCCGTTTCCTCCTGCGTTTCAATCGTCTTCAGGATGATGAATTTTTCGGTTTCGCCGTCGGCATTGGTTTTTTCTTCAAGATCAACACTTATTGTATCGCCTGCCTTGAATCGTTTGGCGAGCAATTCATCAGAAAGCTTTTCTTCCACTTCCTGTGTGATTACACGGCGGACCGGTCGGGCACCCATTTCGGGGTCATAACCCAACTCTGCCAGGTGGTCCAGTGCGGCTTCTGTCGGAATCAGTCTGATTTGCTGCTCTTCCAGTCGCTCGGTCACTTTGTCTATTTCGAGCGAGACAATCTGACGAATGTCTTTACGGTTGAGGGCACGGAAAACGATAACCGAATCGAGACGGTTGATGAATTCCGGACGGAAGTTTCGCTTCAGAGCTTCCATGAGCTTCTTCTGCATATCCTTGTATTCCAGCTCTTCTTCTTTATCCTCGTCCACGGTCAGCGCGAAGCCAAGCCCACTCTGGCGTCGGATAAGGTCTGCACCAATGTTAGTGGTCATGATGATGATGGCATTGCGGAAATCCACCTTGAGACCCTTGGCATCTGTCAGGTGACCTTCTTCCATTATCTGCAGAAGCAGGTTTAGCGCCTCGGGGTGAGCCTTCTCGACTTCGTCAAAGACGACGATTGAATAAGGCTTTCTGCGGATTGCTTCGGTCAGCTGACCGGCTTCATCGTAGCCAACGTATCCTGGAGGCGCGCCAACCAGACGGCTCATGCTGTGCCGTTCCATAAATTCGGACATATCAATCTGAATCAAGGCGTCTTCGCTTCCAAACATCTGGCGTGCCAGCGATTTGGTCAGTTCGGTTTTACCAACTCCGGTTGGACCAAGGAACATGAATGACCCGATTGGTCTGTGCGGATTCTTCAACCCGGCACGTGCCCGGCGGATGGCTTTGCTTACTGACGATATCGCCTCTGCCTGTCCAACAATCGACATGGAGAGCTCTTTTTCCATATTCAACAGCCGTTCCGACTCTTCAGTCTCAATTTGTGTGAGGGGAATGCCTGTCCACATTGATATGACATCGGCAATATCTTCTTCTCCCACAATCGGCGCTTCATCACGGTCCCAGGCGATTTGCATGCTTTGCAGCTCGGCTTCCAGGTTATCCTGGCGACGCAGCAACGCCTGGATGTTGTCACCATCCCCGGATGCCTGGGCTTCTTTCAGGTCCTTGCGGATCTGCCGTAGTTCTGTCATCATGTCTTTGCTGTTTATCGCCGATTCGCTTTTATACATTCTCACGCGTGACGCGGCTTCGTCGACCAGGTCAATCGCCTTATCAGGCAAAAATCGTTCGGTAACATAGCGCGAGCTCAGCCTGGCGGCAGCTTCGAGGGCTTCATCGCTGATGGTCAGGCGGTGATGCTCTTCATAATTGGGACGCAAACCGTGCAGAATCTCGATAGTCTCCTCAACACTGGGCTGATCAACTACGATCGGCTGAAAACGCCGTTCCAGCGCGGCATCACTCTCAATATTTTTGCGATACTCGTTTGCTGTTGTCGCCCCAACCACCTGCAGCTCGCCTCTTGACAAGGCAGGTTTGAGGATGTTGGCAGCATCAACCGATGAGCCAGCCGAGCCAGCGCCTACCAGCATGTGGAGCTCGTCTATGAAGACGATATCGCCGCTGGATTTGAGCTCGTCGATTACGCGCTTCATGCGTTCTTCAAACTGACCGCGATACATCGTACCAGCGACTATCGAACCGACATCCAGCTGGAGCACACGTTTATTCAGCAGCAACGCGGGCACATTGCCTTCGACGATACGCTGCGCCAACCCCTCTACGATAGCGGTCTTGCCAACACCGGGCTCGCCAATCAAAGCAGGGTTATTCTTGGTGCGCCGTGCCAAAATCTGGATCACGCGTTCTATTTCCTGGCTTCGTCCGATAACCGGGTCGAGCTTGCCTTCCTCTGCCAGGGCAGTCAGGTCTGTAGCAAGCTGGTCTACCAGCGGGGTTTTGCCTTCGTCTTTTTCTTTTCTGCGTGAAACCCCACGGCGGCTGATTACATCGCTCTTTTCAAGCTCATCCAGCCGTTCAGCTTTTTGAATTTCATCCTGCATGCGCTGATATTCGTCCATCACGCGCACAGTCTGCCGAATCACCTGTTCAGGTGTTAAACCGAGCATACCGAGCACGCGCATGGCAGCGCTGTTCTCGTCACGCGACATTGCCAAAATAAGATGTTCTGTTCCCACCATCGCGGCTTTATCAGCCAAGGCTTCCGCGAGGGCTTGTTCCAAAAGTCGTTTGACATCGTCGCCCAAATTTGAAGCGCCGGTTTCGATGGATTCTTCGTCTTCATTTAATTCCTTGACAATCACGCGCACGCTGTCAAGCTCTACGCCCAGATCATCCAGGACGCGTTTAGCAGCGGTTCCTTCTTCAATTAGCAAGCCTAACAATAGGTGTTCGCTGCCGATCACCTCTGCCTTTGCTTCTTCAGCTTCCTGTTGAGCCAGGCTAAGTACCCGCTTTGCTTTTTGGGTAAATCTATTCATGCCAGCCATGGCATACCTCCTGTTTTGAAGTCAATAATTTTCACTGTCTCGTCGTATCCCGCTTAATTGATCCAGACAGCTAAAAAATCAGACGGGGATTTCGTTAATCAATACGTTATGGGTGTACGCTTTTTACACCTCTTACAATTCGAGTATACCAAAATTGCGTCCGTAAAGCTTCTTAATCGTAGATATATGATGAAATATTAATAATGAAAAAGCGCTCATTCAAAACGGTATCGTGGAAATGACCAGACCGAGCCTGCGTTTTCACTACCAGTTTTCTGCCAACGATTATCAGGTAAAATTGACGCCATTAGGAGACATGATGAACATTTCAGACCTGTTTAATCACAAGAAAACCCTTTTTTCGCTGGAAATTTTCCCACCAAAAAAAGACAGTCCTTATAACGTTATCTACAACACCTTGCTGAAGATGCGCGGCATCCCGGCTGATTTTATCAGCGTTACCTATGGAGCTGGCGGGTCAAGGGCACAGCAGGATAAAACCATTGAGATCGCCTCGCTGATCCTGCGCACCTACCACACCGAACCGGTCGCCCATCTGACCTGTGTGAACGCTGACCGCGAGCATGTGCTGCAGACGCTCGCCCAGTTCAAAGAAAACAACGTGGAAAATATTATGGTTTTGCGGGGTGATATCTCCCCTGATTGTCCTCCGAAAACTGATTTTAAATATGCTTCAGACCTGGCTGCCTTCATCAAAGCGCATGAACCCGGGTTCAACCTGATGGGCGCCTGCTATCCTGAACGCCATTACCAGGCTGAATCGATGGCAAAGGACATCGAACACCTGAAAATCAAAATCGACCATGGTATCACCCACCTGATTACCCAGCTATTTTTTGATAATGAAAAATTCTATGCCTTTCGTGATTTGGCTGAGAAAGCCGGTGTGAACGTGCCGATTGAAGCCGGAATCATGCCCATCACCAACCCCCGCCAGATAGAGCGCACTGTCGCGTTGAGCGGCGCCAGCGTGCCGGATAAGCTGCGCCGTTTGTTTGAGCGCTATCATGGCAGCGAAAAAGCCCTCTTCGACGCCGGCATGCATTATGCCATTTATCAGATCATGGACCTTATCGCCAATGATGTGCGCGGTATCCATCTTTACACCATGAACAACGTCGAGATCGCCACCCGCGTCAGCGATGCCGTTCAAAATATTCTTTTGGCAGAAAACAACCCGAATTAAAAGAGGTCTGCGCTGTCATTCTGGATTTGCGCTCTCATTCTGAATTTGCGTTGTCGTTCTGGTTTTTGATTGGCATTCTGAGCGAAGCGAAGAATCTCATCACCCGCAGCCTCTCAAACCTGATTCCGCTGACCTGACTGCAGTTGCCGCGCCATGGTGCCAGGCATTCACCGCAAGCCATTCGGGATTAACCCCACCAGGCTCCTGTAGGCCAGGCTTTTGCATACGAGGCTAAAATCATCTCAACAGTATCGTTGAACTTTATATTGATCGCTTGTAACGAGGGATGCCGGCGGTAAAACTCGACACTCCTGGCTATACCCTCAGCAAAAGGCACCGTGCAGACAAATTCTGGTACCAATGCTTTGATCTTGCTGTTGTCCAAAATAAAGCTATGCGCTTTATCTCCAAGCAATCCCTCGCCCCATTCCGGGTCAAATTGGTTTATCAAATCGGATGGAACCGGAACGATGATTGGTTCGACCCCTACCGCCTCAGCCAATTTGCCCACGATCTGATTCCAGGTCTGCCATTCATCCGAAGTGATGTGATATGCCTGTCCGATCGCCTCTTCTTTGCCAAACAAACCGACAAAGCCTTTGGCAAAATCGGTGCTGTGGGTCAGGGTCCAGATGGAGGTACCGTCGCCATATGTAATCACCGGTTTACCTCTCAGCATCCGATCAACCGTCGTCCAGCGACCGGTAACCGGAATATACCCCTCGTCATAGGTATGCGACGGACGCACGATCGTTACTGGAAAGCCTTCTTCGTGGAAAGCTTGCATCAGGCGAGCCTCGCAAGCAGCTTTATCCCTGGAATATTGCCATACAGGGTTATCGAGAGGTGTTTTTTCGGTGACTGGCAGCTTTTTGGGTGGAGTTTGATAAGCGCTGGCTGAAGAAATGAAAATATACTGACTGGTGCGTCCTCTGAAGAGCTGCAGATCGACTTCGATATGGTCCGGGTTGAATACCAAAAACTCGATAACTATGTCAAAATGCCTGTCTGCCAGAGTCTGGCGCACAGCTTCAGGCTCGCGGATATCCCCCAGAATCAGCTCCGCCCCGATTAATGGTTCGCGCAGAGAGCTTTTCCCGCGGTTGAGCAGACTGACTTCATGTCCTTTTTTGATCGCCAACCTGGCGCAAGAGTGGCTAATAGTTCCTGTGCCCCCGATAAATAAGACTTTCATGGATGACCTCCTAATTTCAAGTAGTCTGGATTTTGACCAATTTCCTGCCAGCAAGGATCAAATATGCCAGGATAATATACAAACCAGCGACAATTAACATTGCCAGTCGGATACCTGCCAGGTCTGCCAGGTATCCCAGGGCGAAAGGCAACAGGAGAATGGCTACGCCGCTGGCAAGCGTAGTGGCAGAACCAGCCGCAGCCCGGGCAGGTCCGGCAGCGTCAAATGATAGCGTAACCAGGCTGGCATAAAGGTTGGCAACACCCAACCCTGCCAAAAACAAGCCAGTCAGCGAAACAATCTGCGAACCACCCTCCCAGAATATCCCAAAGCCAAGCGCACCGACAAAAACTGAGATAATTAAGATTTTGAAACGGTCATATTTCTGCAGTAACAGCGAGCCAATATAACGCCCGACCACCATGCCAACCAGGAAAAGGCTCACCCAGCGTGTGGCGCTGCCTTTTGGCATGGCGAGGTGTGCCTGCAGATAATCTGAAGCCCAGTAAATTATGCAAAACTCGATTGATATGGATACCACCAGGGCAGCCCAGAAAAGCCAGTATGCGCCGGTCAGCTTATGGTTTTCGACGATCTGGTTAGTAGTAGTAGTTTGTTTGCTTTCCCAGGAAAATTTTGGGGAGATGAGGATCCATATCCCCAAAATAAAAGCCAGCATGCTGACGATGGTAACCGCCGGTCTCCAGGTGATTGCCATTGCGCCGAAATATCCTGCCGCGATCGGGGCAAGTGTGCTGAAGATCGACGTCAGTGTATTGGCTTCAGAAACGCCAACCTTGCTGTGCTGCCCCATTTCGTCAACCAGGATGGTTGGATTCGTCGAGATAATCAATGAACCGATCGCCCCCATGATAAATAGCCCTGTCAGGGTGAGAACCGGCTGATGACCCAGAACCAAAATCGATCCGCCAACACCCAATCCAACCCCGCCCAGGGCAAGCGCTTTCCATTGCGGGAGCTTCCTGAGCATGGAATGCCCGAATAATCCCATCATTACCATGCCCAGAGCCAAAGCAGAAGTGTGAAAACCACTTTCAGTAAAAGACAGGTTCAGTTCATCCCGCAAATAGGCTGCCGCCGGACCAGCAACGTTGAGGGTGTAACCAAAGCAAGACAACATGATGTAAACCAACCAGACTCTATATCCCCGTTTGATTTTAATTGGTCCCTGGTTGGTTATTGAATTCATGCTCTATTGATCCCTTTGTACTTCACCTTCCGGCGTGGCTTCGGCATTTCTATTTATTTTACTCTGCCCCAACGGATGGCGTAGCCGCTGCGGACTTTAATTCTGATCAGGAAACCCCCGACCGGAAGTCCGGGGAAGGTCAGCGGCAAGCTCCAGAGGAGCCCTTTTTTTACCTTTGCCAGCCGGTGCTGTCATAGCCCATGGCAGCCAGAATCGGTGGATTACCAGCATCGCCACACCAAGCCAATTAAATAGTGTAAATAACGTTACCAGGAGTGCTGGTTATGATCTTCCGATCGCGATGGTGGGTTTTCTGTGTCCGGTTGATCCCCTCATCAGGTCAATCGGTCAGGAAACTTGGCATCTTGCGAATAAAATGGCAGGTGTAACCGTCGGGTCGCTTCTGTAAGTAGTCCTGGTGATAGTCTTCAGCTTCCCAAAAAGTGGTCAGCGGTTCCAGTGTGGTCACGAGCGGGCTTTTCCACTTGCCAATTTCGTCGACCAGCCTGATCATTTCTTCGGCTGCTCGTTTTTGCTCCTCATCCCGGTAAAAAATTGCAGAGCGGTAAGAGCTGCCGATGTCGTTGCCCTGTCGATCGAGCGTGGTTGGGTCGTGCATCCGGAAGAAGAAATCCAGCAGGTGCGGCAGGTCTGTTTGACCGGGATCAAAGACGATTTTGAGAGCTTCGGCATGACCTGGGTGGTTTTGATAGGTCGGATAGTCGTTTTTTCCGCCCGTGTAACCGGCTTCAGTATCGAGCACTCCAGGTTGCTGGCGGAAAAGTTCTTCCATCCCCCAAAAACATCCTCCCCGAGGACGATTTCATCTGTTTTGTTATTGTTGTTCATTATTTTGCTCCAACTTCTTTTTTTTGCGGATGGCTGTCGTTCCAGCCAAGGTTCTTTAAGTACGATGAGGTTTTTTGTTACCGCTGATTAACCTACAAGAGACCCTGACAGGTCCTGGTTGCCAGGCTGACCTCTTATCCACACCCTCTCAATGGCTCGCGCCCCGCCTCAATTCATTTTTTCGGGCTATTGCCAGGAGAGCGTTTCGTTTTGGTTGTCACCGAACCCATCATGACGGAAGGTGAATTTTTCTTTACCACGAGGGTTCCATGACCTTATTTTAACTGAAGCAAAGTAATTGTACCCTTGCCACTGCCACACTCCCAGAAAATGTCACAGGCTTGAAACCAGGCAAGCAGACTTTTACGCAAAAACCTTGCCTGCCCTTGATTTTCTACCAGCAAACGATTATTATTATTGGCATATGCCAATATAGGAATAAAAATGCCCAGGAAACCAAGCACAAAAATCATCCGCTCCGCTCCGCCTGTGAATGTCTTCTGTCCCGGCAAGCGCCCCCTGGAAGCAGCGCAGGGCAGCATTAATTTAATGATTGAAGAGTGGGAAGCGTTGCGGCTGGTCGATTATGCGGGGCTCGAGCAAACCGAGGCAGCGCAATCGATGGGTATTTCTCGGCAAAGCGTTCAAATGCAGTTGGCTTCAGCGCGAAAAAAATTGGCACGTGCAGTTGTCGAAGGTCTTCCACTGCAGATCCAGGGCGAAACAAAGCAAACACTTAAAAGAGATCGTATATTGATGAAAAGGAAATCGAAAATGAAAATTGCAGTTACAGAACAGCACGCCCACGTTTTTCCCCATTTTGGTCGCACACCAGAGTTTTATGTGGTCACAGCCGAAGACGGCAAGATTGTCGAAGAGGGTATTATCGCTGCCCCTGCTGAGGGGCACGGCGCCTTGGTCGGGTTCCTGGTTGACCAGGGAGTCAACAGCCTGATTTGTGGCGGCATCGGCGCTGGTGCAGTAAACAGTCTGCGGGCAGCGGGCATCCAAATTTACGCCGGCGCTTCAGGCTCTGTTAAAGAGCAGGTGCTCTCGCTGCTAAGCGGGCAGCTACCACAACAGGGCGATGCCAACTGCGACCACCACGACGGGCACGAACACCACCATCAGCACGAGCATGAACACGGCAGCGGCTGCGGGCATCATCACGATTAAGTCAATGTCCCTATTTTAACCAAGAAGACCAGGGGGAAACCCCTGGTCAAATTTTGGTGAATAAACAATCTGGTTTTATTAGAAATCAAGGTAAAAAACCATTTGCCTCTGACATCCAGATTACTTTTTCCGCCTGATACAAACAGGAGTCGGAAAGAAGTTCAGCATTGGGGTTTTCCACCGAAACGGTGTAGGGGACGGCTGCCATGCCGTCCCGCGAATAGCCTTAGGGCGAGACATCTGTACCGGTGAAGTCGGAGGGTGCTTGTTGGTAAAGGTTAAGATTCTTCACTTCGTTCAGAATGACAAAACCCAGTTCCTATTCCCTGCTCCCTGTCCCCTGTTTCCTTTTTCCTCTTCCCTGCACACGTCTGAACCCACCTCTCACGCTTCGGAGTCCGATTACTCCTGCATTTTGCATTTAAGATCTAAACACATTCATATTGAGAACTGCTGGGAGGACATATTGGACCTTCGCGGTGCGGGATTCACGGTGGAAGCATTCGTGCTGCAGGAAAGTTCCTGGCTTAATATCGAGCACATACGATCCTACTTAACAAAATGTGGGGCGAGTTGTTTCGCCCCACCTTCATCCTGGAATTTTTACAATCTTTCCAGCCTATCGACCATGCCCTCGATTACATCGAAGCCGCCTTGCCAGAATTCGGCTTTGGTTACATCCATACCGGCTTCTGCCAGCAGCGGGATTGGGGCGACCGAGCCGCCTGCCGACAAAATGCGCATATATTTCGGCTTAAAGCTTTCGCCTTCTTCCTGGTAGCGTTTGTATAGTGCGAAAACCAAAAGCTGACCGAACGCGTAGGCATACACATAAAAAGGTGTGCCATAAATATGCGGAATGGAGACCCATTCGTACTTGAATTCGTCCGAAACATCCACCGAATCGCCAAATTCTTCCTTCAGGTTAGCCAGGTAAGCGGCGTTCAATTCGTCCACCGAGGCATTATTGGCGATCATCTCGTGCGCTTCGACCTCAAACAAGGCGAAGTAGATTTGGCGGATGATGGTCGCGAAAGCATCATCAAGCTGCCCAAAGAGAATATCCTGCTTTACACCTTCATCGGTTTCGCGCTCAAGCAGCAGGTCGGTCAGGGTCATTTCGCCAAAGGTGGAGGCTGTCTCTGCCAGCGGCAAACAGGCGTGTTGGGTGAAAATGTTGTGTTCTTCTGCCATCATCGAATGGATGGCGTGCCCAAGTTCGTGTGCCATGGTGGAGACATCATCAGCTTTGCCCTGATAATTGAGCATCACCCAGGGGGTCAGGTCGGGTCCGAGCGTGGAGCAGAAGGCTCCGCCCATCTTACCCTTACGCACTTCACTGTCGACGTGTTGTTCATCGAAAACACGGCGTGCCAGCTGGGCAAATTTGGGGTCAAAGCGGTCAAACGCCTCAAAAGTCATCGCAGTGGCTTCGTCGTAACTGTAGCGCTTATCAGATTCGCTTACCGGCGCATAAATATCGTAACGGCGCAGTTTTTCCATGCCGATCTTGCCTGCTTTGAGCTTAAAATAGCGGTGGAAGATGCCAATATTCTTACGGGTAACCTCAAGCAGGGTGTCAATGACCTCATCGGGCAGGTCGTTGATGGTGTTTCGCACTGATATTGGGCTGGCGAAACCACGCAAACTAACGTTTTCGTTTTTCCAGTCTCGCACGATATTCTGATAGATTTGCCCAAGGATCGAAGCATCCTCGCCATAGACTCGATAGAGTTCCTGGTAAGCACGCGCCCGCAAGTCAGGGTCGCTGCTGCGCACCAGGCTCATTAGCTCACCACGAGTCATCTCTTTTGTTTCTCCGTCAACGTCTACCTTGAAGACGTAGCGGTTGGTGATTGAATCGTAGAGCATTTCCATGGCCGAACTGCCGGTAACATTCTTAGTATTGATGATCTTTTCTTCGGGTTCGCTGAGGGTATAGGGCTTGAAATTGCGGATCTGCTCCAGCCAATACCGGTAATCACCACTGGCATCCAGCAAACGGGCAGCGTTCTGGTCATCAAGCGCTTTCCACCACAAGGAGAAGAAGAGCGTACGGTTTTCGACTTCTGCCAAAAACTGCTGGACTCTTGAGATACCGATCTGGGCTTTTTGGTCCTGCGTGTTGGCTGCGAAACTTAAAGATGAGAAGCCATAGAGCCGGTATCCAAGCTTTTGACCCTCTTCTAATTTGCCGATCATTTCCAAAAACTTTTCGGTGGAAATATCTGCGCTCAACTGGTCGCGATAGGTTTCGAAGTGCTCTACATTCTTACTTAACGTTTGATAGGTTTCTTCAATTTTTGGGTCTTCAAAACTTTCGAAGAGCTCTTTCAAACTCCAGGGCGATTGGGTATACGTTTTTTCTGTCATCGTTTGTCCTTTTATACTTTGTTTAATTGATAGAGAGAGTATACAACAATCTTGCGAGATTACGCTGCTGATCGAACCTATTTTTCAAGTGATACAAGGTTATCGTTCCCCTTTTTTGATCAATTGTCTGACATAATTTTGTCGATGTTTTGAGTGGCTTCGTAAACACGATCAAAAACGAACTCCAGTGAGAACTTTGATCACTTGCTTTTCTCGCCAGGTTTCCAACATATTGTAGTAACGCTCTTTTTTAATCATGGTTGTAGATTAACAGTTTGCGAAAAGGTTCTGTCAATGAATTGACATCGCTTTTGAGGCAAGAGCCTGGTGAGAATTTTCTTGCTCTTCTCTCAATGGGTCTCTGATTTTCCCAGCCCGCCCGGTTTGATTAGAAATTATCTGCTGCAGAGGCTCTGCACCGCGGTCCGTTTTTCTTAAGCCTGCCGGACTTATGGTTTAGGTTATTAATTTGACTGGTTCAATGTTTTCCAAGACTCACATAATCTACGAATGCCCACTTCTACGTCCCGGTTTTATACGGCAGTTTCAGCGGTCTCCAGTTGTTGACCGGTCGACCCTGGGGGTCTGGCGGATAGTCGGGCTCAATTGGATTTCTTTGGGGTTGATATCCCGGGTTTTGCACCGGATATCCCGAAGCTGGCATCCTGGTCGGTTGATATGTTGGATCTTGTTGTAAATAGGGAGGAATCCCGCCCGGTTGATGAGCCGGGGGTACGGTTTGCGAATATGGATGCACAACACCGGGCTGGTCTCCGCCTGGCATGCTTGGGTTAATTGGTTGGGGGGCATAATGTGGGATGGGATCTGGCGATTGGTGCGGATATCCCGGGAAACGTGGTGGTTGGGGTGGTTGGGTCTGGTCCAGACTTTGCGGGGGTTGTGGTCTGCTGCTTTTTGCCGGGGCGGGTTGCGGCTGGGTTGGTGGGGTATGCTGCCGCGGGGCAAACCCCTCCACACCCGGTTGTCGGCTCGGCTGGGGTTTTTCCGGATAGGTTTGAACCACCTTTGCCGGGTATGTTGGATGATAATAAGGCTGGACTGGTTCGGTTTGGGCATAATATGGTCGTGTCTGGTCTGGCGCAGGCGGATATTTGTATGCCTGCTCCACATGCACCGGGTTCATTTGCACAGGAACCGGTTGTGCCGCGGGAACAAACCCCGGCGCGTTGTGTATACGTCGTTCTTCCATTGCCGGCGTCAAACGAAGTTCTTCCAGGTCGCCTGGAACCAGGTGAACCAGCTGAGGCAACCGCTTGTCTTCTTCAAAACTCTGCAACACCATGAAACCGCCAAAGAAAATTCCGATTGCTCCTATCCCGGAAATCACCATGCCAAATCCGATTTTATGACCCGATTCAAACGCGATTTCAGAACCAACAAGTCCAACCAAACTACTTATAGTCTTAATAAGTGTGTCGCTGAACGTGATCATAACTACCTTATAACCGAGATAAAAAAGCAGTAAACCCGACAACACCAGGAGCAAAACGCCGTAACTCTGGCTGGGTTTCCAACTACTCACGAAGCTCAAAACGATTATCAAGACGGCAACTGCCGGCACCAGGTAAAGCGATCCTTCCGCAATTGGCAGCCCGAGCAAATCAATCATGGTTGCCATGCTGTCGTCCATCATTCCCTGCAGCTGCTGTTCAATTGATTGGTCATCGTTAATATCAACCCTGCTGTTTGATAGTCTTTCTGAAAGGTCATAGCGCCCCTGCGCAAGCTCCAATCCGCTCCGGTTGAGAATATTCCTGTTATTTACTGAAACTGACAACCATGGAAGAAAAAAAGCTAACAACATTAAAATCGCACTGCCGATCACCAGAATTTTTGCTTTATTCATCATTGGGACTCTCCCCACTTATTTTCTAAATTACGAGTTAACCTGGACATCATTTATTCTGATGTTTTGTTTTGGTTTCAAAAGATTGCAAATATCAAATTTTCATGGTTCTGTGGATTCATCTTCCTCTGAGTCAAAACTGCTTTGAGAGCGCGGAGGCTGATTGCCTGTCATCCATGACGGTGGTTTTTGTGTTCTTTTTTGCCAGGCAGGCATGTCCTGGGTTGGCAGCTGATCCGGCTGCCATGGGCGACCATAGGGGTTTGTGTGTACGGCTCCTGATGTATGGTAACTCTGGTGAGGTAGTTGGTGCTGCGAAGAGTGCTGCTCTCCGGGTTGCTGCTGATCTCCAACCCAGGTTTGATCTGAAGGGGGTAATTGTTGCTGTTGTTGAGCTTGATAGCGGTCTGGTTGCTGATCCAACCGCGGTTGAGCCGGGCGCGCTTGCCCTGGAGCCTGTCTCCTGACCTGCTGCTGTTCAGCTTGCCATTGGGGGCGTCGATCCTGTGGTTCGATCTGACCTCTGTCTTGTTGTTGACTGGGCTGCCATTGAGGGGATTGATCGAGCGGTCGCTGCAGACTGCGTTGTTGCTGTTGAATGCCTGATGATTGGGAATAATTGTCCGGTTGATAGGGTGGTTTAGCGTATCTCTCGTCTTGTGGTTGCCATCCTTGCCGCGCCTGCTGACCTGGATTCTGTCGGTAGGGCGTTCTGGAGATTGGTTGCCCGGGATTTTGACTGCCTTGCCAGGATGGTTTGGAAACGCCAAAAACGTTGTCTTTCAGGTTCTTCAGGGAAACCGTTCCTGCATTGGCGGTGGATTCTAATAACCCCAAAATTCCACCCAGGATTACAGACAAAGCGCTGAAAATTGCGAGAAAAATTCCAAATTGAGTTTTTATCTCGGCTACCAGCTGAGTTATTTCATTGTTGGATGCATCCTTGATATAAACCCATGTTCCTATTACGCTTAGCAAGGCAAGCAAACCCAAAACAATCGCAATTGGTGATTGAAACCTGGTGATCTGTCCATTTACAAAAGTAAATATTGATAAGCCTGCTGCCAAAAGGAAGGCGACCATAGCCAGGATCAGAATCGAACTGCCCTGATTGGAAAAAAAAGAGAAGCCTGATGCAGAAGAATTACCTATAATCATTGCTTCCACTTTTACCCATGGCAAAAAGAAACTTAGAAGGCCAATAACCGAACCAACCAAAATGATTAGATTTGCCCTGTTCCTGTTCATTATTTCCCTCACTAATAACGAATTTCAATAAGAAATCTAGGGCAATTTTACCAGATTTACAAATATGTTGGTTAAAAATACGATTTAATCTGAATTATTTCTCCCACAATTGCGATAATGGTGTAAAATTTCACTACTTTCATGGATTGTGGAGCGAAATTGTTTCTTTTGCACCAGGTTTTTTGAAGGAAATCACTGCGATCTCATCTCGGTGGGGAAACTTGAGCTCTAAATTTTATTACTTCAAAATTAAATATGTCAAAAGGAGTTGTTATGCAATACGATACCCTGGCAACCAGTGATACTCCAGCCCTGATCATCTATGCACTTGATGTAAGCGGCTCAATGTCAACCTCCATGTCTGGCAAAAGACGCATCGAGATCGTCACCGACGCTTTGACCGCCGCACTACAGCAAATGGTATTCCGATGTACCAAGGGGTCAGTCATCTCGCAACGCTACCTGATCGCAATGTTCGCCTATAGCGACCAGGTGTATGACATCCTGGGCGGCATCCGCACAATCGATGAAGTCGCTGCCATGGGGGTCCCTGAACTTTCCCCCCAGCGCTCCACCGCAACTGACCAGGTGTTTTTGGCGGTGGAAGAAATGCTGCATAACAACCTTGGGCATTTGCAGTATTGCCCCGCGCCCCTTGTCTGTCACATGACTGATGGTGAGTATACCGGCGCAGATCCGGAACCGATTGTTAACCGGATCATGTCGTTGGGAAACCATGATGGCAATGTTTTGGTCGAAAATATCTTTATATCAGACAATATCCTCACCCAACCCATCCAGGACCCTTACAACTGGACTGGGGTGCTTGATAACAGCAGACTGCGCACACAATATGCACAAAAATTGCAGCGCATGTCTTCACGCATCCCTGAATCTTATCGGGTTATGATGGCTGAAAGTGGCTATGCCATACAGCCTGGCGCTTACATGATGCTGCCGGGAGTAAACCCTGAGCTGGTCCAGATGGGTTTCGTGATGTCAATGTCCACCCCGATGGCGCAGTAGATCATATGAACCGGGACGGCGTTACCACCAATAAACTTTTTAAGACTCCCGTCTCAGACGGACCTTCGTCGTCACCGTTTCCATTCCGATATGGGCAGGACCGTTCCGCAGATTCAATCGGCACAAATCAACCTGGTCAGGATAGTCTGTGTATAAAGTGGACAAATGACAGAATGGCAGTCACCCAATGTGATGGTGTCAGCCAATCCTTTTTCGGCGACCTGGCAGCAGAACACCTGTGCCAAAACCTCAGCAATTACTTGCTCACGATCCCTACGGATCAAAATGCTAAGCAAATGCACGAAGACCTGTTTGGATACCTGAACCAGCTTTCAATCGGTTTTCGTGAGAAGATCGAGACCCATTCGATTGATCATATTGAACCTGCTTTTCTGAGGGGTGTTTTGGAAACAAAACGCCATCTTGGCAGCGAGGCTGTTTTTAGTTCGCTGCTTCTTGACAAAAAGAGTTACCTCGCCATGCTTGTCTGGGCAGGTGATTCGCGCATTCGGGTCTGGAAATATGGAAGGGAAATCACCTGGGCGTACTTTTCAGAACAAGAGTTTCTAACTCAGGAGCGCTGGTCTTCCCACAAAGGCATTGTCGGTCAGCTGCATCTTAAGATACTTTCTCCTGAGGATTTTGATCAGCTGATTTTATACTCGGATGGTTTCGCCATTGCGGATAATGAAGCGGACCTTTTTCAGCAAGATAATATTCAAATCGAAAGCCTGATCACACGCACAAAGACCCTCGCCGGCAGTGACGACATTTCATTTTTCCAAATGACTTCCAGCCTGCCGATAGCCTGGCATACTGGAAAAAAAAACACTATCAGGGCGCTCAATTTTGACGAAAATCGTGAACCAGGCAAGCTGTTTATTGAATGGGCAAACCCACCAGGTCAAAACACCTGGGAGCTGGCAACTGTTACCGACCTGAATTTCTCCGTTGTCGAGACAACACGAAACAGCTTCAAAGTTTTGATTGACGAGATTCCCCAAGCCGGAGCCTTTTTTGCCGTCCGTGCCGTTAACCCCATGGCAGCCACTGAATGGTCTGATTGGTCTTTCTATAAACCCCCGCAGATTGAGCCTGCCAAATCAACTCAGCTGGAAAAACAAAGATATCGTCCCGTTTACCAAACTCCAGCGCCAGTTGACCCGTTGGCTGATCGAGAGAAATATGAACACTACCAACCGAGACCTGAACCCGTCAGCGTCACGTCTAACAAAAAATGGCAAATATCCCTTGCGGGGATGATTCTGTTGTTAATCTGCGTGGGTTCATTTGTATTGTTTTCCAAGGGTGAAAACAAGGATAACCAAAGAACAAATTTTTTTACTGCTTTACTCGCCGGTCATACCACCCCGACAACAACTCCGGAGTCCAGCGCGACTGATGAATTTCCCACTTCAGCCGCTCCAATTGACACTGCGACACCGGAGCCGCCCCCGGACACCCCTCAACCTGATCCCGATGAGAGCGAGCTATTTTCAACCCTCTCTACACCCTATCCTTTTGAGACCACCCCGCCCTCGACCCCCTCTTCAGCCTATCCTTTTGAGACCACCCCGTCCTCAACCCCATCTCTACGCAATCCTTTTAAGACCTACCCGACCCGACCTCAATCGGCAGGTTCCAGCTTCTATGCAACTTACACACATGGATATCAGGGGGGTTGGTTTACAAACGCTTTGGAGTCAAATAACAACTTGATATTACTACCACTTATCGTCAAGGAAAACAGCCTTTCATCAACACCACCTTCTCAATCTGATGATTCTCTTTCTGAATAAGGACAGCACACCATGTTTGTTCCAAAAGTAAACGAACGACTTTCCCTCGGAACCGAAACCTACTACTTTACTGAGCATCCAGCTCTCGTCGGCAGGAACATGCCCTATGGGCAAACAGGTCGCAGGGCAACTGTTTTTCAGCTTCGTGGAGAGGATGGTAAAAAACGCGCGCTGAAAGTATTTGCTGCTATGTATCGCAACGATGAAAACTTGTATAAAACTGGAAAATTGCTCAAATATTCCGATTTCCCCGGTTTGGAAACTTGTGAACGCTTCGTCATTTCAAAAAATCAATTTCCTTCCCTGATCCAGGAAAACAGGGACCTCGATTATTCCGTTCTAATGCCCTGGATTGAAGGTCAGACCTGGCAGGATGTTGTCCTTAGCAAAAAAATGTTGAGCAAGGATACTTGCCTGGAAAACGCGACGGAACTCAACCGCGTACTCTCAACAATGGAGAAATCAAAAGTCGCGCATTGTGATCTCTCGGGACCTAACCTGATCATACGCCCCAAAGGCATGAAGAATAGCGACGCGGATCCTATCTCCCTGATAGACCTTGAAGAGATGTACGCGCCGGATTTGACCAGACCGAATAAACTCCCTGCTGGGTCTGCAGGCTATGCCCATTGCACTGCTTCAAAGGGGCTTTGGTCTCCGGATGCCGACCGCTTTGCCGGCTCAATCCTGCTTGCCAACATGCTGGCATGGTGTGACCCTGTTGTTGTTGATGCCACTTTTGGCGAAAACTATTTCGCGCAAGATGAAATGCATACATATTGCAACCGTTATCAAATACTCACCTCCAGTCTCGCACGAATCTGGGGAAGGGCTACGGCTGAGTTATTCGACGCAGCCTGGCATTCCAAGGAATTGCGCGACTGTCCCACCTTTGCTGATTGGGCAAACGAATTTCAACTCGATATTGAAGAAATCCAAATCCCAGCCCCTCCACCAGAACCTGTCGATCGCCGGTCAGGGTGGACAAACCCAAATCCCATACCGACCAATGGCGTTGGTCCTGTCTCCGGGTTTATACCACTGTTCCCTGGTCAATCTGCTGGCTCGGGCTCTATACCCCAGCCGGTTTCAGTCGAACCTTCAGAGAAAAGCAAAGACCCCGATTCAGTACAATCTCGTATTGGAGCAACAAGGACCAGAACCGGATTTAGTGAAATCACCAAGTTGGCAAACTGGAGGGAAATTTACGATCCGGAAAGGGATGGTGATAAGGACGAATCCAAAAATATTGCTGAAAAACAATCCGTTAGCCTATCAACCGACCCGGATGCGAAATACTTTTGGGCTGCCCTGGCTGTATTTGGTCTTATTATTTTGTTAGCTTCTCTTGGGGTATTTGGATAACCATCCTGGAAAGCTCTACTGCCGGTTGTAATAGAACACCCTTTCAATGCGGATATCTTTAATCGTTGTTTATTGCCCATGTGCTTTAGTTAATTATGCGATCCATTGTTCGTGCCTGTATAATTGCGGGAACAGGAGCTTTTAATGACCACAATTACCCCATCTGCCCCTCGGGAATTTCCCTACTACGAAAACATCACCGTCCGTTATTCTGACCTCGATACGCTTCAGCATGTCAACAACGTCACTATTCTCGAATACGTCGAGCATGCCCGCACCGGTTATTACCGCGCCAGCGGAATCTGGGATGGCGCCATTCGGGAAGGCTTCGGAATGGTGGTCGCATCGAATCAGATCGACTACCTGGTTTCCATTCATCATGGTGACTGTGTCCGGGTTGGAATCAAAGTTGCTCACCTTGGCAACAAGAGCCTGCGCTTTCATTTCCAGGTAGAAAACTGCCAAAACGAAGAAGTCTTTGCCCGCGGAGAGGTTGTGATGGTATCCTATAACCAAGCGGAAGAGCGCTCACAGCCAATACCTCATGAATGGCGTGAAAAGATAGCAGCTTACGAAAACAACCAGGAGTTATTAACATATACATGAACAGTCAACCTGCCCTGCCCAATATTGACACAACATACATGATCGATTTTCTCGCCAGATTGCTGGACACCCCCAGCCCAACCGGTTTCGCCCGGCAAGCTATGGAACTGGTCGAACAGGAAATTGCCAAATACCCTGAGGTTAACGTTGAGTGGACCAAAAAAGGCTCTCTCCTGCTGACCTTACAGGCAGAAACCCCAACCGGTCCGAAACGCGCGCTCACCGCCCATGCGGACACTTTAGGAGCGATGGTTCGCCAGATAAAGCCATCCGGAAGACTTGAGCTAACCGAAGTGGGCGGCTTTGCCTGGGGCAGCGTTGAGGGTGAGAACTGTCTTGTGCACACTCGACACAATGGCACCATTCGGGGAACTATTCTCCCCCATGAAGCGTCGGTGCACGTCTACGAAAATGTGCGCGACGGTAAACGTGACAACCGCAGCATGGAAGTGCGCCTCGACGAGCCTGTTAGTAACGCCGATGAAACCCGCGGTCTGGGCATTGAGGTGGGCGACTATGTCTTCTTTGAGCCGCGTGTTGAGGTTATCAATGGGTTTATCAAATCCCGTCATCTGGATGACAAAGCCTGCGTTGCCGTAATTATGGCGGTTTTCAAGTCACTCCATGACGCGAATCTCAAACCAGCCGTGGATACCTGTTTTCTGATCAGCAATTACGAAGAAGTCGGGCACGGCGGCAGCAGCGACATCCCCGAAGGAGTGGACGAACTGGTAGCCCTGGATATGGCTGCGATTGGGGATGGACAGGCTTCTGACGAATTTCATGCCACAATCTGTGTGAAAGACGCTGCTGGTCCGTATCACCACGAGCTTTCAACAAAATTACGAGACCTTGCAGATTCTTATCAGATCCCTGTGATTGTCGACACCTATGTGCACTACAGTTCCGATGGAAAAGCGTATTGGCGGGCTGGTGGAGATGCCGCTGTCGCCTTGATTGGACCCGGCGTGGACAGCTCCCACCATTATGAGCGTACTCATACCGATGCATTGTTAGACACGTCAAATTGGGTGCTTGCATACTTGCTAAATGCTTGATTAAAACAATAGATATAAGCGCTGCCATTGATTTGACCGCTCGGAATGAATAAACTTTGAGCCTTCCTCGAAAGCCAAAAATGCTGCTTTCGAAAGGAGACGCAAAGAAGCGCATTTATGGCGGGTTTGTTTCCGGTTCGGTTGGAGGTTTTCCCGGCGGGTTAATCCCGGTTTCGATTATCGGCGGTATGGCGGCAGTTTTCCTCTACCGCACCGCTATAAACAGGAATTACCTCCCTGCTTACAACCGCACCTCTGTCCGTCCAGTTAGTTTATTCTGCACCCAGCGCACCACTTGTTCGATATGCTCAGAGCTCGAGACCAGGTCCAGATCGTCGCTGTTGATAATCAAAACCGGGCATTGGTCAAAATTGTTCATCCAGTTTTCATAAAGAGAATTTAGTCGGGCAAGGTATTCTCTTGATATCCCGGTTTCATACTCGCGCCCACGCTTCGCAATCCGATCCATAAGCGTATCCACAGTTGCCCGCAAGTAAACCATCAGGTTTGGCGGGGGAAGCAAAGATGCAAGAATATGATAAAGGTCCTGGTAAACGCCATAATCACGCGCGCTCAAGTCGCCCTGCAAATACAGATTGCGCGCAAATATTTCCGCGTCTTCATAAACGCTGCGATCCTGGACTACTGACCCTTCTGCGGTGAGTAATTCTTTGTGGATCTTTAGCCGACGAGTTAGAAAATATGCCTGCGAATGAAAAGACCAGCGCGTCATATTCTCGTAAAAATCTGCCAGGTACGGGTTCTCTTCATGCGGTTCATAAAAAGGTGTGAAGTTCAACTTTTCACTCAGGATCTGAACCAGGGTGGTTTTCCCTGCCCCGATGTTGCCGGCGATGACAATAAATTTATCCATATGCAATTCCTCAGCTCATTTTTATTATAAGGCAGCGGCTGCTTAATCGGCTGTGTTTCTAACAAGGAGAATGTGATGATTGTACAATGCTAAGGGTTGTAACCGGCATTAACCAATTGTAAGATTACCGAAAATAGAATCACAATCAATTCTATTAGATAAGGAGTAAAAATGTTTGACGGATTAAATTGGTTATGGACAATCATTGTCGGCGGTATCGCCGGATGGTTAGCTGATATGGTCGTTCCCGGCGTTAAAGTTGGCGTTTTGGGTGCGATTATTGCGGGTATCCTTGGCGGCTTGTTGGGTGGATGGCTCTTTGGCTTGCTTGGGATCACAACCAGCGGTATCATTGGCACATTAATTGCCGCCTTTCTTGGTGCCATTATTGTGCTTTTAATCTATCGCGCTATAACAAAGCGGTAAACCGATTGGTTCTTTTAGGAAAACACCGGCGTTTGCCGGTGTTTTTAATTCAAAAAGTCGGCGACATGCCGACTTTTTGTGTTTAACTCCCTTACTTTTTAAGGCTCTATCAGTTCCCGCCTGATCAAAGGCAGATATAAGCTCTGTTCTGGTCCTGGTGGGGGCGTTGGCGTGGGTGGGGTGGGAGTAGGCGGTGTTGGAGTCGGTGGTGTTGGCGACACTTCTCCTTCAACCGTGAAGAAAATCGCGGTTGGGGGTCCCCATGCGCCGCTATTGTCAAGCGCTTCGACAAAGAGCGTGTGCTGCCCGGGAGCCAAACCATCCAGGCTGATGCTAAAAATGCCGCTATGTTTGGGTACAGTCGTGCGCAGCTCAACTGTTTTTGGGTTCGACCCGGTAATCCAGGATGGTTTGTCGATTGAATAACGGATTGACATGATATTGCTGGAAGCTACACCGCCGCTGTAGGTGCTGTAAAGTGTGTCGTCGGCGGTATAATTGACCACCAGTCCACCCGGATTCACATAAGCGGACAAGTTGGTCACTTCAGGACCGTGAGTAAGGCGGTAGGGTCTGCGGGCAATCTTGATCGCGCGAATCAAAGCTTCCTGGTTGTCAGGATAAATTTCGCTCTCGAAAGCGCTGCAGCTCTGATGGAACGAAGTGCCCACTTCAAAGCAAAAACCGGGCACTCCCAGCACGCCGTACGCCCAATCGTCCGTGGTGCCATTGGTCGGATAAAGCGCGACTGATTGTTGAGGGGTGTAGTCATTGTAATAAGCAAATTTGTAGCTCATTGCCCGAAGGCTGGCATGATTAGGAGCTTGTGAATAGGTATAACCCCAGGGCCAAAGCACCAGCTCAGAATAGCTGTGCACATCGATAAACATGCCAGTTGCGGTCAGCTCGTTTACCGGGTCGGTTGGGCTGTCTCCGCGCTGATCAGGGAAAATGCTTTCCACATAATCAACAATCGCCTGGGTTTCAGGCTCAGACCCTTGTGTTGGTCCGGAATAAACGGCATCACATTGATAACCGCTGTTTTCCCAGGCAAATGGAAAATTGCGGTTCAAATCTGCACCGCGTCCGTTTGAACCTGTGCCGCCGGTACAGTAATTGTTGTTCGTGTTTTTACGCCAGAGCCAGCTGGTGTTGGCTTCATCCTGAAGCCTGCCATCAGGGTTGCTCAGCAAGATAAGGTGGATGCGGTTGTAATCGAGCAGCCATTTGACATCGGCATCGGTCTCGTAATTTTCAAGCAGATTTTCCGCCACGCGCAGCATCAGTTCTGGCGGTGCCCATTCGCGGGCGTGGATCCCGCTCATGATAAAAGCGTCTGACTTGGAGACTGACTCAGTGCGATTAGTCAGCAAGAGCACTTCCATATCCCAGCCGGCATTCGGATTTTGCGTTTTTTCCCATGAATCACCAATATCAACAATTTCTACAAGATCTGGGTAAGTTGTTGCCAGGTCATCGGCTGCCTGAAAAACTTCCGCGATCGTTCGGTAGCATGGATAGCCGGGGATGCCGCTGGTCTGCCAGGGCAGAGGTTTTACCACGGTGTTGATCTCTGCCGTGTAAGCCTGGTCAACGCTCCAGCTAATACCTTCAGCCGCCAGCGCGTCTCGGGTAATCTGGTTGCTGAATATTTTCACAGTCTGAGTCTCCGAATCGACTTCAACGACGTCGTAACGGTTTACCAGGTCCGCCAGTTGATCGCGGTCCTGGTATTGAACAATCAGAACCTGCAAATCATTGGTGGAATCTGCCTGGACGGGAGCGGACTGAACCAGGCTAAAGACAATTAGAACAACCAGAAGGATGGGGAGGAATCGAACGAACTTTTTTAGCATGCAATCTCAAGTAAACAGGTTTGAGTATGGACAATCCATAGGATATTCTAACGCTGGTTGCCGGTTTTAAGTGCGAGTCTGGCAAGATTTTGGGGGTTTTCGTAGTGTTTGCGATGGTGTGTAAAGTCTTTATGTTAATGTAACGCGCCTGGGGATGGTTTTTGTTGATATTGCGCGGCGAGCCCATGAAACACGAATGGGGGGAGTTATTGAATCAGAACAAGGGGGGCGCAATGACAACTCTTTTTCCTCACTCTCGTAATTCTTTCACCCCCCTGCCCCCCTCTAAAGAGGGGGTAAAACAACGATCCTCTTAAGAGGGGGTAAAACAACGATCCTCTAAAGAGGGGGTGCAAAAGTGACCCCTTTTTAGAGGGGGATTAAAGGGGGTGAGAGGATATCTTCGTTGCAATTCTATTACCGGTCACTGCGAGTCAAGCATTCTGTTCATCAGCAATTCTCAATATGGAAAAATATATTTATTTTTATGTTGTAGGGGACGGTTGCCACGCCGTCCCGCGAGTAGCTGTAGGGCGAGATTGAGGGGGTTGTGACATTGGTGTGACGAGGATGTTGCTCCCCCTCAATCCGCC
>ENA-UOOK01001643-UOOK01001643.1-fermentation-metagenome-genome-assembly--contig:-NODE-1643-length-29040-cov-5.321373_pt1 | contig 29040 bp, 27 predicted proteins | sample MGYA00245777_ERZ724023 | MGnify/ENA primary metagenome ERZ724023 (study PRJEB28704, sample SAMN03018312) | fermentation metagenome | biome: anthropogenic terrestrial biome; feature: soil; material... | reverse complement strand
CACAGATCGCATGGAAGAGGGTCCAAAGGAAACAGCGGACCTCCTATACGCCTGTGGTCCTTTACCGCTTCTATCCAAGGTCAAAGCCCTGGGGCAGCGGTATCGAATCCCGACATACCTATCCCTGGAGGAACGCATGGCTTGTGGCATCGGCGCCTGTCTGGGATGCTCGGTCAAATCTACCGACGGGGGATATAAAAAGGTATGTAAAGACGGCCCGGTGTTTGAAGCCGGTGAAGTGATTTTGTGCGAGGAGGAGAGGCCGTGAAAGCCCCAGACATGTCTGCAGACATCGTCGGAATAGCCATGAAAAATCCCGTGATGGTGGCCTCTGGCACCTTCGGCTTTGGACGGGAATACAGCAATTATTTCGACCTGGGAAGACTGGGCGGCATCGCCGTAAAAGGCCTGACACCCCTGCCGCGGAAGGGCAATCCGCCGCCCCGCATTGCCGAGACTCCTGCCGGAATTTTAAACAGCGTGGGATTGCAAAATCCGGGTGTTCATGCATTTATTGAAAAAGAAATTCCCTTTATCCGTAAATTTGATACGGCCATTATTGCCAATGCCTCAGGGAATACTGTGGAAGAATATGAGAATATGGTGGAGATCCTTTCGGACAGCGATGTGGATGCCATTGAGCTCAATCTTTCATGCCCCAATGTCAAAGAGGGCTGCATGAGCTTTGGCAGTACGCCGGAAGGGGTGGGTAAAGTGGTTGCCCGGGCAAAAAAGTATGCCAAAAAGCCCCTTATTGTGAAGCTGACTCCCAATGTGACTGATATCACCGAAATTGCCAGGGCAGCTGAAGACGCCGGAGCAGATTCGGTTTCTTTGATCAATACCCTTCTGGGTATGGCAATCGACGCAAAAGCACGAAGGCCCGTATTGGGCAATATTACGGGAGGCCTTTCAGGTCCTGCAGTCAAACCTGTGGCCTTAAGAATGGTATACCAGGTCTCCAAGGCGGTAAAAATCCCCATCATCGGCATGGGCGGAATCTCCTGTGGAACAGATGCGGTGGAGTTCCTGTTAGCGGGAGCCTCAGCCGTCATGATAGGTACGGCAGGCTTTGTGAATCCTTTGGTCTGGGTGGAGACCATTGACGGCCTGGAAGCCTATATGAGAGAAAACGGGGTACATTCGGTGACAGAGCTGATCGGCGCCCTTATCGGATAAAAAATCAAAGGAGAAAAGCGTATGAATAACCAATTGATCGGATATCTTTTTGATACCAATGCCATCCGTGTCTGCCCGAAGGATAAGCCCTTCTGGTATACATCGGGAAAAATCGGCCCCTATTATGTCAATACCCATTTTCTCTATGGCAGTGAGGCAAAGGCCAATGAATTTTTAGCGGATATCGACCGGCTTAAAGAGGATAAAACGGGCTGTTCAAAGGAATTTTACAGGATCTCAAGGGCAAGCTATGATTCGGATCCTGTGTACAAGGGGACCATTGATACCCTTGCCGGATATATTAAAGAGCATTTGAATGTAGAAGAGATCGATTATGTTTCGGGAGGGGAAAGAAGGGACTGGTTCTTTTCCTTTCTGGTTGCAGATCTGCTGGATAAGCCTCATATAACCCTTTTCAAGGATCTTTCGGCCGTTGTCTGGCAGAACGGGCAAGCAGAATCTGCAGAAGATCTAAGTGGCGCCCGGGTTTTGCATGTGGCTGATCTGATCACCACCGCTTCGAGCTATGAGAGGGCCTGGGTGCCCGCTATCAGGCAATTGAACGGTTTCATGTGCTGGAGTGTGGTCGTGGTGGACAGGCTCCAGGGAGGTGCTGAGGTCCTAAGAAAGCTCAATGTGGAATCCCATGCTCTGGTGGAAATTAGCTCCGGTATTTTTGAAAAAGCCGGCGAGAAGGGGTATATCGACCATGACCAGCTGGCTCTGGTTCTGGATTATATAGAAAATCCCGAAGAATCTATGACCGGATTTTTAAAAGAGCACCCGGATTTTCTTAAAGAGGCTCTAAACAGCGGCGGCAAAACAGCCGAACGGGCCAAGCTCCTCATAAAAGGCGGCTTTTACGGATTCTCAGGGGAAGGGTTCCCCGGCTAAACTTTGCTGATAGATGGGAAGTGCCAGAGCCCCTGACAATATCCGGTGGACAAGGAGAAATATTGGGGATGAAATTACCCGAATTTTTTAAGGATAACTTTAGAAGCCTGATGGAAGATTCAGAATATCAGGCGTTTAAAGAGTCCTTTGATAAAACAAGATATTACGGCCTCAGGGTGAATACCCTGAAAATACAGCCTGCAGAGTTTTTGAGCTTCATGGAGCGGGGTTTTGAAGCAATTCCCTGGGCTCCGGGGTTTTATTATCCCGAAGGCGAGTCCTTCGGCAAGTTTCCGGCCTATCATGCAGGTCTCTATTATATTCAGGAACCAAGCGCCATGATGCCGGCTCAGGCTCTATTGCCGAAGCCCGGGGAAAAGGTTCTGGACCTATGCGCCGCGCCTGGCGGAAAAACCACACATTTGGGCAGTCACATGCAAAACAAGGGCCTTTTGGTAACCAATGACATCAACCCAAAACGCGTAAAGGCTCTGGTCAAAAATGTTGAACTGGCGGGCCTGACCAATACCTTTGTCACCAATGAAACACCTCAAAAGCTCCAGACTATCTATCCGGGATTTTTTGATAAGATCCTTCTGGATGTCCCCTGTTCCGGCGAAGGCATGTTCAGGAAGGACAGGGACGCCATACAAAGCTATACTCGCTATAAAACCGCTGAATGCGTTTTACTGCAACGAGAGATTATGGCTGCCGCCTATGATATGCTAAAACCGGGAGGCGCCATGGTTTATTCGACCTGCACCTTCAACCCCGAAGAAAATGAGAGGAATATAGAGTTTCTTATTAAGAACTATGACCTCCAAGTGGAAAGGCTAGAGTCCATTGGCGGATTTGAACCCTCCCGGGGGCATTGGACCGAATCCCAAGATCCCTCCTTAAACGGGGGCCTCCGGCTCTGGCCCCACCGGGCAAAAGGGGAGGGGCATTTTGTTTGCCGCTTGATTAAGAATGGAATAAAACCCGGCAACGGGGCTTCTGCGCCCATCACCGCTTATACCTCCAAGGAGGCTGAAGAGGCTTCGCAGGCTTTTTTCAGGTTTGCCGGGGAGAATATAAGGGGGGCTGAAAACGGTGTATATCATCTGAGGGGACATAGCCTGTACCGTCTGCCGCCTTTTATGGATCAACTTCCGCCTGTCAAATGGGAAAAGGCGGGCCTGTATCTGGGAGAGTACCAGAAAGGCCGTTTTGAGCCGTCTCAATCCCTGGCTATGTCTTATAAGGCCGACTGCTTTATGAAAGTCATCCGGTTTAACCGGGAAGACCATAATATCATACGCTATTTAAAGGGTGAAACCTTGTTTGCCCCGGGAGAAAAGGGCTATCAGCTGGTCTGTATGGAGGATTATCCGCTGGGCTGGGCAAAGCTGGATGCCGGAACTCTTAAAAACCTATATCCCAAAGGCTGGAGGATGAGCTGAATGGACGTGCGCCTGGATAAATTTTTGAAAGATCAGGGAATCGCTGCCCGGAGTGAGCTGAAGGCCTTGATCAGAAAAGGCTGTGTTAGGGTTAATAACCAGCCCGAAAAAGACCCGGGAGCCCATATAGACCCTGAAAAAGATCAAATTGCCATAAACGGTGAACCGGTTCTGTACCGGAAATTTGTTTACTATATGATCAATAAGCCCAAAGGCCTTATTACGGCCACTGAGGATAAAACCCTTGCAACCGTTCTGGACCTTTTTCCTGAAAATATCAGGCGCCGGAATGTCTTCCCGGTGGGAAGGCTGGACAGGGATACGGAGGGACTCCTGATCATTACCGATGACGGGGTTTTTGCCCATAACGTGATTTCGCCCAAAAAGCATGTGATGAAGCTTTATGAGGCAAAGCTGGACTCTTTTCCCGGCCATGAGGCCATCCGGGATTTTGAAAACGGCATTGTGCTGGATGACGGATACAAGGCGATGCCCGCAAAGCTTCGGATGATATCCGAATGCCCTGTGACGGCGCAGGTGGAAATTTATGAGGGGAAGTTTCACCAGGTGAAGCGTATGTTCAAGGCTGCCGGAAGCACAGTCCAGGAACTGAAACGGCTGAGGATCGGGGAAGTATGGCTGGATGAAGCCTTAAAGCCGGGGGAGTTCAGGGAATTAACCCCGGAAGAGGTTGTGATTCTGGGCGGAGCACAAAACATCACTCATGGCGCTGAATTATAATAACGTCAAAAAGCGGCAGAGTGATGTTTCAGTACGTCTGCGGAGCAGGATTGCTGGCTTACCCAAATAAAATCCCGGACGGATTTTCTTGAGGGCGTACGAAACATCGCTCATGGCGCTTAATCCGCATCTAAGCTTGATAAGAAAAAAGGAAGGTTTTATACCCTCCTATGTCCCTATATGGAATCAATTAGCTGCTTATCAACGGCAGCAGTTTTTTGCCAACAAATAATTATAAAGGAGGCCATGCCGGATCTCATCTGTGATAATTTCAGTCAGCATATTGATATGGACCCTGTTCTGCATGGCAAAAAGTATTTTTCTGTATTTGGCGACAGCATTTTGTTCACCCATTAAAGCTTTCTGCAGGCCTTCGCAATAGGACGCAGGTTCTTCAAAGGGCACCTCCTCCGGAATAGGCAGCATTTTCCCTGTAAGCTGACTGTAAATCTGTCTGAAAAGTCCAAAATGGGTAATTTCGTTTTCTCTGATCCCCCGTATAATTTCCTTGTCCTCTTCCGAAGATGCGCGGTTGATAAGATATTGATAGAAGAGGCGATCCTCATTTTCCCCTGCGACAGCCTCTTCAATTAGCTTAAGGGCGCCGGCCAGATTCTGGGGATAGGTGTATATTTCTTGCCCGGGCTTCATAACAGTTGCTTGAGGCTGTTCCGTCATCCGAGGCTGTTCAGGAGTTTGAGGCTGAAAGGGCGTTTGAGGCATACCATCAGTCTGGTCAAATCTTGGCAGCGGTCTGGTAAACCTTGGAACTCCCGACGGAGCCTCCTGAGTAAATTCAAATGGATTTTGCGGAGCCAGTGCGGTTGGCAGATAGGCCAGATTGTTCCAATTATGGTGCATAAAGTCCTCCTGAAAACAATCATTGTCACATATCATTCTATGCATCATATCAGGCTCTTGTCCTTGTCATTCGGCGAGATATGCCTTTAAAAGCCTGTCTTTCAGATTCCATAATGACTGGGACAGATCCACATAATACCGGTGCGGGTTCTCAAAGCGCAGCACCTCCTCCCAGAGGGTATCCAGCTGCACCCTGCAATATTCTTTGATGTGCTTTAAATCAGGACTTCCATAAACACAAGCGCCTTTCTCAAAAATACGGGTCAGCAGCTTTTTGGCATAGAAATTTGAAACGGTCTTGCGCTTCCAGATATGCACAGGATCGAAAAGCTCATAGGCTTTCGTTTCATCAATGATTTCGCCATGAAGCGTGATAACATCTGCAATGGCCTTATGACCGGCCTTGTCAAACAGCCGCCAGACCTGCTTGAAACCAGGGTTTGTGATCTTTCCGACATTCTCGCTGATTTTGATTTTCGGTATAATCTGCCCATTCTCCTCCAGAGCGGCCAATTTATAAACGCCTCCAAAAACCGGTTCGGATCTGGAGGTAATCAGCCGTTCACCGACTCCGAAGGAATCCACTTTAGCTCCCTGCTGCAAAATATCCCTTATGATATATTCATCCAGCGCATTGGAGGCAACGATTCTGCAATCGGAAAAGCCCGCCTCATCCAGCATTTTTCTGGCTTCTCTGGACAGATAAGTGATGTCTCCGCTGTCAATCCGTATTCCCCAGGGCCTGAAACCTCTTGGCACAATCTCTTCCCGAAAGATTCTGAGGGCATTGGGAACCCCGGATTTCAATACATTATAGGTATCCACCAGAAGAGTGCAGTCATTGGGATAGGTAACCGCATAAGCGCGAAAGGCCTCCAGTTCGGTGGGAAACATTTGAATCCAGCTATGGGCCATGGTGCCTAAAGCCGGTACGCCGAAATCCTGATCGGCCAATGTACAGGCCGTGCCGGCACAGCCGCCGATATAAGCGGCTCTAGCGCCATACAGCGCGCCGTCATAGCCCTGAGCCCTCCGGGACCCGAACTCCATGACACTTCTTCCCTGAGCCGCTCTGACAATCCGGTTGGCTTTGGTTGCGATAAGGCTCTGGTGATTAATGGTGATGAGCGCCATGGTTTCAATAAACTGGGCCTGAATGACGGGTCCCCTTACTATAACGATGGGCTCATTGGGGAAAATAGGCGTACCCTCGGGCATTGCCCATACATCACATGAAAACTGAAAGTCCTTTAAGTAATCCAGAAATTCTTCACTGAATCCCTTTTCCCTCAAAAAATCAATATCTTCGCTTTCAAAATGAAGCCCCTCTAAATAGTCAATGAGTTGTTTGATCCCTGCCATGATGGCAAAGCCGCCGTCATCGGGGATTGTTCTGAAGAACAGGTCAAAATAAGCTATTGTATCCTGAAGGCCATGCTTCAAATAGCCGTTTGCCATTGTGATCTCATAGAAATCTGTCAGCAGTGTTAATTTAATTTTTCTCATGGCTCCCCTCTTAAAGATACCGGTCGGGTATTCACATCAATCATTATAGTGCTTTTTAGCACTTTTGGACCTTTTCGAATTGTCTTTTCTGCTGCTTTTACCCCTGTATTCTCTCTTCCCAACTCCTCGGTTAACATAGCTTCCGCTCTTTCCCGGAATAATAGAATTTTCCAGTGCTTTTCCGGTTTTTGAAAGCGAAAGATTCAGGCATTGCTTCAGCAGGGCCGCGGCAATATCCAAGGTTGAGGCAAAGCTGTTATCCTCCGATTCAAGGTTTAAATTTTCCAGCATTTGTTCTACATAGTGAGTATAGCCATTATGCTTTCCCATGAGTATCGTCTCTTTAACCGATTCTAAAACCCCATCCATTTTGCTCTCTTCAAACTCCAGAAGTGTGGGGGGCTTAAGAGGAATAATCGTCGTTTTTATATACTTTTGTATATCCTTTATTTTAATCAGCTCACGGCCGCTGACAAAGGTGAAGGCTTTCCCCTTTCTGCCCGCACGGCCGGTTCTCCCTATACGGTGAACATAATATTCCTCATCATTGGGAAGATCGTAGTTAAATACCGCTTCCACATCGTCAACATCAATACCCCTCGCCGCAACATCGGTTGCAATAAGAATGTCTATATTTCCTTTCCTGAATTGAGCCATCACTTTATCTCTGTGCTCCTGCCTCATATCACCGTGCAGGGCTTCCGTGGAGTACCCCCGTGCCTGCAGATTTGATGCCAGCTCATCTACCTGGCGTTTGGTATTGCAAAAGACCAGGCTGAGCTGAATATTATTGACATCGATGAGTCTTGAGAGAACTTCCAGTTTCTTTTGAGGGTTAACCTCTAAATAGTACTGTTCAATGCTCGGAACAGTCAGCTCTCTATGGGTGACCTTGATATAAACAGGGTCCTTCTGGTATTTTTTTGCAATTTCCTGAATTTCCCCGGGCATGGTTGCAGAAAAAAGTATGGTCTGAATACCCTCGGGCACCTTTTCTAAAATGGTATCAATATCTTCCCGGAAACCCATATTGAGCATTTCATCAGCCTCATCCAATACAATCATTTTCAGGCTTTCCAATTTGATGGTGTGCCGTCTCATATGATCCATAATGCGCCCAGGAGTTCCAATGATAATCTGCGGCCGTTTTTTCAAAGACATAATCTGTCTTTCGATGGGCTGCCCGCCGTAAATCGGCAGTATCTTGATGCTTTTCTTATATTTTGCTACATTTTTCAATTCACCCGCCGACTGAATAGCCAATTCCCGTGTGGGAGACAGAATCAGAATCTGTATCGCTTCGCCCTCCTCTTCCGCCAATTCTATGGCCGGAATGCCAAAGGCACAGGTCTTTCCGGTGCCGGTTTGGGCCTGCCCCATAAGATCTTTGCCTTCAAGAATGTACGGAATAGATTGCATCTGTATGGGGGTGGCTTCTTCAAACCCCATATCCGCCAATGCTTTTGAAACTTCCTCAGAGAGATTCAAGTCATTAAAGTTTATTGTTTTCATAAAAGTATCCTTTACATATTTATTTTTATCATCTATTTTCTTCAATTCCACAACAAATATAGATTTTGTTGTATAAAATTAAATCAGGCCAATGGTTGGGAATATAGAAAGCTCACCGGCCGGTGAGCTTTAATAATTGATTTTCCCCTTTTCTTTAAAATGGTTGACCCATGCAAAAAAAGCATTGCCGGAAAATTCTTTTTAAAGCGGTGACAGTGTTTCTTTAACCTCAATGTATTCATCGAAAGAACCTAATTTGTCGTACATTCCCTCGCCGGTAAATTCAATGATGCGGTTTGCCACCGTCTGAATAAATTCGTGGTCATGGGATGCAAACAGAACGATCCCTTTGAATTCAATGAGACCATTATTGACGGCTGTAATGGATTCAAGGTCCAAATGATTGGTAGGCTGATCCAGAACCAGAACATTTGCCCCGAACATCATCTGCCTGGACAGCATACACCGGACCTTTTCCCCCCCCGAAAGGACATCGACGGGTTTAAAGACATCATCGCCCGAAAAGAGCATTCTCCCGAGAAAGCCCCTGAGATAGGTATCGGTTCTATCCCGGGAATATTGCTCCAGCCAGCGGATAATCGGAGTATTGCAATCATTGAAGAAGCTGGAATGATCCTTCGGAAAATAGGATTGGGTGGTGCTGACTCCCCACTTAAAGGACCCTTCGTCCGGTTCTATCTCTTCCATAAGAATTTTAAACAGGGTTGTATTAGCAATCTCATTGTCGCCCACAAAGGCAATCTTATCGCCCTTGTTGACCCTGAAGGAGACATTGTTCAGCACTTTGACCCCATCGACAGTCTTGCTGATTCCTTCCACCGCAAGAATTTCCTTACCCGGCTCCCGATCCATTTGAAAGCCCACATAGGGGTATTTTCTGGAGGATACGGGCATATCCTCCAAGCTGAGCTTATCCAGAAGCTTCTTTCTGGAAGTAGCCTGCTTGGATTTGGATTTATTGGCGGAAAATCTTGCAATAAAGGCCTGCAGCTCCTTGGCCCTATCTTCGTTTTTCTTGTTTTGCTCCCTGACCATTCGTTGAATCAGCTGGCTGGATTCATACCAAAAGTCATAGTTGCCTACAAATATTTTGACTTTTCCATAGTCTATATCCGCAATATGCGTACAAACCGTATTCAAAAAATGCCTGTCATGGGAAACCACAATAAGCGTGCCGGGATATTCCAGCAAAAAGTCCTCCAGCCAGTTTTTTGATTGAATATCAAGGTGGTTGGTGGGCTCGTCCAGAAGAATAATGTCCGGATGCCCAAAGAGTGCCTGGGCCAGAAGCACTTTTACCTTTTCATTGCCGCCGAGCGCGGCCATCTGCGCATAGAGAATATCATTCTCCAGACCCAGCCCCTGTATCAGCCTCGAAGCCTCCGTTTCGGCCTCCCATCCGTTGAGCTCGGCAAACTCGGCCTCCAGCTCTGAGGCCCGGATGCCGTCTTCATCGGTAAAATCAGCCTTCGTATAAAGGGCATCCTTCTCTTTTGAAATCTCATATAGCCGCATATTGCCCATCATGATGGTATCCATGACGGTATATTCGTCAAAGGCAAAATGGTCCTGTTTCAATACGGACATGCGTATATTATCCGGGATGGACACCTCTCCCGTTGTTGGTTCTATTTCTCCCGACAATATTTTCAGAAAAGTGGATTTTCCGGCGCCATTGGCCCCTATGATTCCATAACAGTTGCCTGGTGTGAACTTTACATTGACATTTGAAAATAAAGCTGTTCCGGTAAAATTTAAGCTAAGATTTGTGACTGTAATCAAATTTCCTCCAAAAGCCATGCGTAATCCGCGTAATTCAAAACCACTCAATTATAACACAGGAGGTTCTGAAAAAGATACTGCAAGGTTTTATAAAACTTCGATTCGTAATATGAAAAATATTTTTCATTGCGCCCTAAGTAGGATGTCCTGCAGAGCGAGTTAAAATGCGCCGCTTAAGCAAAACCGTCCGGGTTTCGATTCGCGCCGCTCCGTTAATCCTGCTCCGCTTCTGCACTTTAACATCTCTCCGGCACTAAATTACGAATGGAAGGTTTCATGGAATTCCGCAAAGAGACGGCCAAATGTCAATATTTTTTGCTAAATTCAAAGCCATGAGTAACATTCATCATTCTGGAAATAATGTTATTAAACTAATTTTTCTACATTATTGAAGGAGGATTTTTATGAAACAGAGAGCCAAAGCGAAAATTGTATTATTAATCTTAATATTTACAGTTGCTTTGTTAGTTGGATGCCGCAAAACCAACCCAACGCCATCCCCGTCTACAACCCCTCCCCTTACTTCCCCTACAACTACCTCTACTCCTATGCCGACTATCACGGCAACTGCCAGCCCCCAGACATCACCCGACATGAATACCACCGCTTCCATCGTCAATACTGCCGCTGCTTTTGAGAAAGCGATCGGGAAAGATGGGACATGGATCATCTGTCTCCTGAACGATTTGAAGATCAATAAGGATATTGTGATGCAGGGAGAATTCACCAACGGGAAAAAGGATACGGCGGGAAAGGATATTATTCAGCGCAAGATAGCCCTTTACACCCAGGATCAGGACCGTAATGTAACAAACAGGTTTACCCTGACGGCTCCAAAGCTGACCATCGAAAGCCCCAATGCAAGTATCCAGAATGGAACATTTAAAGGCGATCTCTACGTCACTGCAAAGAATTTTGAACTGGTCGGCGCAACCGTTGACGGAAATGTGTATTTTACAAACAATGACGCCAAATCCACTTTCAAGATGGACACCACAAGCAAGGTAACCGGCAAGCAGGAGCTTAAGTCGAAATAGCCAAAAATTTTAAAAGTATTAAAAAATCAGTTAGCCATAGAGAGCTAACTGATTTTTTTAACGGAAGCTGTTTTTTGACTGAATATAATCAGCGTTATTTTATTTCATTGGAATAGAAGGCCTGGATATTTCAGAAAGCGCCTCCGATGCCTCAAAATCAAACCTTGTATCGGTGGCCACATCCCCCAGCGCAACCATTCCGACAATCATATTTTTCTCAACCACAGGAATCCTGCGTATTTTATTGTCTGCCATCATTTTGGTCACATCATTCATATCCATCTCGGGTGTGGCCGTTGTAACCTGACCTGTCATGACATCCCGTACGGGTGTACTCTGCGGATTGTTGCCATGGGCTATATTGCGGACAATAATATCCCTGTCTGTAACGATTCCTACAATTCCCGACTGGTCACATACCGGAATAGACCCCACATTATGTTTTTGCATGAGCTGTGCGGCCTCAGCGACGGTGGAATCAGGGTTAATATAAGCGACATCCTTTGTCATGATATCTTTTACTTTCATTTAAAGCCTCTCCTGTTCATCAATATTTTAGTATTAGTTTTAGTAGATGCCCTGAAAGTAAACAGGAAAATTATCCCATAAATTAAAAGCCACTGTCATCTGAATCTATCGGTAAATTGTCTTACTATACCTTCTGCCAGAACATCGGCCATCATCATGGCCTGCCTTTCCATTTCATCATAAAGGTTAATTTCTGCCAGGTAGTTTCCATTGAGCATTTCAACGGCTTCAGTCTTTACCAGCCTCAGATGATCAAAGAGCATCCTTTCCCATTGCTGCTTTGACCAATATGGATTAATACTGCCTAACAAAGCGGCTATATCCCGCGCATTATTATACCAACGTCTTTCAATATCCGATGCAGCACTTGTATTGCCTGCTTTTGCTGCTTTGATAAGATCCGCAGCCAATACAAGATGCTCCGTCAATAACTCAGAAAATTTGGAAGCGCTGCTCGGGCCATAAAAAGGAACCAGCGCCGCTTCAAAGTCCTTGGGATTTCGAAGAAGACGATTTGTAGTAGGCTCTACATCCGGTAAATTAAAAACCATGCTTGTAATGGTAAGCCTGGTCCATGTAATATGCTGTTCCCACAGCATTCGCATAAGGTTTCTCAAATTTAATTCTGCCTGTGTAATGCAACTGGAGGAAGGATTGCTATAGGAATTGTTTCTGTATCCGGGATAGATGATAAGTTCCTGTCCTATATAAAGCTGGTTTATATTAATTCCCGGATTTGCGTCGGCAATGGCCTGTACAGTTGTTCCATAGCGCTGGGCCAGCAAATAAAGGGTATCGCCCCGCTCAACGATATGAAGAGCGATGGCGCAAGAATCAGGGCGCATATCCATCACACCTAAAATATGTCCTATAATAAGCTATGAAGATACCGCCCCGAAAGTTCTGCCGAAAAGGAAAAAATCAGGACAAACGGGACTCGTAATCATGGTATCCAAACTTTTTGATGACTTTCAGCCCGTCTTTTTCGTTGTATACGGCAATGGAAGGAAGATTGACACCGTTAAAGGTATTGTTCTTCACCATGGTATAATGGGCCATGTCGCAGAATACAAGCCTATCCCCGGCCTTTAAAGGGCAATCGAAGGAATAGTCTCCGATGACATCCCCCGCAAGACAGGTCAATCCGCCAAGCCTGTATGTATATGGTTTTTCATGGGGCTTGCCCGCTCCTATGATATTGGGTCTGTAAGGCATTTCCAGCACATCGGGCATATGGCATGCCGCGGAAGTATCTAAAATAGCAATGTCCATGCCATTATTTACAATATCTAAAACCCTGGCTGCCAGGTATCCCGTATTTAACGCGACGGCTTCCCCGGGCTCCAGATAAACGTCGACTCCATACTTCTCCTTAAAGAACAGGATGGACCGGATAAGGGTCTCAATATCGTAATCCGGGCGGGTAATATGATGGCCTCCGCCCATATTGATCCATTTCATTTGCTTGATATAGGGGCCGAATTTTTCATCCACCACTTTTATGGTCCGCTCCAGGGTATCGGAGTTCTGCTCGCACATGGTGTGGAAATGTATACCTTCAATGCCTTCCAGCTCATGGGGCTTGAAATTGGACAACGTAACGCCCAGCCGGGAATTCTGATAGCAGGGGTCATAAATCGGCGTCTCAATTTCCGAATATTCCGGATTGACCCTGATGCCGCATTCAATCTTTCTGCCACTAAAGTTTTTTACCCTGTCTTTAAAAAGGTCCCATTGGTGAAAGGAGTTAAAAACAATATGGTCGCAATAGCGGAGAATTTCATCAAACTCCTCTTCAATATAGGCAGGAGCGTAGATATGAACTTCCTTGCCCATCTTTTCTCTGCCCAGCCTGGCCTCAAAAAGAGAGCTCGCAGTGACGCCTTTCAGATATTTCCCCACCAAAGGAAATGCCGAAAACATGGAAAACCCTTTTAATGCAAGAAGAATACTGCATCCTGTACGTTTTTGTACAGAATGCAGTATCTGAAGATTTTTTTCCAGAAGTCTTTCGTCCACAATATAACATGGAGTCGGACACGCATTAAAGTCAATGTTCATCCAATATACCTCAATCCAAAAGGGTCGGCAAAAACTCCTCATGCCAGGGCAGGCCATTCTTATTCAACGCATCCATGAAGGGATCGGGATCAAACTCCTCTATATTATGAACACCGGGCATTTTCCAGGTTCCCTTCAGGAGCATCATGGCTCCGATCATGGCGGGAACGCCCGTAGTATAGGCGATGGCCTGTGATCCGACTTCGCGATAGCATTCCTGGTGATCGCAGACATTATATACATAATATGTTCTGGACTTTCCATCCTTAAGGCCCTGCATAATACAACCGATATTGGTCTTGCCCTTGGTCCTGGGGCCTAAAGAAGCGGGATCTGGAAGAACGGCCTTCAGGAACTTCAGCGGCTCTATCATCTTTCCTTCAAACTCAATGGGTTCTATGGAGGTCATACCTACATTCTGAAGCACACGCAAATGATTCAGATAATTATCCGAGAAAGTCATCCAGAACCTTATCTTTTGAACCCCCTTAATATTGGCGGCCAGAGATTCCAATTCTTCATGATACAAAAGATAAATATTCTTGGGGCCCACCTGATCAAAATTATAAGTCCTTTTAATTTCAAGAGGTTTGGTCCCAATCCATTTTCCGTTTTCATAATATCTGCCGTTGGCTGATATCTCGCGAATATTGATTTCCGGGTTGAAATTAGTGGCAAAAGGATAGCCATGGTCGCCGCCATTGGCATCCAGAATATCAATGGTATGGATTTCGTCAAAATAGTGCTTCTGGGCATAGGCGCAGAATACGCCTGTTACGCCGGGATCAAAGCCGCTGCCCAAAAGAGCGGTAACACCGGCCTTTTCAAATTTTTCCCTATAAGCCCACTGCCATTTATATTCAAACTTCGGTATTTCAGGCGGCTCATAGTTCGCCGTGTCCATATAGTTGACACCGGTTGCAAGGCAAGCCTCCATAATGGTCAGGTCCTGGTATGGAAGAGCCAGATTTAAAACCACATCCGGTTTAAATTTTTCTATGAGGGCGATGACCTGATCTGTATCATCCGCATCAAGCTGGGCGGTCTGAATTTTTGTGCGGCCGCCGTCCAATTTTTCTTTTAACGCATTGCATTTTTCTATTGTCCTGCTGGCGATGCAAATTTCCTCAAAAACATCGGGATTCTGGCAGCACTTGTGCACCGCAACGCTGGCAACCCCGCCTGCCCCGATAATCAAAGCTTTTCCCATGATAAACAACCCCTTAAATTTAGTGTGTTTATTACCAGGATGATTATACAGAAAACCCTATAAATAATCAAATAGATTTCGAAAGCACCGGTGATCCCATGGCTTCATAAAATAGAAGGATTGAAGGACCTGTTTCCGCCATAGCTGCGCATTTAACCGCGGGGAAGAATTCTTTATTACTGGCAAACGTTTGCAAACATAATAAAAAGCTAAAGCTTAAGATTCTGGTATTTAGATAATTTGCACATATTTAGTGCTCAGTTTTAAATATATTTGTTGATTGTATTGACACAAACCCTATTAAAATATATGATTATTAATATCGGGTACATCAATTCTATGGAGGAAACCAGGATATGGCTGTTACAATCAAGGATATTGCAAAGGTTTGCGATGTTTCCTATTCCACTGTTTCCCGGGTCTTGAACGGAAAGGGTGTACGAAAGTCTGCCAAGAGCGACCAGATCATTGCCATTGCTAAAGCACTGAACTACAGGCCCAACAACATTGCTATCCATCTCAAGAAAAACCAGAGCAATACACTGGGTTTACTGATTCCCGACATTGCAAACCCCCACTATCCCGAAATCACAAAAAGCGTTGAAGATGCTGCTCTGGCCGCCGGTTACCAGGTTTTCTTCTGCAATACCGACTGGGATGTCAGCAAGGAGACCATGTACCGGGACGTTCTTGCTGAAAAGCGGGTGGCAGGGATCATTGTCATGCCTGTAACCGACGGAAGCCACATCATTTTTAAACAGTCCGACATCCCCATCGTTTTGCTCGGCAGCCGCACCGAAGAGGACAGCATTAATTATGTCGTGATGGACAACGTGCGCGCTTCTTTTATGGCAACGGAATACCTGATTCACAAGGGCCACCGCAATCTGGCGTATATCGGCAGAAAAGTCATAAATTACACTTCTTCCGACCGGGCAAGGGGTTTTGCCCTTGCCATAGAAAAATACGGCATCCCGCAAAAAAATGCGAAGGTTGTTTCCTGTGACAGCTACAAGCTGGAAGGAGGCTATCATGCAGCCAAAAAATTGCTGGAGTGCGGTAATCCTCCCACCGGTATAGTTGCCTTCAGTGACTATGTGGCATTAGGAGTCATGCAGGCCGTTGAGGAAAGAGGCCTGGCAGTCGGCAGGGATATTTCCATTATCGGCTTTGACGACATCTTGTTTTCTTCCATACCCAAAATCTCCCTCACCACCATTACCCCCTCGAAACAGGAATTAGGGCGTAAAGCGGTGGATATTATCCTGGAAAAAAGTAATGGGTTCAACCGGGCAGCTCAAGTCACCTCCATTCTGGAGCCTCAAATCATCGAGCGGGACACCTGCGGAATAATTTCTCATTAGCATTCTGATCCGGCAGTTTCCAGCATATTCAATTATAAGGGCAGCTTACAACACTCAACAACTTGCAAACGTTTGAATGTTATGACTCCGATTAAAAATTTAAATATTGAATATGGAGGGAAAGATATGAAAAAACTATCCAAACTCTTATGTCTGCTTCTGGCCTTCATCATTTTGGCAAGTCTGATGACGGGCTGTCAGGGAGCCCAATCAAAAAAGCTGGTCGTTTACGCCGCGCTCAATGAGGACGACATGGTCGCAATTACAAAGAAATTCAAAGAGGATACGGGCATTGAAATCGAGCATATACGCGGGGGTGCCGGAGATATGTCGGCACGTGTTCTGGCAGAAAAATCATCTCCCAATGCAGACATTTTAGTGGGCGGTTCAGTAGATGTATACGATCCCCTGGTAAAAGAAGGTGTGCTGGTCAAGTATGACTCCCCCAACAACGACAAGCTGGACCCCCGTTTTAATGACCCTAACGGCTATTGGCAGGGCTGGTACATGGGCGTTCTGGGACTGGTAATAAACAGGGACCGTTTTGAAAAGGAATTGAAGCCAAAGGGGCTGGAGTACCCAAAGACCTGGGATGACCTGCTGGACGAACGGTACGATGATGTATATGTAACCTCGAACCCGGTAACAGCCGGGGGCGCATACATATTTACAGCCTGCCAGATCTTCCGCCTTGGCGAGGATAAAGCATGGGATTACCTAAAGGCTCTGGACAAAAATGTACATCACTACTATAAGGGTGCGGTGGACTGTATAAGCCCCATTGCTACCGGTGAATTCATTGTGGGAATGAGCTGGGTGCATGATATTTACAAGCAAGTCAAGCAGGGTTATCCCATCGATGTGGTCATTCCGGAGCAGACTGCCTATGAAATTGGCGGGGCAGCCGTTGTAAAGGGCGGAAAGAACCAGAAAAATGCGGAGAAATTCATTGACTGGCTTTTGACCAAGGATGTCGGGACAATGAATACCGAAATTTCCAACCGCTATTCCGTATTGGCCGAAGTGGCATCTCCTGCAGGTCTGCCGGCTATCGGCGATGTAGATCTTGTCTCCTATGACCGGGCAAAGGCCGGTGAAATGAAGACCTCTGTTGTAGATAAATTTGATAAAGAAATAGCCTCAAAGAGGTAAGCCAGGCGGGTCCGGTGGGTCGGCTCTTTTGTCCGGCCACCCGGACCCGGGTTCAATAGGGACTCCAATATGACCTCTCAAAATAGGAGCTGAGGAAATGGCAAAATACCTAAAAAAAGAGAAGCTGAAGGAAATTAAAAGATTAGGAAATGAGCCGCTGTTATTATTGACCATTGTTTTTATTATATTATTTACTTCCTGTTTTGTGATTTGGCCCGTTGTACGGCTGATCGCTCTGGCACGGCCTTCGGAATTTTTAGTTCTATTCACTAATTCCCGCTGGGCAAGATCCCTTGCAAACAGCCTTTTCATGATGGTTATTTCAACGGTTTCGTGCACTGTCACCGCCTTTATATTCGCCTATACCATAACCAGGCTGGATGTGCCCCTCAAGCGGCTTTTCCGGTTTATCACCCTGCTCCCCATCGTTTCGCCGCCTTTCGTTGTGGCATTGTCATACATATTGCTTTTCGGCGTTCAGGGAATTATAACAAAAGGCCTTTTTGGCCTGCATGTTGACGTCTATGGAGTATTCGGGCTTTGGGTTGTACAAACGGTTACCTTTTTCCCCTATGCCTTTTCGATTATTATCGGCGTTATGGGAAAGATCTCAACCAATCTGGAATATGCCGCCTATAATATGGGGGCCAGCCGGTGGCAGGTCTTCAAAGACGTATTCTGGCCTCTTTGCAGACCCGGCGTGGCGGGCGGTGTGCTCATGGCAGCCATCAATGTCCTGACCGACTTTGGAAACCCCATCATGATCGGCGGAGATCTGGCCCTTCTGCCCACTGAGGCCTACATGCAGATAGTGGGCTGGTATGATATGAAAACCGCAGCCATTCTGGCAAGTGCATTGATGGTACCGTCTTTTATCATTTTCATTCTGAACCGCTTCTGGGTGGGGAGGCGCTCCTATGTGACAGTAACAGGAAAGGAAATCTCATTAACCCCTTTTAAACCTCATTTTTTAGTAAAATGGGGGCTGTTCACTTTTTGCAGCATTATGTCCGCCTTTGTACTGCTGGTTTACGGATCCCTCTTTATAGGCGCTTTTACCCGGGCATGGGGATATGACTGGTCCTTTACAATGGCCAATATGGGTTATGTATGGGAAAAATTCCGGGAGGTATGGAATTCCATAAAATACGCCGCTTTGTCAAGTATCCTCGCATCCCTGCTGGCCATGGTGCTGGCCTATATTGTGCAGAAAAAATCGGTCGGGATCAATAAATTCCTGGATTTTCTCGCCGTTCTTCCTTCGGCGGTGCCGGGTATGTTTTTGGGGCTTGGCTTTGTCATTGCTTTTAACACCCCTCCCCTCAAATTGACAGGAACGGGCCTGATTATGGTACTGGCCCTGATGTTTTGGAATCTCCCCACCTGCTATTCGGCCAGTATAGCGGGGATCCAGCAAATCGGGGAATCGGTGGAAGATGCTGCCTTAAACCTTGGGGCGGACAGTTTTCAAAGCTTTAAGGATGTCATTTTACCCCTGTTACGAATACCATTTTTATCAGGATTTGTTCTGTCTTTCCTGCGTTCGGTAACTTGCCTGAGCGTGATCATTTTCATCTATTCCCCCAGAACAACCGTGGGTACCGCATCTATTCTGGGGCTTGTATCCAATGGTCTGTGGGGCGCCGCCGCAGCATTTACGGTAGTGCTTATTTCCATTGCTTTCTCTGTTCTGCTTCTGACCAACCGATTCCTAAGAAAACATGGCGGCAGCTTAAATTTATAGAGTTCCGGAAAGTGAGGCTTAAAAAATGTACGATTCCAGCAAGCCATTCATAGAATTTAAAAATGTCACCAAAACCTTTGACAGCTTTAAAGCGCTTGACAATATCACTTTAACTATACCTCAGGGATGCTTTATGACACTTTTAGGCCCATCGGGCTGCGGCAAAACCACATTGATGCGGCAGCTGGCGGGATTCTCGGAACCGGATTCCGGGGATATTTATATTAAAGGCATTCGTGTAAACGGTCTGCCTCCTTATAAACGAAACACCCCTCTTGTGTTTCAGGAGTATGCCTTGTTCCCCCATATGACAGTGAAAGAAAATATTACATACGGCCTGAAACTTAAAAATACAGATAAAGAATCTGTCGGCCGCCGTTTTGATGAGATGCTGAAAATGTTTAACCTGGCCGGTATGGAGCAGCGTTTTCCCAAACAGCTTTCCGGCGGACAGCAGCAGCGCGTTGCCTTTGCCCGCGCGCTTATCATGGGGCAGGAAGTGCTGCTCTTGGATGAACCGCTTTCAAACCTGGATGCCAAGCTCCGGGTAGAGGTGAGGACCGAGCTGCGGCAGATACAGCGGAAGCTGGGTATCACGACCATCTATGTCACCCACGATCAGGATGAGGCCCTTTCCATGTCAGATCTAATAGCGGTCATGCGCGCCGGAAAAATAGAACAGGTAGGAACTCCATGGCAAATTTATTTTAAACCGGAGAATCGCTTTGCCGCTGACTTTGTAGGTACCGTAAACTTTATGGATGTAGTTATTTCCGGCCTTTTCGAGGACCGTCTTTTGATAAACTGGCAGGGAAGTGCAATTTCCATGAACCGAATGGATTATGTATTGAACCCGGGTGAAGAAGCTTCATTGATCGTCCGTCCCGAATATATTTCTCTGCGTCCTGCTGCAAATAATGAATCGGCGGATCAAGAAAATTCACTTCGGGGCGAGATATTGTTTTACAGTTTTCTCGGGAGATTTATCCGATATTGGATTAAAGTCAAAAACCAAACCTTTATTGTTGACGATTCAAATCCCAGCCTGTCCGGTGCCATAGAGGGTGAGGTTATTATTGCACTGGACCGGAACAAGCTCCACCTGCTAAGAAATTCCAAGTCATAGGACCATGTGGGCATTCAGGTCAAAAGATACGAATTTGGGAGGAAGAAATATGAGCAAAAGAGAATATGACACCCTGGTTATCGGCCATATTTCCAAAGATATTGAAATCGACTGTGATGACCGATTCATCGAGGTAATCGGAGGAGCCGTTGTCTATTCCTCCGCGGCCGCATTCGCAGGGGGAAACCGGGTGGGCGTTGTAACAAAAATGGCGCCCGGGGACAGGGAGCGCCTTATTAAGGGATTCGCAATTCCGAAGGAGGATATTTACCTCCTTCCTTCCATAAAAACAACCGCCATGCAAAACAAATTCCATACTGCCGACAAAGAACGCCGGACCTCCGCTGCCCTCAGTATTGCCGACCCTTTTAAAATCGAGGATATCCCTGAAGTCTCAAGCACCATTTATCACCTTGCCGGACTTCTTTACGGCGAATTTAACGAGGAAATGATCCGGACCCTGTCAAAACGCGGAATGCTTGCTGTGGATGTCCAAGGATTTGTACGCCATGCCAATCCTGCCGGCGGAAAGATGTCCTTTCGTGACTGGCATGAAAAAATGGAATTGCTGCCGTACATCCATTATCTGAAAACCGACGCCGCCGAAGCAGAAATATTGACGGGCACCTCCGACTGTGCTGAGGCCGCAAAGCTTCTTTATCAATGGGGCGCCAGGGAAATTCTTATTACCTGCAATTCAGGTGTACTGGTCTATGACGGCAGGGAAATTCATACTTGCCCCATTAAAGCGAGAAACCTTTCAGGCCGGCCCGGAAGGGGCGATACCACCTTTGCCGCATATATCACCGAACGTCTTCGCGCCGGTATCCCCCAGGCTCTTCTGTGGGCGTCGGCCATGGTTTCCAACAAAATGGAATCTCCCGGCCCATACAAAGGAACCCGCACAGATGTGGAAAACTATATCAATGCGTTTTATCAGAAAGGTCATATGTATGCTGACAATTGATTTTATAAATGTCGGTTATGGTGATGCGATTCTAATCCGTGAAATAAAAGATGGGGTTCCTGTCTTTGCCGCGCTCATAGATTGCGGGGATGCAGAGACGGGTAAGCAAATTTCTTCAGGCAGGATCCAGCCTGCTGATTTTCTTGCCATGGAAGGAATTTCTCACCTGGATTTATTGATCGTCACCCATTTGCACCTGGACCATGCAGGCGGCCTGGGCCGGATTGCAGATGAGATCGGGATATCCAGGCATTTTTGCAATTATATACCGGATACAACTTTTTGGGGTAAAACCTTTTCTATTCCTGAAGGATCGTCGGAAGGCGCCGCGCGTCTTATCCAATCAGCCAATATTTTCAGCCGGGCCCTTTGCAGTATGTCCCAGAAAGGCGCCGACATCCGCCTAATACATGAGACATGCAGCTTTTCCCTGTGGAATACCCGATTTTCCATATATGCTCCAGACCCTGCTCTTAATTTTCTGCATCAGGGGATCCTGGATGAATTATATCGGGGAAATATACAGCTTCAGAAACTGGATATCCTTCATGAATTGATAAACGATACCAGCCTGTGTCTGCGTGTGGAATACGCCGGCCGATCCTTTTTATTAACCAGTGATATCAGTGCGGCAAAATTTCCAGATTCCTCCCGCTGTACCGTTCTTAAAGTTCCGCACCATGGCCATGGCGATTCCATGACGCCAGGGCTTGCAGCCGTACTGGATGCGGAATATGCGGTCATATCCGTATCCAACGACAGAAAAGACAATTGTCCCGATGCCGAAATCATAAAAATGCTGGCGGTTGCCGGAACAAAGGTTTTGATAACGGATCAGCCCGGAGGCACTCCTTCCATACGCTTTACTGTAACTGAAAGCGGGCAGCTTTTTTGTAGCCGGTAAAATAGGACTATTCAGCGGACAGGGCCCACAGGTAGAGGGAAGCCACCGAGCCATAGGGCGAATATCTCTTTCTGTACCGTTCAAACTGCTCTTTTGACAATGTCTCCAGGCCGTATAAACGCATCATTCCCCGCCGTATGGCCAAATCCCCCCAGCTTACTACATCGGGCCTCTCCATGGAAAAAACTAAAAGCATTTCGGCTGTCCAGACGCCGATCCCGTTCAGAGAAGACAAATGTTCGATAATTTTGCTGTCACTGAGTTCTTTGAGCTCTGTCAGTTTCAGCCTTCCCCGGATGGCTGCCTCGCTGATGCCCTTAATGTAATTGGCTTTCCGCATTGACAATCCGAATTTCTGTATATCCTCCGCCGCAGCGTTGCCGATGGTTTCCGGTGTGATGGCGCCAAGGCGCTCCCTCATTCTATTCCAGACAGTCTCAGCCGCTTTCGACGAAATCTGCTGGGATACAATGCTGTGAACCAGTGCCGTAAACAAATCGGGTATCACCCTGCGTTCTATCATACCAATCCGGTCAATAGCCGCCGCAAGCTTTTTATCCTTCTTTTTGAGGTAATCCAGCTCTTTTGGGCCATATTTAAAAATTTCCATACAAAAGCTCCAAACAATGAATTGACACTATTCTATCAGAAAAACTGCCGGTTTAAAAATCAGAAGGATAACGGTCGTGATCCAATACGGTGGTTAATATGCGAAAAAATACAATGCAAAAACAAACGGAAGAACCCCTGCCGGATTTTTTTGCACGGCATTTGTAAAAGCACGGCATAAGCAAAAATCCTGCTCCGGTTATAGGTTGGGCAGGATTTTGTATTTATGCCTTTTAAAGCTTAGGGAGCGGAGCCTTCCAGGGTTGTAAGCAGGGGCGGCGCTGTATAAACTCTGGCGCCGAGTTCCTGATCCAAAAGGTACAGGGCCTTTCCATCCATTCCCATCGTCTCAAATCTTCCCTTGTTCTTATTGGCGTTATCTTCTTCCTCCACCTGTTCGTCAACAAACCACTGGAAGAATTGAACCACCTTCAGGTCTTTTTCCCGGGAAGCTGTCTCAATGATATCATAAATGAGCGAGGTGACATATTCCTCATGCTTCACGGTCTCCTCAAGGATCCCCAAAACACCGGACCAATCATTCCCGGGTGCCTCAATCTCTTCCAGTTTGACTGTTCCGCCCGCCTTAATGATATAGTGATAAATAATCATGGCATGAGCTCTTTCTTCAAGAGACTGTACATAATACCACTTGGCAAACCCATCCAAATCCTTGGACGAGAACCAGGCCGACATGGAAAGATAGAGCTGCGCCGAATATAATTCTTTGGTAATCTGCTGATTCAATAGAGTCTCGACATTTTTCTTCAACATACCTTGATCCTCCTTTAACCATTTATTTTTTCAGTGTTGTCTTCCAGAGCCCGTGAAGATTGCAGTATTCATAAACCTCCACATCCCCGGTTTCCGGAACAACAAATACCGCCTCCGGCTTTTGGTGGGGCGAGAGTGAAACCCGCTGCACCCGGTTGGCACTAATGACGCTGATCCATTTGATATAATGTTCATCCACCATGGGATGTTCTACCGTACCGATCTTCACTTTAATTGTATCGCCGTCAATTTCTGCTGCCGGCAGATGCTTTTCAGTGGAAGCCTCCACCGTGTTTGCTGTTAACTCTTCCATAGGTTTTCCGCAGCATATGGTGTCTACCCCGGTATCATCAATGATGTCTATGATTTTGCCGCAAATACTGCACTTGTAGAATTTAGCCCGTTTTTCCATAATATACTCCATTCCGCCGCTGTCGCTGGCGGCACAAATAGGTATGAAAAAATGGTGTGCGACTTTCACCACTGGGTATCTAATAAACTGAGGAGAGCAGATATACTACAAAGCACGGTGAGGTGAGTCGTAGATTGCTTCTTAGTTTAAAACAGTATAATAATTAGTGTAAGAATCATCTTTCAAGCACAAATAAGTGGTTCCTTGAGACCGCACGCTAATCATTGCTTTAGCTGAACTGTTAATGTGTGATGATTCAGTCAATGTCTTCCTCCTCAAACCAAATATCAAAGGAGGTTTTGCTATGAAAGTTGTTTACCCTATTTGCTGTGGTGTCGATGTTCACAAAACTTTTCTCGTCGCCACAATCATTACTTCCGAGGGTATTTTCCCTCACTATTCCAAAAAACGTTTTTCAACCTTCAACAATTCCATCCGCAAATTCAAACAGTGGCTTGTTGACAACAACTGCTTTGATGTGTGTATGGAGTCCACGGGTAAGTACTGGATACCGGTCTATAACATTTTGGAAGATTCCATCCATGTTGCCGTCGCCAACCCCAAATGGGTTAAGGCCGTAAAAGGTAATAAGGATGACGAAAAAGATTCCAAATGGATTGGGGAACTGTTCCGTCTTGGTTTAGTACGTGAAAGCTTCATCCCGGAAAAACCTATCCGTATTCTGCGTGAATACACCCGTTATCGTTACAAGCTTGTTTCCTGTAAAAGCAGTGAAAAAAACCGTTTTCAAAATGCTTTCACTGTATGCAATGTAGCCCTTGATGCTGTCGTTTCCGACATGTTTGGCAAATCTGCCGCTTCCATCACAGACTACTTGATTTCATCCGATACTTTTGATCCGGAACACTGTACATCTCTCCTTCAACGTTCTTTAAAGAAAAAAGCAGACACAGTTATTGAATCCATTGAAGGTTATCAGATGACTCAGGAGCAAAAAGAACGAATGGTAATAGTTCGTTCTCACCTTGAATACGTCCAGAATTTGATTGCAGAGCTGGATGAAAAACTGGACAAGATGATGCTGCCTTATGAAATCGCTATTAAACTCCTGTGTACCATTCCCGGAGTTGACAAGGCCTCCGCTACCATTATCATCTCCGAGATTGGTACAAGCATGGCTCAATTTGCCAACTCCAAGCGTCTATGCTGCTGGGCGGGACTAACGCCTGGCAACAATGAATCAGCTGGTAAGAAGAAATCTGTTAAAATTTCACGTGCCGGTGTATACCTCAAACCTGCATTAGTGCAAGTCGCTCATGCAGCCGTGAAATCTACCAAGTCTCCTTACTACAAAAACAAATATGAACGGATTTGCAAAAGGAGGGGTAAAAAAAGAGCCATTATTGCTATCGCAAGGATGATTCTCACCGCAGTATATCATATGTTCGAGACAGGTGAAGAGTGGAACCCATGCGATTTGTATAAAATTGATATGCCACAGGAAATGCAGGATAAGCAGAAAGAGAAAGCGATTAAACAAGCGCTTAAATTACTGATATCCAATGGTGTAATAAAAGCAACCGACATTTCAGTGGCTTAACGATAAATTATTTAATTTTCGAGGTTCAAAAAGACCTTTATTTAGTGCGCCCTTTTTCACAGTGCTCTAAGTTAATTTTTCACGCTAATACCTCCAAATTTTTACGGCGGCCGGTATAAGGTCTCCTAATAATTTCTATGATCGCCAGCTAGTATATTTATCCCCTGATAATAATCTTATAAACAATAAAGTGGGCGGATATTTCCCCAAGAGCTCCCCATCGTGTTAAAATAGTTTTGAATAGGAATGGCCCGTTTCAACCATACTAACTTAACTCCCATGTCTGTACATCTTATGTCGGTCCTATTTTAATCACTTTCGAAGCGGGTAAATACCTGCAGGAAGAATTTTTAGTTCTGGAGGTTTTTGCTGATGGGAGAAATTAAAAAAGCCTATATTGTGCCCCATCCCCCAATCATCGTTCCGGAGATTGGAAAAGGGCAGGAAGTAAACGCCTCTGCCACCATACAGGCATACCATGCTGTCGGCAGGCAAATCAGCGAGCTTGCGCCGCAGGTTATCATTGTGACCACCCCCCACGGAACTTCTTATGGAGATTACCTTCATATTTCCCCCGGCAAAGTGCTGAAAGGAAGTTTCGCAGAGTTTGGAGCCCCCGAAATTCAAATAGAGCTGAAAACCGACCCTGAGCTGGCCGATAGAATCGTCGCTCTGGCTCATTCCTATGGCATTGAAGCCGGCGGATTGGGTGCCCGTGATAACCTCCTGGACCATGGCGCTCTTGTCCCTTTATATTATATTACCCGGTACTATACTGACTTTTCGCTGATTCGGATTTCCATTGCCGGTCTTCCGCTGGAACAGCTTTATATTTTCGGTTATTGCATTCAGAAGGCGGTTGCCCGGTCGGACAAAAATGCGGTATTTATCGGAAGCGGGGATCTTTCCCATAAGCTTAGAGAAGACGGCCCCTACGGCTATGCCAGGGAAGGGCCTGTCTTTGATCAAATGCTTGCCGACGCCATCAAAGAAGCCGACTTTAAAAAGCTTCTGGCAATGGATGAGGCTTTTTGCAATGCGGCTGCGGTTTGCGGCCTGAGATCCTTTGTTATTATGGCCGGTGCTTTAAACGGCTATAATATAAAATCAAACATTTTGTCCTATGAGGGGCCTTTCGGCGTCGGCTATATGGTTGCCGAGCTTTCTCCAAGCGGCCACGACCTTTCCAGGGACCTGGTTTCCTTTTTCGAGTGCAGGAGAAAAACCGAGATTGAGGCGACCCGTAAGGCTGAAGATCCCTATGTCACCCTGGCCAGGCTGACGGTGGAGCATTTTGTTAAAACCGGAAAAGTAATTGATACTCCCGATTATATGCCCGAAGAAATTTTTCATCAGTGTGCCGGCGTATTTGTGTCCATTAAAAAACACGGATATCTGCGAGGCTGCATTGGCACCATCACCCCCGTTACCGGCAGCATTGCCGAAGAAATCATCCAAAATGCCATCAGTGCCGCGACCCGTGATCCCAGATTCAACCCTGTAAAAAGATTCGAGCTGGAGGACCTGGTGTACAGTGTCGATATTCTGGGCGAACCTGAGCCCATTAAGGATATTCGAGAACTGGATGTTTCCCGTTACGGTGTTATTGTGAGGGCGGGAAATCGAAGGGGGCTTTTGCTTCCCGATCTTGAGGGGATTGAAACCCCTGAGCAGCAGGTTGAGATCGCCCTTTCCAAAGCGGGGATGAGCAAGGATGAAAACTATTTAATGGAGCGTTTTGAAGTAATTCGCCACAGATAATCATCCCTGCTCTTTAATATAATGCAGAATGGTACTCCAGGCCTGAAGAAGCCTTTCATAACTCCAGCTTGCATTGGCAGGGCTCGTTGACGGAAGGCAGCGGCTTTTAACATGTGTTTTTGGAAAACAGAGGCGTTTATAGAGCTCCTCCGCTTTTTTACCGTTGGTAAAAATGGCCTGAACGGAGGTTTCTTTTAAAATATCGTCAAAGTCATTGACCACCGGATTCATGATGGAGCTGTCCTTTGACAGTTCAATATCACAGCTTTTCAAAACATCCCAAAGCGCGATTCGTTTCTTAAAAAGAAGCGCCTTCTTCTCTTCAACAGTTTCCGGGAGAGAATTGCCCGTTAATTCGGAAAGAACTTTCCAAAAGCGGTTTTTAGGATGCCCATAGTAAAATTGCTCCGCCCTGGAGGCAACCGATGGAAAAGTTCCCAGAATCAAAATCCTGGATTCTGTATTATAGACCGGATTAAAGGGATGGATCAACATCGGAAGCAACCTCCCTCTGATCTTTTAGTACTTCGCCTAGGACATGGCGCAAAGCTTTTTCAAAGCGTTCATCATCAGTTTGGGTCCGTTTTTTTTGATTTTTTGTCCGCCCTCCGCCGCGTCTGATTTTTTGCCCTAAATGCCTTTCAAACAAGAGTTTATCCATATTGGCCGGCAAAAAAATCAGGCCGTTTTGATTCAGTGCTCTTAAACCCTTTCCCAAAGCCATGGCCGCCACGCCATAATCCTGCGTGACGACTACATCCCCTTTCCGGGCCAGGTTGATTAAAGCGATATCAACACCATCCCTGGCCTTATCAACGGTTATAACCTTTACCCCTTCACACTGCCAGTCATGGCTTGTATCCATGACCATAACAACCGGAATATCCATCTCTCCGGCAACCTTTATGATGATTTCCTTAACAGGGCAGGCATCTGCATCTACAAGAATTCGCAAAATCCCTTCAACCTCCCATGCAATATAAAACATTCTATCCAAATCTGAGCATTTATAAAAAGCCGATCCTTCCCGGATCCCTTTAGTAAACCAATTATATCACAAAAGGCAGCAGCGTCTTTTTCCGGACCGGCCTTTTTCCAGCCATAAATTCAATATAATACCAGTATCATTTTTGTTTTGATGCATGTATGATAGAAATGTCGAAATTTGTGTATTGTGAGTGTTATCGCCGCTATAGTGCTTCAGCAATGGCGCCGCTAAGGAGATACTTTTATGAATGTCATCGTGCATCTGATGTTTGCTATGACTGTAAGAAATAAGATTAAAAAAGAGCTGGGTGTATCCATTAATCTGCCCGGTTTTTTATTTGGAAATATACTGCCCGATATAAGCAAAACATACGGATCCTGCCCTCACTATATGAAGGATGCCCTTTCCCATGTGGTTGCTTCCCAGGATAAGCTCATTTATAAAGACCAGGACAGCGCCTTTTCCTCCTATGCTTATGCAAAGAACCTGGGCGCTATCAACCATTATCTCTCCGACTTTTTCTGTCTCCCCCACACCGAAGGATATCAAGGCTCAAAAGCGCATCACGGCATTTACGAGTTATCTATGATCGCCCGATACAGAAAAGGGCTCCGGGGATATCGTTCACTTCTGGAAAAGCAGTCCGGTTTATTGCAGCCCCGGGACCTTCAGGTTTTTATTGAAGAGCAAAACAAAAAATACGCTCAAAAGCAGCCCTCCACCGTCAATGATATCCGATACGCACTTTTTGCAGGCACGAAACTCGTTGAAGGCCTCATTGTGCATTCGGTTTCTTTGCCCTCACGGAAGCTTTTGGGTGCACCTAACCACGCGTAGTAAAAAATTCCCGGGGCTGTCTCAAAATAAGAAATTATTTTTGGGACAGTCTTCTTTTTTACATTTA
>ENA-UOOK01001642-UOOK01001642.1-fermentation-metagenome-genome-assembly--contig:-NODE-1642-length-29066-cov-7.705491_pt1 | contig 29066 bp, 21 predicted proteins | sample MGYA00245777_ERZ724023 | MGnify/ENA primary metagenome ERZ724023 (study PRJEB28704, sample SAMN03018312) | fermentation metagenome | biome: anthropogenic terrestrial biome; feature: soil; material... | reverse complement strand
TAGAGGGAGGAATGAACCAAGAAGCCACTCAGTCTTTAGCTGAGTGGTAGTTCACACAACTGCTTTTCGGAACTGATATGTACCGAGAAGAACCATGATACCGGCTCCTGCTGCAAGTCCAAGGATTCCATGCACTGGGATTGTCCCTTCAAACAGCATTCTTGTACTGTCTATTGCATAGCTTACCGGATTTAGTTTTGCTAGCGTTCTTAACCAGGTGGGCATAACATCATAAGGCATAAGTGCGCTGCTCGTGAAAAATAAAGGCATGCTGATCATACTGTTCACTGCTGCATAGCTGTCGTGGTCACTCAGGTACAGACCTATCATGGTTGAAAGGGCAGAGAAAAATACCGAAAACAGGAACAGTGTAAGGTATATCAAAGCTATATTTATCGGGTTCAATACCCTTACTCCAAGGAGCGTGGCTATCAGGAGGATTACGGTTGCCTGCAATAGGCCCCTTACGCTGATAAAAAGGATTTTTCCGTACAGCATACTTTCGCGTGGGGAAGGCATTGCGAGGAACTTATTCAGAAAACCCAGTATTTTATCAAAAATCATAAGTGATCCGCCCTGGAGGGAGGAAAAGAGGGTTGTCATAACAAGGATGCCGGGGGTGATAAATTGAAGATAATTATCGGTGAACTTTGTGGGAAGGGCGAGCCCGACAAATACCAGCCAGGCTGCAGGCATTACAAGGGAGGAAATTACGGTTACTCTGCCCCTGAGCCATTTTACAAGGTCCCTTTCAAAATAATAGAATACTGCTTTCATTATCTCCGCCTCAGAAGGTTTCTGAACTGGGTTGAATTAAACCCTGCTTGCTCTTCAGGGGTTTTGACTTTTTCAAGGAAAACATCGTTAAGGGAGGCATTTTCTCCTATTGAGCTTACAAGGTTCTCAGGGGAGCCGACAGCTACTATTCTCCCTTTATCAATAATGGCAACTCTGTTGCAGTACTTTTCTGCCTCCTCAAGGTAATGTGTGGTCATAAAAATAGTCATTCCTTCGGCTTTCAGCATCCTGATATGCTCCCAGATCTTCTTTCTGCCGCTTACGTCCAGGCCGAGGGTGGGCTCGTCCAGAAAAAGGACTTCGGGCTCGTGTACGAGCGCCTGGGCAAGTTCAAGCCTCCGCCTCATTCCTCCCGAGTATGTTGCTACAAGATCGCCTGCACGGTCCGAGAGGCCCATCATTTCAATCACTTCATCAACTTTTGAGTTCCTGTTCGGAATCCCGTAGAGTTTTGCATAAAGCAGCACGTTTTCCTTGCCTGTCAGCTTTCGGTCAACTGCCATGTCCTGAGGGACATAGCTTATCTTTGACCTTACCTTTTTCGAGTCCTTTACGATATCGTATCCGCAGACTTTCGCGGTGCCGCTGCTCGGTCTCAGCAGAGTCGTAAGCATCATAACTGTCGTACTTTTGCCTGCCCCGTTAGGGCCAAGAAGCCCAAAGATTTCGTTTCCCACATTAAGGTCGAGGTTATCAACAGCAAGAATGTTCCCGAAGGATCTGGATAATTTTCTGATTTCTATCACAGGTATCCCCTGGCGATTGCATAAACAGGTCTTAAGCCTGAAGTGTAATAAATTCCACCTGTATACAGGTTGTAAAGAAGTTTTATGATCACAATACTTACGGCAGCAAAAATACAGATTGTAACCACTGCTTTATCAAATTCCGAAAATTTCAATTTTTTGAGGTATGTCCTTTCCGTATTTGCCCGGAAAGCCCGGCTCTGGACAGAAACCGCAAGGGTTCCGGTCCTCCTTACACAGTTTGACAGGGTCGGGGTCAGTATATTAAGTGATGTCCTGATGATTCCCGATCCAAATCTTTTCGGATTAAAACCCCTGAGCCTCTGGACTGTTATTACGGTAGTTACTTCGGTGATTATTATTGGAAGAAACCTGACTGCTGTAACCACCATAAAAGCCACGCTGTAAGGGACCCTGAGCCCGACAAGGCCGTTTAACATGTCCCTTGAGTCCGTGGTCCAGCACATCAAAAGGCCAAGGGACAGGATTGAAGCAGACCTCAAACCCTGAATTGCGCCGTGCCGGAGCCCTTCTTCATATACGAAGAGCCCTCCGTTTGTCAGCCAGCGCAGAACAGGAAAATCAGGACTGATTATGGTAAAAATCACAGTCCTCGGAAGCTGGGAATAAAATAGAGCCTGAGAATAAATCGTTCCCCAGATCAAAAGTATGAGCAAAATGGCAAGGGTTTTGAGTTTTATTGCAGGCATCCTTGCAAGCGCAAATCCGAAAAGTACTATCAGAAACAACAAAAGCATGGTCCTGGGATTGTCCAGGGTTACTGCTACAAAAACAGTCGAGATCAAGATCAGGATCTTTGCCCTGGGGTCTATCCTGTGAATAATCGTGTCTTTTATCGTTGGTTCTGCAATTGATCTGGCGCCTATCATATTATCACTTCAGCCAACTTTTATGTTAGCATTTTCAGCATTTTATCCCTTCAACACTTACCGCTTCGGGATTCCTGCGGATCAGAGTTTCTACAAGTTCTGTGATTGAAAATGCATCAATTCCAAGATAATTAGCAATTTCAACAACCGGAGGCTGGGTAAGGGATGCTTTCCTGAGGATATCTATATTCTTTATGATGTCTCTTCCTTTTCCATCTGCTATGATCTGGCCCTCATTCATCACAAGAATTCGTGTAGCATACAGCATCGCAATCTCAATATCATGGGTACAGAACACAAGCGTGGAACCTTTGTTTTTGAAATAGTCCATCATCTGTTCTATATTCACCCTGTCCTGTCCTGTTGTGGGTTCATCAAGGAGGATAAGTTCAGGGTCAATAGAAAGTACCGAAGCGACAGCCGTCCTTAACCTCTGCCCTCTGCTCAGGGACTGGGGAAGGTCCTGCTTGAGGTCTAGAATCGACATTGCTTCAAGTGAGGTTCTTGTCCTTTCCTCTATATCTTTATACTTTAACTGAACAGGTCCGAACCTTGCCTCCTCCTCAGTTGAGTCACAGAAAAGCATAAGGTCCGGGTTCTGGAACACAAACCCTATTCTGCCTGCAAAAGAGTATGGATTTTTTGGCTTTGTATCTTCCCCAAAGACCTTTACACTTCCTTTGTAAGGCTTAAGCATGGCTGCAAGGTTCAGAAGTAGAGTTGACTTGCCTGAGCCATTTGTACCCATGACCGCTACCCTTTCACCTCTATGGATTTCCAGGTTTATTCCTTTAAGGACCATCCGATTTTTATCATATCCAGACCACAGGTCCCTGATAGAAATCACAGGTTCGGTATTTTGTACAGAACAGTTCATGGAATCAGAACAGCTCATGGGATCAGAACAGCTCATGGGATCAGAACAGTTCATGGAGTTGGCTCTTTCTTTCATTTCAGGGCGCTTTAAATAGGTCTTCGTTTTTTCTTTAAAGTCCCCTTTGTTCAGCAAGGGAAATGTTTCCTCCGCACTGAAGGGGCTTGCTTTTATTCCCAGGGTATGGCAGAGTTCAACAGGTTCCGGAACCCGGAGTCCCAGCCTGTGAAAAACCTCAAGGTGGTCAAAAGCTTTTGAGGCAGGCTGGTCAAAGATTATTTTTCCGCTGTCCATTATGACAACCCTGTCTGCAAAGGGTGCAAGTTCGTGCAGCCTGTGCTCGACCAGCAGAATGGTTATATTCATTTTCCTGTTAAGTTCCCTGACAGTGTTCAGGATCTCCTGTGTGCCTGCTGGGTCCATCTGGCTTACGGGCTCGTCCATGGCAAGGATTTCAGGCATCATCGCAAGCATACTTGCAATGCAGATCCTCTGTTTCTGTCCCCCGGAAAGGGCATTCGTGGAGTTCAGCCTGTGGCCGGACATCCCGACCATCCGAAGAGCATCTCCTACTTTTTTATCAATCTCTTCCCTCTCAAGGCAGAGGTTTTCAGGTCCAAAAGCTACTTCGTCCTCAACAATTGTAGAAAATATCTGGTCGTCGGGGTTCTGGAATACAAGTCCGACTCTCCTTGAAAGCTCCATCTGGTTTGAATCTCCGGTCTCTGTCCCGGCGATCTTTATGCTGCCTGAAAATACTCCGCCGGATTCATGAGGAATTATGCCGTTAAGTGTTTTTAATAAAGTGCTCTTCCCGCAGCCTGTAGGCCCGGTCAGGAGGACAAATTCCCCTTCTTCTATTTTCAGGTTAATTCCTTTTAAGGTAGGTTCCGATCTCCCCGGGTAGGTATACCACAGGTCTTTGATCTCTATTATTGTACCACCCTTATTCTGCCTCATCGTACCATCCTCTCACTGTACCACCCTGATTTTTGCTACTTTTATTCTGCCGCTTTTATTCTGCAACCTTTTTCAGCCTGTTTCCCAGGCTTACTCCAAACCATGCCCCTATGAAAGTGTAAAGGAACCCGTCTATCAGGATATTCGCCGTTATGTACCAGTTACTGTAAAACAGCCTGTAAAGCACCATCCAGACGCTGAAGGATGCATACCCGCTGACCATATCCGCAATTCCGCAGACAACCCCCATCCTGAACCTGTTGTCAGGGTCCGGGTTTTTACCGGTTATGCCTGCAGTATACATCATAACCTCCAGAATTACCGCGCTCAATGATAATGTTATAAAAGTAATGGGGGTGAAGCTCCCGGTTATAAAGCCTCCAAGCAGGAACCTGACCATCATAAAAAGGCTTACAACTCCTGGGTTTGGGATCAGGACAACAAGAGAGGCAATGAGCATGTAAAGGAGTATCTCATGAAAGAGCCCTGTAAACAGGAAACTGAAAGGCCCGAATATCGCATGGGACAGCTCCCATAAGATCGTCATTGGCAGGTTTATGGCAGCAAAAGAAACGGTACCAAAAAGGGAAATCAGCACAAGGTTGCGGGTCTTAAACCTGTCCATAATCTCCTTTGACCTTGAGAAAAAGAGGCTGACTGCAGTCAGTCCGAGTAATGCGGAGGCAAATGTAACCATTATAGGCCCCCATTTCCTTGAAATTGCAGTTATTTTTTGGTCCTGTGTTACTGCAGTCCAGTCGCTCCCTGTGAGTTTTACCTTAACTCTCAGCAGGTAGTCTCCTCCCATCGCATTATCAGATATATAAAGAGGGAGGCTTACCAGCGAGCTTGAGCCCGGAGGAAGTGTTAATGCTGCATAGCAGAAGGTATCTGCGTTCATTCCCATCAAGGCGGGCTTAAAAGCTTTTACTGGTTCTTCGGTCTTTATATCAAGGATATCATAGGTGATTGTAACAGGGACCGTACTTTTCCCTTTATTGGAAACTTCAACTCCTATGTAAGTCGAAGTCAGTTCCTCCCTGTCTATCTGGAGGTCTGTAACCTTAAGCAGTTTTTTGAGGGCAGGAGACGTTTCCCGGATAACCAGGGTATTGGAAGGAAGGCTCGGGTCTCCATATCCGTCCTCATCAGAAGGAACTATCAGTCCGGAGACTGAGACCTCATTTGCAATTTCCTCTTTTGAAGCGACCCTGATCTGGGTTTTGCGTACAATGGTATGCTTGCTCCCGTCAACATCAACAATTGCGGTTGCGGTTATGTTGTAGGTCCCGGAAGGCAAATCCTCGGGAATATATATATCCACGAGCCTGTACCAGTCCTCATACTCTGTCTGAAGTGAAAATGAATGTACAGATGTATCCTGAAGTACAAAACCTTCAGGCACATCAATTTTCATTGTCACATTCATGTTTTCGTTGTAATAGCTCTCAAAAAAAACATATGCTGAAAGGTTGCTTCCTCCTGCTGCAAGGCCGCTTCCATCCACGCCGTGAGGGGCCTGAATTATGAATGCGGTCATCTCTTCAGGTTCAAAGTCCTCCTGCGCCCGGGCTGCTGCCGGCTGTAATGAAAGCACCAGTACAAGGAGGAGAAAGGCTATGTTTTTCATTCCGCAACCTTTTTTATTTGAGGATTTTTCGGATTTCCTGCATCTTCTTATCCCAGTCAGGAACATCTTCAAAGCTCATGATTTCCACAGCCCCGCCCTGAAACTCTCCTTCTCCTGCCAGCTCCTCCATCCAGCTCTCGATTTCAAGGTAGGAGTTTTTCAGCTCTTCCAGGAGTTTAGGGTCCGGGTCCCAGAGGCCTCTTGACTGCGCTTCAAGGAGCCGGCGTGCCATTTCCTCAAGGGCGTAGGGGTTGTTCTCTTCAAAGAACCTGCGCATTTCTTCATCAAGTACGAATGTCTTTGTTATGTCATCAAAGATCCAGTCGTCCACTTCCTGTGTGGAAGCTTCCCAGCCGTAGACCCTTCCAACTCTTTTAGAAATGTCCTGTGCACCCTTGTACCCGTGCTGTTTCATGCCCTCAATCCATTTCGGGTTCAAGAGCCTGGTCCTTACCACCCTGCGCATTTCATCTGCCATGTCCCGGACTTCAACATGCTGTGGTTCTCTCGTGTCCCCAAAGTAGACCCTTACATCCTTTCCGGAAGCCTGCTTTGCTGCAGCCGTAAGCCCTCCATGATTCCCAAAATAACAGCAGCAGCCCAGGAGGTCGTACTCGTCACTGACCACTTTGTTGAAGGTGGCATCAACAGTCTTAAGGCTTGAAGCAAGCTGGGTGTGAGCCTCCTTGCCTTTTACATCTTTTCCGTATGCATAACCGTTCCAGTAAAGGAAAATATCTGCCAGGTCCTTTTCGTCCTTCCAGGCACTTGCATAAACTGCAAGCTGTACCCCTGCCGAATAGGTCCCGGGTTTGCTTGAAAAGATCCTCAACGTAGATTCTCTCGAATCCGCACCTTCTTCAAGCATCTGGAGGCTGTGTTTTCTTGGGTAGTTCATTTCCTCGGGCTCGTCAAGAGAAGCTACAGCCTGGATTGCCTCGTCTATGACCTCCATGCAGTTAGGGAAATTGTCCCTCAGGATTCCTGAGACCCTTACAGTAACATCAATCCTGGGCCTGCCCAGCTCTTTAAGGGGAATAACAGAGAACCCTTTCAGGTGTCCGTTGCTGAGCCATACCGGTTCGACCCCGAGCAGGCTCATTATCTGTGCCATGCCCTCTCCGTCAGCCCACATGACATCGTTTGCCATCCAGTAAAAGCCCACATTCTCTGGGTAACGGTTTTCTTCCCTAAGGTGCTTGTCGACCAACACTCCTGAGAGCTGCTGTCCTACCCTCCATGCAGCTTTTGTCGGGACTCTTCTGGGGTCAAGCGAATAGAAGTTCCTGCCTGTGGGCAGTACGTCATCTTTTCCGCGCATGATAAGCCCGGATGGGCCGGCAGGGATGTATCCTCCTTCAAAGCCGTGCAGAAGGGCTTCAATCTCTAGAGAGGCATCAATCCTGGACTCAAGGTCAAGAATTCTTTCACAGATTGCAGCAGCGTCCTGAGAAAATGCAGGGTTTATATTCTGCCCTGCAAAAATCTCTCTTATTATCCATGAAGGCTCTTTTTCCGGGTTATTTATGAATGTCCTGATGAAGTCTTTTGAAAGAGAATCAATTTCCTCAAGCCTCTGCCCATTTGACTTCCCATTTCCTGAAATCCGGCTCTGGTCGGAGATCAGTTCATCAAGGTCAAGCCCCAGAAGGTCTGCAATCAGCCTTCGGATAGAAACCTTATTTACCTGGTCTTCATATCTTAAAATCGAGTTTATAAACTCAACTTTTTTCTCGCCTTCAGGGAGCTGTCCGAAGATATGCATCCCGTGGTGGATCTGGCTGTTCCTTATCCTGCCGAGGGCTTCATGTGCTTTTCTTATAATTTCTTCAAAAGGAGTATCATGGCCGGCTTTTATCTCGGAGTTGAGGTTCGATTTTTTAATCTCATCAAGGATCAGGTGCTTTAAAGCGTGTTCTCTGCCTCTGTCGTGTTTTACCTGTTCGTATTCTCCAAGGAGCCTGTCAAGTTCTGCAAGGCTTTCATAGAGCCCTCCTGCTGTCATGACTGTTTGCATGTGGTCAACCAGGCAGGCAAGGCTTCGGCGTTTGGCAATCGTGCCTTCTGGGGGGTTGTCGGAATTGTAGATGTAAAGGTGGGGAATTGTCCCAATTGCTATATCCGGGTAGCAGTCCTCCGAAAGCCCGACACCTTTTCCGGGCAGGAACTCAAGGTTTCCGTGGGTCCCTACATGCACGAGCACATCAGCCCCAAAGGTGTTTTCAAGGTACCTGTAGGTTGCAAGGTACTGGTGAGTTGGAGGGACATCGGGGTCGTGCAGGATCTTACAGACCTTTCCATCACACCTGGCACCTGCACATCCTCTCTTTGGCTGTACGCAGACCACAGCATTTCCATACTGTACTCCGGTCACAACGATCTTATTATCATAGACCATTGCAGCAGGGATGCCGTTGATTTCTTCTCCCGGTGGGTTTCCCCAGCTATCAGTTACCTTCTGCCTGACGCCAGGGTTCAGGGTGTTGAAAAACTTCTCGTATTCTTCTTTTTCCACAAAAGCGAGAGCTCCGCCGTTCTTTACGATTTCATTGATGGGAGTCCACCTGAACTCTGATATTGCTTTTCTGCTCAGGATGGTCTCTATAAGCTCTCTGCCGTCCAGGGGAAGATTGACAGCATAGCCTGCTTCCTGCATCCGGTTCAGGATTCTTGCCACACTTTCAATGGAATCAAGGTTGGCAGCATCCCCTACCGAGCCTTCAACCCCTGTACAGGGCCTGTTATGCAGGATAAAGGCAACTTTTCTCCTGTCAACCGGTTTTTTCCGGAGTTCAATCCATTTAAAAACCCTTAATGCAAGTTTTGAGTAGCGGTTCTGGATAGGAAAACGGCCCATGTAATTTTCTTCCACTTTGCCTGCGCCTATTATTATGGGTTCGATTCCACCCTCAAACTCAGGCAAAGCTACACTCCAGCCAATCTCGGTGCTTAAGCCCTGAGACTCCTGCCACTGTTCTATACTCATGTAATGCGAAATTACAGGCTGGAAAACAGGCACATCAAGTTTTTTCAGCAGCTCTACGCCCCTTGCTGCACATGAGGCTTCCCTCTCTTTTGCCTTGCTGCTGGCAATGAAGAAAGGAGAAAGTTTCACAAGGCAGTCTATAACGGGCCTGCCGTCTTTCATAAAGTAGGCTTCTATGACCTCATCCATGCTCCTGCTCCCAAGCTCTTCATCTTTCAAAGAGTATGCAAAAACAGGGACAACAGATAAGCCCAGTTTTTCAAAATCACTTATTAGAGCCTTCTCAATCTCAAGTTCGTTATTTACCCAGGAAGTCCTTGAGATAAGCAGCCCAACTGTTTTGTCCTGCAGGGGGCCGTACCAGTCCAGGTACTCCTGAATACCTGAGAACATTTTTCCGGCAGCCGGGTGATAGAGTCCGTCCCAGGGTATTTTTTCCGGAGGTTTTGCTTCGATTTCAGCCCCGAAAACCTCTTTTAAAAGGTAACGGAGCATGTTGCTAAAGTTTTCTTCTCCTCCGTAGATCATATATGAAAAACATGTGGCTGCAATCTCAAGTCTAACCGAAGAAAGGGTAAAACTTGAGGGGTTGCTGCCAACACATATTACGGGTATTTTTGTTTTTAGTGGTTCAAGCCTTTTATAGAAATCTTCCCAGAAGGGGTTGGCTATGTGATACAGGAAGATGGCATCAGCATGCTCACATGCAGACAGCACATTTTCGGCTTCCTCGGGTTTTTCTTCCAGGATTTTTGAGTAGTAAGCCTCAAGTTCTATCCCAAGCTCTTCTGCTGCCCTGAGAAGGGTGGGAATGTATGAATTCCACGTTACTGAAACGATTTTCATACTTTTCCCCTCAGGTCAGAATGTGCACTTTATATTCTCCGAGTACTGTTCCGTCCTCAAGCCTTGCAGGGGCTTCGAGAGCTGCAATATACCTGCCGTCAGGTGAGATCTCGGCAGATACTGTAATTCCTTCCGTATTGTAAGTCTGGATGAGCCTGGAACTTGCGCCTCCGCTTTTTGATGCGTCAAAGACGTATACCCCGTGCACGCTTCTGTCCTCGGTTACCAGGTTCTGGGCAAGCGGGATCACAAGATAGCGGTCGTTAAGTGCGCACTCTCCTGCATAGCCGTCAACTCTCCATTTCCATAGCAGGTTGCCGTCATAATCATAGGCAAAGAGGCTGTTTCCGCTGGGGTGCTCAAACGGGGCGTCCTTGTTTTTATCTTTAGAGAAGGTGCTGCCTATTGAAAAGATCAGGGTATCATTGACAATGTAAGCATAGTTCGCACTGCCGTAGATAGGGACTCCACTCACGACTATCGGGGTTGAGATGTTCTGCTCCCATGCAATTTCCGGGGTCCCGGTTTCAATAATCCGGGAGTTATTGAATAAAAATGCCCGTCCGTCGCTTGTCATTGTTATTAATTTTTCCCCGTCAGGAGTTATCTGTGTGCTGTACCAGATTGCGGAATAGTCGAAAAACGGCTCAATTGGCTGGATCTGGTATCTCCAGTGTTCCTGTCCCGTATTTCCGTTCAGGACATGAACAGTGCCGTCTTTCCAATTATCTGCCTTTGTAAAACAGGTAGTGCCAAAGACAGCGTATTTCCCGTCAGGAGTAGTATCAATCCATGTAACTCCCGAGTCCATGAGTTCTGATTCGGGGAATTTCCAGCGCAGGTTGCCTTCAGGGTCAAAGGAATAGACCTTTGCCAGGTATTTGTATTTTTCACCAATATAACCACAGGCCCTGCTGGCAGCGACATAGATATTCCCTTCCGAATCAAGCTGTATCTTTTTCATTGCAGGCATGTACTTGAGGTCTGAACCCAGTTCCGTACCTGCCCCAAATTTCCATATTTCGGTGCCGTTAAGGTCAAAACAATAGAGAAAAGCGTCCGGGCTCTCTTCTCCAACAATAAGGCTCTTTCCATCCTCTGAAAACTCTATGTCCGCGATTCTTGCATCGGATATACCTTTAACGAGCTGCTTTTCCCATACCTTTTCACCTGTTGCGATCTCTATAAGTTTCAGAGAGCCTCCATTGGTCCCTATGGCAAGATATTTGCTGTCAGGAGAAAATTTCATCGTACCTTTTATATTTTGTGAAGTTTTTTCAATAGGTCCGGGAGTTACATCTTCAAGTTCTACGGTATACTCCTCTTTCAGGGCAGGTTTTGAAGGAGCATATGCTTCAATAGAACTGGACGCCCCTGAGCCTGTAACCACTTCAAACCTGTAACGGGCTTCAGGGTTCCAGTCAAAGGAAGCAAAGATATTGTCTTCGGTTTTTCCAATCTCCTGAGAAGTTATCTGTCCGCTGTCAGAGTAAACCTTTATTTCCGAGACCTCTGCCGCACTTTGCAGAGTAAGCAGAGCTCCGGCCCTTGAGAAAACTACTGAGTCTATAGGGGCCCCGGCTCCGGAATTACTTATCTCCTGCGTATCCTGTATCCCTGACTCCAAATCCTGAAACGATGCATTGCTTTTTGATTCCTGGTTTTTTTCAGCACATCCGGAAGCTATCAATATCACAATAAGCAGGACTATCAAAGATTTCCATTTCATTCTCTCACCTGATAATTATTAACCTGTGTTTTCCGGTTACATCCCCATTTTTGAGCTGCAGAGGGACTTCAACTGCGGCTACGGTACAGTCTGAAGAAATCGCAGCATTTACGACAACTCCTTCGGTATTGAAGGTCCAGAGCAGCTTTGAGTTCCCATTCCCGGATTTCCTAGAATCGAATGCATGGACTCCGTGGACCTGAGTATTGCCTGATGACGTATCCTTTCCAACTGGCAGGACAAAGAACCTCATGTCCGGAGAGCAGATAATGCCCGCACAGCGCCCTCCAGGGCTATAGGTCCAGGAAGTTTCTCCTGTCTCCACATCACATGATACGAGTGAATTTTCAAGGGGGTGTGCCATAGGGACATTTCCGGGATAATATGCAGGAAGTGTAGCTCCGGTAAGGTAGAATATTTCGTTTTCAGATGCAATTTTTGCATTCTCACCATAAGTGTAGATGACACTTCCCTCAAGCTTTTCCGGAGTTGTCACATTGGACTGTGATTCTTTGGAATACCATTCGGATTTTCCGTCTCCCGGTCCTTTCATCTCGGAGTCATAAAACAGGTATTTTCTCCCGTCCCCTGTACAGGCAGTTATCATGGAGCCGTCGTCTGAAACATCAAGTCCGTGCCAGACGGCTGCAGATACAAAATAAGGTCTAAGAGGCGGGATCTCGTATTTCCAGCGTAGATTTCCGCTTTCGTCCAAGGAGTAAATGACTGCACTGGCTTCAAGGGAATTTGTCCAGTCCCCTGTTGAAAAAACCACGTTTTTTCCGTCCTGGCTCGAATCAATCCAGTTTACACTCAGGTCGTAATTCTCGGCAGCCGGGAGTTTCCAGGAAAGAGTGCCGTCAGGGCTGAACCTGTAAACCCTTGAAGCCAGCTCATATCCGGAATCTTTCCAGTACCTACCTGCTGCAATATACACAGCGTCATCAGCAGTTGTTATTTTGTATATGCAGGGCTGGTTTTTGGGGTTCGTGCTTGTTTCCAGGTCATCTGCAGTCCTGTAGCTGTTTGTCACCTTTCCTGTGCTGGCATCAAGGGAATATATGTAGCCGTCAGTGCTTCTCTCCCCCACAAGCAGGTACTTTCCGTCTTTTGAAAAAGAAAGGTCTGAGATATTTCCTTTGAGAGCCTTTTTCCAGAGTACACTTTTATCTGTAACATCAAGGACTGCAAGGTTTTTTCCTGTCCCTACAGCTACATATTTTCCGTCTGCAGTGTACCTTACGCAGTCCTGGACGCTCGACCGTCCTTCACTTATGTTTTCCGGGGCTATATCTCCAAGTTCATACTCCCAGTAAAGGTAAGGTGAAGACTTTTCATAGGGTCCCGTGTTTCCCTGATTCAGCTCACTGCTTGAGCTTTCGCCTGTGTTTTCATTGCTTTCATTTAAAGATGTATTTTCAGGGGATACGCCACCGGAAGATATTATGTCGGAGGATACGCATCCAGAACACACCAGGAAAATAAGTGTAAATACAAGTACTAATGTAATACTGCTTTTTTTCATTTTCAGGCTCCTCTGGTTTTCAGGCTCCCTTTTTTGATTTTATGATTGCCCATAGATTTTCAGGTCTGAAATTCTCAAAGCGTTCATGTGCTCGGTGCTGTTGTCTCCAAGCCCTGCACTCACTTTCACAACCCTGATATTTTCAGCAGGACCGCAGTACCTGGTATAATCCGCACTGAGGTCTCTTTCAACCTGACTCATCGGGATTCCGGAGATTATAGTAGATGGAGAAAAACGCCGCCTATTTTCTTCATCCCGGTAAAATTCGCCTTCCGACAGTGGATTCCTGCTCCCTGCTGCAACATAGTAAATGGATTTATGGTCACTGAATGAGACTTTTAACCAGAGGCTGAAGTTGTCCGTATCCTGTCCGTTCCAGCTCCAGGAAATTCTTCCGGGAGACAGGCTTACATTTTTATTCCATATTCCTCCCCCAGTCTGTGCAGAGTTTTGAGTGTCCAGATATAGTGTGCTGTCTCCGCATCTGAGGGAGTCTCCTTCAATCCCGGAGCTGTCCTCAAAATTTTCCTCATAAACTATCTTTTCAGTGGGTGCTGTTTGAAAATACAATATTGCTAGAACTGCAAAGAGCAAAAATATGAATCCCAGCACAGTGTTTTTTCCGGGCGACATATAAATCATTCTTTGTCTTGAAGTTAATAAATATTTCTATATAATCTTATATTCTACAAATATAGTTATACGTTTTTTAAAAATATGTCTACTTATTCAAACTACTTTTTGAAAATCTTATTTGAAAATCATGAACTCCATGTTCCAGAAAATATCAATGACAATATTTTTCTGATTCGTTTTTTCTGATTTTTCTGAATTAATAGGCTCTGTTTTCTATATGTATCTCCACAGTGGAAAATATAAAGATTCAAAAATAAATTTCATTTTCTCAATTTTTTCTTAAAGATATTTCTTATCTTTAATATCAAAAAAACGAAAAGATTATTTAGTAATACCATAGTTGCCATTATTATGGATATTATTAATGATAATTGTGATATCTTACAACTCAAACATGTAATTTTTTTCCTAATAATGATTTTATGTATTACCATTCCTGTAGAAGGTGCTATTGAACAGCGAGGGCAGATACTAAATATTTCGGCAGGAGATCATTACATTCTCAATGCAGAAAACTGTCCGGGTTTTTATTATTCAACCACTTCCGGAACATATTATGAGTCTCTGGAACTTACTTTTTCAGAAGATGGACTTATTGATGCGGGGAATGCAATCTATACTTCTAAAATCAGTTCAGGTTCAACTGCTTTTTTTGGGAAGAAATATAAGGTTCTTGAGGACGGGCTGCTCAGTGAAAGCCTTATCAGTTCCGGAAGCCGTGATCTTCAACGGGGAAATGATTTTGATCTCGGAAATGGCTGTAAACTGGTGCTTCAGGGTATAAATGGGAACTATGCCCTTCTTGAACTCCAAAAAAATTCAATCCCTGTTACTGCAAAAACCGTAGGAGAGGGGGCAAAATTTAATTTCACGACAGAGGTCAACGGCACAGAATATGTGATCCTGGAAGGGACTCTGGAAAAGGTTCTTGACAGCAAAGACCCAATTGTGCGTCTTAAAAGCGTAAACCATTATTCGGACACACCTCTTAAGGTCAAAAAAGGAGATGAATACGGCAGGTTCGAAGTTACTGCAGTTACAAACAAGAATATCGAGTTGAAAAACAGCGCGCCTATCCGGATGCAGCCTGGAGATTATGTCACCATACTTGACGACCTGATTGATTTAAGAGTTGCAGATAATGTGTATCGTGCATGTTCTTACAATATGACTAAGGATACTATAAAATCATATAAAATCAGGGGCACATCCTTAATTGTAAACCGTTCTGATTCCTCTCCTGACTCCTGTAAATGGACAGCCGGTTCTTTTGGTATGCTCTTCTATGACCCTGAATACGATCTCAGTACCGAAAGCCTTGAAATGTCCCTTGATGCCAGAAACGACTGGATCCCCGAAGGAGGTCTGGTTTATGAATCCCTGCCCGTTAAGATTGAATATAAAAATCCGGAGATGATGGATTATGGAGTAGAATGGTTCAATCAGGGATATTCCGTGCTCGGTTGGAATGGCGAAAAATACGCATATCTCGGAACTGATAGGGGGGTTGTAAATATCCTTCTTGAAGAGGATGGGAAAATTCTCTATCCCAATGAAGAGTATGACTTAAAAGAAGGATATACCCTGAAAGTGACTGACCTGGATTCGGATAATGCCTGCCTGACTCTTTCCAGGAATAACCTCCCGGTTTATTCAAGCATAATCTCTCCTGGTAAATCGGCGGACCTTGGCACTCACACCTTCCTCTACAAAAAGGAATTAAATGGTGTTGAGGTGCCCCTTTTTTCCGTATATGTTGACAGTGTCATGCAGGGAGAAGAACTCTCTGCTGTTAACCTGAAATATATCCTGCATTTCTCTGACAGCCCGCTTGAACTGAATTATGGAAAGGAGTTCGGGGAGCTTACTGTTGTTGAGACCTATCCGAAACTCAGGCTCGAAAATAAGCATGTGGTCTGGTCTGGTTCGGATATCAATGTAATGGAAGATATCTGGATTGGCAGGTTTGAAAAAAAGACATCCGGGAAGCTCCATGTGACTTTTTACCCTTTCATGAATAAGGTGGAAAATGTGGAGTCTATCCTTCCTTCCGTTTCAAGCTGGTCCATACCTGCTATGAGTGTCGAAGAATACCTGGTAGGAGTCTAAAAATTCACTGAGGTAAAACCATGAGAAACCACAACATCGCTATCTACCCTTTTACTGCTATAGTAGGGCAGGAGAAAATGAAAAAAGCCCTGGTCTTAAATCTCATCAACCCAAAACTGGGTGGGGTCCTTATCAGGGGAGAAAAAGGCACTGCTAAATCAACTGCAGTCCGGGCTCTTGCTAACCTCCTGCCTGAAATCGAAGTCGTTGAGGGCTGTAAATTCAAATGCAACCCTAATCATCAAAATGAACTGTGTGAGAAATGCCTTGAAAAACTGAAAGCCGGAAACCTGAAGGGTTCCCGGATAAAAATGAAGGTGGTTGACCTTCCCGTAAGTGCCACTGAAGATAGAGTTGTAGGGACTCTTGATATCGAACACGCTATCAAAAAAGGGGAAAAACGTTTTGAGCCCGGAGTGCTTGCAATGGCGCACAGGGGCATCCTTTATGTGGATGAGATCAACCTTCTGGACGACCACCTTGTAGATGTGCTCCTTGACTCTGCGGCAATGGGGATAAACACTATTGAAAGAGAGGGAATTTCTTACTCCCATCCTGCGAATTTTGTGCTCGTGGGTACAATGAACCCGGAAGAAGGGGAACTGAGGCCTCAGTTACTGGACCGTTTTGGTTTATGTGTGGATGTAAAAGGCATCAGTGACGTGGCCAGGAGAGTTGAGCTTATAAAATACAGGCTCAGTTATGAGGCAGACCCTGAAGCCTTTGCAGCAAACTGGCAGGCTGCCGAAACAGAGCTATGTGGGCAGATCCTTAATGCAAAGCAGCTGCTTTCCGAGGTCAGGATTTCGGATGACATGCTTGAGCTGATCAGCCAGATCTGTGTTGATATGGGGGTTGACGGGCACAGGGCAGATATTACAATGATGAAAGCTTCAATCACCCTTGCAGCCTTTAACGGGAGGACTGATGTCCTTGAAGAGGACGTAAAAGAAGCTGCAGAACTGGTGCTCTCTCACCGTATGCGCAGAAAGCCTTTTGATTCTCATTCAGACAAACAGGATAAACTGGACGAAAGTATAGAAAAGCACAGGGAAAAACAGAAAGATAAAGAAAAAAATAAGCAGGAACAGCAGAAGCAAGAACGTAAAGAAAATCCCGGAAAAACTCACGAGCATCCCGAAAAGCAGCCGGAAAAGCAGCCGGAAAACACACCGAATCAATCTGAGGGGCAGCCTGATGCCTCCTCAGAAACTGTTTTTGCTATTGGAGAAAGTTATCAGGTAAAACAATTGAACCCTGAGTTTCTCAGGGCTAATCGAAAAGGGTCAGGCAGGCGCAGTAAAACACTTACCAGTTCCAGACAGGGTAGGTATATAAAGAGTACAATTCCTCACGAAAAAACCACTGACCTTGCTTTTGATGCCACATTGAGGGCAGCTGCTCCTTATCAGCTTACACGGGAAAAGAACGGAAATTCTATAATAATTCATGAATCCGATTTCAGAAAAAAGGTCCGGGAGAAAAAGATCGGTAACCTTGTTCTCTTTGTTGTGGATGCCAGTGGTTCTATGGGAGCCAGGCAGAGGATGGTTGCTTCCAAAGGGGCAGTCCTTTCCATGCTTATGGATGCTTACCAGAAACGGGACAAAGTCGGACTTATTGCTTTTAAAGGAAATAGTGCAGAACTTCTGCTCCCTCCTACTTCCAGCATAGAACTGGCTCAAAAGTATCTTCAGGAGATGCCCACGGGCGGAAAAACTCCTCTTTCCAGGGGCCTTGTGAAAGGGTATGAGGTCATAAAAGCTGAACTGCGTCGTGATCCTGATACCTGCCCTTTTATGGTCCTGATCTCTGACGGCAGGGCAAATGTTAGTATGAATGGAGAACCTCCTCTTCAGGAAATAACTACAGTAGCCTCCAGGTTAAGAGAGGAGGGTATACAGTCTGCCGTAATTGACACGGAAAGCAGCATGATAAAATTCGGGCTTGCACAGAAGATCTCTACAGCCCTCGGGGCGACGTATCTCACCCTTGAAGATTTAAAGGCAGAATCTATAGTTAATGCTGTTAGAACTTCAGCCCCATTTGATATCCTGCCTCCTTCAGGCGGTTTTTCAGTTTAAGTTTCCTGAGGCTTCCTATTTTTCGTGCACAGTAGGCTTTTTTAAAATAAGACCTCATCTCTCAAAAATACAACAAAAGCTATATGTCTATCTTAAGCTTTAAACCATGCCTATGGATTTTCAGATCTTGGATGCAGATTACGAAATCGTTGACAGTAGTCCTGTCATCCGCCTCTTTGGCAGGGGAGCGGACGGAAAAAGTGTATGCTGCTTTGTCCCGGATTTTGAGCCTTACTTTTATCTCAAGGCCTCAGGAGACCTGCACGCTGTAGCAAGGCTTATTAAAGATACTTTTGAGCAGGTCAAAAAGGTCGAAATTGTCGAAAAGTTCGAGCCTGTAGGGTACCAGAAAACAAAGACGGAGATGCTCAGGATTACTACCAACCTGCCAAGGGATGTGCCTGAGATAAGGGGCGAAATTCTGAAGATCCAGGATGTTTTGAGAGCCGGAGGCGACTGGCAGGTCTATGAAAGTGATATCCTTTTCAGGAACCGCTTTTTAATTGATAGGGACCTTGGAGGCATGGTCTGGGTTTCTGCAGAAGGAACGCCGGTTGACCCTGTCAGGTACTTTAAGGCAGGTTCTGCAGGCAGTACCCGCTGCGAAAAGTTTGAATGTGGCACTTCAATCCTCGGGTCTGAGTTAAAAAAGGTTGAAAACCTGGCCATTGCTCCTCTGAAATACCTTTCTTTTGATATTGAGTGTCTGCCTCTTGATGGAGGGATGCCTTCCCCGGACGTCTCGCCTATAATCATGATCAGTTTTTCTTTCGAGCCCGCGTATAATGGGCATAAGACCCTGATCCTGCTCGCAAAACCTGCCGACGGTATGAATGGGGACGTCATCCCCTGTAAAGATGAAACCGAGATGTTGAACAGGTTTTTCGAGATTTTTTGCGAATACGACCCTGATATTGTTGCAGGGTATAACCACCAGGACTTCGATATCCCTTATATAACTGACAGAGTCAAAGCTCTCACCGCAAAAGGGGAAGTGATTAATCCAGTTGTTGGCAGGGACGGCAGCCAGATAGGTTATAGAAAATTCGGACTTATTACCCGGACTGAAGTTAAAGGAAGGGTGGTTGTGGATGCCCTGCCGCTTGTAAGGAGAGCTTTCAGCCTGAAGCAGTATACATTGAGGGCCGTTTCAAAAGAGCTTCTGAGCCGTGAAAAACTTGATGTCCCTCCTCTGGAAATGGAGGCGTACTGGAATGACTCAGGGGAGAAATTCCAGAAATTTGTTGATTATTCACGCCGGGACGCCGAGCTTGCCCTTGATCTTGTCCTTGATCTGAGGCTTCTTGACAAATATATAGCCCTTGCTCAGGTAAGCGGGAGCCTTCTCCAGGAGGTCGTTGACGGTGGCCAGACTTCCATGGTCGAGAACCTTCTCCTCAGAGAATTCGGGTTAAGAGACAGAGTAATTCTTCCAAAGCCAGGGGACGAACTCTCTTCAAAAAGGTATGATATGAGCTCGGACCTGAAAGGCGGAGAAGTACTGGAGCCGAAAAAAGGGCTTTTGAAGAATGTGCTGATCCTTGACTACAAATCCCTTTATCCGACTATCATGATGGCTCACAACCTGTGCTATACTACTGTTATAACCAGAGACCGTCCTGATGGAATTACTATTAAGCCCCCTTCTGGGGGAGAATTCGTGCCTCCTGAAGTCTACAGGGGAATTGTGCCTTCCATTCTTGAAGACCTGCTTAACAAGAGGGGGGAGACAAAGAAGAGGATGAAGCGGACCTCGGATAAAGATGAGTACCGTGTACTTGATGCCACTCAGCTCGCCATAAAAATTCTGCTGAACAGTTTTTATGGCTATTCCGGGTATGCCAGGGCAAGGCTCTACAGCCTGACGCTTGCAAATGCCGTAACAAGCTTTGGGAGAAGCAATATCCTCAATACGCGTGACCTTATTAACAAAGGTATAGGAAAAATCGTCCTCAGGGACTCAAAAGCTTTACTTCTCGATGAAGCAGGAAAACTTTTCGCTCAGGATAGGATTATTGAACTTTCAGTCGCTTACGGGGATACCGACAGTGTTTTTGTACATTGTATGTCAAAAGGAGACCTTTCCCTTGAAGAGGTCAGCCTTATAGGGAACAGGCTTTCGAAGATTGTTTCGGCTTCTCTTCCAGATCCCATGGAACTCGAGTTTGAGTCTATTGCAAAACGCGCCCTGCTTATCGCAAAGAAGCGTTATGCTCTCTGGTTTTTTGAGCCCAAAAACTCAGGCTGGGAAAACAAAATCAAGGTCAAAGGCATGGAAACCGTGCGCAGAGACTGGTGTGAACTGACCTCAATCACCCTTAACAGGGTTCTTGAACTTGTGCTTATAGAGGGTGAAGTTGATCAGGCTGTAGAACATGTCCGTAATGTGGTCAGCAATGTCAGAAATCTTGATCCTGGAAAAGATACCGAAATTATTGAAAAACTTATCCTGACCAGGACCCTTACTCGGAAAATAGAAAGTTACAAAAACAAGCAGCCGCACCTGACAGTTGCAGAAAACCTGAAAAAACGGACAGGGATCATGCCTTCTATAGGGACAAGAATTCCATTTGTTATCGTTGCAGGAAGAGGCCTCTTTGTAGACCGGGCCGAGGACCCTGACTATGTCCGCGAACATAATATTCCTATAGATGTCGATTATTATGTTAAAAAGCAGATTCTGCCTCCTGTTGAACGCATACTGGAAGTCTTTGGGGTCAATGGGTCGTCTCTTGACTTTGACTCAAAACAAAAGGGCCTCTTTGATTTTGAAGTAAAGAAGCCCGAAGTGAAAATACAGGAAAAACAAAAAATTTCCTCTAAAAAGAAAATTACAGGAATATCACAGGAAGAAAAAGTCCAGTGTCCGGAGAACGGGCGTGTAGAGCAGAGTTCCCTGTTTGACTTTTAAAATTTTCTGTTTTTTGGCAAGCCCGCTAAAAAAGCTGGCGATCCATTTCTATTTCTGATTTAATAATACTCTTTTATGTACTTTATGCTATTCTATATAGTTTAATAAATTTATGGGGGTATATTCCTTATATATACTCCTCAATATTGTATATGGAGAATCCTTATATATTCCTCTTTTTTATTTTCACTTATACTGGAAATAACTTTGACACCTATAGATCCCGGATTTATTATCATTTATTTAATGGAGTATGTGTAACATGAAAAATAATCTAAAAATGTACGCAGTCCTCGTGTTACTCGTGTTTGGACTTGTATTTCTGGGAATTGGATGTACTGGAAATGAAAACAGTAAAGACTCTTCCCAGGTTGTGGAAATCTCTCCCAAAGGGGCTTCTGAAGCCAGGACCTCTGCAGCCGAATTGCAGAGCATTACTCTAAAAGGTTCGGACACGGTTCTACCCCTTGCTCAGGCTGAAGCTGAAGAATTCATGATTGAAAACCCTGACAAAGGTGTAACCGTTACTGGTGGAGGGTCAGGTGTTGGCATTACAGCTCTAATTGACGGTGAGGTAGATATCGCTACAGCGTCCAGAGAAATTAAAGCTGAAGAAATAGATGCTGCCAGAGCAAATGGTATCAATCCGGTGGAAACTACTGTTGCTTATGATGGTATTGCAGTTATTGTAAACCCTGAGAACCCTGTTTCCGAACTTACTTTTGACCAGCTGCGCGGAATTTATAACGGAAGCATCAAAAATTGGCAGGAAGTGGGTGGCAAGGATTTGGAGATCGTGGCTATTTCCAGGGATAGCAGTTCCGGGACTTACGAGTACTTCAAGGAAGAAGTTTTACAGGGGGACGAATACCGGCCTGATGCCCTTACCCCGCCTGCTACCGGCGGAATTATGGGAGAGGTTGCTCAGAACCCTCATGCAGTCGGATATATAGGGGTTGCATACCTCGATGAGACTGTAAAAGCCTTAAGCCTGGATGCCGGAAACGGCTCTGAAGCTCCAAGCCCTGAGAACATTCTCAGTGGTGCATATCCGCTTTCAAGATCTCTTTACTTCTATACCAACGGAGGACCTTCAGGTCTCACAAAAGAGTTCACCGACTTTGTGCTGAGCGAGACCGGACAGAGCCTGGTTACTGAAGTAGGGTATTTTCCGGTAAAGCAGAATGATAATAAGTCAGTAGACGATAAATTTACCTTAGGGGGAAAATATGTTTAACAGGAATTATAAGGAAAAAACGATTGAGTCGGTGCTTTTCTCAGTAAGTGCTCTTACAGTCGTCGTCCTCTTTCTCATCTGTCTTTTTTTATTCCGGGACGGTTTGCTTCTTTTTAAAGATACGTCCCTTCTGGACTTCCTCACAGAAAAGTTCTGGTATCCGACATCCGTGAACATGCAATTCGGGCTATTACCTCTCCTTTTCGGTTCTCTGATCGTTACTGCCGGAGCAATCCTTTTTGCAGTGCCTCTGGGAATTGCTTCTGCAATTTACATTTCAGAAATTGCATCCCAAAGGGTTGCAGACATTCTGAAACCTTTTATTGAGATCCTTGCAGGGATTCCTTCTGTTGTATTCGGGTTCTTTGGGCTTGTTATACTGGTCCCGGTTATGCAGAATGTTTTTAATCTGCCTACCGGACAAACTGCTCTTACAGGTTCCATTATGCTCGGAATCATGGCTCTTCCCACTATAATTACTATTTCTGAAGATGCCATAAGTTCGGTTCCCAGCACTATCAAGCAGGGTTCGCTTGCCCTGGGTGCTACAAGGTGGCAAACTATGTACAAGGTTATAGTCCCTGCAGCTCTTTCCGGAATCTCAGCCGCAGTAATGCTTGGAATAGGGAGGGCTATAGGAGAGACAATGACTCTTATGATGGTAACCGGGAATGCCGCAGTAATTCCTTCTTTTCCCGGGGGCATTCTGGACCCTGTAAGGACAATGACTGCCACAATTGCACTTGAGATGGGTGAGGTTCCCCAGGGAAGTGCTCACTTCCATGCTCTCTTTGCGGTCGGGACTGTACTTTTCATCATAACTTTCCTGATTAACCTTATTGCTGATATGATCAAAAAACGATACAGGTTCAAGGTGGACTGAAAGTGGAACTAAGTTCAAAAGTAAATGAAAATGATCATAAACCTATTTGGGGTGGACTGAGTATGGGATTGAATGCAAGGACAAGTGAAAAAATCGCCTTTGCCCTGCTAACACTTTCAGCAATGTCCGTAGCCGGGTTTGTGGTAATTATCCTTGCCTATATTATTTACAATGGGCACAGTGCAATTAGCGTTGAGTTCCTTACTGAGATGCCCCGCATGAGGATGACTGAAGGGGGAATTTATCCTGCAATTGTGGGTACCATATACCTTATCATAGGTTCAATGGCTTTAGCTCTTCCTCTGGGGATTATGGCTGCTATCTATTTGAACGAATATTCGGGAGAAACCCGTACCACCTGGCTTATAGAAATGGCAATCAACAACCTTGCAGGAACCCCTTCTGTAGTTTTCGGGCTTTTCGGGCTTGCACTGTTTGTTAAGTATTTTGGGTTTGGTCCTTCTTTGCTGGCTTCCTGCCTCACGCTTTCCCTTCTAACTCTCCCGGTAGTTATCCGTTCTACCCAGGAGGCCCTTATCGCAGTTCCGAATGAGTACAGGGAATCTTCACTTGCACTCGGGATCAGCAAATGGCAGACTATAAGGCACGTGGTACTGCCTGCGGCCATTCCGGGAATTACTACAGGTTCGATCCTGAGTATCGGAAGAGTTGCAGGAGAAACAGCTCCCATTCTTCTGACAGGCGCCGCTTACTTTTTGCCAAGGCTGCCTGATTCAGTTTATTCCGAGTTCATGGCTCTTCCCTACCATCTCTTTGTGCTTGCAACTTCAGGGACGAACATTGTCAAAACCCGGCCCCTTCAGTATGGGACGGCTCTTGTTCTTTTGATGATTGTACTGGGACTGAATTTCCTCGCGGTTCTGATCCGCAGGCATTACAGGCAGAAATTGAAAATTTGATTATATTCTGATGAGTAATATCAAGTTTGGAATCTTCAAAATTATCAGGTTTGTATAATATTGGGGTCAATAAATGATTGAAGTTGTTAAAAAAGTAGCTCAGCCTCATATAATAGTAGAAAATCTTAATCTGTGGTACGGGGAAAAGCAGGCCCTTAAGAATATATCCCTGCAGATCCCAAGAAACAGTGTAACTGCCCTTATCGGTCCTTCCGGCTGCGGCAAGTCTACTTTTATTCGGTGCTTAAACAGGATGAACGATCTTGTTAAAAACTGCAGGATCGAAGGTAAAGTTTTAATCGAAAACGAGGATATCTACGGAGCAGATGTTGATGTGGTTGAGCTCAGAAAAAAGGTGGGTATGGTTTTCCAGAAGCCCAACCCTTTTCCTATGTCAATCTATGATAATGTTGCATATGGGCCGCGTATCCATGGAGTAAATAAGAAGGATATCGATGGGGTTGTTGAGAGTGCTCTTCGTTCGGCTGCTCTCTTTGAAGAAACTTCAGACAGGCTGAAATCTCCTGCTCTTTCTCTTAGCGGCGGGCAGCAGCAAAGGCTGTGTATTGCCAGGACTCTGGCAGTAAAACCCGAAATTATTCTTTTCGATGAGCCTACAAGTGCTCTCGACCCGATTTCTACTGCAAGGATTGAAGACCTTATTATGAACCTTAAAAAAGATTATACAATAGTAATCGTAACTCATAATATGCAACAGGCAGCCAGAATCTCGGATTATACTGGATATTTCCTTATGGGTGAATTGATTGAGTTCGGTCATACAAGACAGATCTTCCACAGTCCAAAGGAAAAGAGTACTGAAGATTATATCACTGGCAGGTTTGGGTGATAAAGATGGCTAGAGAACGATACTTTCAGCAGCTGGACCTGCTTAAAGAGTCCGTACTTTCTCTCGGAGAGATGTCTGAACTGATCTTTCATGACTCAATGGAGGCGGTTATAGATCTCAATGTCGATCTTGCCAGAAAGACTCTTGCCCTTGAGTCTAAAGTTGACAAACTCGAGGAAAATATTGAAATTTCTATTTTCGATCTGCTTGCGCTTCAGCAGCCTATGGCAAGTGATCTCCGGCTTGTCGTATCAGCACTTAAGATCTCAGCAGACCTTAGAAGAATCGTGGGGCTTTCAATTAATATTGCTAAAATCCCTGATAAAATCGAAGGCGGCCATATAAAACCGCTTATAGATACAAAAAAAATGTCGGATATTGCAGCATACATGCTTGAAAACTCCCTGAAAGCCTTCTTGACTCAGGACGCCGTCCTTGCAAGAGCGGCAGCAGCCCGGGACGAAGAGGTTGACAGGCTCTTTTATGCGGTATGGGTTGAGTTAATTGAAATGATGGCAAAAGATACCAGCATTATTTCCAAAGCCACATATTTGCTTTTCCTGATTCGTTATATTGAAAGGATTGCGGACCACTGCTGTAATATTTGTGAAAGTGTTGTTTACCTTGCAACGGCTGAACGCATCAGACTGAATTAAAAATGATTTTTCTTCTCTTTTTTTCCTTCCTGTTTTTCAATTCCTGCCTATGTACATGCTTTAAGTACGTTTTAAGCATATAGACGCCCATGCCTGATATTCATATCAAAAATACGAGAATTTACTATAATAACTCTCTTCAGCCTGCCGAAATCATTATTGAGAACGGCAAGGTTACAAAAATCGGAAAGGATTTCAGGGTCTCAAGTACGGATATGGTAATAGATGCTGGGGGCTCACTTACCCTGCCTGCCGGAATAGACGTGCATGTCCATTTCAGGGAACCGGGCATGACCCTGAAAGAGAACTGGTACACAGGGTCATGTGCTGCAGCTGCCGGAGGTATTGCTACTGTTATCGACCAGCCAAACACCATCCCTCCTACTACGGACAGTCGCTCTTTTGAACAGAAACTCAAACTTGCCAGGAGAAAATCCATTGTAGATTTCGGGATTAATGGCGGGGTAACAGGAAATATAGAGAAGCTCAAAGAACTCTGGAGGCTGGGTGTTACGGCTTTTGGAGAAATTTTCATGGCTGAGTCAACAGGCGGGCTGAACATCAATGACGAAACCTTTGAGGAAGCCCTTACTGAGATCAAGAAACTCGGAGCTCTTGCTACGATCCATGCTGAGGACGAAAAAATGCGCCTTGAACTTGAGCAGCTATTGAAAGGAGAAGTTTCCTGTGACTATCATTCAAAGGTGCGCCCAAATGAGTGTGAGGCATCGGCTGTCCAGAGTGCACTTGAACTTATTTCCAGGCTAGAAGTCAGGGCGCATTTCTGCCATCTTAGCACGCTTGAAGCTGTGGGGATGGTCCGAAAAGAAAAATATCTTGCAAAAAGGGAAAATAAAACACCCCTTTTTACGTGTGAGGTTACTCCGCATCATCTGTTCCTTTCTACAAGGGACTGGGAAAGGCTCGGGGCTTTTGGCAAAATGAATCCTCCTCTGCGGGGAAGCCACAGCATCAAAGCGCTTGTAAACGGGCTGAATGACGGGACTATTGATATGGTAGCCTCGGATCATGCTCCTCACCTTGAGTCTGAAAAGGATCTCGATATAAGAGTTGCTCCTTCGGGAGTGCCCGGAGTTGAGACTCTTATGCCCCTTATGCTTGCGGCAGTCAGGAAAAACATCCTGCCTCTTTCACAGATGATTATGGTCACAAGCCGGAACCCTGCAAGGGCTTTCGGGCTGGACCACCTGGGCAAGGGCAGGCTTGAGGTGGGTTTTGATGCAGACCTTATGATCGTGGACCCGCGCAACCTTCAACCCATAAGGGCTGATATGCTGCACAGTAAGGCGGGCTGGACGCCTTTTGAAGGCATGGATGCGGTCTTCCCGGAGTATACTCTGTCCAGAGGTGAGGTAGTCTGGATGGAAGGATCCATTAATGCAAAGCCTGGAAGGGGAAAGTTCCTTGAAGGCAGCGGAAAAAGGTCAGAAGAAGATGAAGAAAATTATGAAGAGGCCGGATCAGATTAAGGCTCCGGACATCTCTTTTTTAATTAATTTTTCAGTATAAGTCAATTGAGTCAAGCTGCGAGCGCAGTAGTTCCTGGTGCTTCTTTTCAAGGAATTTGTAAACGGCACCGTGAGTCGCTCCGTCGAGCAGCATCTTTATGGCTGTCCTTATTATGGTGTTCTGCTCAGGGTAGCCTAGTATGGATACGGTTTTTCCGTATACGGAGATCCTGACATTTATGAGGCTTTCTGCAAGCTCTCTGGTCCGCCCGTTTCTTCCTATAATTCTGCCTTTTATGCGCTGGAGCTCTTTTGGAGTGCTGGCAACATCGGAAAGGTCGATCACTTCAAGCATCAGCATATCGTCATTAAGGATTTCAAGGGCTTTTTCGGGACTAAAACCTCTTCCTATGGCTTTGAGGGCTTCAAGAATCCTGAATTCTTTTAATGGATCTTCCGCACAGGTAACATCGACTTTTCCGCTTTCGCTATCGATTTCCAGCTGACATGCGGTTTTGTCCTCGATGAATTTCTTTGTTTCTCCTTTCGGACCAATGATTACTCCGATTCTTTCTTTGGGGATTTTGACATACTGAGTCATGTTGTTTCCGCCTGTATTTTTGAAAGCAGTTCTTCAGGTTTGTCCGTTATTCCATAGCGGCCGAAGAACCTGAGTATATTTAACACGTCTCTATAGAGAAACTCTCTGGCGTTGGGATGTTCCAGGGTTACGGACTGTCCCATATCAATAAAGATTGGGGTTCTATCTGTCGGATCAATGAGAATATTGTACTCGCTCAGGTCGGCGTGCACGAGATTAGCTTCCTTATAGAGGAGACGCATATATTCGACGACTCTGTCATAAACAAGTTTTGCCTCGTCATCCTCAAGAGGTGTATTCTTCAACAGAGGATAGGGTGTCTTTTCTTTTCCCATGAACTCCATGATAAGAATATTTTTCTCAGCAATGACCGGCTCAGGTACCCGTACTCCTGCGTTCTTTGCACGCTTCAGGTTCTGCAATTCCTTACGTGTCCATGCAAAAATAATATCTCGCCTGTTATTTCGAATGTTCGTGAAGCGAGGGTCTTTCATAATATAGGCATCCATTGCCTTGAAAGTGCTGCTGGCCATTCTGTATATCTTTATTGCCAGTTCTTTTTCCTCGCCTTCTGCATAGAATACATTCGCTTCTTTTCCAGTACTGATGGCTCCTCCCATTGCCTTTATTATGCCTTTATTGGAAAGGGTATAGAGGATTTTAAGGGTGGGAACATCAAATACGTTTTCTTCCACCTTCAGCCTGTCGGAGTCTTTTTCTCTTGCCCGCGCTTTATCTTTAGCACTATCGATGCGCTTTACTCTTTTTTCCAGATCCTTGCTCATGTTATCCTTTAAGGTATCCTTTCCTTTCAAGCCAGTCTACTTGCGGCCTTGTGTATTTCCAGATTACGTCTGCCTTTTCGTTCTGGAATTCCCATGGCACGGCAATGACGACATCTCCTTCTCTAATCCAGGTTTTCTTCTTCATCGAACCTGGAATTCTTCCCATACGGACGACCCCGTCCATGCAGCGGAGTCTGAGCCTGTTTGCACCAAGAAGACTTTCAACGGTTGCCAGGACCTCATTATTTTCCCTGCGCGGAGTGCGTACTCTTGTTACTGTCTCTTCTGTGCTGGGATAGGCTTTTGATGTAGGTTTCTTCAAGTCTGCCAGTGTGATACCTCGTCATATGCAATTTGTAATATTATTTCGTTTTTTATTTTTATACTCTTAAATATCCATATATCTCTTTTTTTCGGGTTTTAAGGTTATTCGTCGTGCAGCTTTCAACTTCTTGTTGTTATTTTAATGCTGCGCTTTTTTGCTATCTTTTAAGCACTTCTTATTATTATTTTTTTCCAAGTGGTGCATGGAGCGATAAGTATATATATTGGATGTGCCTTTGTATGTCTCACACGCAAAACAAGCGTGCGCCGCTCTCGAATTATCAATTCTAGAGTGGGAATTCAGGAATTGAAAAAGTAATATATCATAGTCTGTTATAATCCTTTTTCTTTACAAAGTTGCCTGAATAATAAGTTTTATATACTAAAACTGATGTATATGTGCTTCCAGTCTCAGCATGAATCTTTTTGTGCTGGTTGGATTTTCTCATAGTCTTTTTGGTTGATATCACTCCTTCTCAAAAGGAAAATAGATATCTTTAAATACTATGGGCGCATAACTATAATTTCCTGCATCATAAATGCAGAATTACTACTCATTAAAAATGGAGTCAGGAGTTATTTCCTGACTGACGAGGATTTGTCGGTTCGGTTAATTC
>ENA-UOOK01001641-UOOK01001641.1-fermentation-metagenome-genome-assembly--contig:-NODE-1641-length-29091-cov-5.447789_pt1 | contig 29091 bp, 31 predicted proteins | sample MGYA00245777_ERZ724023 | MGnify/ENA primary metagenome ERZ724023 (study PRJEB28704, sample SAMN03018312) | fermentation metagenome | biome: anthropogenic terrestrial biome; feature: soil; material... | reverse complement strand
CTGGTCTTTGCCTAGTTTTATAATTTCTTTGTCTTTGCTTCCTCTGTGAGACTTTGTTGTTCCAGATATATAGATAGCTTCCAAAATATTAGTCTTTCCTTGTGCATTATCTCCGTACAAAATATTAATACCATTATGAAATTCCATAGAAAGATTATTGTAGTTTCTATAATCTTGCAGTTCAAGAGATTTTATAAACATAAATGCACCAACTATCTATTTTATTTTTCAACTTTTATTGTTTGATTATTATACTCTACTGTATCACCTGAATATAATTTTTTACCTCTTTGTAATTCTGTACTTCCATTTACCTTTACCATTCCATCTTGAATTACAAATTTCGCATCTACACCAGATTCTACCAGACCAGCAGCCTTTAACGCCAAAAGCCCCCAGCGAAATACATGATGGGATACGTTTGTTACGGAATTGGTGACATTTTGTTCCGTGCCACCCGATACGGCAACGTTTTCCGCCCCTATGCCACCGTATGCTGAGGAAAGCGTCGGTGCCGGGGTGGACGCCACGGAAACATCGCGTGCATATTTAGCTGCCTGAATTACGTTCATGACACTGATTGGGCTTTCAAATAAAGTAACCGGCACAAGCAGCCGTATCAGCACCAGTGCCCAAAGGGCGTATTGCAGGCGCAGGCTGATTTTACCCTTTAAAAAATGCCGCAGTACAATCACCACGAGTATGAGAACAGAGGACGTTATCATAAGTTCCGTCATTTTTTTCCCTCCTCGGCCTCGCGCAGAATGGCGTACAACGCTCTGATTTCTTCCTTTGTAAGTTCCTGCTTTTTTGTTATGGCACTCATCATCAGGCTGATGCTGCCTTTATACACCCGGTTCAGGAAATCGTCCGTTTCCTTTATGACCGCATCTTCCCGCTTAATGAGAGGCAAATAGACCTTCATACCGTCTTTATCCTCGCACCGGATCAGGCCCTTTTCCGCCATGCGGCGAAGCATCGTCAATGTCGTACTTCGGGTCCAGCCCACATGTTTCTGCAAATAATCTGTGGCCTCTCTGCCAGTGCGTGGCGACGTTTCCCACAGACACTCCATGAGGCTCCATTCGGTATTGGTAAGGCTTATATTTTGCTCATTCATTCCAATCACGCTCCAAGTTGTTTACAATGTAAACACATTATATACCGCGCTGTTTACGTTGTCAACACATATTGATGCGGTGCTGTGTGGGGCAGGGTGTCCCGGCGAGGATTTTGCTGTACTGCGAACAGGTATACTGCGGGATGCGTTTGCCGTATGGATTGAGTCTTTCATCGTATATATCTCCGAATTATTTTATCTGGGTCTAACCTGGTAGAAATCGTCGACAGAACCCGCTCCTGCCTGAAGTATTTCTAAACAGAGACCATCAGGCAGCCTAAACCAGTTTTTGCCCTGGGGAAGTTCTTCAACTCCTCTGGCATAGGCAAGATCCAGTACTGCTGCCTGATCTTTTACCATGAAACCCAGATGGGCCATGCGTCCTTGAGAACCATTGAAGTCGGGTGATGAAATTAGCTGTAACCCGCCATGGAACCAAACCTGTTTGGGGCTTTCGGGGTCGCCTTGTATCTCTCTTACGGTTATGCCCAGAACTTCCTCAAAGAATTTAATATGCCAGATAATATCTTTGACAAAAAAGGCTGCGTGGTCTAAAAACGATTCTGACTTCATGATTGTTACCACCTTTTTTATTTTTTTGACAAAACAGACTGACACTTTTCCGCGACGGCGTTTCCATTGAGGCTATATTTATCAAGCAATTGCTCATAGTCACCGGATTCGGCGAACTCTTCAAGCCCCATAAAGCCCACGGGTACAAGACAGTGTTCTGACAATACCTCAGCAACTGCACTGCCAAGTCCGCCCTTAATACTATGCTCTTCTACAGTAACGACTGCACCTGTTGTTTTTGCACATTTAATGAGGAGCTCTTTGTCTATGGGTTGTACGGTGTGAATATCCACAACACCTGCTTTGGAAAGAGCGAGATAAAGCATAGGTGCGGCGTGCCCTTTTGAAAGAACAAACCTGTCGCGCTCTTCTATTTTTAGATTTTTGGGATCATAATGCTAATGCATTTTCTCAAAGTATAATGGCGTAATGATCTCTGTTGCTGACAAGGATCCACCGGGATGACCTGTCTGAATACTGTGCAGCAACTGAATCAAATCTTTTCTGAACTCCTTGCAGAGTGATTTTAATTCTTTTGTTCTTTATTCTGTCATAGTTAGTTATCCTCCACAATCTTATTGTTCCAGTAGAGCCTGAATACGCTTAATGCATAAGTCAGGGCTTGAAAACACCGGAAGGCCGGTCTTTTCTGAAATGGCTTTTTCTAAATGTGCCATGGATGCCTGAGCAAGTACAACGACGTCATAACCTGCTGCATCTGAAGCCAATTCCAACACCAGCTGATCATGAGTTTCCATGTCGCCGCGCTTCAGTGCTGCAAAAGCCTTATCACTGCGGCGAACCTTCAAGGAAATCTGTTTTTCCTGATGCGTTGCCTCAGAATTCAGCTTTATTTGTATAGGCCCCTCTGCACTAATAGCAGTTGCCAGGACTAAAATATTACTTCCGGCCATCACAGCTTGCTCCGCCATAGCATCGTCTATTGCGATAACGGGCGTTTTAAGCTGTGAGCGCAGCTTTGTAACTGCAGGCGTCAGGGTGGAACATGTAACGACTATCACATCCGCGCCAGTCAATTCGGATGACTTCAGTGTATAGAGAAGCCGGTTTTCATTTGCTTCCGAAAAGTATCCGATTTCAGCCGGGTCAGATGCTAAAAAATCATCAAAAATATTATGAATTTTCAAATCGAAGGAAATGGTTTCACGTAGTTGTACTTCAAAGGAATTCAATACGCTTTTGACCGTATGGATGAGAGCAATACGTTTCACTTGGGCTCCCTCCCGTAGATATTCTTAAACAATGGTGCAAGATACGTAAGTGAACCCTCCGCAGCTTCCTCCATAGAGGGCAGCTGATAAATCTCCGTACAAAAAATATCATTATATCCGCAATCACGGAAAGTCTGCAATGCTTTTTCAAAATCTAAGCCGCAGCTTCCGGGATAACGTCTGTTATTGTCAGCTAAATGAACGTGGATTGTATCTGCGCAGTATTCACGAATAGCGGCATTTAAATCTTTTTCTTCAATGTTCAGGTGGAATAAATCCATCATAAGCCTGAAATTTGGCTTGTCAACGCTATCTATAACTGATTTGGCTTCAGCCAGTGTATTGATGAAATTTGTCTGCAAATAAGTAACTGTTTCCAGAGCAATTTTTACACCCAAAGGAGCAGCGTGGTCACTGATATTACGGAATGCTTCGATTGCCCATTCCTGTGTCTGCTGACGTGCAACTCCAGGTTGGTATTGACCTCTGACACGGCCTATGTTTACCTTTGCTCCCAGATATGCAGCAAAATCAATAATTCCGTTTACACGGTCTACGGCTTCACGGCGTATACCGGCGTCCGGATTGGTAAAATCCAGCTTTAATTGGCCAAATACTTCTCCTGTACACACTAGCCCGATATCGAGGTTAAAATGATGGGCGGTTTCTTTTACTTCGTCCCAATTTAATTTCTTTGGATCCAGGGTCATTAGCTCAACCCCATCATAGCCTAAAGCGGAAAGATCGCCAAAGCTTTTCTCAAGGCTCCCTTGGTATGCGGTTACAGTATCTGCAATTGCAACATCTGGTGTTGCCACCTGATAACAAAGTTTCATAGTTCCTCCGTCTAATTGATTCTGAGAGGAAGCCCGTCAAATGTTTTCAAGAAATTGACAGGCTTCCGCCAGATATTTTGAGCTTAAGCAGAAAATGTAGAATCATTTTTTTTAGATCTACTGCTAATTGCCATTTGACTCGCCATTTTGATGGCGTTTTCAAATGATGAAGTGTTGGCAATTCCCTTGCCTGCAATATCGTAGGCTGTGCCATGGGAACACGTAACGATAGGAGCAGGCATGCCGCCGGCGATTGTAATGCCCTGATCAAAACTTTTCAGTTTGAGAGCAATTTGTCCTTGATCATGGAACATAGTGACTACACAGTCAAAGTCACCGCGAAATGCCTTAATAAACAGGGTATCGCTGGGATAAGGGCCGTCGGCATTAATGCCTATTTCCTTGGCTTTTTCGATGGCGGGTATGATAACGTCAATTTCTTCACGGCCGCAAAGTCCATTTTCACCGGCATGTGGGTTCAAAGCTGCTACACCAAGACGTGGATTTTCATAACCGGCTTGTTTCAGTGTGTTATAGCATAACAATTCAGCCCGCAGAACAGAGTCTACTGTTAAATGATCGCTGACTTCTTTGATTGGGACGTGACTGGTTGTACGGGACGTCCACAGATTATCCACGACATTGATTTCACCAAAGGGTTGGTCTGCGCATCCGAATATATCTGCCAACAGATAGTGCTCGCTTTCAAAGCCGCACCCGCCCATTTTCAAAGCAGCTTTATTGAATGGGGCAAAGCAGAAGCCTTCGATATCTCCATCCTTAAAAAGTTTTGCTGCAACCTTCAGCGCATTGTATACCGCAGCGCCGCAGTAGGTACTTGCTTGGCCTACAATAACCTGATCAGGATCCTGATCACGCTGATCCAATACCGGAGTACCTTTGCTCCAGTCGGCATCAGCAACTTTGTCAATGCTTGTAAGCGGCGCGTCGGCATGAATAATAGATAAAGCCTGATTTAAGATGCGTATATCTCCAATTATAACAGGGCGGCAATAATTTTGATAAAAATTGGATGCAGCAAGCTTTGCAACCAACTCAGGGCCGACACCTGAAGAATCTCCTAGCAAAATTCCAAGTATAGGTTTTGTGCTCATACAGTTCTTTCCTTTACAATAATAAATAGTTGATTAGAATACGGGATAACGGTAATTCATATTTATACAGAGAAATAAAGCAAAAATTGTGCTAATATTAGCGGTAAAAAAATATAGGTTGCGTTGGGTAAATCATTAAGCGCGCGTTTATTATAGGGTTTAATTATTAATGAACTTTTAATAAATAGGGGGGGTGTTTCAGTATGTCTCTGAAACATACTGAAACATAATGGTTCAATTTATTATTTGCTTTCTGCCAAAACACTTGTCTGATAATCATTCATGTACTTAGTAGCTTCTTCATAGTTCATGTACTTGGGCGTAAGAAGATTCTTTTCGATGTAATTCTTCTGCCAAGCCTCTGACTCGGAAACTTTCTTCAAAGTTTCGCTCCAGAACTTAACAGCTTCATCAGGCATTGATTTGGATGCAACGACACCTCTCCATACAGGAGATTCAACGTCTTCATAACTGCCGATCTCGCTAAGCAGAGGAACATCTTTCAGCGTGCTGCCGAAACGCTCAGTAGCAAGGGCGACAACAGGTGTAACATCTTTAGATTCGATATACTGCATAGCAGCTGCCGGTTTACTGATACAGAATTCGACGTGACCGCCAAGAAGGGCTGTCTGAGCATCTGAAGTAGAATCATACATCAGGTAAGGCATTTGAGCTTCTGTAACACCGATAGAATTAAGCATTTTATTGTAAGTTGCGATATCGTCGCCCTTGGATCCGCCTATAACAACCTGCGTACCGCCCTTAGCAGCTTCAATGGCTTCAGCAAAATCCTTATACTTTGTTTTGTTGCCCTTAAGAAGAATTTGGCGGTCTATTGCCAAGACTGCAACAGGTTTAAATCCGTCCATTCTAAGCGTGGTGTTTTTAACCATGGGGGAAAGATCGCCGCTGTTAAATGTAAGCAGCAGGTGGCCGTCGTTCTTTTCCTGGCTGACTCTTCTTCTGCCTACTTCACCGCCGCCGTCGGTCTGGTTGTTTACCAAAATAGTTTGATCTACTAACTTTTCTGATTTAAGTATGTCAGCAATCATACGGGTGTAAATATCGCTGCCGCCTCCCGGGTTTGAGGTTACGACCCATTCTACCTGTTTCTTCGGTGTCCAGGATTCAGGTGCGGGCTGGCTGCTTGTCTGCGCTGGAGCTGAAGAGGAGGGAATTTGACTGTTTTGACTTGATTGCTGGGTAGAGCATCCGGCAGCAACGGAAACCAGCATGACACTTCCAAGGATCGCTGCTAAAGCTCTGGTTTTCTTTGTTGTTTTCATTTGATTCACTCCTTAATTTTTTTAATCTATTATAAATACTAAATAGATTTCATTATTTAAATTTATGCCTTTGCTTTTTGACGCTTTTTGTCAATGATTGGCTTTACTATGGATGCGATAACAATACCGAAGAGAATGATCATCATAGCTGCGGAAATCGGTTTTTGGAAGAAAATAAGGGGACTTCCGTTAGAAATGATGAAAGATCTTCTTAGATTAACCTCAAAAATATTTGTCAAAACGATTGCAAGAACGGTGGGGTTTGCCGAGTATCCAAACTTCTCAATGATATAGCCGATAATTCCGGAGATAACCATAACCCAAACACCAAACATAGAATTGGTTGTGCTATAGGATCCTATTATGCATACTGCAGTAATGGCAGGAATCATTAAACCTGTACGAACCCTGATTGCTTTAGACAGTAGAGGGATCAGCAGGAATCCAATAACCAATGCTACAATGTTTGAAACGTATAAAGATGCAATCAATCCCCAGGCAAAATCCGGATTTGTTTGGAATAATAATGGACCAGGGTTAAGACCCCACATCATTAAACCGCCGAGTAATACCGCGCCTGTACCCGAACCTGGAATGCCAAGAGCCAGAAGCGGAGCGAAAGCACCCGAAGCTGCAGCGTTATTAGCGCTTTCAGTTGCCGCAAGACCTTCTATGGAACCGCTGCCCATTGGCGTCTCATTTTTAAAAGCCTTTTGCATTGCGTAGCAGAGGAAAGAGGCTGCAGTAGCGCCCGCGCCGGGAAGAACTCCGACAAATGTTCCGACAAAACCTGCTCTTACTGACGGCCAAAACATAAGCTTTAGTTCATGGGCATTGGGAAAGCCTTCAGTCATTTTAAGCTTGATGATATCAGGACTCTTTTCGCCCCTGGCCTGCATCATGGAAATGACACGTGAAAAACCGACTAGGCCGATAACCAGAGGAGTGAATGGAATACCTCCCATGAGTTGGATGGTACCAAAATTAAATCTTGGTGAGCCGACAACACTATCGATCCCTATGCAAGCTATTAACATACCTAAGCAGGTAGAAATTAAACCTTTAAGAGGATCATCTCCCATTAACCAACCTATTGAAGTCATTGCTACAAGCATGATTGAAGCCATTTCTACAGGTCCAAAGTTAAGTCCGATACGGGCCAGTGCAGGGCCGAGGAAGGTTACGATGACCATACCTATACCGCCGCCAATGAAAGAGGACAGGTTAGAGGTCCAAAGTGCGGTACCTGCTTTACCTTTTTTAGCCATTGGATAGCCGTCCAGAGTTGACATAATAGCCGGACCGTCGCCGGGTATATTGATAAGGATAGCGCTGTATGCACCGCCATACATGTTAGAGAAATATAAAGCACCGAGTAGAATGATGGCAGTAGTAGGGTTAAACTTGAAAGTTAAAGGAAGCAGAAGTGCAACGCCCGCAAGACTGCCAATACCGGGCATGGCTCCCACAAAAAGTCCAATAATTGAGCCGAAAAATGCTGCTAATAGATTTTGGGTTGTAAAAACAACCTCAAACCCGTAAAACAGGCTCTGCAAATTTTCCATGTAGTTTTTCCTCCTTTGCTATACTCCCAGTAATTTCATAATCAATGGTTCCGGGAATGGTGTGGCAAACCATACTCCGAAAACCAGACCTAGAGTGCCGCCTACGGTAAGCACCATTATAAGAGATGTCTTAATACTTTCTTTCTGGACAAATTTTGTCCAAACAAACAAATAAACTAAAATGGCAGGTATCATACCGATGAGGTAAGCCATGATAATGACAGACAAAGCGGCAACGATAACTGCCAAGTCATCAAGGGGGAAGCGCACAACTTCTTTTTCGGTGGGTTTTTTAACTAAAAGAACAACACTTAAAATAAAGAGAAGAATGCTGACGATAATGGGGAAAAAGCCGCCTGTAGGACCCTTGATGGGATCCCAAAAGCCATAGGATGTAAATCCAACAACAATGAAAACAATAGCTACGACTAAAGTAAGCAATGGCAATACTTTATTTCTGGTCATTTTGATTCCTCCAATCCTTGTATTTTTAATTTAGCTATAAATGATAACGGTTAAAAATTTCGTCCGGTGCAGCGTTGAGTCTGAGAACTTCGGCTAAGCCGTCACGGAGTTTTTTCTCAAGTTCAGCGTCCTCAATGCAGTGATTCATTTCAGGGTCATTCTTTAAATCAAACATTTTTGGTTCCTGAAATACTTTGGACTGACTGAAACGAGGATCCCAGATAAATAAGGGAATATTTGCAATTTCATTATAGGTAGGTCCGATGTTTTTTCCCATAGAATTAAGTGGTGTTTCGTAAGTAGAGGGATAATTTCGAAATAATCACATCCTTTCATAACAGGGCGCAGACAATTTCCTCTAATTCTTTTAATCTCGGTATAGGCGGAACTGAAAATGTTTCACCCGTTATAGGCTGTGATAATTTATAGGATGACTTAAAATAATCACCAGCCAATGCAATGAATACTTCATCACGTGCGACTGAAAGGCTTATACACTCACTGGTTTGTGCTGCGAGCTTTAATAATGTCCGTTCTATATTTTCAGGAAGCTTGCCGTTTAAGTTTCCCTGTATGCTGAAAATTTGTGATAACGCAGCCGGCTTTGCGACACCTGTTCCTTGACTGCTTAACTTTCTTTTAACTATAAAATCGTACTCGGTGGCATGGTTTAGCGTGATCTGAACGAACATGCCGGAAAATGTGTCAGCAGGGTATTGCTGTAACTTGTCTGTAAAATAGTTGATGTCAAAGGATTTCCAGTTGTAATGGTTCGTTTTCCATGTAATCTGCTCTCTGGCGATAAAGCTTTTTTTATTGATTGGTGGCAGTATTCTGGATTTATCTATTAGTTGACAATCTGCTTTAGGTTTCTTTAAATAATTTACATCAGGAAAGCATTGTTTTAATGTTGTCTCAATATTGCGCAAAACGCATTTTCTCTGAAACCTGATTATTAACGGATGATAAACAGCGGCCCATAGAAATATGTAAGAACTAAGCATTATAAGAGCTTCTCTATAGGAGAAAGCAAGGGTTAAAATAGATATCACTGTTCCCAGTTTTACGAAAGCAGAAAATACCCTGAGAATGGTCCGTTCTACATTAAAATGATCTTTTTCCGGGAATCTCTTTTTCATCATGGATCCTTTCTTTATTCTGCTGATTTTTTAAGATGCTCAATCATTCTAACTTTATTAATCAGCATGAAGTGTGCCAACTTTGGAAAAATTAAAAAATTTTTAATTGAAATATGCGCAAATAGGCTTGCTCTTTTATTATGCATGACAGTAAATATGACGGGATAAGTTAAATGAATATTAAAACATTGCTTAATTTATGAAACAATATGTAACACCTTGAAACAAAACATTTCAAGGTGTTACATATTATAAATATTATTTATTATCTATTATCTATTTTCTAGACTTCATTTTTCTCCATAGAGTGGTACGGCTGATACCCAATTGCTTTGCCAATTCAGCTTTACTGATATTCGACATAGCAAAAATTTTTAAAGCAAGCTCTTCATCAGTTAGCTGTAAATTGTTTTTTTCTGATGGCCCAGCAATATATTCAGTCTTAGGGCTGACCTGTCCGTCGAAAAGATTGGCATTACGAATGGCTGCAGCGTCAATGATTCCACTATCTCCAAGCAATACCATTCGCTCGCAGAAATTCCTCAATTCTCGAACGTTGCCTGGCCATGAATAAGTTTGAAGAAGGCGGATGGCATTTGCGGTTACTTTGGGTATTGGGCGGTTAGCCCGCTGGGAGTAAATTTTTATGTATTTATGGATAATGGTCTCAATATCCTCCGGGCGTTCCCGCAGCGGGGGAATTTGGATGCTTAATGTATTGATACGATAAAATAAATCCGGGCGGAAAAGTCCATCTCTCAATTTTTCCTGTATATTAATATTGGTTGCACAGATAATGCGAATATCTACAGGAATTACCTTATTGTCTCCGATACGGCGGATTTCTTTCTCTTCAAGGACGCGAAGAAGCTTCGCCTGAAGCATGATGGGCATTTCACCGATTTCATCCAGAAACACAGTACCTTTATGAGCTTGTTCAAAAAGTCCTATTTTACCGCCTCTGGATGCGCCGGAAAAGGATCCCTCGGTGTATCCGAATAACTCGCTCTCTAGAAGCTGTTCCGGCAGTGCGGCGCAGTTTATGGCCACAAATGGTTGTTTGCATCGGCTGCTTGCGTTATGGATACTCTGAGCAAACAACTCCTTTCCGGTACCTGTTTCACCCATTATAAGCACGCTGGATTCCACCTGACTGTATTTTTTGGCAGTTGCAATCCGTTGAAGCATTACAGAATTAACGGCAACTATGTGTTCAAAGGTATGGTGAGCAACCAGACCTTTACTGCTTAACTGCTTTCTAATACGGACTTCCGTTTCACGAATTTCTTCTGTATTTTGAAAGGTCAGCAATACACCCGCTTGGTGTGAATCTACCAGGATGGGGGAGCGGTTGACAAGCATAAGCTTGTTATCAATGGTCTGCAATCGTTCAGAATGCTCTCCTGTATGTAAGGTGTTTATCCAATCTGCATCACTAAAAATATCCTGAATATATAGGGGATGTTTTTTTTCGTCAGGCAGGTGAAAAATAAGGTTTGCCTGGTTGTTCATGTCAATAACCAACCCATCACTGTCCACTGCTATGATAGCGTCCCGGTTGTTATTAAGAAGTGTTCTTAGTAAATTGGTTTTGGTGCGTTCACGATTTATACTTTTGGCAGCATTTAATGCCTCGTTGATAGCACGCTCCATCGCCTCTGCACCTGTTCTGATTTTTATGGCAGACAGCCCCATCTGCTGACAATACTGGCAAACGGTAACACCGCCGATAATTGAATGAATACCGCGGCTTTTAACATCTTCTATTACCAATCGAATATCATCTTCATCTGATATATAATAGGGTTGGATAGAAAGTCCGGTAACCTCCTCTAACTGTTGTAAGCGGGTTGTGTTCGTGTCGGACAATATAAGTGCAATTCTTTGGTTTCCGTTTTTACGTTTGCATTCGGCCAGAGCAGCAATGATATCATCACTCGTAATGGCGATATCTACAAAATGTATATCACGATGTGTACGTTTAATGGCCTGTCCTGTTATACCGCGAGCAATGACTATATTTGCATCAAACTTGGCTGCCAATGCTTCACTGGTACCGTACATATGTGTGCTTTCAAGGATAACATCCTGGATATTGATATGAGATAAATATGCCTCAGCTCTTTCTTGCAGATCCTTATCCGGAACAATCAGCAGTATTTTATTCATGAATTTACACCCCTTCTTAAGGTAAGTATACAATACCAACCCATAAACTGCATTTGCTAATTTGTGCACTTTCACTAAAAAGTATTGAGAAAAGCACTTTATATGTTATAATAACCTCACCTATTATCGAAATCAAAGATTTCGAAAGGATGATAGCAATGAAGCTGAACTTAAATGTAGATCAAAAGCTGATATTATATCCGAAAATGGAACAATCATTGAAAATTCTCGGAATGGATTCTACCGAACTCGAAATGTATGTTCAGCAATTAAGTGAGGAAAATCCCACATTAGATGTGGAACCCCGGGAAAACGAAGTCTTTACAAAAAAGTCCTCGGCAGAAAAAACTTATGACGGCGATACATACAGGTCAGATATATATGGGACTAATCAAAATGAAGAAGATGAATCTGATATGTTTGCACAGATCAGCAGCCCTGAATTGGGTTTCCAGGAGCTGCTAATCCGGCAGCTTAGACTACAGCCTGCAACTGATGAGGAATATCGGGCCGGCGCCTATATCATAGGTTGCCTGGATAGAAATGGTTACCTCAAAATCGGAGTCAATAAAATTGCAAATTTAACAGGCTATTCGATAGAAATTGTTCATAAGGGACTGGGGATGGTTCAGAGTCTTGATCCGGCGGGAGTGGGTGCAAGAACACTTAGTGAATGCTTGATATTGCAGTTAAGGCGAAACGGCCAATTAACAGATCTGCTTCAAAATGTTATTGAAAGATATCTGCCACAACTTGGACAGGGACATTTTTTACAGGTTGCCTCGAAACTTAAGCAAAATCCTGAAATGATCAAACATTGTTACAACTCAATCAGGAAATTGAATCCAAAGCCGTGCGCTTCATTGGGATATGACCATGAGGTTTCCTTTATTAAGCCTGATATCTGTGTGTTAAATCAGAAAGGAAAGTTTGCATCGTCAATTTACGATAGTTTGATTCCCAGAATCAATGTGCGGAGGGATTACCTTTCTATGCTGAATTCTTCACCGGATCGTGAAACGGTCTCTTTTATAAGCAAGAAGATCAATGAAGCCGAGTGGGTAGTGGATGCAATTAAACGTCGCAATCGTACAATGTTTGCAGTAACATGTGCAATTATTGAATTGCAATCAGAATTTTTCAATAAAGGTCCCAGATATCTTGCACCAATGACATTATCGGATATTGCCGAGAAAGTAAATATGCATCCGTCTACCATTAGTCGTGTCGCCAGCCGTAAATATCTTCAGTGTGATTTCGGTTTATATCCTATACGTTACTTTTTTTCCCAGGGTATAACCAAAGAAAATGAAAAAACTGGTGTCAGCGCGGTGGGTATAAAAGCCCGAATTAACGCTATTATTTCAAATGAAAACGCGAAAAAACCATATAGTGACCAGGAACTCGTTAAATTACTTCAAAAAGAAGGGATTGATATATCCCGCCGCACGGTTACCAAATATAGAGAAAGTATGGATATTGCTTCATCTACTGTCAGAAAGGCCAGACGCAACGCATAACTCTTTTACCTGACGCTTCTCTATGCCATACTATTGGCGAAACTCGGAAAGTTTTATAATTTTTGCGAAAAAAAAGAGATTCGCTTTGAAAGCGAGGAAATAAATGAGAAGTAGGTATATAATTATTAGGTTAGAAGAGGTGTTTTTCAGACAGACGTTTTTTCATGGCACAAAAAAACTGCCGTTCAATACGGAGCCGCGGGAGAATTTTATATGGCGGAACTGAAGATAAGAAAAAAAGGATACATACCAAAACTGGTTTCGTCTTTGCATAACCTTTGGAGCGCGCAGGAAATGTTAGCGCTTCGCAATATAAGGAAAGACTACCTGCAATATTTTTTCGCTTTCCCTTTGGCGATGGCTTTTATCAATATACAGGATTTTGTTGTGGACGATGGCATTGGCGTATTTGGATTGGCTCATACCACAATCACATTCCTTGCGTTTGCCCTCGGAGCTATTGTAATGTTCGCTTTTTCCAATGAGAGGAATATAGCCGCCATCTCAAAAGCCTCTGCCCTTATTACTGCGATCGGATTTGTCACATGGCTTTTTCTTCATGACGGTTACCTTTCGCTTGCATGTGATATAGTTTTTATGGCAGGCGTTGGTGGATGCTTATCCAGCAGCAGCTTTTCCTTTGTGTTTATGCTGAACAATGCCGAGCGTTTTTTTGGCAGCACATTTATAATATTATTTATTGATTTGGTAGAGCTAAGCGCTGGATTTATCTCAATCCCCCCAATTGTTCTGAAGACTTTTGCTCTGATTACGATTGCTGCTCTATGTGTTTGTATGTACTTATCAAAAAGCAAAGATTATCATGGGACTGAAAATACGGCGATTAAAAAAATTGATCCAAGCATCTGGCTGGTGCTGTTTATCTTTTTCTCTTACTTTGCCATTCGAATAACGGGCTTTTATGCCCCGGCATTTCAGCATCCGTCCAATGCGTGGCTGTGGGGAATACTTGCACTTGCTCTGATCCTTTGCTGTATTATCTTGCAGGTGGTATTCAAACGAAGTATCTGGACTATGTGCAATGTGTTTTTTATCGCCTCCATCATGAGCTATTTAATGTGGTATATAAAGCTCCCGAAGGCTGCCTATCTGTTTTCCGAGTTAAAAGAAGTTGGATTATTGATAACCTTTTACTTGCTTGGCTGTGTTACAAATAAATTTTGCGATTTCCGTATGCACAAGCGCTTCGTTCTCTTGTGCATGGCAATCATCGGCATCCTCTACGTTGGGATTGACGTCCTGCATATGACAATGCCCACTCAGTCTGTTGCCGTTATCACAGCCGCAATTTTATTTATAGTGTTTCTGCTGCTTTCCCCCGCATTCTCACAGTACCTGTTCTTTGCCAACTGGTCAAAGGAATTTCGTCAGATCAATATGTCCTCCCTTGTTGACAGTACTATGCAAACAAATGCGGCGGAGCAGAAACAGACGCCAAGTCTGGATGATACCAACTTATCGCCGCGCGAAAAACAGGTTGTCCTGCTGCTCCTGCAGGGGATGACGCTCAGACAGGTTGCCCCGGAGCTGGGGCTTACCGTTTCTACGGTTTCCACTTATAGTAAGGCTATTTATAAAAAGCTCGGAATCAACAGTCGTGCGGAATTGTTTCTGCTGTTCGGGCGCCCGCAGTCAGCCGGAGCAACCGAATCTACCATGAAGAAATAAACTGATAATTACTGTGGTTTTCGCACCTCCTCCCTATTTTGGGAGGGGGTATTTTTTTCTTCACTCCTAAAATTGGGGTATTGCAGTGCAAAAAGATCCGCTGCAAAATGGTTTATACAAGGATGGGAAAGGAGGAATACCATGCGCTGGTTTAAATCAATCTTGCCGCTCAAAGCCGGTGATCCCATTCCCCCCGAGGGAATGGACACCGATCAGGAAAAGCAGTGGCGAATATCACTGCTCACAGACGATGAGTACAAAGCATTTGAGTGGTTCCAAAAGGGATACACAGCCCGTTGGACAGCCGAAACGATGCTTCTTGATCGAAAGACATCCAAAAGGTTATTTGACTCCATCTACCGTAAGCTGGGTGCGGCCGATGAAGCCGAGGTCAGCAGAATATACCGTGCGGTAAAGCTTACGCCGGAGGAGCTTCCTCCGTAGGAGGATAACCCGTAGACAAGACATCAAGGTAAGGGGGAAGGTAAAGCTGTCGCCAGCCGCCTAACAAATATTTATATTTTTAGGGAGGTTCCTATGAGAAAATATTTAACGCTGTTTTTAATATTGATTATGGCCGTCTCGCTATGTGCCTGCGGACAAAAAGGATCGGAGTCCCTGCCGGGAACCTCCGGCACACCCGGCGCATCCGCCTCTAAAACCGAAACAGAGGCTTCAAGCGATGAGACCGGTGCCGACACAGCTTCCCAAGATAAGCAGGAGGGCGCTGTGACAATTGAAGTTACGCCGCCCGACGGCTGGACAAAAAATGAAGGTTCGATTCTGCCGGTTCATTACATGAAGGGCACCGCGAGCTTTATGGTGAAAGAAGAGCCCTTCGGCAGCGCCACCTTGGACGACGTGGTGAATGAGGCGCTTGAAATTTATCAAAAATCCTTTGACAACCTCGAAGTTCAGGGAGAGCTCGAGCCATTTACGGTCGATGAAAAGGATGCCAGAAAGCTGATCTTTACCTGTACTGTCAGCAAAATAAACATGAAGTATCTTTATGTCTATCTCTTTGCCGCGGATAAAACCTATGTCATCACATTTGGCGATCAGGAAAGTACCTTCGATACCTTGGCCGCCGACTACGAAACCATTTTAAGCGATATCAAATTCAAGGCACAATAGCGACTGGGGGAGAACTCCCTGTCATCCAATAGTTTGATAATCACTACATGAATCTTAAAGGAGGATCGTCATGAAATATAAATATTTTAGAACCTGTATGCTATTGGTTGCAACACTTCTCATAACCACTATGTTTTTTATCACCGCATTTGCGGCTTTACCGGAAGGCGTACCTTCCAAATTGGAATCCCCTTCCATCCAGCAGATTGAGCAAAAAACATATGAAGACGGAAGACCTTATTTTGAAGCTCAGGTCTATTTTCCGCAAAGCGTTCTCGATCTGGACAGCGAGGCTCCTGGCGGTGGTTCTGTTTTCTGGGACTATGCGGTAAAGGTTGACAACGGCTCCTGGGGTGAGTTTGGCGGCGGTGGATATATCAATGTTTACACCGGCGGTGAGGATGGCGAAACGCCGGTTAGCGCCGGCAGCTTTGTGGTTACATTTGATCCCATTGATGAAGGCAGTTTGACCTCCGTCGATATAAAAAGCCATATTTATTCCTACAAGCTTCGCGTCTATTACGATTACTACGAGGGCTGGCCGGACGTGCAGCCGATCTATTCTCCCGTTTCCAATGTGGTCACGATTGGATCGGGCAGCTTTTACTCCAACGCAAGCACCTGGGCAGAGTCTGAGCTTAAAAAAGCAAATGAGCTGGGTCTTATTCCCGGTATCCTGAAGGGCGCCGACATGACGAAGCCCATCACCCGGGAGGAATTCTGCGAGCTGGCCGTGCTGATGTATGAAAAGGTTATGGAAACCACGGCGGCGCCCGCATCCCCGAATCCTTTTACCGACACAACGAACAGCCAGATACTCAAGGCATATGCGCTGGGTATTACGACAGGCACTTCAACCACCACATTCTCTCCAAAGACGCTCATCAACCGGGAGCAATGCGCCGCGATGCTGTTCCGGGCAATCAAGGCCATAGCGCCCGCCGCCGACTACAGTGTTGCTGGCATCAAGGACTTTCCGGATCAGCAGGATATTTCCTCTTGGGCAGCCGACGCGACCAAATATATGTCGAAGCTCGGCATCATTAAGGGCGACGCCTCCGGCAACTTTATGCCGAAGGCAACTACAACAGCTCAGACCGCGGCAGGTTATGGCATGGCCACCCGTGAGGCGGCGATCCTCATGACCGTCAGAACCTATGAGGCCATGGATTGATGTAAACCCGTGCATTAGGGGCGGAGCGCATTTCACCGCGCCCCGCCACCAATATTGCGGAGGTGAAGAATGAAAATACGAAATTGGGGACATCGGCGGTTCCACACCGGTTTGATTGTATTGACACTGTGCATCACAGCGATCCTTACGGGCTGCGGCGGCGGAACGTCGGATACGGCTAAAATAACGGATGCTTACATAGACGGTTTTTCAAAGTTCTATGAACAGGGCAACGAATATACAGATTTAGGACTTCAACTTCAGGCGGATTACGCATACGGCTGGGCGGCGGCCTCCGTTTCCGCAATGCGCTGCTGTGCAGACAACTTGATTTCCCAGAAAAGCGAGGGACGGTCGCTGGAAGAAATCTCGGATGGACGTATGACAGATTGGAACGAAATCGCGTCAATGAGCTATGCCTCGCCCTATCCTTGGTATTTTGAGGGCCTGATATTCAACGCGCAGGGAAAAAATGATGAAGCCCAGGCATGTTATGAAAAGGCGCTGCTGAACCCGGCCTTTTCTGCCGAACATGACGAGACCCTGTCCGTTATGCTCATGATGTCGGTGGAAGAATTGGAGGCCACCCGGGAAAAGCTGGCGGCGCTGGAGGATAAGATCTTTGCGGTCTACAAGCCGGAGCAGACGGTCTACCCACGCGAAGCACTTGGCTTTGATGATGTTTATCTGTGTACCCTTGCCAAAGAGTGCCTTGCTTCCGATACTACTGATTATCGCGGAGCGCTTCGGCATTATAAAGCGGCGTTGAAGGTAAATCCATATGAAGGCGATAATTTTGTGGGATGTGCTCTGATGCACCTGTATCTGGAGGAAATGGACGAAGTGTTTTTCTATGTCAACGAGGGCTTGTTTGTCGACCCGGAGCATGAGGGCCTGAACAAAATGGCGGACATCCTGAACGGGGGGGTATCATGATGCGAAAGAGATTAAGCTGTTTCCTTCTTGCCTTGGCAATGCTGGTTATGGTATGCCCCACCAGGGCGGAGGCTTCCTCCAATATCGACCTGTCACGGGTGAAATTCAGCTCCGGCAGCGAAAAGCTGGTATTTGAGTTTGGTGATATACAAATAGAGGGTGAGGTTCACCAGAAGGTTCCCTTCACCCAAGGGGAAATCAACCGATTCGTAAAGGAGACGCTGAAAGAGCAGGGCTTGACCGAGCTGGACATCAAAGAGGCCAACGGCAAGGTTGAAAAGGCGCGTCGGGCCTCGGAATTTACCAAGGAAGATATGGAGCGGATCAAGCAGAATCTCCTGACCACCGCAGAGGTTACCCCCGTGCCGGAGGACGCTGTTACCGTGTTTAAGGTCATCGACAAATATTTGAGTACCACCAGTTGGGACGACATAGGTACGGCCTCGGCGGATTTACTGGAACAATCCATGACCGACCAGGTGAAGGACACGGCCAGCGGCTTCGTGGACAGAGCCGGCGAGCTGGGCGAAAATGTAAATCTGGCAAACGAATGGATGGGGGCGCTCAGTTCTATCATCAGCTTTTGCGAAATGCTGGCCGACGAACAGGCCCATAGTCGCCAGAAGTGGCAGGACATTGCGAATGGCGCAGAGGCCAAGCGCCTGCTCAACCGTTTCTATGAGGCGCTGCAGGATAAAATTGACCGTTATAAGCGAAAGAGCGATCAGGAGGGCTGGGCAATCGATTTCAACCAGGCGCCGGGTCGGAGGGTATTTACATTTTTTAGTGTTGGCAACAACTTTCAAGATTGGTATCTGGATATGAATATGGAGCAGAAAAGCACCAATGAATTTGGCAGCATCGCCGGAGAATATGAGGGACATTTCACAATCAGGGCGGCAAATAATATGAAGGAAGGCTTCCAGAAGTATACGGACGCGGTGCTTCGCCATTTGGATAGCAAGGGTGTGCTGGGCAGCGGCCTGAAAGCCTATATCAGTCAGATGAGCGGGGCGGGCTTTCCTACGTCCTTCACGCCGGGTGCGGCTGGCGAAGCCTATATTGACCGCACCATCTCCGGCTCCTGTGAGGCGGCAATTGCGGAGTCCGGCGAGATTACACTGTCCCTGCACGAGGATAACGACAAAACGGAGGTCAACATTTCGGGCGTTACGTCCGATCTCACAACCACCATTCAGGAAAACGGCGTCAACGCAAAAATTATCATAACATTTGAGCTCTACGCCAGCGATGAAGAGCTTAAGGTGAAAGGGACGATGACGGACTCGTTCGGCTCGGCCTACGGGCATGGCTTCTCTTACTCCGAAGGCTTGGGCGCAGGGGGCAAGGCCGGTTGGGACGAGAACATCTGGAAGCCCTGGGACGGCACGAAAAAAACGCTGAAGCTCGCGGGAGAATAGACTTCTTACCATCAGACGGGAAAAGCGGCTGAATATTGAAATTAACACAAGGCAGGTTTTTATATGAAAAGACGGATCACACGTTTTGTGCTGACCAGCATAATAATTGGCGCACTGGCGCTGTCCGGCTGCGGCGGCGCGGCACAGAAAACGTGTGATCCGTCTTTTCATATAAACGCCGCACAGACGGAAAAGGAAGCGGCAGATGAAGGCCTTACTTCCGGACCTTATTGGCTTATAGAAGCTTCAGATTCAAAAAATTTTGCTTACACGATTCCGAACGGCAGCGGCGGGGTCATCGACATGACAGCCACGCTTTACTTTATCGCATGGAAAGCGGGCGGCGAGGAAATGTTCGGCCAATACGAGGGGCGGGCGCTGGTGACCTTTGATATGGATTTAAGCAAAGCAGGAACCGGCGGCGTTACCTTTATGGGCGGCGCTATGGACGACAGCATCAGCGACAACATTTCCTTTGAACTGATTCCGGCACAGCGGGAGGCGGTAAGCGCAAAAGGCGAGGACATTGACCTTGCGCCGCTGGTAAAATTCATCGGGCAGGCGGAAATCATTACGGGTGAGTACACGATATCCCAGCAGAACTGGAAAGCCTTAGCCGACGGGCAGGTCAAGCTGGATGTAAGCGGCAGCTTCGGGGATGGCGCAAAAAATGCGCAGGGCTTTGTACTGAAAGCCGGAGAAGATACCGTCCTGATATCCGTAGCTGATTTTGCCGCCGCTTATAATCTTGATGCTTTCCGAGGGACAATCTCAAAAACGGAATCAGGGGCAGATCCACGCTCTTGGTTCAGGGACAAGGTTATGTCACGCATGGAGGAGCGCCTGGCTTCTACGGAGCAGCCAGGCGCTCAGCAGCTGCCTGAAACAGTCCCCAGCGATGCAGATGCCCAGGAAGGTTTAACAGTGGATTCGAAGGGCAGAGAAGGCATGGACACAAACGGCGATGGCAGACTTGATATTTACTTTGGCGAGGACGGAAACGTCTGGGCCGATTTCGACGGGGACGGCAAATATGAGATAGCTGGTGAAGACGGCGTCGATCACTGACATAATTTATGAAAAGGTATGCCATACGAAGTGTGTGCTCATAACCTTCGCGTGGTTAGTCAATTTACTTCCTTTATATGTCTTACGATTGCAATAATTCCTAAACAGACGGCAGATAAAAGCGCAATAAATCCGAACAGGAAGGACAGCGGAATAAAGCCAAATGCCTCTACTAATCTGCCATTCTCCGCAACATAGCTTCCGATGGCATTATACGCAATCAAACATCCGATGCAAGCGATGACAGAAACCAACAGGGCTCCTTTAAAAAAGGCCGACTTTTTGTCGTTTTTCCACCTTTTGGCGATTGCACGAATCGGTTTTGTATCTTCCATATTATTTACTCCTTTTATGTCTGTGTCAATTTTACTTAGCTCTAATTTACATTTCTCACAGGTTTCCAGATGTTCTTCCACCAACTTGCAGCTTTTTTCGCTGCAAACATTATCATGGTAAAGCGGGAGCAAATCTCTGATAATTTCGCAGGATATATTCATCACAAATTCTCCTTTAATTTTAATTTTGCGCGGTGATAGGTGACACGTGCCCAGCTTTCGGTTTTTTCAAACAATTCGGCAATTTGAGTAAACGGTAATTCACCAAACAATCGCAAAGCAAATACTTCTTTGTATGGTTCATCAAGATTGTGGAGCAGCTTGTGTATTTGAAAAGCGGACTCTTTATTTATAAATTTTTGTTCGAGATTATCGAAATAAGCTTCTTCCTCTATTTCAATACCACATTTTTGATTCTTCTCTTTCCTTCGATATGTGAAATAGGTATTTTTCGCAATTTGACAAAGCCATGCCCTTATTTTGCACTTTCCATTGAATTCATCAATACTTTTAAGAGCCTTAAAAAATGTTTCCTGTGTTATTTCTTCGGCAAGTCCTTCATTTTTGCATAGCACCAACGTGTACTTATATATATCCTTAAAATATTGGTTGTATATGCTTGAAAAATCGGTCACGTTCTCACCTCGCTTTCATTAATAAGACTTCCATATCGAAAATTCGTTACAAACTTTTTTTAAAATTGAATGCGCCGCTATGCCTCTCACATACAAAATATGTAAATTACCCTCTCGGGGCAGATTTTCATAAACTACCGTTAAAATATTTTGGTTGTTGACTTAGGAATAGTTTACCACAATAAGTAATATTTCAACAAAGCAAACAGCAATTCCCTTGTTTGCTGCCTCGATGAAGTCTTCATGGCGACTATAAGGCATACACCAATTTTTGAATTTAGGGTATAGAAGTTGTTTCACGATGGTAAAAGCGCCTATGATAGCCGTGGCTGCTTATGTTACCAAAGCATACGAATATAATATTGACCGGTTGGTCTGTTAATGATATACTTGCTATTGCAGACCAAGCAGTCTGTAATATAAGCTGTGGGGCGATACAATAAAACGCGGGGAAAAGATTATCGGGTATCAAACCGTCAAAGGCCATCTTCAAACTGGCTGTTTCCGCTACAATTGCCCTCTTTGCAAAAGCAGTATATAACGTCGTTTGTACTGCGTATATCGGAATGCTGCACTCGGATACCGCATTTGCAGCGGTGGAAGTCACTTCCGCTGTTATTTATATTTGTTTCAATTGAAAACATTTTCGCGGCGGGCGCGGCTGTTTTAGCTGGCCATCAGCTTGTGGCGTAAGCTATATTTCACTGGCGCGATGATGGTCGTACCGGCGAAAAACATACTGTATTATTGACGAAAGGCGGTAAAATCAACTTGATTATAGAGAGAAAAGCAAAAATCAATATTGATGAATTTAAGTTTGGAGCCGAGCTTCTTAGCCTCCCGGCAGATGAAATTCGAGATACTATGAAAAGTATGATTGTAATGCAGCAGGTTTACAACGCTGCGATCCGAGAAGTCAGTACAAAAATTGAAGTATTGGATGACGAATTTCATGTAAAATTTGCACACAACCCCATCCATCATATAGAAAGCAGATTAAAACAGCCCCAAAGCATTAGGGAAAAGCTGCTGCGGAAAGGGATTGCACCGGACATGAAGCTTGCGCCCGAGCATATTACGGATATCGCGGGAATACGCGTTATTTGCTATTACATAAGCGATATTTACACAATTGCGGAGTTATTATTAAAGCAGGATGATATAACGCTAATTAAGCGTTCTGACTATATAGAAAACCCGAAACCAAACGGCTACCGCAGTTTGCATTTGGTATTATCCGTGCCTGTGTTTTTATCAGAGGGAATAAGAAATGTCCCGGTAGAGGTGCAAATTCGCACCATTGCTATGGATTTTTGGGCGAGTCTTGAACATCAGCTCAAATATAAGTCGGATACCCCAGTAAAAGATGATTTGCAACGGGAGCTTGCCGAATGCGCGGAAAGTATCACTGCCATTGACGAAAAAATGCAAAACATTTATGTTCGGCTAAATTCAAAGGTGGAGTGAAAATCAAAAAATAGAAATGAATTCTGATGACGCATCCTTAGTTGTAAAATGCAATACCAAGTATATGCCATTGCAAATGGGAGCTTGCAAGAAAGCTGGCTGATTATAGTAAAAACAATGAACTTTTATGCGTTATATGCGTCTAAATAGTAGACAACCCATTAAAATATGGATGGTAAACAATACTTAAGGAGTGCGAAGCAGTGAAAAAAATACTATTACTATTACTACTTATTTGTGCTGTTATTACACTTAATACAGCATGTTCAAAATCAAATTTACCAGAAAAAGATGACGCTAACACAAATGAAAACCAAACTATTGGGTCTAACGATGACATTGAAAATAAACCTGAAACTACTCCCGAAGCCACGCCTGAAGTGAAGCCTGATGAAAAGACCGAGGGGAAGCCAGAATCAACGCCTTCCGTAAAACCGGAAGAAAGGCCTTCAGCAAAACCGGAAGCAAAGCCTTCGACAAAACCGGAGAAAAAGCCGGAGACAAAACCGGAAGCAAAGCCTTCAACAAAACCAGAGGAAAAGCCAGAGACAAAGCCAGAAGATAAACCAGAAACAAAGCCGGAGGATAATATTCTTAAAGGTGAGCTTAAAGATATAATTGAGAAAATATATTTGATTTCGGAAGTAAAGCTTCCTAAAACAGGTTTAACAGAAGTAACAGCTGAAAATTCAAAATATTTTCTTGGCACAAACAACGTGGAATTTGTTGAAGCACTGGCTTCGGAACCCCTTATAGGTTCTACTCCCCACTCTTTAGTTTTGCTAAGAGTAAAGGATGGTGCAGATATAGATAAAATCAAAGCTGAAATAAAAGACAGTGTTGACCCAAGAAAATGGATATGTTGTTGCAGCTAACCTATGATGTCCAGAAACAGACGATGTTAAATGTCCTCAAATTGACGGCATAAGTGTCAATTTGACCATTCGTTTTTGGGAAGAGGGAGAATTAAGACAATTCTCCCTGAACAACGCGCTTAACCATGTGATCATCAATGATCCTGTTTCCGTTTTGTGAGCCATAAAGCATACAATGAGTGCAAACCTTGTTTACAAGACGAGCCGTACCGCTTGAAAACTTGTAAATCTCCTCGATGGCCCCATCGGAAAAAATATCTCTTTCGGCGCCAGCATAAGTTAAATGCCGTTTAACATATTCTCCTGTTTGAGCTCTGTCAAAATGCCCGAGTTTACACTGCAGATCGATTCTTTGCCGGATAGCCGCATAAGATTGGAGTTGCAGCCTGTCCCAGAGCTCATTTTGACCAACAAGAATCAGTGCCATCGGGCTTTGAGCATCCATCTTAAAGTTTAGAAGAAACCGTACTTCTTCAAGCATCTCTTTATCTAGTAGATGGGCCTCATCCACTATAACCACAGGCAAGAGTCCATGAACCATCCGCAATAATTCTATCTCTTTATGCAACTGCCTTTTAGCATCGCCACGATAAAACTTGGCCTCGCAGCCCAGCTGCTCCAATAATCCCTTGTAAAAATGCCGTGGAGTAAGCTTGGAATCAGACAGATACATCACCATATATTTGGAAGTGTCCAGGCTGTCGTTAAACTTACGAATCGTTGTAGTTTTACCTGTTCCGCAATCACCTGTGACAACAGCAAACAGTTGCCGTTCTGCTGCATATTTCAGCCTTCCTAGGGTTTCTTCCAGAATGATGGACTGATAGAGCTCATTCGTTGGAATATTTCGAGAGAATGGCGTTTGGCTCAAATCATAAAATTGCTCAAACATTAGTCCCAGCCTCCTTCATGACAGACCTGTAGGAAACCGCCTGGATCTGCTGTTCTTTTCTCTCCTGATTCTTTTTCTCAGCAGCACTAAGAAGTCTTGAACAGTCGGTAAAGGCTATCTGCTTGTATTCCGGAAGTTTGGGACGCTGTCCGGATCTTGTGCCAATAACCAGCTCATGCACCTTGAATGGCTTGTGGCCTTCATATTCAACCATCAACTCAGTGATATCGGAAGGATCATAAACGACGTCCACTGTACAGCCGATGAATTGAAGACCAACTTCATATTTTTTATTCATAAAACTGATACAGCCTGCTTTATCCACTTTTCTTTCCTCACTATGAAGAAAAGCGTTTGCAACGGTTTCAGGTGCCAGAAACTTTAATGCCTTGCTGTCGCTCTGAAAAACAGTCTTTGGACTTTTGATATTCAAAGCTGAATGGGGCTTGTTTTGATAGCATTCATCAAGCCAGACATTAAAAAGCTCATTGAGCCTGTCCGTGGTCTGAGGCCTTTCCAAAGCTGATTCTGCCAGAAAAGAATCTACCACACGATTAAACCTTTCAATTTTTCCGGTTGATTCTGGAGAGTATGGTTTAGCGAAAAGCAGCTTTATTCCAAGCTTTGAGCACGCTCTAGTCATCCATTTTGTTCTATACTGCTTTCCATTGTCAAAGTATACGGCATCCGGCACACCATATTTCAAAACAGCCTGCCGGAAACAATCCTCTACAATAACCTGATCCAGAACGGGATAGAATTGGCCATGAAGTACAAAACGAGTTGCATCATCCACAAAAGTGACCAGGTAAACTTGTTTCTTGGTACCATTAGGACCAATGGGCAGATATGGCCCAAATTTGATGTCCGAATGCCACAGCTGATTGCGATGCCGTTGCTGAAAACGCCTTGCTGCAACACCTGTATCAGCATACATTCGCATATGTCGGGTACTATAGCCCTTTTCAGCCAGTTTTTCTTGCAGTGTACTTCTCTTAATCTGTCCAGGCTGGGCTAACCCTTCCCACTCAAGTATCTGAATGATCTGGGATACACTCCGGGAAGGCACTTCCCTTCGTAACAGAACCGCTTGCTCAAAAATATGTACCGGTATGGCATCTTCTCTAGTTTTTCTGCCTTTTCCTTTGGGCTTAAGGCCTGAGAACCCTTCGCTATGATATTTTTCAAGATATCTTCGTAATGTTCTCTCTGATAAACCGGTCTGTTGACAAATCCCATCTTTAATTTGCTTTGCCTTAGATTTATCTAGACCCTCTGCCAATAGTGGTGCAAGAAGCTGCATTCGTTCCGTTGCTGAAGCTTCTGCTTTTTTCTGATCTCTCATGTTCATTTCCTCCTAAAGAGCTTTTAACATGAGTCTATCTCTTAGCATTCAGGTCACAAAGGCAGAACGGGTATGTACCCAATTATTTGAGTTTGCAATAGAACGGACAATACGAGACAGCCAACCTTTAGCATCTCCTACATGATGCCATAATCTTTGGAGCAGAGACATTGAATCGTAGGAATCTTCCACAGAGCCTTTTCCAGTCTGTATTGCAATGGATACCAGACAACCTGAAAAATGATGCGCTGACTTTTTAAACCAAGCTTTCCACCTTAAAAGTGTAGAATCATCAGCAGGCACTGGTGAAGCTTTATCATCCACTACGACTGATTCAATGCAATTGCTGTCATATCTCTTGTATGGGACGATTAGATCGGGAAGCTCATGATGTATCTTGTTACAATTTTTGCAACGCAGCCTTCGAATTCGTAATTTTAGAGTATCTCCTGCATTATTCAGGCAATTTCTTTTGCGACTTCCGACACATTTTAGTGTACCATTGCAGCATGGGCAAAAGCTTTGCTCCCTGCTCCTAACAAAAAACTCCCGTTTGGGGGTTTTCTTCGAGCTCATAATCTGATACGATAATCATGGATTATGACCATTTAAGACGCTCTTGGTGTAACTGGTAGAAACAGTTTCACATAAAAACAAGGGCGTCTTACCCTTTCTATCAACTATGGTCATTATATCCATCAATTTTCGGTCAGGCAACACCATCAGCTTTCGGGCTTTTTAGACTAGCTTAAACAGAGTTTTAGTGACGTTTATAAGGCAGTCTACGAGAATTCGAGACAACAAGTTAATATGTTCTCTGGAGAGATGGCAGAAGTTAAAAAATCTCTATCAGAAGGGCTTGGACATCCTAACTTTACTGACATGGAATATGGAGAGATTATTCCAGGCAGTATAATCGTATTTTTTATGGATATTCGTGGTTTTACTAAAATATCTATCGCACTTGATAATGAAGAATTAATAAGGATTTTGCAGGCTACTACTATTGCATCAATCTACAGTGTTAGAAAATTTGGAGGATACATAATAGAATATACTGGTGATGGCATAATGGCTTATTTTGGTGATGGTATTAAGACTAACTCACGCGATGCATTCAATTCACTAAGAACAGTAGCATACCTAATGGAAGGAATAAAGAATAATGTTAACAGTTATTTAAGTAGAAATGGTGACGAGACAATTAGAATAGGTATGGGGTTAGAATATGGAAACACTTTATGGACTCAAATTGGTACCCCTGATGCTTGTCAACCAAAACCTATTTCGGAAGTAACGTTTATAGCAGGTAAAAACTCAAGTCATGCAAAATCTTGGGAGGCTATAATTGGCGAAAACATAGCGGAATGGGTTCCAGAAGGGTTTAAAGATACTTATGAGGCTTATGAGTTTCAAAAAGATAATGAGAAGTACTCATATAAAAGATTCTTATTTAAGTGGCAGGAATTTAGTAAACAGTTTAACTCTGATATGAAACAGATGGAGCATACTTTTTTGAATAAGAGTTTGCCAACATTAGGCACAACGATTATGTCTAATGCAGGCTCAATTATAAATACTTCAAATACTGCAAAAAATGGACCTAGGCCGCTCAAAGACCAGCCTTTCTTTTAGGTAGGTGCTTATAAATATGAAGTGGTATGAAGCAGATAAAAGACGCCTTCTTTTAGAGCATGAAAAGGTAAAATCGAAATACCCACAGTTTAAACTTGACATTTATAAAGATTGTCTTGCTTGGGAAGGGGAAATACATTTTGATTCTAAAGATAAAGAATTTATCCCGTTAAAAGTCAGGATAATATGTGATGATTCATATCCTATTAGCCCTCCTAAAGTGTTTCCAATAGAACCAAAGATACCTGATAAGTTATGGGGACATGAGTGGCATAGATGGGAAGAGGGAAACATCTGCTATGTTAACCCTAAAAACTGGAATATCAACTATTATATAGTTGATATAATTTCAAAGGTTCAAGTATGGTATATAAACTTCTTATTATATGCTTTTAAAGAAATAGACAAAATGCCAGATATAGGGATTGCAAACATACCTGATAAGGGAGGCGATTGAATTGGGGGATTTTGACTGTCTGTTGATTGGTAAGGAATTAATTAATAAAATTAGAGCCTCCACCGTAGATTGGGGTTATATCAATGGATTTACCCATGACGATGTTCTAGGTGCTTTTTCTGCTGACATTGGAGAAAAAAATTTGACAGTATCACAAGCATCTTTACTTATATCTCAACACAGATTTTTCGATAATAATTATAAAAAAGGAATATTACTATGGGTTAAAATCAGTAACGATTTATTGAAACAAATTAAAAATATTTCTATATCTGTTGAAGAATTAAAAGAGAAAATGCCATGTGGGTTATTTAAAAAACTGGATGAAAAAGGGCTAAACTATATACTCCTATTGGGCGAAACAGATAAAGATTATCGTTTTTGCATAGTGTTCAAAAGAAAGGATGAAGAAAAATTTACTTTTGTACCAGGTGATATTGAGTTGTTGGACGAAGAACCTAATCCCTTTAAAAGAATAGATGGTTTAGTTCCTATTGAAGAACTGAAAGAAAAAGAGTGGGTTTTATCTAAGAATGTATTTGGAGAATGCTTGGTCATGCCAAAAGAGTTAAGAGATAAAGCGATACCTGCAATTGCAAAAGCATTGATAAATTGGCGAATCACTTCCAATCAGGCTCGTACATTTAGTCTAATGGAAACATTAGCTATAGCAATCAGTTCTAATGCTAATTCATTAGCTGGAGCAATCAGGGCAAAACTTATTGAAGACGGTGAAAAACTCAAGGCGAAACCGATAATTGATGAAACTGCGGGTGCTGATGTATTCGTTACGCTTCCTTGTTCAGGCTATGTGTTAACAGTAAATGAGAGTTCCGATGCTCTTGATAAAGCTGAACAAAAACTAATAGAGATAATGAACACTTTTGATTATGAGAGTCAAATGCAATAATCGTTATAAACGATAATTACCTTTTGTTACAATAGAAATATTAGAACATTTATGACCGGCACCCACTTCAACTATTATCAAGTTTGTAAACGTAAATT
>ENA-UOOK01001639-UOOK01001639.1-fermentation-metagenome-genome-assembly--contig:-NODE-1639-length-29115-cov-4.104164_pt1 | contig 29115 bp, 24 predicted proteins | sample MGYA00245777_ERZ724023 | MGnify/ENA primary metagenome ERZ724023 (study PRJEB28704, sample SAMN03018312) | fermentation metagenome | biome: anthropogenic terrestrial biome; feature: soil; material... | reverse complement strand
CGGCGACCACCGAGATCTACACTCTTTCCCTACACGACGCTCTTCCGATCTCTTTTTTTATAAAACATATCCGGCAAAGGGGAATGCCGGCGCTGCCGTTTCTTCTTTACTGCGTTGCCCTGTTTGCGGTGGCGATTACCGCCCTTTCCCTTCCGGGGCGGCTGGGGGCGCAGGGAGCCGTTTTTGCAGCGGGAGCGGTTTTGTTTGCCATATCAGATCTTCTGCTTGCCTGCAACGTGCTGATAAAAGGAACGAAGCTGTGGGATACGGTGAGCATTTTTTGTTATTACGGCGGGATTTATCTGCTTTCCATGGGGGTGTACCTGTTTTGACTAAAAAACGGCCCGGCTTACAAAGCCGGGCCGTTTTTTGAAGTTTTTGTTATTGTGCAGTATTAATAATAGCCAGCAGGATAAAGTTGAGAAGGAACAAACCGGTAGAAACCCACAGAATCGGATGGATTTCCCCGGCTTTCTTCTTGCAGATTTTTACTAAGCAATAGAAGATAAAGCCGGCAGCGATACAATAGGAAATGCTGTAGCAGAGAGCCATGAACACACCGGCGAAAAACGCGGGAATCGCTTCGTCCAGGTCGGTCCACTCGATTTCCTTAAAGGAGGACATCATCATGACGCCGACAATCACCAGAGCGGGAGCGGTAGCCGCAAAGGGGATGGCGCTGACAAAAGCGGAAAAGAATGCGCTCAGGGCAAAGCAGATGGCGACTACCACGCTGGTAAGACCGGTACGTCCGCCCGCGCCGATGCCGGCTGCGCTTTCAACATAAGTGGTGGTGTTGGAGGTGCCGAAGATCGCGCCGATAGAGGTGGCGGTAGCGTCGGCAAACAGGGCCTTGTCCATTTTGGAGTGGAAGCCGGAGCTGCTTTCCATGGCCTTTTCATCCTCTTCGGAGAAGATACCGCTGCGGCGTCCGGTTCCGATGAAGGTGCCGATGGTATCAAAGGTATCGGAAAGGCTGAAAGCAAAAATCGTAATCAGAGCCAGAGGAATCCTGGCCGCGTCATCAAACAGGGAAGGAATACCGGCAGAAGTGAAGATGGCGCCGAAGGTGGAGGGCAGAGCGGCGCAGGCTTCGGTAAAGCTGATGGTATCCGCCGTAGTGGTAACCTGCAAGGGAATCCCGATTAAAGCGGAAACGATGATGCCGATCAGGATAGCCCCCTTCACTTTCAAAAGAAGCAGCACGATGGTAAGGGCAAGGCCGATCAGGAATACCCAGAAAGCAGGCTGGTTTAAAGTAGAAAGGGCGGGAACGCCGGCGTCAAAATTGATGATGCCGACATTTAAAAGGCCTATGTAAGCAATAAAGATGCCGATACCGCCGCCGATGGCGTTCTGCAGGCTATGGGGAATGGCTTTAATGATGAATTTGCGGATTTTGGTGACGGTGATGATAATGTTGATGATTCCGCAGATAAACACCATGGAAAGCGCCTGCTGCCAGGTGAAATGGAGTGTGAAACAGACGGTGTACACAAAGAACGCGTTGAGCCCCATGCCGGGAGCCTGGGCATAAGGGACGTTTGCCACAAGGCCCATGATCAGCGTGCCGATGATAGAGGAAATGATGGTGGCAAGGAATACCGCGCCCCACGGCAGAAGATTTCCTTCTGCGCCGGCCTGACTGAGTATGGACGGGTTGACCGCAATAATGTAGGCCATGGCAAAGAACGTGGTTAAGCCGGCTACTATTTCGGTGGATACGGTAGTGCCGTTTTCTTTAAGCTTGAACATATTTTTACCTCTCCTTATTTTTTACCCGGCGTACAGGCTACTGGAGCCCGCCTCTTAAAAGTGGAAAAACAAAAGAACCGGCAGTTTTCCCAAAGCCGGGGGAATTCTGTCGGAAACATTTGCATCCGGGGCGCGCCGCCTCGTCACAACCGGATAGATTACCCTTTGATTATAGCGGTATTTTCCTTCTGAATCAAGAGATTTTTCATAAATTATTCATAAAACATTCATAAAAAAACCCGCTGCCGTAAAAATCGTCAGCGGGTTTTTTAAAGTCTTTCCTATTCTTTCTCTTTTTGCTTCTTTTCACCGATACTGAGCAGCAGGTTTAAAACGATTCCAAAGATGGCGGCCCCGGCGATGCAGGGAACCTCCAGCCCGAAGAAGGGGATGTTTCCGCCGAAGGCATACTGCCCGCCTAATCCGATAATGGTGATGCTGGCGATGACGGCGATGTTCTTGGAGCTGAACATGTCGACGCCCTTATCGATCATGATGGCGACGCCCTGGGCCGCGATGGCGCCGAACAGGTAGATTTCCAGGCCGCCGATGACGGCCAGAGGAATTCCGTAAATGCCCTGAACCAGCGGGGTAAAGAAGGATACCACCATGGCGATGACGGCCGCCGCGGCAAGCACGGGAACCGAGAACACCTTGGTAATGGCCATGGTGCTGATATTTTCACCGTAATTGGTGCCGGCAGGCCCGCCGACAAAGCCGGAAACCATGTCGCAGATGCCGTCGCCGATAAGGTTTCTGTCCAGCATGCCGGCAAGATTATATTTTTTACTGCTGTTCTTTTTCTTTGCCAGGTCGTTTACGTAAATGTCAAGCTGGTAAATATGGGCGGTGGATTCCGGGATGGTGGCGATGGCGATGGGCATGATGGCCAGCACCGCCGCCGCGGAAGCCCTGGGGAAGGTAAACGCCGGAACCGCGATAGGCCCCCAGGACCACAGGGATGCCGCCAGCGCTTCCCCGGGGATGGAGCGGAACAGGCTCATGTCCGCGCCGCCGAAGGCAAGCATCAGCCCGGCGACCGCGCAGCCGACCGCCGCGCCCAGAAGCAGGGGAAGCTGTCCCAAAAAGCCTTTTAAGTAGCGGGAGAACAGGATGGTGGAAATAAGGGTGGCAAGGGAAACGACCCATACCCAGCTGGAACCGGCAATCCCTTCCACGCCCGCTTTGGGAGCGGCGTCGGAAAGAGCGTTTCCGGCTAAAGTAAGGCCGATAATCATGGCGATGGGGCCGGTAATGGTGGGAGGCAGGATTTTTTCAACGGCTTTGCCGCCGAAGAAGCGGACCAGCAATCCGGCTGCGATGGAAATAAAGCCGGACATGATAATGCCGAACTGGGCGTAGGAAATCGCTTCGCCGGGCATGATGCTGGTGGCTCCCGAGAGCCACGCGTCGATCTGGGCTCTGGCGCCGTCGCTGACCGAGCTGCGGATGGTATCGCTGAGCATCAGGCTCTGCACGGCGGTCAGGTAAGAAAAGCTGGAGCCGTAATAAAGCGGGATTTTTTTGCCGGAGATCAGGATAAAACAAAGCGTGGCAAGGCCGCTGGCAAAAATCGTGGTGGAAACCTGAAATCCGGTGACCAGCGCCACCGTGACCGTGGCAGGAAACATAACGATGACCTGCTGCAGCGCGTAAAGCAGCAGCTTCCAGGTGGATGGGCGTTCGTCGGGCAGATACCCAATGGCGGCGTTTTGTTTGACCATTTTAATGACCATTCCTTTCTTGGGAATTGTGCAGTTTCGGCGAAGCCGAAATTTCAATCCCGCGGACTGAAAAGCACAAAACCGATACCCCTGATTTGTTTTTCATTGTCCGCCGTGCCTTGGCGGCCAGGCCGTGCAGAAAATGCGGCAGGAATTTTTGCAAAACAAAAAGCCCTGTCCACATGCGCAGACAAGGCTTGTCTCTCAAGCTTGCAAAAAGGGCGGAGAAACTCCGTCTTTTTTTAACCGGTAACCTTGTCGGCATCTCTGTACCGCATTTAAAGATTATTTTTAAGTATCATATCACAACTGCCCCGGTTTTACAATACCAAGAAAAGAGCATTTGAAAATTTTTTTCTGATAAAAACCGGAGCAGGATGATCCCGGGAGCATGTATTTTCAAAAACAAGCATAATTATTGGTAGCTGCAGATGCCGTGCGCGGCTTACTATAAGCGGCGCCGCGTTTTATATTTTGACGGGCTGCACCGGTTTTAGGAGGGATGCTTATGTTTTTATTATCTGTAAAAGTAACAAAGAGAGGCGTAATCGCGTCGGTCTGCGTCGTTCTGGTCTTTGCGGCGGCCATGTTCGGGCTGACTGCTCTGGCTAAAAGCTCCGATGAGCGGGCCTCGGCCGAAAAAAATGGAAACAGCCTGGAGGCCGCCACCAACGAGGAACGGGTCCGCTATCTTACCGCCTTCGGGTGGGAACTGGCCGAAGATCCGTATGAAGTGGCGGAGGTAATCATTCCGGAAAAATTCGGGGAGGTTTACGAACAGTACAATTCCATTCAGAAAGCCCAGGGCTTTGACCTGGAAAAATATAAAGGAAAAAGGGTAAAGCGCTGGACGTATCAGGTGACCAATTATCCCGACAATCCCGATGTTGTGGCAAACCTGCTGATCTATAACGATGAGGTGATCGGGGGAGATGTCTGCTCGGTGGCATTAGACGGCTTTATGCACGGCTTTGCCATCAAATCGCAGCTTTCGGCGGCGGATCTGACATCCTGATTGCATACGGCGGAAAGAAAGGCTATACTATATGGTATCGTAGCCGCAAACCGGAGGCTTGCGCTATTTGAAATTTGCTGTCAGGGCATCGTCCTTCCCGTTGCTTCGCAGCATCGCAAATTTCCAGCTTGGTGCTGATTTCGTGGTATCAGTGGTATAATAGTGGTATAATAAAAGTAAGGAGCTGCCTTTTTCATGGCCTGCGAAAGACTGGATAAGGTCATCGCCGCGCAGGGGATGCTGTCCCGCGGCGATGTGAAAAAAATGGTGTGGGAGAAACGGGTGCTTATTAACGGCGTTTATCCCAGAACCTTCGGCGATAAAATTGATCCTGAAAAAGACAGAGTGCAGATTGACGGCAGGGAAATCTCTCTGAAAAAGCATGTCTATCTGATGCTGAACAAGCCGAAGGGGGTGGTTTCGGCAGCAAACGACCCGAAGGAGAAAACCGTGGTGGATTTAGTGCCGCCCTCCCTTCTGCGGAAGGGGCTTTTTCCGGCAGGGCGGCTCGACAAGGATACCACCGGCTTTGTCCTGATTACCGACGACGGCGATTTTGCCCACCGTATCCTCGCGCCTAAAAGCCATGTGTCCAAAACCTATGAGGCGCTGATCGAGGGCAGGGTGACAGAGGAGATGACCGCTCTTTTTGAACGGGGAATCCCCATCGGAAAAGGGGATGTCTGCAGGCCGGCAAAGCTGCGGGTGATAGAGCCGGGAGTAAACGATCGGGTGGAGGTGGTGATTACCGAGGGCATGTACCATCAGATCAAAAGAATGTTTGAAGCCTGCGGCAGCAAAGTGCTTTCTCTTGTGCGGACCCGTATGGGAAGCCTTGCTCTGGACGCTTCCCTGCGTCCGGGAGAGTGCCGGGAGCTTACAGTGGAGGAAATCAACAAACTTTTAGGCAACACAAATAAATAACCCTGTAAGTTTGGATAATATGATAAAAACCATTAGTCATTATTCATAAAGTGATTTTTTAAAGTTTGGATAATAAGCAACTGTTTATTTTGGGGGATATCTGTTATATTATTAGTAAGTGAAAAAGAGGCTGCACATCAAATCATGAAATATACAGGAGGTCCATTATGGCTAGTTTATCACTTAAAAACATCTATAAAAGATATACCGGCGGCGTTACCGCGGTATCCGACTTCTGCCTTGAAATTGAAGACAAGGAATTCGTAATTTTGGTTGGTCCTTCCGGATGCGGAAAGTCCACCACTCTTCGTATGATTGCCGGCCTGGAAGAAATCACGGAAGGTGAGCTGTACATAGGCGATACCCTGGTAAACGATATTGCTCCTAAAGATCGTGATATCGCCATGGTGTTCCAGAACTATGCTCTGTATCCTCACATGACCGTGTATGAGAACATGGCTTTCGGCCTGAAGCTCAGAAAAACGCCGAAGGATGAGATTAAACGCCGTGTGGAAGAAGCAGCCCGTGTCCTTGATATCACCCATCTGCTCGACAGAAAGCCGAAGGCTTTGTCCGGCGGTCAGCGTCAGCGTGTCGCTCTCGGTCGTGCTATCGTCCGTGAGCCGAAGGTGTTCCTGCTCGACGAGCCTCTTTCCAACCTGGATGCCAAGCTCCGTGCGCAGATGAGAACCGAGCTTTCCAAGCTGCATAACAAGCTGGGCACCACCTTTATTTACGTTACTCACGACCAGATCGAAGCTATGACCATGGGCGACAGAATCGTCGTTATGAAGGATGGCTTTATCCAGCAGGTCGATACGCCTACCAACCTGTACGAGAAGCCCTGCAACATGTTCGTTGCCGGATTCATGGGTTCTCCTCAAATGAACTTTATCGACGCGGTTCTTGCTGAGAAAAACGGCAAGGTATGCGCTGAGTTTGGTAAGTATTCCATTGAAATCCCCGAGGGCAAGCTGAAGCTGGAAAGCGTAAAGGATAAGATCGGCAAGGAAGTCGTCATGGGCATCCGTCCCGAGAACATCCACGATGACGAAATGTTCATTTCCACTGTTTCCACCGGCATTGTCGACTGTAACGTTGACGTTACTGAGCTGATGGGCGCCGAGACTTACCTGTATCTTACCTGCGAGGGCATTAGCCTTACCGCCCGCGTTGATCCCCGTACTCCTACAAGAGCCGGCGACGTCATCAAGGTTGCTTTGGATGTCAACAGAATCCACCTGTTCGACAAAGAAACCGAAGCGGTCATCTGTAATTAATTGAAGCGGTAAAAAGCGGTTATTCAGCCCCTTGTTATCCGGGTCCTTTACCGGATAACAAGGGGCTTTTGTTTCAGGAGTTAATTGGTTACAGGATACTCTCCGAATCGAAAAACACGATTGTATTTACTTTGCTTCTGTATTAGAATAAAATCAGAAAGTTAGCGCATCATAAAATGATTTGAAAATAGTTGAGAAAACGGAGGCCGTAAAATGAATTCCTACGATCATCTTTACGAAAGGCTTCAAAAAGCCGCTGCTGAGGACAAACTTTCGGATAAAGTCAAGGCCGCCGGCCAGGACGGGAACTCCGATGAGACCCGCCTGCTGGACGTACTGCTTCATCCTGAAAACAAACCGCTGGTCATCAAAAACGGGACATGTGGCTGCGCTTCCGGCGGGAAAAGCGCCTGTGAGGTGGCTTGCCTTTTTGAAGCCATCAAACGCGACAAAGATAATAATGTCGTCATCACCAGCAACTGCACCGGATGCGGTGAGTGCATCAAGGCGTGCCCGGAGCAGATGCTGTCCGGACGTAAGGACTCCCTGGCCGTTTTAAACCAGCTGAAAGATACGAAAACCCCGCTCTATGCTATGATTGCCCCCGCTTTTTCAGGGCAGTTCAACCCATCCGTAACCTCCGGCAAGCTAAGGAGCGCCTTTAAATACATGGGTTTTTACGGCATGATCGAAGTTGCCCTTTTTGCCGATATCCTTACGCTGAAGGAAGCGCTGGAATTTGACCGTGAAATCAAAAGCGACGGGGACTTCCTGCTCACCAGCTGCTGCTGTCCCTTATGGGTGGCCCTTATAAAGAAGTTTTACCGGGATATGATTCCCCACGTGCCGCCGTCCGTTTCTCCCATGGTGGCGTGCGGGCGTTCCATTAAAAGAATCCATCCGGAAGCAAAAACCGTCTTTATCGGGCCATGTCTGGCAAAAAAGGCGGAAGCCCGAGAGCCGGATATCGCAGACGCGGTGGACTATGTGCTGACCTTTGAGGAAATTGCCGAGCTGTTTAAGCTGATGAACATTGACCCGGAAAGCTTTGAGGAGGATCAAAGCGACCATTCCTCCCGGGCAGGACGCATCTACGCGAGGACTTCCGGGGTCAGCGAAGCGGTTCAGACGACCCTGGACCGCTTAAGGCCCGGCCGGAAAATCCCGCTTAAGGCGCAGCAGGCCGACGGCATGATCGACTGCAAAAAGCTGCTGAAGGAAATCACAGAAGGAAATATTCAGGCTAATTTTATCGAGGGGATGGGGTGCCGGGGCGGCTGCGTCGGCGGGCCGAAATCTCTGATCGACAAGGAGCTTGCCCGGGCGGCCGTTAATCAGTATGGGGAGGAAGCGGGCATCAAAACTCCGGCGGATAACCCCTATGTGCTTGATCTGCTTCATTTGCTCGGATATGAAACCGTGGAAAGCCTGCTTGACCGTGACAGCAACTTTACCAGAAAACTGTGAACAGGTACTTTATGCAAAGACAGGAGGCCATAAATCCCCCGGCAGACTGGAAGCCCGCAGAAAACAGCATTTAGCCGGTTTGTCCCTTTGCCGTGATGTCGGGCAGGTTTTAAAATCTGAAAAAGCTTATTATAGAAATAAAAGGCTGCGCTATATCATAGCGCAGCCTTTTTCTGCATAAAGCATAGACAGGCGGCTGGAAATCCGGGACCGGGAACGCCTTATAAGCCGCCGTTTTGCAGGTATTCGGCAATCAGCAGATCTGCCACCATACCATAGCTTTTAACGCCGTCGGTCTGCCGCATGGTTTTCAGATAGGTATCGTTCATGGCCGTAGCCATCTCGCTGATGGGGCCTTCGTATCGGTAATAGTATTCGTTCATAGCGCGGATGTCTGCCTGGGCCTCCGGGCAAAGGAGGTTCCAGAGCTCCCCCTGCCGCTCCGCGTCCACGCTGCCCAGCGCGTTGGTGGTGTACAGGTAGGCATGCAGGTAAGCGGAGTAGTTGAAGGCTGTGGAATCGCTGGCACGGCAGGCCAGAAAGGCGGTAAAATTTGCCTCATCCTCCGGTGCTACCGAGAGCCGGTGGGCCATTTCGTGGGCCATGGTAAAAGGAAGCTCCACCGAAACCAGGTCGGGATTGACGTTGCATTCGCCGGTAAGGGCGAAATAGATACCGGATATATGGGATTTTGCCATGGCGATCCAGGCGGTCACTTTCTTGGGCTTGGAGTAGATGCCCGCAAAAACGGGATTATCCTGAGATAAAGACTCATAGCTTTCACAGGCGGTCCTGGCAAGAAAATCAAAGCTGCCCAGGTCGGCCACGCCGTTTTCGTCCCGGTTTACCTGGACGGCATATTCGTTGGTCTTTTCCACGGCGGCATAAGCGGTTTCATACAGCTCCTCTGCCGTGTACTGCCGCACGGTCAGCCCGATGCGGTCCGCCAAAGGAGGGGCAAAATAGTTGATTCCCCAAAAACATAAAAAAGCGGTGAGCAGGATGCTGCCTGTCAGCAGGATGTTGGCGAGATACCGCAGCAGATTTTCTCCCCGGTGTCCCTTATCAACACGGACCAGACGCACGATTGCCCGGATCAGCAGAAAAAGGCCCAGCAGGATGCCGGCGTACAGTAAAAACTCTGCGGCGGAGTAAGGCATAAAGGAGAACAGCCTGCCCAGAATTCCGGAAATTCCCTTGGAAACCGGGCGGTACCAGTCCACTGTCGAAGGGGTTTTTCTGGCTGCCGCGACAAATCCCCAGCTGAGGAGAGCCAAAACGGCCGCGGCCGCCAGCTTGATTATCTGTTTTCTGTATTTTTCCACAGCGCTTCCTCCTTCTCCTGAATCTTAAGAAAATTGTAACATAAATCATCATATTGTTTCAATAAAAAACACGGATTTTACATAATATACACAATTTTTTGAGGGTTTCGAACCGCCCGGGTCAGGACATAACCGCGGCGCTTTTTGCATATGTATAGCAGAGAAGTGAAAAATGCTCCGTTAAGGAGGTGGCTCGATGCGTCGAAAAAGTACGCTGAAAATACTGGGCGTTAAAATACTGGTTTTTCTTGCAGGCTTTTGTATGCTGTCCTGCTTTATGATAGGTATGACCATTTGCGCCGGAAACTTTACCGCAAATGCGGCGGTATTTTCCGCTTATCTCAATATGCCGGAGGTAAGCGTACAGCTAATACAAAAAGGATTCAGCAATTCATTTTATACTCAGAGCGGGTCTTCCGAGCCGGCTTCCTCCGATGCGCTGCCGGTTTCCTCCGAGCCGCCTGTGTCAAGCTCGCAGCCGGTTTCTTCCGATTCTGTTTCCCGGGAAGATTCGTCCTCCTCTGAAAGCGAGCCGGTGGTCCGGCCCGAAGACAGCGGCGATATTGTGGAGGAAACCTTCGCTTCCATCCTGACGACCCCCATCTATACCCAGTTTGGCAGCGGCTGCGTCCGTAATTATACCAGTCTGTCCATCAGCTATCTGAATGAACTGCTGCAGACAAAAGCGTCGCTGAAACTGCAAAATTCAAGTGCTCCGCAGGTGCTTATCGTGCATACCCATGCTACCGAGAGCTTTCAGCTGAATGATTATGATTTTTATATCAAGGGCTATAATGCGCGCTCCACAGATTCTTCCGTCAATATGGTGGCGGTAGGCGACGTGGTGGCGGAAATTCTGGAGGACGCAGGGATCGGCGTGCTTCATGACGACACCTACCACGATTACCCGACTTATAACGGTTCCTACGACCGTTCGGAGGAAACGATCAAAAAATATCTGGCCGAATATCCTACGATTCAGGTGGTGCTTGATCTGCACCGGGACGCCATTGAAAGGGACGACGGCTCAAGGATCAAGCCCGTTACCGAAATAGACGGTAAAAAAGCGGCCCAGATCATGATTATCGCAGGGTGCGACGACGGCACCATGAATATGCCCAACTGGCCGGAAAATTTCCGCTTTGCCGCGTCGCTCCAGGATGAGCTGGAAGGCCTTTATCCGACCCTGACCAGGCCTCTGATGCTGGACTACCGCAATTATAACCAGCATCTTACAAAAGCATCCATCCTGATTGAAATCGGCGGGCACGCCAACACCCTGAATGAAGCAAAATATTCGGCGGAGATGTTGGGAGATGCCCTGGTGAAGCTGCTGAAAGGCTATATGCAATAAGCAACAAAAAACGAACGAGGGATGCCTTTTAAGCCGCCCGCGTTCGTTTCTATTTACGGAATAAAGGAGGCGACTTCGGTGTCCAGTTCCGAAGAGGTTCCGTTTTGGCTGCGGACCAGCGTGCCGGATGAAAGGTAATAAAATTCAGAAGATTTTTCCTTTTGCAGATTGAGGCGCATGTCGGTAACGCCGGAGCCGATCAGCGCCGGTTTTTTGCCGGAAAGCAGATAAAAATTCCGCTCGTTATCCAGATACAGCACGGTTTTTGAATCCGGCAGAAGGGAGACGCTTACCGTGTTTTCCAGCTTGACAGGCTTTGCGGAACCTGCTTTTCCCCAGTACAGCTGATCGTCGTTGCCGCGATACAGCACCCGTTTCTGCCGCGCCTGCAAAAGCTCCGAAACGCCGGACGCAAGGCGCTTGCTGCTTTTTACCTTGCCTTTGCTCAGCGCGGCGGAAAAAAGGTTGTCGCCGCTGTCAACATAAAACAAAGTGCTTTTATTGCTGCTTAGGAGCACGTCGGTTCCGTCGAAGGAGGAAACCAGCGTGGAGGTTTTATTATCGCAGAAATATGCCTTTCCTTCATAAATATAGGAAAAATCCCGGGGCATAATAGACAAAAGAGTATATAACTGGGCAGAATCGGAACTGGTGCACTGCTGGGCAGGATAGGTTTTGAGTGTGGAAAGGGAAAGGCTGCTTTCTCCGCCTTCAATGCGGATTTCGGCAGATTTGCTTTTTTTAACGAACAGGTCGCTGTCGCAGAAGATATAAAAGTTTGCGTTGTCATAATCGGTGACGACAGTCTGCACTTTGTCGGAAATATAGTAGCTTTCCTCTTTCTCCTGCACATACAGGACGCCGCCTGAAAAATAGGCCGCAGTGTTTCCGTCTTTACTGATGCTGACAACCGAAAAGGGCTCCCCCGCGGTGTTTTCAAGCAGGACGGAAGCTTTTTTGCCAAACGCCCTTTTATACAGCCTGTTATCTGCGGCGTCGTAATAACAGAGAGTTTTTCCATCCGGAGAAAGGGCAAACTCCCCTGCGTTTTTGGTGACAAGCTGGCTTTCCCGGGTTTTGACGTTCATATGATAAAGGGCGGAACTTTCTCCGGCTAAGGTGTAGGCGATATAATCCCCGCTTTTGGGGACGGCCAGACTGCTTACGGTGTCCTGACTGAGCTTTGTATAGCTTTTTCCATTTTGAATCAGGTGGAGGTTGCTGCCGGTGACGACATAACAGGCGGTCTGATCCAGCGTGGTGTAAATCCGGGCGCCGGAAACCTTTTCGTCAACAGTGATAATGTTGCCGTCAATGTCCGCGTATTTGAGCTGCTTTCCGGAGGTCAGATACAGCTGAGGGATATCGCCGGATACTTTGATTTTTTCCTTATAGGCGGAATTGATAAGGCCGTTGATGAGCAGGCCGACGCATAGGATCCCCGCGGCGACCGCGCCCAGCAGCAGATAGGCAGGACGGCCGCGCCGTCTTTTGGCGGGATGGGGCGTGAGGACAGCATCAGGAGGCCGCTTTTCCCTCTTTTTAGAAGGGAAAGCGCTGTGCAAAAAAGCAAGCGGCCCCCTTTTTTCAACAGGAGCGCCGCAAAGCGGACAGAACTTTTCTTTTCCGCTTACTTTTTTTCCGCATTTTCCGCACAGCATAGAAAAATCCCCCTTTAAAAAAGCCCGATTAAAATGGTATATTATCGTTTAGATTGTACCATATTTTTCTGGGATACCGCAATAACTTGGGCTTTAAAAACAAAAAAAATAAAAGAAACCGTCGCTTTTCGGGAAGCTTTGCGTAAATTTTTGGGCATAATCGGCAAAATACAAGATTCAAACATAGTCTTACCTATATGTTGGTTGAAAAAACCACAAAAGTAAGGATTTTTCTCGGATAACATGTTGCAAAAAACATTTTTTTTAGGTACAATAATAATAATTATAGTTGTGTTTTATAGCGATTAAAATAAATAAGCTAAAAAAGGGGCAGTGGTTATGTCTAACAGACTTTTTCAGGGCGTAGTTCATCAGATGCGAGATGCGATAGATAGAGTAATCGGCGTAGTGGACGAAACTGCGGCGGTAGTATCCTGCAGCGATCTGAGCAAGATCGGCGAGGTAAATGAATTTGTTTCTCTGGATATGTCGGAATCCACCGACGTATTTGTCCGGGACGGATACACCTACAGGACCTTCGGCATGCGCATCAAGCCGGAATACGCCGTGTTTGTGGAGGGGACCGACGAAGTCGCCGCGAAATATGCCGCGATTCTGGCCGTATCCCTTTCCAGCATCAAGCAGTACTACGATGAGAAGTACGACCGTAACAATTTTGTCAAAAACGTGATTCTCGACAATATCTTGCCCGGAGATATTTTTGTGAAATCCAGAGAGCTGCATTTTAACATGGACGTCAGCCGCGTGGTGCTGCTTATCCGCATTATGTCCGCCAATGACGTCTCGGCTTACGATGTGATCCAGAATCTTTTCCCGGACAAGCAGAAGGACTTTGTATTCAGCATCAACGAAACCGACATCGTGGTGGTCAAGGAGATCAAGGCCGGAATTGAAAGCAAGGACCTGGAAAAGCTGGCCCGTTCTCTGGTTGATACCTTGAGCTCCGAGTTTTATACCCAGGGCGTGGTGGGCATCGGCACGGTGGTCACCGGCATCAAGGACCTGGCCCGTTCCTTTAAGGAAGCGCAGGTGGCGCTGGAGGTCGGCAAGGTGTTCGACACCGAGAAGAATATCATCAGTTATGATAACCTGGGCATTGCCCGTCTGATTTATCAGCTTCCCACCACGCTTTGCGAGATGTTTCTCAAGGAGGTTTTCAAAAAAGGCTCCATCGAGTCGCTGGACTATGAGACCCTGTTTACCATTCAGCGCTTTTTTGAAAACAACCTGAACGTATCCGAAACCTCAAGAAAGCTGTTTGTCCACAGAAATACGTTGGTATACCGCCTGGAAAAGATCAAAAAGCTCACCGGGCTCGATCTGCGCGAGTTCGATCATGCCATTATCTTTAAGGTAGCGCTGATGGTTAAAAAATATCTGTCGTCGAATCCCGTTAAGTTTTAATTTACCGGCGGATGAAGGAATCTGCAGCCCGCTGCGCTGTTGCACAGGGGGTTGCAATGTCGTCTGAACGCCCTTTTTATGACCGTCCATTTTGTTTAGGAAGTCTGGGAGGCAAGTGCAGAAAATGATAGAGTTTACCAGTGTGTCAAAAAAATATCCTAACGGCACAAAGGCTCTCAAGGACGTAAATTTTTCCATCAGCAAGGGTGAGTTTGTTTTTATTGTGGGCGCTTCCGGCGCGGGAAAAAGCACATTAATCAAATTATTATTGAGAGAAATTTCCCCCACTACGGGGGAGATCGTTGTAAACGGAAAAAAGTACAGCGAGTTAAAGCCCAAGCAGGTTCCGTATCTGCGGCGTTCGCTGGGCGTGGTGTTTCAGGATTTCCGTCTGATTCCCAACATGACCGCTTATGACAATGTGGCGTTTGCCCTTCGGGTGACGAATGTGGCCACCCAGTACATAAGAAAAAGAGTGCCCTATGTTCTGGGACTTGTGGGACTGGCCGATAAGGCCCACCATATTCCGGAGCAGCTTTCCGGCGGCGAGCAGCAGCGCGTGGCCCTGGCCCGCGCGTTTGTCACCAATCCGCCCATTATTATCGCGGACGAGCCTACCGGCAACATTGACCCGGAGCTTTCCTATGAAATTGTGGATCTTTTGAATGAAATCAATCGCTGCGGCACCACCATCGTGATGGTAACCCACGAACATGAACTGGTTAAGGAGTTCAACAAGCGGGTCATCACCATCGACGAGGGCAGAGTCGCCCGGGATGCACTGGGAGTAGGAGGCCGCAATGAGATTTGGTAGCTTTAAATATCTGGTAAAGCAGGGCTTTAAAAGCATCTGGCTCAACCGGCTGATGTCGGTGGCGTCTATCGGCGTATTGGCCGCCTGCCTGCTGCTTACCGGCTCGGCCTATTTGTTTTCGGTCAACGTCGAGGCTATCGTAGGCTATGTGGAAAAACAAAACGAAGTGGTCCTGATTCTGCGGGACGATATTACCCAGGATCAGATGAACGAGTTAAGCGATGCGTTTACCTCCGTCGACAATATCGATTCGGTGGTGTATATCTCCAAGGAGCAGGCGCTGGAGGACAGCGTCAAGGAGTTTGGCTCCCTGATGGAGGGCCTGGAGGAAAGCAATCCCCTGCCGGCCTCTTACCGGCTGAAGCTTAAAGATCTGTCTTTGCTGGAAGAAACCGAAACGGTGCTGGAAAAGTATCCCCAGATCGAAACCATCAAGGCGCCGACCAGTGTGGCCGACACGCTGACCAGCGTAAAACAGATGGTGTCCGTTTTCGGCGTGACGGTGGTTTCCATTCTGACGGTGGTGTCCCTGGTGATTATCTCCAACACCATTAAAATATCGCTGTTTAACCGGCGCAAGGAAATCAATATTATGAAATTCGTAGGCGCGACAGACGCCTTTATCCGGTTTCCCTTTGTTGTGGAAGGAATCATTCTGGGCATCATTTCCTCCGGTATTGCCTATGGCTTGGTTTACGGCGGGTACCGGTACGTATCCGACTGGCTGGGAAAAATGCAGTCCTCCTGGATCAGCGATATGACGACCAACATCATTCCTTTCAGCCAGCTCAACATAAAGCTGCTGGCGGCGTTTCTGGTGGTGGGTATCCTCACCGGCATGCTGGGAAGCAGCGCGTCCATCAAGAAGTATCTGAAGGTATAGTTTCAGGCCGTTCGGCCTGAAGCATTGGGATTTTGCTGTTGGGGCACAGTGTCTCCTGCTGCCAAAGGCAGCAATGTAAATTTCAGACCCGGTGCATATTTATGGCTTCAAACCTGCGGTTTGAGCCATGGTGAGAGATCGACAACGTATTGAATTGTTTACAAGGAGGTTTTGGCCTTGAAGGGCAAGGGCTTAAAAGCAGGATCTTTTCTTTTGACTTTTGTGTGTGTATTTGTTTTTTCCGCTGTCGTGCCGTTTAAATCCGAGGCGGCTACCTTAAGCTCGCTGGAAAGCCAGTACGATAAGCTGGAAAACCAGCTGAAGGATATTAAGGATAAGATTTCCAACGCGCAGGACAGTAAGGAGCAGGAACTGCTTACCCAGAAAAACCTGGATCAGCAGATTGCCATTACCTCTGAGCAGATTACCAATTTAAACGATCAGATCGAGCTCTTAAAAAGCGAGATTGCCCAGAAGGAGCAGGAAATTATTGATAAGCAGCAGGATATCGACGATAACTTCGACCTGTTTCTGAAGCGGATGCGGGCCATGTACATAGCCGGCGACTCCTCTACGCTGGAAGTCCTGCTGGGCGCCGAAAGTTTCGGCGATTTTCTGACCCGCGCGGATGTGGTTACCCGCGTGGCCGAGCATGACCGGGAGCTGATTGCCCAGCTGAAAACGGACAAAGAGGACATTGAATCCGCGAAGGCTTCCATTGAAAGCGACAAGGCCAAGGTGGAGGCAAATCAGGCGGCCTATTCTACCAAGCAGGCAGACCTTCAGAGTCAAATGGGCGAATCCCAGGAAGCTTATGAAATGCTGCTCAAGATGGAGCAGGAATATAAGGCGAAAAAGGAACAGATCGACAAGGACATGGAGCAGGTTCAGGCGGAAATCGATGAAATTTACCGTCAGAACCTTTCCGTGGGCAGTTACTATGGCGGCGAAATGACCTGGCCGGTGATCGGTTCCTATTATATTTCTTCCTATTACGGATGGCGGCCGACTTTCGGCGACTTCCATACCGGCGTGGATATTACCGGAAACAGCGCCTTTGGCAAGTCGGTTGTGGCGGCTAACGGCGGCAAGGTCATTTATACCCAGAACACCTATGTGGCCGGGAAAGGCTATGGGAAATACATCATTATTGACCACGGCGGCAATATTTCCACCCTGTATGCCCACCTGAACGAGATCGACGTCAGCGTCGGCCAGACCGTTTCCAAGGGGCAGGTGATCGGCAAGGTGGGAACCACCGGCTGGTCCACGGGGCCGCACCTGCATTTTGAGGTCCGTATCAGCGGTGCGCATACCGATCCGCTTCCCTACATCACCAGTTCCTCCAAATAAAAAACTGATAAAATGCGCATTTTCGGGAAAACCTGCCGTTTATGGCAGGTTTTCCTTTTAAGAATTTACAGCGCCTTAACAAGTGACCTGTTTATTTGCGCTATAATAAACCACATAGCGCAGACTTCGGTCCGCGCCGTTTGAATAACCGCAAAAACTTTGCAGCAGGAATCGGGCCGTTATGCCGTGTCTTTTGGCAGCCGTATTGATCGGGCCCGGTTTTGCTTTCGTTTGCTGAGAAGCAAAAAATCACTGTTTCTGCATTTTTATTTGGTCTGGCAGGCATGATAATAAGGCATCCGGCAAAAAATCATTTCACCATTCCGGTTTTAAGCGGACGGCGGAAGTATCAGGAGGTTTCTTATGAGAAAGAAAATTACGCTGGGGGCGGCCATTGCCTTTGTGGCTATCGGCGCCGCCGTTACCTTTTCTCTGACCATGACGTTTGCTCTGCGCATGTTTAATCAATATATCAGCACATCGGGAAGCAACGAAGCGTTTATGAAAAAGCTGACGGAAATCAGTGAAATCGTTTCAGAGAATTATGTGGGGGACGTAGACGACAACACGCTGGCCGACTATATTGCCAGAGGATATCTGGGCGGAATCGGCGATAAATACGCGGCCTATTACGATGTGGATACCTACGCTTCCGTAGTGGATTCCAAGGCCGGGCAGATGACCGGCATCGGCGTCCGCGTCACCAGGGATTCCAGCGGCTATATCAAGATTACCGAGGTGTACGAAGGCTCGCCGGCCGAATCCGTCGGGCTTCAGGCAGGCGACCTGATTGTGAAGATCGGTGACGCCGACGTTCTGGAAACCGGCTACAGCGCGGCGGTCGACAGCGTCAAGGGCGAGGAAGGCACCGTGGTCAGCCTGACGATCCGGCGCGATACCGAGGAAATTCCCTATGACGTAACGAGAAGGATGGTGGAGATTCCTACGGTTTACTCCAAGGCCATCGATTCTGTCGGCTACGTGAAAATTTTCGAGTTCAACGAGGCGACCGCCACCCAGTTCGATACCCAGGTGAATGACCTGGTCGGCCAGGGGGCGGCGGCGCTGATTTTTGATTTGCGGGACAATCCCGGCGGTACGCTGGATTCCGTTACCGCCATGCTGGATAAGCTGGTGCCCGAGGGCACGCTGGTTTCGGCTACTTATAAGGACGGAAAGACCGAGGTGCTCAAGACCTCCGATTCCAAGGAGATTGGTCTTCCCATGGTGGTTTTGGTAAACGAAAACTCCGCCAGCGCGGCAGAGCTGTTTACCCAGGATCTGAGGGATTACAATAAGGCGAAAATTGTCGGGGTAAACACCTATGGGAAGGGTACGATGCAGAGGACCTATCAGTTAAGCGACGGGTCTGCGTTTCAGGTGACTATTGCCAAGTACAATTCCGCGTCGGGTTTGAACTACGACGGCGTGGGCATTTCTCCGGACTATGAGGTGGAGCTGACCGCCGAACAGGAAAAGATCGTGGCGGAGACGGCGTTCCCCGATATTTCGCCGGATACCGATTCCCAGCTGAAGAAAGCGGTCGATGTGGCCTTGGGCCTGATTAAAAGCGGAAATTCTTCCTCCGGCGCAAGCTCTGAAGGAGCTTCCCAGGAAGTTTCCTCCGGGGCAGCCTCTTCCGAAGCGCCGCAGGAAGGATCCTCCCAGGCTTCTTAGTCCGGTCGAAAGACAAAGAAAGACAGGAATAAATTTCATTTTCAGACATATAGATAGTGCAAAGGACAGCGTGCGAAAAATGCGGTATGAAGCGGGAAAACTTATGCGGACAGGTTTCCTAAAAAAGTAAGGGCTGTGTTTTATTCCATAAAAACTATGCACTTGACAGCGTCGCCTTTGTCCACTATAATACAAATATTGTTGGGCTTATAGCCAAAAGGAAGGTAAGACATGGCAAAACAGATACTGGTTACGGATGAAGGCTTGAAAAAACTGGAAGAAGAGCTGGAACAGCTGAAAACAGTAAAGCGAAAAGAAATTTCCGAGAAAATTAAAGTAGCTCTTTCTTTTGGGGATTTGTCTGAAAACAGTGAATATGACGAGGCTAAAAATGAACAGGCTTTTGTGGAATCCCGGATCGCCCAGATTGAGGCAATGCTGAAAAATGTGAAGGTTCTGGATGAAGACGAGCTTTCTACCGATAAAGTAACGATCGGATGTAAGGTAAGAGTGCTGGACGAGGAATTTGAAGAAGAAGTGGAATATCATCTGGTCGGTTCTACCGAGGCGGACGGTATCTCCAAGATTTCCGACGAGTCCCCCGTCGGCAAGGCTTTGCTTGGCCATAAGCTCGGCGATGTGGTGGAAGCGGAAACTCCCGGCGGTGCCATCACCTTTAAGGTCCTGGAAATTTCCAGATAGTCTGACTGCAAAAAGCCATGCTTTTGACGCTTGTTTTCAGGCCGGCAGGCTTGCTATATTGTATTTAAATGCGGGCCGGGTTCGCCCGCATTTTGTTCCATTTTACCCCCAATTGATCAATTACGTGCAGTGCTTTGACCCGATCGGCGCTGGGAAAGGCAAGGTTAATGAACATGGATAATCAAGAGAATCAAAAGGCTGAACAGGGCGGCTCAGAGCAGGATCTGAATCAGCTTCTGAAAATCCGCCGCGAAAAGCTGGACGAGCTGATAAAAGACGGAAAAAATCCTTTTGAGATGATGAAATACGCAGTGACCCATCACAGCGCGGAAATTAAAAATGCTTTTGGCGCACTGGAGGGCAGGGAGGTTTCCGTTGCCGGCCGGCTGATGTCCAAACGGGTCATGGGCAAGGCGTCCTTCTGCAACGTGCAGGACTTGCAGGGCGGTATTCAGGCCTACGTTGCCCGGGATAATATCGGAGAGGATTCCTACAAGGATTTCAAGAAATACGACATCGGCGATATTGTGGGTGTAAAGGGCTCCGTGTTCAAGACCAAAACCGGCGAAATTTCCATCCACGCCACCGAGGTGGTGCTGCTTTCCAAGAGCCTGCAGATTCTTCCGGAGAAATTCCACGGCTTAAAGGACACCGATATGCGCTACCGTCAGCGGTATGTCGACCTGATTATGAATCAGGACGTAAAGGACACCTTTGTCAAGCGTTCCAGAATCATCAGCTGCATCCGCAATTATCTGGACGGACAGGGCTTTATGGAGGTGGAAACCCCCGTGCTGGTCCCCAACGCGGGGGGCGCCGCGGCCCGGCCCTTTGATACCCACTACAACGCGCTGAACGAGGATGTGCATCTGCGCATTTCGCTGGAGCTTTATTTGAAGCGCCTGATTGTCGGCGGTTTGGAACGGGTTTATGAAATCGGGCGGGTATTCCGCAACGAAGGCCTTTCCGTGCGCCACAATCCCGAATTTACTTTGCTTGAACTGTATCAGGCCTACACCGATTATTACGGCATGATGGACCTTGCGGAAAACCTGGTCCGCCATGTGGCGCAGGAGGTGCTGGGCACGACGGTTGTTTCTTATGACGGCGTGGAAATTGATCTTTCCAGGCCCTTTGAGCGTCTGACCATGCTGGATGCGGTAAAAAAATATGCCGGGGTGGATTTTTCGGAGATCAGGACCGAGGAAGAGGCCAAGGCATTGGCGGACAAGCATCATATTGAATATGAGGCAAGGCACAAGAGAGGCGATATTCTAAATCTTTTCTTTGAGGAATTTGTGGAGGAAAAGCTGGTTCAGCCGACCTTTATCATGGATCATCCCGTAGAGATTTCACCGCTGGCAAAGAGAAAGCCCACAAACCCCGATTATACCGAGCGGTTTGAGCTGTTTATCACCAGCCGCGAAATGGCCAACGCCTTCTCCGAGCTCAACGACCCCATTGACCAGCGGGGACGCTTTGAGGCGCAGGAGGAATTAAAGCGTCAGGGAGACGAGGAAGCCAACAGCATCGACGAGGATTTCCTGAATGCGCTTTCTCACGGGATGCCTCCGACGGGCGGCATCGGTATCGGTATCGACCGGCTGGTCATGCTGCTGACCGACAGTTATTCCATCCGCGATGTGCTGCTGTTTCCCACTATGAAGTCCAGGGAATAGAGGATAAAAACAGAACGGGATTTCCGGCAGGATGAAAACGCCATTGCTGTGGTTGGCACTGGCCTTTTGGGAGGATGTTATGGGAAAAGACAATGCGCAAAAGCAGAAAATGGATTTTAAAACCTGGCTGGATAACTTCTGGTATTATTATAAAACGCCGACCATTCTGATTACAGTGTTTGTGCTGGCTCTGTTGGTGGTCGTCCTGAATCTGGGTGATATTGGGGCGTCCGATTATTCAGTGGCGGTGATCAGCAAGGAAGCCATTTCAGAAGAAACGGTCACCAATCTGCAGAAAAAAGTATACGAGCACGCCGCCGATTATACCGGCGACTCCTTTGTGGGTGTGGAAATCCACACGGTTGAGGCAACGGGTGCTTCTGTGGATTTTGCGTCCAGCGAGGAGCTTAGCACGATTTTGAACGACGGGAAAACCTATCTTTTCTTTCTGGACGATGCTGCTTATGATTATCTGAAGGATAAGGTGGAGTTTTGTCCGCTGGATGAAATCATTTCCGACCAGAACCTTTCCGGCGACCGCTGGTATGTAAAGGGGTCTGAGTTTGCCGCTGGCTATGATATCGACGCCAATATTCCGGACGATCTTTCGGTGTCGGTGATAAAGCCTGCTTCCGGCGAAGGGGAGGAGGATCTTTCCCTCGGCCGTTATTATCAGATCCTGCTGGCCCGCATGATTCTGAATGTAGTCGTGCAGACCTATAATTATTAGCTTTCGGTCCTCTTATTTACATTTGGTTAAAAATATATTCACACACCGTCAGCCCCTTTTTGCTACAATAAATGGTAAATGAGAGGATGGGAAAAATGGCTGATAAATTTGAAAAGCCGGCAAACGTAAGTTGGAAAGACCTTACGTTTAGCCAGAAATGGGAGAATTTCTGGTTCTATTATAAAAAGCATGTGATAATCGGCGCGATTATTTTGATTATGCTTGTTTGGCTGATCAAGGATATTGTGGTGCAGTCAAGCTACGATTATGACATTACGTTTGCCGCCCGGGGATATTTTTCCGACGAGACCCAGGCCGCCGTCCATGACGCTTTTGTTTCTGTCGGCGAGGATCTGGACGGGAACGGCGAAGTGACGGTGAATATTTCCTTTATCCTTTTGCCTACCCTGGAAGGCCAGTATACGGAATATGAGGCGGAGCAGGCCGGGCAGGTCAAGCTGATGGGTGCGGTGACCGCGGAAGAAGCTCTGATTTATGTGCTGGACGATAATATGCTCCAGTATATGTTTGCCGACGATATGAGTTTTTTTGAAGACCTTTCGGTAAGCTACCCCGATAACGAGCTGGTTGCCCAGTACGGGTACGACATTGAAAAATGCAGTGCGTTTTCCGGCAATGCGGAAATTTCGGAAAGAACCGGCGACGATCAGCTTTATCTTTTGATGAAGCAGTACGCACCAAAGAATGAGAAGAAAGCCGAAACAAAAAAGGAACTGGCCCGAAAGGAAAAGTTCGAGCAGCAGTCTAAGCTGGTTTATAAATTTATTGAAACCTATTCCCAATAACATAGAAAACAATCACCGGTGAGTTCTCATCGGTGATTGTTTTCTATACGGCGATGCGCTTTTGCGTTGCAAGACGGGCATCAGGCATGAAAATCCACCCTCCTCTCATACAATGGTCAGAGAGGGGGGATTTTTTTGCGGAAAAAAAAGCGGATCTGCCTGCTTTTTTTAGTCTGCTTTCTTTGCTGTGGGTGCGGGGTGACACCCGGCTCTGTTGTTATCGGGCTGAATATCGAGCGTTCGGGAAACCTTGCCCAGTACGGGGAAGCCTGTTATAAAGGCGTGATGATGGCGGTGGAACAGATTAACCGGGAAGGCGGCCTTTCAGGCAGAAAGCTGGAGGTCTCGGTCATCGACAACCGTTCCCAGAACAGCGACGCCGCCTTAGCCGCCGTAAAATTCGGTTCTATGAAGAAAATAAGCGCCGTCATCGGACCTACCACCTCCCCCGGAGTCAAGGCGGCGGCATCGGCCCGGGCAAAAGTCCCCATTATTACCCCGTCGGCCACGGCGGACGACCTGACCGGCAGCGACCCGGACGGACAGGTGTTCCGCATCTGTTTTACCGATACCGCCCAGGGCACCGCCATGGGGCAGTATGCCCCGCTGCTGGGTTTTAAAAGGGCGGCGCTGCTGCTGGATTCCTCCAGCGCCTACGCCAAGGGGATGTCGGAGGTGTTTGCAGGGGTGTTTGCCCAAAACGGCGGGGAAATCGCGGCGACCGAGTATTATTCCGCCAGTGAGCTGGATTTTTATATGGTGCTGACCAAGCTCAGGGAATATGGCGTCGACTGCATTTATCTGCCGGCTTACTATACCGAAGGAGCTTTGATTATCCGGCAGGCGAGGGAGCTTTCCATCGACGCGGCGATTTTAAGCGGCGACGCGTTTGACTCCCCCAGGCTGGAGGACCTTGCGGGCGACGAGAAACTGGACGGCATCTATTTTACCAATCATTACGACCCGAATTCCGAGGAAATACAGAGCTTTTTTGAGGAGTATTATGAGGCGTACGGGGAATATCCGGCTGCCTATGCCGCCCTGGGGTATGACGCGGTATTCTTTTTTGCCGAGGCGGTAAAAAACGCCGGGAGCGCCGATCGGGAGGCGGTTTCCAAGGCGCTTTCCGGGATCACGGATTTCACCGGGATTACCGGGAGCGTGACGATCAATGAAAACCGGGACGCGGTCAAAAAGGTTTATTTAAACCAGATTCAGGGCGGGGTGCGCAGCGCGGTGGACACAAGCGCCCTGTCCGATTAAAAGCCGAAAGCGGGGGAGTTTTCAAATGCAGCAGATCATCAACGCGCTGGCCTCGGGGGCGGTATACGCCCTGATGGCTTTAGGCTACACCATGGTGTTCGGGGTTCTGCGGCTGATCAACTTTGCCCACTGCGACGTGATGATGGCGGGGGCCCTTGCCGGGTATCTCTGCCACGGATTTTTTCATCTAAACGCCGTTTTTTCCATCCTGATTTCCATGGCTTTCTGCGGCATTTTGGGAGTGCTTATCGAAAAAATCGCCTATAGGCCTCTGCGGCATGCGCCGTCCGTTTCGGCGCTGATCGCCGCCGTGGGGGTGTCGCTGGTGCTTCAGTACGGGACCATGCTTCTGTTTGGCGCCGAGCCCAAAGCCTACCCGAAGGATTTTATCGGCGGGGTGGTGCAGGTGGGGACGGGAGTGCTTCCCCTTGCCAAGGTGACGGCTCTTGCCTTAAGCGTTCTGATGATGGCGGCGCTGCAGGCGTTTTTAAAATGCAGCAGGCGCGGCAGGGCCATGCGGGCGGTGGCCTGCGAGCCGTATGCGGCGAAACTCTGCGGCGTGAAAGAGGACGGGGTGATCTCGTCGGCGTTTTTTATCGGCTCGGCGCTGGCCGGCGCGGCGGGAGTGGTCTATGGCGCCATGTATTCCATTAGCCCGCTGATGGGTACCGCGCCGGGGCTTAAGGCCTTTGCCGCGGCGGTCATCGGCGGAATCGGCAGCATTCCCGGCGCGGTGCTGGGCGGGCTGGTTCTGGGGCTTGCGGAGGCGCTGGCTTCCGAATATATTTCCACCGCCTTTAAGGACTGCCTGTCCTTCGCTTTTTTGATTCTGGTGCTGCTGGTCCGTCCCGGAGGAATCATGGATACGGGAGCCGGCACCGACCGGACCTGACGATAAACGGAATACAGACGGAGAAGCCTATGATAAAACCTGCTTTACTAAGCGTGCCGGTCACTCTCGGAAACAAAAGAAAAATCCGGCTGGGGAACACGGCGGTAGTGCTGGGGGCGGCCTTTGTGCTGACCGCCGCCTTTTCGTTTCACCCGTATGTTTCGGCCGTGCTTTCCCGCATGTACCTTGCAGCCATGATGGCGGCGGGGCTGGATCTGTGCGCCGGGGTGGCGGGACAGCTTTCCCTGGGGCAGGGAGCGTTTATGGCGCTGGGGGCCTATCCCGCCGCCATGGTGATGCTGCGCTGCCCCACCCCGGCGGGCATCGCGGCGGGAATTTTGACCGGCGCGGCGGCAGGCTGTCTGACGGCGTTTCTGCTGGGGCGGCCGATCCTCCGCCTGACCGGGGATTATCTTTCCATGGCGACGGTGGGGATCGGGGAGATGACCCGTATTTTTTTTGAAAACAACGCTTTTTTTGGCGGAAGCGGCGGGATCCTGGGCATTCCCCGGTTTACAAACCCTATGCTGTGCTATGTTTTTTTAGTCTGTTCGACATTGTTCTGCCTTTTTATGGTAAAAACCGATTTAGGATTATTCTGTAAGGCGCTTTCCTGCGACCAGAAGGCGGCAGACAGCTGCGGTGTCCCGGTGCTTCGGGTCAAGACGGCGGCCTTTTGTATCAGCGGGACTATCTGCGCCGCGGCGGGGGCGCTGTATGCGGGGCTGACGGGCTATGTCAGCCCCGAGGATTTTACGTTTCTGCGTTCGGTGGATATTGTGGCGGCGGTGGTTCTGGGCGGCCCGGGAACCATTATCGGCCCTGTGGCGGCGGCGCTGTTTCTGGAGGCGGCGGGCATTTTACTGCAGTCCTTCGGCAGCTACCGGATGATCCTTTACGGCCTGCTGCTGGTAACCGCCGGTGTGCTCCGGTATCGGAAAAGCGGAAAACGGCTATGACTTATGCGGAAAGGCAGGTTTTGCGAATGCTGCTTTGGGCAAATAACGTAAGCAAATCCTTTGGCGGGATTGCGGCGGTGAAAAATGTTTCGGCCGAGTTTTACGAAAATGAAATTGTGGGGATTATCGGCAGCAACGGCGCCGGAAAAACCACGCTGTTTAATATTTTAACCGGGTTTATCCATCCCGACGAGGGAGAAATCTTATACGGCGTCAAGGACAGATCGGTGCATATCGAAAAAATGCCGCCTTTTCGACTGGCCCGCATGGGAATCGGCCGGACCTTTCAGAATATCCGGCTGTTTACCAACGTAAGCGTGCTGCAGAACGTGGAGATTTCTCTGCGGGCCTGCGGAAAGGATGTTTCCGAGGCGGAAAGGATTCTGCGCCGGGTGCTGCTTTACGAAAAAAAAGACCGGATGGCCGGAGAGCTTACTTACGGTGAGCAGAAAAATCTGGAGCTGGCCCGGTGCTTTGCCACCATGGGGAAAATCATTTTTCTTGACGAACCGGCGGCGGGGCTTAACAGCGGCGAACGCCAGGCGCTGGTCGATATCATCAAAGCCATGCAGAGCGAACGGAAGCTGACAGTGGTCATGATCGAGCATGATATGCATTTTGTAGCCCGGTGCTGCCGCCGGGTTTACGCCATGGATCAGGGGGAGGTGATTGCCTGCGGGGAGACGCTCTCTACCCTGCGCCAGCCGCAGGTGATTAAGGCAATGCTGGGGGATGAAACCGTTGCTGCAGGCGGATAATCTGACGGTCCGGTACGGCCTGCTCCCCGCGGTGCGCAATGTCAGCTTTACCCTTTCCAAAGGGAGCCTGACAGCGCTGGTCGGGTCAAACGGCGCGGGAAAATCCACTCTGCTGCAGGCTCTTGCGGGGGCGCTGCCTATCAGCGCCGGAACGCTGCGTTTAAACACAGCGGATATTTCCAAAACCGGCGCGGCGGAAAGAAACCGGCTGGGAATCGTGCTGGTGCCGGAGGGACGCCGGATTTTCCCGGAGCTTTCCGTTTATGAAAATATTCTCATGGGGGCGTATCTGCGCAGAGACGGCGGGGTAAAAGCCGATGCCGCGGTGTGGATGAACCGGCTCCCCTGGCTGAAGGAGCGGAAAAACCAGCCTGCGGGGAGCCTTTCCGGCGGGGAACAACAGATGCTGGCCATGGCCAGGGGGTTAATGGCAAAGCCGCGGCTTTTACTGCTGGATGAGCCGGTGATGGGGCTTTCTCCCAAAATGGCGGCGGAGATTTTTTCACTGATCCGGGAAATAAATGAGCAGGGGGTGACAGTGCTGCTTTCGGGCACCGAGGTCGGCGCAGGGCTTACCATCTGCCGGTACGGTCTGGGGATGGCTTCGGGAGAGCTGGTTGCCTTCGGGACGCTTAAAGATGTGCTGCGGCATCCCGAGCTGAAAAGCTCTTATACCGGGGTTTGATTTTTTATTTGAAAACCGGTATGATAAGGGAAATAGAAAACAGGAAGGAAAAGACGGAATTTTCCGGGGACAGCAATATGGATACGCCGCTTTTTAATGCGTTGTTACAATATAAAAACCGGGAGATGTCCCGGTTTCACATGCCGGGGCATAAGGGAAAAGGACTGGACGGCGCTTTTGCCGGGATCGCCCCTTTTGACGTGACCGAGATACCGGGGATGGACTCTCTGTATGATGCCGGCGGGGTGATTGCCCGGTGCGAGGAAAATATCGCCGGGCTTTACGGCAGCAAGGGGTCGTTGATCAGCGCTTCGGGCAGCACGCTGTGCATTATGGCAATGCTGAGCCTGTGCGCCGCTCCGGGACAAAAGGTAGTGATGGGCAGAAATCTCCACCGCGCCGCGCTGAATGCCGCTGCGCTCATCGGATTTGAGCCGGTGTTTGTTTACCCCGAAACGGAAGGCTCGCTGTTTGCCCGTTATACGCCTGAAGCGGTGGAAAGAGTGCTTCGGGAAAATCCGGACGCATCGGCGGTTTATATCACGTCCCCCGACTATTACGGCGTGCTGTCGGACGTCGGCGGAATCAAGGCTGTCTGCAGGCGCTTTGAGGTCCCCCTGCTGGTGGATAACGCCCACGGAGCGGCGCTGCGGTTTATGGAACGGGATCTTCATCCCATTACGCTGGGGGCGGATCTGTGCTGCGATTCCTTTCACAAGACGCTGCCCGCCTTTACGGGCGCCGCCTGCCTTCACATAGGAAACGGGCGCTTTCTGCAGGGAGCGAAAAGCGCCATGGCCCTGTTTGGCACCACCTCCCCCTCTTACCTGATTATGGCGTCCATGGACTTGTGCGCGGCCTATCTTGCCGGGCAGGCAAAAGAGGATTTCAGAAAGCTGGCCGGCAGGGTGGAATTTCTGGAGAAAATTGCCCGGGAAAAGAAGATAACGACCCTTTCCGGCGGGCGGGATCATACCAGGCTTACCCTGTATACCCAGTCTGCCGGCTATCCGGGGTGGGAGGCGGATAAAATCCTGCAGACCGGCGGGATCCAGTCGGAATATGCCGACGGAGCCTGCGTGGTGCTGATGGCTTCCCCGTTTTTATCTGAAGGAGATTACAGCCGTCTGGAACGCGTGCTGAGAGACTTTGTCCCCAAAGCGGCAATAGCGCCGGGGCAGACGGAGTTTCCTGTCCCAGTGCGGGTGATGACGGTGCGGCAGGCGGCCTTTTCGCCGTCTGAGCTGGTTCCGGTATCCTTTGCCGAAGGGCGGATTGCCGCCGAAAGCAAGGCCTTGTGTCCCCCGGGGGTTCCTGTTGTGACGGCGGGGGAACGGATCACGGCGGAGATAAAAAAATCTTTGCAGGGGTATGGTATAAAGATGATAAAAGTGGTAAAGCGCTATTAGATAAATTTGGTTTTCCTTTTAAGAAAAATGTCAACAGAGGCTAAAGAGTACAAAGCAAGAGAATTAAAGAAAAAAAGTAAGTATAAGTCTAGAGTATATAATAGGTGTGAATTGTGTGGTAGATCTAGAGGATATTTAAGACAGTATGGTATTTGTAGAATATGTTTTAGAAAATTAGCTAGTAAGGGAGAGATCCCTGGAGTAAAGAAATCTATTTGGTAAATTAATAAAAAATAAGATGAACGATTTAACAGCAGATCTTTTAGCAAGATTACAAAATGGAATAGAGAGAAAGAAAGAAACAGTATTAGTACCTAATACTAAAATGAATGTTGAAATTTTAAAGGTATTAGAGATGGAGAAAATGATTGTTGGATACAATCAAACAGATGATGGTATTGATGTTGAGTTAATGTATGATGGTAAGGAGCCAGTAATATCTGTTTTAAAAAGAGTAAGTAAACCAGGTCAGAGAATCTACATTACAACAAAAGATATTAAGCCAATTATGAACGGTAGGGGTATTTCAGTAATTAGTACCTCAAAGGGAGTAATGTCAGGTGCTGTTGCTAAGA
>ENA-UOOK01001637-UOOK01001637.1-fermentation-metagenome-genome-assembly--contig:-NODE-1637-length-29133-cov-10.846929_pt1 | contig 29133 bp, 25 predicted proteins | sample MGYA00245777_ERZ724023 | MGnify/ENA primary metagenome ERZ724023 (study PRJEB28704, sample SAMN03018312) | fermentation metagenome | biome: anthropogenic terrestrial biome; feature: soil... | reverse complement strand
GATTTATATTGACTGTCGGCGGTATAGCTGCAGCTATTGAATTGATATTGTAAGAGATATAATTTTTTATAGGAGAAATGGTTAATGATTAATAGATGAAAGGAATGTAAGATAATATGGAAAGTGTTCCGATTAGGAACGAAATGATGAAAACAGGAATGACAAAAAACTATGAATTGCAGTATGTAATCTATACTTACTTGTTATTTGTATTATTGATGATAGTATTGGGGGGCATAGCAACAGTATTATTACATGGAACGCAATTGGTTATGAAATGGCTAATTTCCATAACTGCATGGACACCTACTTATGTATTTTTACTAATGTTTAAAAAGTTGTATCCAAATAGTACTATTAAAGATTTTTACAAAAATGCTTTTTATGAGAAATTGAATATTCGCTTAATTGTAACAATGACTATAATTCAAATATTTATTTTTGTATTAAGTGTTTATATGGTTTCTATTCAAAAGGTTGTCATTACATTTAGAATGCTTAATCTTTCATACAAAGTGGTAATATCAGCATTATTGTTTACTTTAATACAGGGACCAACAGGTGAAGAGACAGGTTGGAGAGGTTATTTGCTGCCGTCAATTGAAAAGAAATTTGGTGTAGTGAAGGGTTCTTTAATGACTAGTCTTATCTGGGCATTTTGGCATGCCCCCATATGGTTTTTCGAAACAGAATATAGCGGAGTTGCACTTTTAAAATATATAATAGTATTTGTAATTTGCATTACATCTTTGGGGTTTAGCATAAGCATATGCTATTATCATTGCAATAACTTGTTTATTCCTATATGGATGCACTTTGTGTTTAACCTTTTAGGAGGAACATTTATTTATTCTAAGTTTGAATTAGTTGAGTGGTATGCCGTATTTTATTTTATCTTGGCGCTTTGCAGCTTTATATGGTATAAAAATCTGCAAAAAAGTTCGATAGCAGGGAGTTGTGCCTAATTATGATCCAAATGAATAGAAAGTAAATTTCTTCAATTATTCAGATATTAATTTTGATATGCTTCAAGAATAAAACAAGGAGGTAACAAAAACGATTCAATCAATTGTGCATATTGCTTTAGTTGTAAATGATTATGATGAGGCAATCAATTTTTATACAAAAAAACTTCATTTTGAATTAGTAGAAGATACATATCAATCAGACCAGGATAAGAGATGGGTAGTAGTATCTCCGCCAGGTTCAAATGGAACAACATTATTACTTGCAAGAGCATCTAAGAAAGAACAGGAGCCATTTGTAGGGAATCAAGCAGGAGGTAGGGTTTTCCTTTTTTTAGGAACAGATGATTTTTGGCACGATTACAATGAAATGATAATGAGTGGAATAGAATTTGTTAGGGAACCTAAAGAACAAGACTATGGAACGGTAGCAGTATTTAAAGATCTATACGGCAATTTATGGGATTTGGTTGAGTTTAATGAAAATCACCTGATGTTCAAAAGAGTTAAATAATTTTGTACCTTAAAGTAAGAATTACTAATTCTATTAAAAAGACAGCTTAGACTGCATTATAGACTGTCTTTTTTAGCATAATAAGAGATTTTTATTATCGAATAATTCCTTCTATTGAAAATTGGAATAACCTGTTATATAATTAAGATAGTGATTTTAAGATTATATAATTTAAATGAAATTTCAAATCTGAGGGTATGTATGGAAAGTGTTATTAATAATAATTTGACAATCGAATACATTATCGATAATTATGGAAAGATGGTTTATTCAATATGCAGAAGGATGATACAAAATAAAGATACTGTAGATGATGCCGCTCAAGAGGTTTGGCTTGAAGTAAATAAAAGTCTTAAAACCTTTCGAGGTGATTCCAAGATTTCTACTTGGTTGTATACGATTACTTCAAGGGTTGTTATGAAAATGGCAAAAGAAGAACACAAATATTCTACATCTTTTCTTAGTAATTATTATCATGGTGATGATATAGAAATACCCGATTATGAGGATTTTGACAAACACTTATGGGTAAGAGAAATGTGTGATAAATGCCTGACAGGTACTTTGCACTGTTTGGATAATGAATCAAGATTAGCATATATATTACGTGATATTAGCATGGTACCTTATTCTGATATTGCAGAAATTCTTGAAAAGGATGAGGTTGGAGTAAGAAAGATGGTATCTCGTGCACGTAATAAACTGCGTAACTTTTTGAACGATGAATGTATATTAAAAAATCCGGATTCAAAGTGTAAATGCAGAATGAGCAAATGGGTAAAAGAAGTTCATCTTGATGAGGAATATCAAAAATTAAGGCAGACAGTGAATACAATAAACTTTTACAGAGCATCTGAAATTATGCTTAGAAAAGATTTTTTAAAAAAATAAATTTCTTGTCACAAAAATAAAAAACCTCCCACTAATATATTGAAAACAAATTTTGGGAGGTTTTATAATGGTATTAGAACAAAAAGTTAAATTATTACAAATGATTTATGCAGGTGCATTGGCAGATTCGGTTTTTAGAATGGGGAATGAAGACATACTTGAAAAAGTAACTTCTGAAAAGAGAGAAGAGCAAATAAAAACCGGTAAATATCGTGCAGCACAATTTGGAATTGAAAAACCGAAAGAAGTGTTTTTGAAGTTATCAGAACTATTCGGTTGTGCAGACTGGGCGGTTGAAAGTGAAAATGAAGACTTCAAGGCTGAAGCTACAAAGTGCATGCTTTGTGCTATGGCAAAAAAGATGGGAGCTCAAAGTCCATGTAATATTTTTTGCTTAGACCCAATGGAAGGAATGATAAGAGGCATTGATCCAAACTACAGCTTTAATACAGCTGAAACCTTATGGACAGGTCATAAATGCGAAGTTAATCTTATCAAGGAAGCAGGAGATATTTAATTTAAAAAATTAATGGCTTAGGCATACCCTCCCTTAGGTATGCCTAAATTTTTACTGCTTTACTATTTCGTATGCACCTCTGACCATGAAAATAGCGTAGTCGTTTGTATAGGCACCTCGACCGTCATTCCTTGGCACAATCATCAGATGATTGGCAACAAACTCCATTCCGGAAACGAAATCTTTGCCTGCTGTAACATTTGAAATTCCGCCCATTTCACTTCCTATTACAAAAGCTTTGCCGCCTCTTAATATTAGCTCCGTTCCTGCTCCTGCAATAAGTTTTTCACCTGCATGTATTTCAACTACCTCTAAGGCAGCTGAAGAACTACCGGTACCGCCGCTTGCTAAACCGTCAACTTTTTTCTGCAAATTTTCCATTTCGTCTAATTTGTAGTCGCTGATTAATGCTTTGATTCGGTCATTCAAATAGCTTAGAACCACAATAGGATCATTGGTATCTCCCGGCGCAGCGTAAATTACTGCAGTGAATGCTATTGCTAAAATTAATGTAAAAATGATTATCTTTTTCATATAACAACTCCTTAAAAGTATATTGACATTTTACATTAAATAAGTATAAATTTCAACATAAAACGACGGATATCTTTTTGAAAAATTCCTCCGAGTTACATTTCACTCTTAGGTCTAAACTGTATATGGATTTTAAAATGAGCAAAATTTCAAGTAGTGTGTTGATAAGAGGCTAAATATGAGCAAAATTTCAACTAATGTGTTTATAATTGATAAAAACTCAGCAAAATTCACACAGTAATTGAAATTTTGCACACTTGCCTAAAATAAATTGAAGTCTACATCTAAGAGTGAACAGTAATCAAAAATTTGCACAGTTTAATAAGCATGAACATTTGCATTGAATTAAGCAAAGTGAAATGATATAATTGCAAAGAAGATAGCAAAAGGATTTAGAAACAATACTAAGGGAGAAGGTAAATTCATGTATAAACTATGTGTGACAGTAAATAAGTTGTTTAAGCTGCCGGTACACCCATTTAATTTACATAATGAAGGTAAAAAGACTTATGCTCAGTGGCAGTATGAAAAGGGAATTGATACTATTAAGTTTTACCTTAAGCATAATACTGTTGATGAAATGTTTAAGGATAAGTTTGTTTTGGATATTGGATGCGGTGCAGGAGGCAAGACTGTTTTTTATGCTTCAAAAGGAGTAAAAAAAATAACCGGTATTGAAATTTTAGGAAAGTACAGAGAAGAAGCAGAAAACTTAGCAAAAGAATATAGACTGCAGGATAAATTTGAATTTGTACAGGGTGATGCTGCAAATATGCCTTTTGAAAATGAAATATTTGATACAATTATTATGAATGATGCCATGGAGCATGTTGATAAGCCGGAAATGGTGCTTAGAGAATGCTATAGAATTTTAAAAAAGGACGGGAAGCTTTATTTAAATTTTCCCCCATACAATCACCCCTATGGTGCCCACTTAAGCGATGCCATAGGAATACCATGGGTACATGTGTTTTTCAGCGAAAAGACTCTTATAAAATGCTATAAGGAACTGGTTAAAGAGCTGCCTGACGGGAAAGAAAGAGTTGATTTTCGAATAAGCAAAAAAGAAGACGGCCCTGAGTATTTTTCATATATTAATAAAATGTCAATAAAAAGAGCAAACAATATTTTACAAAACAGTAATTTTGAATTAGAATATTATTCGGAGGAACCATTGAGAAACATTTTTAAATATCCGGCTCGGATACCTTTTTTTAAAGAATTTTTGGTTAAGATGGTTGTTTGTGTTTTGAGAAAAAGGTGACAGTACCCCCGTCCCATTATCATAAAGGAGAAAAGATGAAACTAAACAAAGTTGATAAAATAGTTTTGATTTTGATTTGTCTTACGCTGATAGTTGGTTTATATACTATATATCAGAGAATAGAAATTGAAAAACAGTATAAAACTACGGAAATAGTTCTTGATTACAATGAAATGAAAAGATTTGCAGACAGCTCAAACAATGACTTAAGCTACTGGATGAGAAAGTTCAAGGAATTAGGAGCGGAATCTGTTGCAATACAGGAAGAGACCATTAAATTATTGATTGAAGCCGGTTACAGTCTGAGGGCTGAAATAGTTTCAGAATTAATTAAGGAGTATAAATGGCAGGAGGATTACAGCCAAGAAATCGCAGCAGCCATTTCGGAAAATGAAATAACTCCCGTCGATGTTATAGTTACGACGGAAGATGAAGAAATTTACAGCTATATTGTTTCAGGATTAAAAGAAAGGTATGCTGACGAGCTTTATAAAACATATATATTTGACAATGTTTATTACATAGTATTAAAGGGTATAGTGGATGACGTATATTATACCGAAATAGAAAAGATAATTAACTTAGCAGGCAAAGGTGTATATGAAGTTTCAAGAGTAGCAGATTCAAGGTTATTGAACATGGGTATCGGCTATGACCCTGAAAAGATATCAATGGCAAAAGAAGCCGGTTTGGATGTAGTATTAAGACCAATTAATTTTCCCGCATCCAATGAAAAATTAGCGGATGCTTATAAAGCAGCCAATGAAAGATATGGGCTGCAGCCGAGAATTTACTTGGTACACGGCAAGGAAGTCTTGGGGTACCCGAATAATGAAAACAAATTGTTAAATTACATAAAAGAAGAAAATATAGCAATTGCTTTGATTGAAAGTGCAACACAAAGGGAACACTTAGAGCAGGAAGGTTTGGATGAACTGGTTGAAGATTCCGGGTATCAGGCACTTCGTGCATTTACAATGTGGGATTTTATAAGAGAAAGAAATAGATACTATAATTACGAAGGTGCGGAAGAAATTGAAAATACTTTGTTCAGGGCTGTTACTGAAAGAAATATTAGAGTTATATATTTTAAGCCTTTCTTTGAAGAAAAGGATAGCACGAAATTTCTGACGGATGAAGATGAATATGAAAGAACATTTAGCAGTTTGGAAAATAGATTATCCGCCCACAATATAAGTCTTGGAAAAGCCGAAGCTATGAAAAACTTCTCCATAGGCTCCAAAAGAATGGCTGTGATAGCCTTTGGAATTACCTTGGCTGCAGTTATGCTGTTTATAAAAATGTTTAACATTAAACACAAATTCGCAAATTATTTATATTTATTTGCTTTGCCTGCAGCATTGATACCATTAGTGATGCGAAGCCTTGCCGAGAAAGGATTTGCCTTTGGAGCAGCTGTAGTATTTTCAGGATTTGCAATTTACTTCTTCATGATATATATAAAGAAAATTTATGAGTCGGAAGAGAAATATTCAAATTTACAGCTTATTATTTATTCAACCGTGATACTGGCAGGCAGTGTCGCAATTGCATTGGCAGGTGCAATATTTGCAGCTTCCATGCTTGCTGATGTAAAATACATGCTTGAAATGGATATTTTCAGAGGGGTAAAGTTTGCACAAATTCTGCCCTTCGGGATTTTCATAATCATGTTTATAATTTACTTTATGAACAAGGATGAGGATTCGGTTAAAGGAGTAGTAAACACTGCAGTAAGGTTTTTAAACAAGGAAATAAAAATTTATTACGGCATAATTGCAGTTATTATCGGTGCTGCTGCATATGTTTATATTTCAAGGACAGGACATGAAACAGAAATCCAGCCTTCAAGCATTGAAATGATAACAAGAAATTTCATGGAATATGTTCTTTTGGCAAGACCTCGAACAAAGGAATTTTTAATAGCATTTCCTGCGATATTCGGTGCTGTGTTTGCCGCAAGCAAGAGCTCCGAGTTTTATACGGGAATGTTTATGCTGACGGGAGCAATCGGTACATCGTCTGTAATAAATACTTTTTCACATATAAGGACGCCGATTTACCTTTCTTTTGCAAGAACGGTAATTGCCCTTGGCTTTGGCATTGTCATAGGCTGTGTACTTGTTTTGATATGTAGTATATGTTACAAAGCATTTATGAAAATACAGGAGAGGCTGAAGTGAAAAAAATGTTGTTGGCAGGCTATTACGGCTTTGGTAATTTAGGCGATGAAGCAATATTGGAAATGACACTGAAACAAATATTTGAGATAACTGACAGAGAAAATATAACAGTTCTTTCCGGAAATAAGATAACAACAAGTAAAAGATACAATGTAAACACAATTGACAGGTACAATGTGTTGTCTATATTAAATGCGCTTAAGTCAGCCGATGTGCTGATTTTTGGCGGAGGCAGCCTTTTGCAGGATGTAACCAGTAAAAGAAGCATTTATTATTATTTATTTTTAATAAGGCTTGCAAAGCTTATGAATAATAAGGTTGTGATGTTAAGCCAAGGCATTGGTCCTTTAATCAGTGAAAAAAGCATTAATGCAGTTCAAAACACATTGTCATTGGTTGACTACATAACTGTGAGGGATAAGCATTCCAAGGAATTCTTGGAAGCCTTAGGTGTGGATGAAAAGAAAATTTTTCTTTCAACAGACCCAGTAATAGATATCAGAAAAGACGACTCCTTTGAATATGAAAAACAAAGTGTGAGGAAGGTTTGTTTTTCATTAAGAAATTGGAAGGATTCGGATGTCAGTGTTAAAATAAGCAAGGTTGCAGAAAGACTGATTGATGATGGAATAGAATGTCATTTCATACCATTTTATTATAAGGAGGATTTGCAGCTTATTGCTCAGGTTGAAGAAATATTAGGCAGTAAAGCTGTTTACTATAAGGAGAGACTGTCAACCGGTGATGCTTTTGATATTATTAAAACTATGGATGTGATGGTTGGAGTGAGACTTCATTCGCTGATTTTTGCTGCGGCTGCCAATGTGCCCATCGTTGCTGTTTCATATGATCAGAAGGTAGACCACTTTGTAAACAGCGTCAACATGAAGATAGCCTGTACAATAGATAATATTGACGAGAATATTATTTATGACGAAATAATAGAAAAAATGAAAAATGAGAGTGAAGAAAAAGCAATGCTTTTAAAAAGTGTTGAAGAATTACGGGAATTAACCAATATCAATTATAAAATATTAAAGGAAATAACAAATGGATAGATTAAGTATAATGGGTGTGAGAATTAATAATATATCCATGAATGAAGTTTTGAAGCTCACGGAGCAAAAGATAGAAAATGATGAAAAGTATATAATTTATACTCCAAATACGGAAATAATCATGATGTGCCAAAAGGATGAAGAATTTTTAAATCTAATGAATCAATCAGACATCAATGTTCCTGACGGAGTGGGTTTGATATATGCTGGAAAAATTAAAAAACTTCCTTTAAAGGAAAAGGTGGCAGGATATGATTTATCGATAAATTTGCTTAAAATGGCAGATGAAAAAGGTCTGAAGCTGTATGTTGTGGGGGGAAGACCGGGAGTGGCTGAAGCTGCTATGAAAAATGTTCAAAATAAATATCCGGGAACTAAAATTGTCGGAGCTCAGCACGGATATTTCAAAGGTGCTCATTTGGGAGAATTCGGTCACTATGAAGAATTGTCCCTTATTGAAGATATAAATAAGCATAAGCCTCATATTCTGTTTGTCGGATTCGGTGCTAAAAAGCAGGAACAATGGATAGAATACAACAAGGGTAAAATAAACGCCAATGTAATTATTGGAAACGGCGGGACATTGGATGGTTTAGCAGGGTTTGTCAAAAGAGCACCTGACATATTTATAAACCTCGGTTTGGAGTGGCTGTACAGACTTATTAAGGAACCAAAGAGAATTACCAGGCAAATTGTACTACCTGTATTCATGTTTAAAGTAATTTTTGGAAACAAAGATACTGTAAAAGAAATAAAATAGGTACAACTTACCGAAGCCGAAAAATAATAAAACTACCGCTCACGGTTTCGGACACGAATAATTCTAAGAGTTCACGGATGCAAAAAATCCTACAGCTTGCAAACTCGCTTCGCTCAAACAGTGCAAGCTGCTTAACGGATTTTTCACCTCCATTCACTAAGAATTATAGTCGTGTCCTGCAAATGTTCGCTTGCATTTTTATTATTTTTCAAAGTTGATTGTAAATTGTAATATAAAATTGAAAGAGGAGGAATAAAGGATGAAATTATTTATTGATACGGCTAATGTTGAAGAAATAAGAAAGGCCAATGATATGGGGGTTATTTGCGGTGTTACCACAAACCCGTCATTAATAGCAAAGGAAGGAAGAATATTTGAGGATGTGGTAAGGGAGATAACCGGCATAGTTGACGGTCCAATAAGTGCTGAAGTTATAAGCTTGGACTCTGAAGGAATGATAAAAGAAGCTGTAGAACTTACTAAAATACACAAAAATATAATTGTTAAAATTCCAATGACTGTTGAAGGATTAAAGGCTGTAAAGGTATTAAGCAAAGAAAAAATAAAAACTAATGTAACGCTGATATTTTCTGCCGGGCAGGCACTTCTTGCCGCAAAAGCCGGTGCAACCTATGTAAGTCCTTTTGTAGGAAGGCTTGATGATATAGGAAATGACGGAATGAATATCATAAAGGAAATTGTTGATATTTTTTGGAATTATGAAATTGATACTGAAATTATAGCTGCAAGCATAAGGCATCCAATGCATGTTATAGAGGCTGCAAAATTAGGTTGCCATATTGCCACCGTACCTTACAAAGTAATAATGCAGCTGACAAAGCATCCTTTGACTGATAAAGGAATAGACCAATTTTTGAAAGACTGGGATACGGTACCTAAGTAAAAGGTATGGGGACACACCTCTTCTATAGGGGAAGTCTTTGGAGTAAGAGGAATGTCCCCGTAAAAGAGGAGGGAAAAATGAAATACGATGAGTTGAAAGTCATAGCCAAAAGTATGAGAAAAAATATATTGACTATGATTTATAAGGCTAAGTCAGGCCATCCGGGAGGCTCTCTTTCTGCGGTGGAAATAATGACGTATTTATACTTTAAGGAAATGAACATAGATTCTCCAACAGATGAAAGCAGAGACAGGTTTGTATTATCTAAAGGACATGGAGCTCCTGTTTTATATGCTGTGTTAATGGAAAAAGGATTTATAAAAAAGGAGCTGATTCCAACATTAAGACAAGTCGGCAGCAAGCTTCAAGGTCATCCCGACATGAAAAAACTTCCTGAATCAGGAGTTGAAGCATCAACAGGCTCCTTGGGTCAGGGGCTTTCCATTGCAAACGGCATGGCTTTGGCATTTAAACTTGACAAGAAGCCCAACAGGGTATTTGCACTTCTTGGCGACGGTGAGATAAATGAAGGTATGATTTGGGAAGCGGCGATGCTTGCAAGTCACTACAAACTTGATAATTTAACTGCCATATTAGACCACAACGGTCTGCAGATAGACGGAAAAAATGAAGATGTAATGACAATCGAGCCGATTGATAAAAAATTTGAAGCATTCGGATGGCATGTGATAAAAGCAGAAGGTAACGATTTTGGCTCACTTGAAAAAGCCTTTAAAGAAAGAAAAACAGTAAAGGGTAAACCTGCAATAATAATTGCAGAAACAATCAAGGGGAAGGGATGCTCATTTATGGAAAATGAAGCAGGCTGGCATGGAAAGGCTCCAAATGATGATGAGTTCTGCAAGGCAATGGAGGAAATCGGGGACATTGGCGACAAAATAAAAGGAGGCGGACTACATGGCTAAAGCAACCAGAGAAGCATACGGTGAAGCTTTAAAGAAATTAGCAGTAACAAATCCTGATATTGTTGTATTGGATGCGGATTTGTCAGGCTCCACAAAGACAGCGGAATTTAAAAAGGTAAGTCCCGAGAGATTTTTCAATGTGGGAATTGCAGAGCAGAATTTAATCGGTACTGCTGCAGGATTGTCATTGGCAGGGAAAATTCCCTTTGCAAGCTCCTTTGCAATGTTTGCTGCGGGAAGAGCATTTGAAATTGTAAGAAATACAGTGGCATATCCGGCATTAAACGTGAAAATAGCGGCTACTCACGCAGGCCTTACTGTGGGAGAGGACGGAGGCTCACATCAGGCAATTGAAGATATAAGTTTAATGAGAAGTATTCCCAATATGACGGTAATAAATCCGGCTGACAGCAGGGAAGCCGAACAAGCTGTTTTAAGAGCCGCCGAATATGTTGGACCTGTTTATATAAGACTTGGCAGAATGGCAGTTGAAGATGTATACGATGATTCATATGTTTTTGAATTAGGCAAAGGTGTTTTACTGAGGGAAGGCAAGGATGTTACAATCATTGCTACCGGACTTATGGTACAGGAGGCGCTGAAAGCTTACGACATTTTAAAAGAAGATGGAATTAACGCAAGTGTTATAAATATCCACACAATAAAACCAATAGACAGAGAAATAATAATCAGTGCAGCCAAAGAGACCAAGGCAATAGTAACTGCCGAAGAACACAGCATCATAGGAGGCTTGGGAAGCGCGGTTCTTGAAGTGTTATCCGATGAATACCCTGTTCCCTTAAAAAGGGTTGGAGTTTTGGATACATTCGGGGAATCAGGAAAGCCAAAGGATCTTTTGGAAAAATATAAACTGACGGCAGATGAAATTGTTTATAATGCAAAGGAAGTTATTAAGCTAAAAAAATAAAGAAATTTAATTTGTGTCATTCTTATGAATAACCATTTAATTGTCATTCTGAGGGCTTTAGCCCGAAGAATCTCATGTTTTCAATAATTATGAGATCTCGCAGTCTCGTTGCACAATTTTATTTGCTCCTTACGTCGCATAAAATTGGCACTCGTTGCGAATAACCTACCGCTATTTGTTAGAAAAAACACTCTAACAAATAGGGTTAGGGCATCTTTCGCTTACGCTCAGGATGACATAAAGGTGTTTGTCAATGCTTGAATGTCCCCTATGGGGGCATATTCAAGGAAGGGGGACACACCTTCAAAATCAGGTGACCCTCTAAGGGATAGCTTTTGAAGGAATGTCCCCATACTTATGAATAAAATGTAAAATATTCTTTAATAAATTGTAAAGTAAAGTTTGTTTTTATTGTTGACAAGCATGCTGTATCACGATATAATAATCGATTTGACATTTGTTGCCTAATGGGGTATAATATATTGATAGGAGGTGCAGCATGTTTAATTTAGGCGACAAGGTAGTATACCCCATGCACGGAGCCGGTGTTATTGAAACTATGGAATCTAAGGAAATCTTAGGTGAAATTAAAAACTATTATGTACTGAAAATGCCCATAGGAGAAATGAAACTGATGATACCTGTGGATAATGTAAATAATATAGGGTTAAGAAACATCATCGATAAACAAACAGTTGAGGAAGTATACAATGTATTAAAGCAAAAAGCAGAAATTAATGACTCCAACTGGAACAAGAGATATCGAGATAACATGACAAAGATGAAAACAGGAGATATTTTCGAAGTTGCTCAGGTTGTAAGAGATTTAACTTACAGGGACAAAGAAAAAGGGCTTTCAACAGGAGAAAAGAAAATGCTTGTAAGCGCAAAACAAATGCTTGTAAGCGAAATAACACTTTCAACCGGCATGGATAGTGAGGAGATACAGGATTATATGGATGAAATTATTAATCTTGATGCATTAGAACAGTAATAATTGCTCTAATGCTTTTTTTCGTATGCCCTAACCCAAGCATTCCCCTGCGTATGCCCTAACTACTTTTTTCGTATATATTATCAAATCAAAGCTGTTTTTTTGGTATAATTTTTTCGCAGTCTATGAGCAAATAAAATTATTCAATATGACAGATGTCAAAATTAAGAGAATATTAATGAATTCTTATTATAATATTTCAATAATTGTTATAGCCAAATAGCAAAAAATATGTTACATTATTAAATGGAATATTAAATAATATTACTATTAATGGTTATACTTGTAAGGAGGTGATAATATGATTGATAAGATTGTAAAAGCGGTTATTGCTGTTATAGGTGCATCTTTGGGAGCAGTATCAGGTGTATTGTTAAGTAACAGCGGTCTTCTTGAATTATCAAGTTTGCAGAATAGTTTAGTAATTATAGGTATTAGTTTAGTTTTTGGAATTATATTTTTTCTTCTTTCCCCTAAAATTAAAAAGACCGGTTTAAGGATTATTGATGCTTTTGAGACGGAAATATTGAAATTTTCCACTATGGACATAGTGTTAGGAGCTGTTGGGCTGATAGTGGGATTTGTAATAGCATTTCTTATAAGCCAGCCTCTATCCAACATAAAGTACGTAGGTACTATAATTTCAGTTATCTCATTTGTTTTTTTCGGATATTTAGGCTTAAAGGTTGCTACAAGAAAAAAAGACGATGTTTTATGGCCTCAAATGTTAAATTTAAAAAAGTCTCCAACGGTTAAAAAGGAAAAGAATAAAAAAGAAATATTATCTCCAAAAATTCTTGATACCAGCGTAATTATTGACGGAAGAATATCTGATATCTGCAAAACAGGATTCATAGAAGGAACATTAATTATTCCGGAATTTGTACTGAAGGAGCTGAGACATATTGCAGATTCCTCTGACAGCCTTAAGCGTAACAGGGGAAGAAGAGGCTTGGATATTTTGAATATCCTTCAAAAAGACGATGCTGTAAGTGTTGTTATTGAATCAAAAGATTACGATGACAGCATTGAAGTAGATGTAAAGCTTTTAAAATTGGCAAAGGAATTAGGCGGCAAGGTGTTGACTAATGACTTTAATTTAAATAAGGTTGCTGAATTCCAAGGGGTTGAGGTGTTAAATATCAACGAGTTGGCAAATGCAGTTAAACCTGTTGTACTGCCCGGCGAAGAAATGACTGTAATGATTGTAAAAGACGGCAAGGAATCCGGTCAAGGATTGGCGTACTTGGATGATGGTACTATGATTGTTGTAGAAGGCGGCAAAAAATGCATCGGCGATTCGGTAACGGTAACTGTTACCAGTGTCTTGCAAACTGCAGCAGGGAGAATGATTTTCGCCAAATTAAAAAATGTAATCAATAACAAAGCAGTTTAATGATGAGGGGACGGGGGTGCTGTCATATCCATGTGTTATTATGGACACAGCCCGTATTTTTCTAAATTTAAACAAGAATCTAATTTCGGGGACACACCGTCAGGTGTGTCCTTTTTGCATGCTCCAAAAATTATGCGCAGGTTTTGCAAACTCAGTTAAGCGTATATTATTAAAGGGTTTCGGTAAAAATAATTTATGATTGCGTTCAAGGAGGTATCATTATGATTGTTGCTATAAGAGCAGTAATATTGTATGCAGTCTTGCTGTTTGCAATGCGCATAATGGGGAAGGGTGATTTAGGGGAGCTGCAGCCTTTTGATCTGGTTGTATCATTAGTACTGGCTGAACTTGCTGTAATGCCCATGGAAGATTTGGATGCTCCCCTATTTCATGGTTTAATGGCTACTTCAGTTGTAATGTTTTTGCAGTGTCTCATATCATATATTACACTTAAAAGTAATTCAGCCAGGAAAATTATATGCGGAACTCCTTCGATAATTTATGACCACGGAAAATTTAACATTAAAGATATGAACAAACTAAGGATTAACATAAATGACGTTTTAGGTCAAATGCGCCTTAAAGGGTATTATAACTTTAAAGATATAGATTATGTAATTATGGAAACAAACGGGGACGTGAGCATCGTGGCACCGGAAAGCCAGACAGCCGACAGAATTAAGAGAATTCCCATCGCAATGATTTTAGACGGAAAGATAATGTATAACAATTTGGAAAAGTTTAATGTTTCCAAGGAAGACCTTGACAAGAGTCTGAAAAAAGAAAATTTACGTTATAAAGATGTATTGTACGGTTTTATTGATGAAAATGATAAATTTGTTTTTTATAAGAGGTAATTATGAGAATGGTTGTTATTTCGTTGATTATATTACTATTAATGATGGGAATATGGGCATGGTTTTATTATGGCTCTGTTAACCCTGTTACAACTTATTATTGGGATAATTTAGAATATTTATCAAGCATTGTAAAGAATGAAGACTGGGAAACAGCAAAGAAAGATATTTCAATATACACAGATAAATGGCATGAAGTTAAAAAGACTTGGGTTTTCTTTTTAAACCAAAGGGACCTTGACAATATAGATTCTTCTATAAGACAGCTTAATATATATATTGAAAATGAAGAAAAAATATTGGCTCAAGCGGAGCTTGAGCACCTTGTAGTATTATTTTACGTAATTGACGAAAATGAATCACTGATATTAGAAAACATCTTTTAATGACAAGGAAACGGGGGTACTGTCATATGACAGTACCCCCGTTTCCTTGTCATTTTTTATCTATTTATATATAAAGCAGATTGTTCTCCTGCAGTCTTACCGAAAACTAAACAGTCAAGTATTGCATTTCCGCCTACACGGTTACCTCCATGTACTCCGCCGGTGACTTCTCCGCAAGCATATAATCCCGGTATCACCTGATCCTTTGTAGAAATTACCTCGGTATTTGTATTTATGACAATACCGCCCATTGTGTGATGGATTCCCGGAGATACTGCAACTGAATACCAAGGACCAGCACTTAAATCTCTTAACCATTGAAATTTACTGTTGAATTCAGGGTCGTTCTCTTGTGCTACAGCAGCATTCCACTTATCCATTGTTTCCTGCAGCACACTTTCCTCAACATCCATAAATTCAGCCATATCAGCAATGGTATCGAACTTTTGAAGAACACCAATGTCATAGTATCCTTGAATATTTGCGTTGCTGTCAACAATTTCCTGATTCAATACCAAGTATGCAAAACCCTGATCCTGTGACAGTATAGCTTCAGAAACAATATCTCTGTAATCAACTTCATTTGTAAACCTGTTTCCTGAAGAATTAACCAATATGCCTCCGGCATTTCTTATTCCTTCAGTCATCATGGTGGCTGTAGGTACATGGACTGTCGGATGAGTTTGAATTTCATTTAAATCTCTGACAGCTGCTCCAACATCTTGAGCCATAAAGATTCCATCACCTGTAGCACCGGGATGATTATTGGTTACAAATCCTTCAAGACTTGGATCTAATTCTGCAATCCATTCTAAGTTTGCTCCGTAACCCCCTGAAGCTATAATTACTGCATCAGCATTTATTGTTACTTTGCCGCCATCATCTCCTTCAGCAATTATTCCGGCTGCTGCTCCATCTTTCATGATTATTTCAACAGCTTTTGTTGCAAGCATTACTTTTCCGCCCATTTCTTCAAAGAACTCCTGTAACCCTATTATTAATCCCGGCGCATAACCGGGAACAGTAAAACTTCCGTAAGTTTCACCTATTGTAGGCTCAAATCCTATTTCAGTTACCCAATCTACAATTCCGGCAGAATTTTCAATCATATATCTTACAAGCTCGGGGTCATTCATATTATGACCTCCGGTCATTGTAAATTCAATAAATTCTTCCACATCTTTACGACCTTTATCCGCTTCAATCTGCAGCTTATGACCGGCAACATTGAAGGCGCCTGATGAACGTATCGTATTTCCGCCGGTAATATCCATTTTTTCAACAACAATAACCTCTGCTCCGTTCCTACTTGCTTCTAAGGCAGCACTTAAACCGGCTGCACCTCCTCCGATAACAACAACATCTGTATCAAGAGTTACATCTTCTGGTGTAGGAGCAGCAGGTGCAACTTCAAAATCCTTCAAGTCAGCTCCGGCTTGTGTTAAAGCATCCCTGACAGAATTAATAATCGCATAACTTGTTGTAGTAGCTCCGCTTATAGTATCAACCCTTATAGATTGATTTTCCACAATACTTCCAGGAATTCTGTTAACAGCATGTGTTCCGATTCCATCTGTTTCATTGTGTTCAACTACTGTTACATTGATTATTTTTTCGGTATCAACTTCCGTTTCTACTTCTATTTCCGATTTATACCCTCTAAATGCAGCTGTATATTTTCCGGGACTCATTTTAGACGGCTGCTCTTCTTCGGGCGGTGCCTGTTGTCCGTTATCGTCAGTTGGTGCACACGCCGCCATACTTATTGCTAACAAAATACCCAAAATAATAGCTATAAATTTGTTAAATATTTTCATAATAGTCTCCTCAATTTTTTTTAAATTAATGATAGGTATAAACCTATCAAGTTAACTTAATTTTAAACAATTAAATTCCTTATACTTAAATATTCCCTCTATTTGATAAAAAATACATTACACAGAAAATTAAAAGCAAAATCCCCTTGTCATTTTATAAATATTGCAGGATAAAAATCGTTATGGTATAATTTTGAAAATGAAATCTGCAGGGAGGCTGCAATGAACAGGTCTGTATTAAAGGAATTATATAAGGAAATTTTATTTAACCTGACTCAAAATGAGCTTTTGAAAAGCATGGATATTTCTGAAGAGAAAATACAATCTTTTATGAATAATACAAAATTTGTTGAAGCCTTATCAGCCTTTTTTAATAAAAACCAATTAACCTGCAAAGCCGTACTTGGACTGTCGGCAGATATTTTAAACAATGAGCGGATTGAACCCCCGCAGGATTGGCTTGCATACATATTTCAATATGTTTTAGAAAAGTCCTTTCCGGATGCTGTAACTGTAAAGCTGAATCCCGAATATGAAGTTTCGGTTATTATATATCTTGAAATATTGAGAACTATTTTAAAATATGCACAAAAAAACAATATCGGCGAAGTTCCGAAATTTGAATTTTTAACTGAAGAAGAAATTAATGACCTCCCCAATAAGCAAGAATACTTAAACTTTTTGGATGTATTTGATAAGAATTATGTTTATGAACTTATGATGCTTGACGGTGAGGTCAATGGTTACAATACCTTAAATCATGTTTCGACAGTACATTTTGTTGCAATGCACGTAGCAAGACAGCTAAGAAGGGCGGGAGTCCAAGTAAACCTCGGTCTTGTTTCCGGCTCTGCCGCAGGTCACGATATTGGGAAGTACGGTTGCAAGGGATTGGAAAAAAGAAGGGTTGCATATCTGCATTATTATTATACCGACCAGTGGTTTATCAAGTACAATATGCCTGGGATTGCTCTTATTGCAGCAAATCATTCGACTTGGGATTTGGAGCTTGAAAACTTATCCTTAGAATCGTTGCTGCTGATATATGCTGATTTCAGAGTAAGGAACAAAAAAACCAGGACCGGTGAAGAAATGCATATTTTTTCATTGGCGGAATCATTTGACATCATTCTCCACAAGCTTGATAATGTCGATGAAGCAAAAGAAAAAAGATATATAAGAGTATATTCGAAATTAAAGGATTTTGAAGATTATTTATTAAATAAAGGAATAAATACAGACTTAAGCTCTGAAGAGCCTCAGTTTGTAAAGACAGTTGACTTCGCTCTCATTGACGGATATGAGGTGGTAAAAAACTTTAAATTTAAGGCCTTTGAACACAACATTCCTTTAATGAGCATGCTTAACAATGAAGTTACATTTACCGGAATGATAGAGGCTGCCCGAAGCGAGTGGGATTGGAAAAATATCCGTGCATATTTAAATATCCTGGAAGAATACTCCATATACTTGTCTCAGAAGGAAAAGCTGTTTGCCCTTAGCTTTTTGTATGAACTTTTAGTTCACAGGGAAGGGGATATAAGGCGTCAAGCTGCAAAATTAATGGGAATAATAATTGTTCATTATGATATGGGCTATGCAAAGGAAATACCTGAAGATGTTAAAATAAACCACAATAAAGAAAATGCCGGTTTATCTTTGTGGGATAAATATTTGGGATTTTTCCTAACTCCTGGATACAAAGTAACTGAAAAACAAAAAGAATGGATTGGCTATTCTTTAAGAGTATTTGTTGATTCAGTAATAAACTCTTCAAGAAACATGTTAAAAAAAGAATACCTTGAAGTATTCTTAAAACATCTCTATGAAGGCATAAATGATGAAACAGCTAAGTTTAACAGTTTAAACTCTCTTTTAAGCATTCCTTTGGAGTTGTATGATGAAAAGCAGCTTATCAATGTGCTTGAGTTTTCGGTAAAATATATTAAAAAACCTTCATATAGCATAAGACTTATGGCAGCACAGTTTATTTTCAAGGCTGTAAAACAGATAAAAATTACCGGACACTCACTTAAGGAAATATTGGATATCATATCAGAGTTTTCTCCTGATGAGGGGCTTTGCATGAATTATTTGAAATATAAGACAGCACAGTGTTTAAATGCACCTGGTGCACTTCTTAAGAAATATTCCGCCCTTCTATCAGGTAATTGGTATAAAACATCGGATATATTCTTAAATAATTTAAAGGCAGCAACACCTTGGAATGTAAAAACCATAAGTATCGACTACATAATGGAGAATCTTTCCCAAAGAAATGAGGTTGCTCTTTTGCAGGCGGCAACACATTTAGCCAATCTTGTAAAGGTAAGTGCCATGGAATCAGTAAGAAACAAGGCAGGGAACTCATTAGTGGAGTTAGGTCCCATGCTTACCATTGACCAGAGAAATGAAATAGCATTTGAGCTTATAAAAGGTCTTGAAATAGATGAAATGCAGTATGCAAAGTATATTCCCGAATATTTGGGACGCTTTGTAATGTTGTTGTCCCCAAAAGAGTTGGATGAATTTATTATTGATTTAAAAAATATTTACATTAACTCAAGCGAACGCTCCAGTGCTTTGGTTATACACACATTCGGAATAATGGTTCAGTATTACCCTGAATACAAGGAAAGGTTCGAGGAGGACAACAGTGTTTTAGATAAAAGACTTATCAAATTCTTAGGGATAATTTTAGGAGGGCTTGCCAATTTTAATACACAGGTAAAACAGGAAACATTTTTGGTTATCGGGCAGTATATTTTCGGCTCAAAAATATTGACTCTCAGTCAAAAACATAAGGTGTTTTCACTTATTTACAAGAAGCTTTTAACATTAATAAGTGAGAAGGAGCTGAGCGAGCTGTTCTTTATCAATAACTCCGCTTCATTTAACCATATATACAGATTTATTAGTGACTATGAATTTTTCAACGGCAAATTTGATATAAAAGAAAATAAAAACATAGCATTTTTCCCGGGAACCTTCGACCCGTTTTCGTTGAGTCACAAGGGAATCGTGAAGGAAATAAGAAACTTAGGTTATGACGTATACTTGGCTGTGGATGAGTTTTCCTGGTCTAAGAAGGTACAGCCAAGATTGATAAGAAGACAAATTATCAACATGTCAATTGCAGATGAATTAGGTGTATATTTGTTTTCTGATGACGTACCCGTAAATTTGTCCAACAATGAAGATTTAAAGGTATTAAAATCTCTATTTCCCAAAAAAGATGTTTATATGGTTGTGGGAAGCGATGTTTTAATAAATGCAACAGCTTATAAAAATGAACCCGCAGAGGATTCAATACATAACTTTGCTCACATCGTATTTAAAAGAGCAAAGGATGAAATGACAGAAGAAGCAGCTAAAAAAGCAGAAGCGGCAAAAGACAGAATAACAGGAACACTCGTTGAGCTTAAGCTCCCTGTTTACTTAGAGGATATTAGCTCGACCCAAATTAGGGATAACATAGACAATAACAGAGACATATCAAACTTAATTGACCCCATGGCCCAAAATTTCATATATGACAGGAATTTGTACATCAGAGAGCCTTTAAACAAGGCAGTACTGAGAACAAAGCCCTTTGTAATTGAAATAGTTAAAGAAATAAGCAAAAAAATTGTTGACGAAATAGGTCATTCTATTTTCAATGATATGGAACAGTATGAAAATATAGGTGAAATACTTAATTCCAAAAATATCAGACTGCTTGTAATAAGGGATGCCAAGAACCTTAACGGGATGCTTGGATTTTCCGCATTTCATAAAATAAGCACTTCCGATGTGTATTCCGAGTTTAAAAGCTCATATATTGCAAATTATGTGAGAGAAGTAACATCCGGGAGGATTATTGTAATAGACGGAATATTTACAGCTCCAAGCAGGATATATGACAGTATGGAGCAGACAGTTATTACTGAAACCTTATCTCACTGCATAAAAAATGATTTCACCTATATGTTATATAATAATATTATTACAGGCTCGGACAGCAATGAATTATTGGAAACATTAAATCTTCAGGGATTTACTGAGATTTATGATGAAAGCCTGAAAAAGACAGTGTATGGGGTAGATATGAAGTTTCCTATATGCCTTACACTTAATTTGGAAAGCTTTATTAAGGAGCCGTTGAATGAAAACAAAAATGTTCACGAGGCAATTTCTTATGCAAGAAAAAGACTTCAAAAAGCAATGACACAGCTGTATCCCGGAAGTCTTGTATTATCAATTGACAATGATATGATAAATCAAATCCTCATTAATAAAATATGCAGTATGAACAATGTGCCCAATGAACTGCAGATTCCGAGAGTATTGGGTGAATACATGGTTGTGCCTTTTGGCAATGTTTTAAAAGGTATGATTGTTCCAAATACTGTAACTAAATCCTTGCATACGGAAAAGGTTTATTCTTCCGATGCAACAAGATTTAAAATTAAGGAGTACCCATTTTACTCACCTATAGAAAATCAGGTAAGAACCATAAAATCTTTTGAGAAACAGGTAATTTTGGTTGATGATTTGCTTCATAAGGGTTACAGGATTAAAGAAATTGACCCTATATTAAAACGATATGATGTAAATGTCAAAAAAATTATTGTGGGTATAATGTCCGGAAGGGGAAAGGATTTGAAGGATACACAAGGCAGAGATGCTGACTACGCTTATTATATTCCCAACTTAAGGCTGTGGTTTAATGAAAACTTAATGTATCCTTTCTTGGGAGGAGACGGCGTATGGAATGAAAACGAAAATACTACAAATTTAATTCCGTCAATAAATTTGCTTCTTCCGTTTTATTCGCCCATGTATATTCGAGGAGCTTCTAAAGAAGCAATATACAATCTTTCCATGGTTTGCCTCGAAAATGCAAAACACATTCTTCTTGCATTGGAGAAGGAGTTTAAGGAAATATTTGAAAGAAATCTGACGGTGAAAAGGTTGGGTGAAGTGCTTTTGTCACCAAGACTTCCATACTTGGGCGACAATATATATTACGATTTAAACAAGGAAGCATCCGGATTTATGGATGTAAATATAGAGTCTCTCTTAAAACTTGAAAGGATTATAAAATAATGTTTTATTACAAGTATAATGATAAGTATTTATTCTCAATAAAGGATGAGTACAATTTTACAAAAATAAATAGTATTCCAAATGACTGCCAAGAATTGTATTTTCTTAATTGTTTAAATAAAGAAAATTCAAAACGTGCTTTTGCAGTAAACCATCCTTCTGATTTATTTATTGAAGAGGAAAGCTTGGATATGCTTAGAGAAAATGAGAAAAGCTATGACATTCCCGAAAAACTCATTGAGCTGATTGACAAAAGAAAAATCAAAGCAGTCAACACCGCGTATAATGATTATGAAAATTGTTTTTATATGGATGAATTAAAGAAAAGAAAAGTAAATATTTTAGCACTTGGAGATGTGGGGAGCACATTATTGATTGGACTTAAGCTGCTTGGCAAAAATTCAATAAGCTCCATCGGTATTTATGACAGAAGTATGGATAAAATAAAGAGATGGGAATATGAAATGGCTCAAACATCATTTCCTTTTGATGATTTACTGCCGGCGGTTCAGGGTATAAAAAAGGAAGAATTGTTTGACTGTGACATGTTTGTATTTTGTGCCTCTAAGGGGGTTCCTCCGGTAGGAAGCGAAGGCTTAGATGTGAGGATGGTTCAATTTGAAGGAAATGCAGAGCTTATAAAGGAATATGCTTCCATGGCGGCAGACTGCGGGTTTAAGGGAATATTTGCAGTAGTTTCAGACCCGGTTGACCAGTTGTGTGCAGCAGTTTTAAATGAAAGCAGTGGAGTTTTGGCGCCGGAGCAAATTAAGGGGTACGGACTTGGAGTAATGAATGCAAGAGCTTTGTATTACTCAAAAATATTTAATAAGTTTTCAATGTACTTACAGGAAGGAAGAGTATTCGGACCGCACGGGAAAGATTTGATAATAGCAAACAGTATAACTGATTATGATGACGAGCTTTCAAAAGAATTGACAAAGTATGCAGTGGAAGCAAACTTGGAAGTCAGAAAAACAGGATTTAAGCCATATATAGCACCTGCCCTGTCGTCCGGTGCCATTTCGGTAATTTATACTCTTGAGGGGAAATATCATTACAGTTCAAATTATTTAGCCGGTGTGTATATGGGCGCTAAAAACAGAAACCTGCCTTCAGGATTAGATATTGAAAAAATAAACATGCCTGATATGCTGTTTGAACGAATAAAAAATACCTATGAAAAGTTGAAATAAGTACGGGGACAAATGGAGTTATATTATGAGTATATTAACGGTTTTAAAATTCGGCACATCTGAAAGATTGGAAAAGATGCTTGCTTTTTCCTTAAATGAATATGAATATGATCTCATAACAAGCGTTTATGAAATGAATGAGCTGCAGAATAAAAAAATATTATTTGCAATTGAGTTGGGGGATACGGGAATAAATATTGAACATGTGAAGATGCTAAATAAAATTCGTACATCAGGACCTGATTTCATGAAAAACTCCATAGCCTGCATATTGATAAATTCCCGCAGTGAATTGTTTTCAAGGGCAGAAGCAAGAAGAACGATTTTTTATGCCAATATGGCAGGATGTATGTTTCCGGGGAAACCTCTGTCGGAAGCAACGGGCTCTTTGAGAAATTTCAGCACCCGGCAGACTATTACTGAAGGCAGCACATCTTTAGAAGATATGCTTTTGTTGGATAGCAGGGAAGTGGTAGAAAGGGCAGTGAATTATAAAGCAAAAAAAGTAACCGCTCCTAAAATATTGGCACTTTATTCAGGTAATCCCAAAACATCAAACACATATGCTCTTTGGCAGATGGTTAAGGAAAATTTAGAAAACTACCATACCAATGAAATTCACGTAGAAAACGGCTCCGTTGTAGACTGCAGGGGATGTTCCTACAAGACATGCAAACACTATTCTCAAAGTACAAACTGCTTTTACGGAGGAATAATGGTTGAAGAAGTTTATCCTGCAATACTTGATTGCGATGTATTAATGATACTATGCCCAAACTACAATGATTCAATAAATGCCAACATGTCGGCGGTCATAAACCGCTTGACAGCTTTATACCGAAAAACCAAATTTTATGATAAACATTTCTACTCCATAATTGTATCAGGATTCAGCGGAAGCGACGTTTTAGCTCAGCAGCTCATAAGTGCATTGAATATAAACAAAACTTTTATGCTTCCTCCAAAATTTGCTTTGATGGAAACTGCCAATAATCCCGGCGACGTTGAAAAAATAGAAAACATAAGAGAAAGAGCAAAAGAATTTGCAGAGAACATCATGTCATTGTAATCTCATGTCTTTAATGAAAACAATAAAAAAGGGACAGTGTGAAGTGTCCCCTTCTGCATTATCGGGATGACAGGATTTGAACCTGCGGCCCCTAACACCCCATGCTAGTGCGCTACCAAACTGCGCTACATCCCGACAACATAATAAATTATAACGGAAAAACGGGGTTCTGTAAAGAGGTAAATTATTAAAATTACATATTGCATTTTATATTCCATTCTGTTAAAGTCTATGTATATATCCATGGGTATGGATAAATAAATTATAAGGATGTAAATAAATATGGATGATAAAGAATTATTCGGCTGCGGCTGTGAAGATGAAAATTGTGACTGCAATAACGATGAATTTGATGACAACTGTGAATGCGACTGCGGATGCGGTGACCATGAAGAAGAAATAATGACAATAACATTGGAAGACGGTACAGAGGTTGATTGTGCAATTATTGCAATATTCCCTGTTGAAGAAAAAGATTATATTGCTTTACTTCCATTGGATGAGAGCGAAGAAGACGGAGAAGTTTTCCTTTACGAATTTAAAGAACATGAAGATGGAATTGAATTGTTAAGTATAGAATCAGACGAAGAATATGAATCAGTGACAGAAGCATTTGATGAAATTCTGGAAGAAGCAGATTTAGAAGAATTATTTGATGACGACGAGTACGAAGATTAATACATATAAATATAAAGATGCCCTAACCCCATTTCTCAGAGTCTTTATTCTGAGAAATGGCGGTAGGTCATTCGCAACGAGCGCCAATTTTGTGCGACGTAAGGAGCAAACAAAATTGTGCAGCGAGACTGCGTGAACTCATCTATTAAGACTTGAGATTCTTCGGGCTAAAGCCCTCAGAATGATGCTTACATGTATTCATAGCAATGACAAAATTCAACAGTTCCTTTTTGCTGCATCTTCTAATTCACTTAATAATTTATTTAAAAATTCCATACCGGAGATTATGGTTTTAAATTCTTCTTCCGAAATCTTTTCAATAATAGGTCCGAACATACTTTTTAAATCTTTGTTTATTTGAAGAAGGGCTTCTTTACCTTTTTCAGTCAGCTTAAGTATGACAACCCTCTCGTCTATTGAGCTGCGAATCCTGTGAATGAAGCCGTCCCGTTCTAATTTTTTGCACAAATTTGAAGCATTAGGGCTGCTGACATCAATGATTTTTGATATATTCCCCACTGTAGGCTCATCGCATTCATTAACGGCAATCAAAACTCTGCTTTGCATTGTAGTAAGACCATGAATTTCAACTATCGGCTTGTATGCTGTTTCAAAATTGGTGTTTGTGAGTCTTATCATATCCCATAATTGTTTTTTTAATAATTTCTCTCTCATAGCACACCTTACTTATTCAATATTTCCAAGAATTCTTCGCCGGTTATGGTTTCCTTTGCTTGCAAGAATTCTGCCAGCTCATGTAGTTTATCCTCATTTTCCTTCAATATGCCTGTAGCTTTCTCGTGAGCTGATTTAATTATTTTCATAACCACTTCATCAATTTTGCTTGAAGTTACCGATGAGCATGTAAGTGATGAATCTGCAGATAAGTAAGGATTAGTCACACTCTCTAAGGCCATCATACCGAATTCCTCACTCATTCCGTAACGGGTAACCATTGCTCTTGCCAATTTTGTAGCTTGCTCAATATCATTTGATGCGCCTGTTGTAAAAGTGTTAAATACTACTTCTTCGGCAGCACGTCCACCGGTATAGGTTGCTATTTTGTTAAAAGCTTCTTCCTTTGAAAGAAGAAAGGTTTCCTCTTCGGCAATCTGCATGGTATAACCCAATGCACCGGATGTTCGAGGTATTATTGTAATTTTATGAACCGGTGCGGAATCAGTTTGTTTTGCAGCCACCAATGCATGACCGATTTCATGATATGCAACGATTTTCTTTTCCTTGGGGGAAATAACCGCATTTTTCCTTTGATAGCCTGCTATCACAACCTCTACGGATTCTTCCAAATCTTCCTGTGTGGCTTTGTCTCTGCCAAGTTTAACTGCCCTCAAAGCTCCCTCATTGATTATATTGGCCAGTTCTGCACCGCTTGCTCCGGCTGTTGCTCTTGCTATGGCATTAAAATCAATATTTTCTTCTAATACTACATTTTTTGCATGAACCTTTAATATTGCTTCACGTCCTGCCAAATCAGGCAGCTCGACGGGGATTCTTCTGTCAAATCGACCGGGTCTCAGTAAGGCTTTATCCAAGGTTTCAGGTCTGTTTGTTGCAGCTAATATTACAACTCCTTTTCTCCCGTCAAATCCGTCCATTTCTGTCAAAAGCTGATTCAGTGTTTGTTCTCTCTCGTCATTGCCTCCGAATCCGCCCGAGTCTCTTCTTTTACCTATTGTATCTATTTCGTCTATAAAAACTATACAAGGTGCCTTTTCCTGTGCCTGCTTGAATAAATCCCTGACCTTTGCAGCCCCCATGCCAACGAACATTTCCACAAATTCTGAGCCTGATATGGAGAAGAAAGGAACCTTTGCTTCTCCTGCAACTGCTCTGGCGAGGAGAGTCTTGCCTGTTCCGGGAGGTCCTACCAATAGTGCTCCCTTCGGCATTGCCGCTCCTATTTTCTCATACTTCTTAGGATCATGAAGAAAGTCTATAATTTCTGTCAAAGCTTCCTTTGCTTCATCCTGTCCTGCAACATCATCAAAGCTTTTGCCTGTTTGAGCTTCCACATATATTTTAGCGTTGGCTTTTCCAAACTGCATTGTGCTGCCCATTCTTTTTTGCATTTGTTTGGATATTAACTGACCTATTCCTATGAAGATTACAAGAGGCAGAATCCAGGACAGCAGTGCGGTGAGCAATGTATTTGTTTCTTTTTCAATCACTCTGTCAAATTTAATATCATTTCCCGCAGCACGCAATCTGTCAACCAACATAGGGTCTTCAAATCTTCCCGTTTTATATACGGTTCCTTCATCTTTGTCTGATAAAAAAGCAATTTGTTTGCTGTCAATTTCAACTGTGGTTACTTCTTCTGCTTCAACCATATTTAAAAATGTTCCATAATCAACCTCTACGATTCGAGATTGAGCTTTCTGGAAGTAAGGAAATACGGCAGCATTTAATAGAATAATTACAAACATTACAATCATGTAGTAATATATAAATGGTTTTCTTGGATTTTGTTGTTCTTTCATATGTCATCCTCCTCTAATTAACACAATATGTATACACTATGGACGAAAATGGTTTAAAGAATTTTGTTACAACTAGTGTAAACATGTGGAGTGGTCAAACTGTAAATTATGATTACACAAGTTTTATTAACCAGTTATACACACTGCCTTTTGCAATTAGTGAAGATTTATCTACCCCTACAAGTGTAGTTAAAACAGGTTTATGGGAAGTTAAAACCGCCGCGCGCGAACTCAAATCCATTAAATATGAATTAGATTTAGGCTCTATTAAAGTAACACCAATTAATAACAATGGCTTTGATGCAAACATTGAAGATATTAAATTATACTTACCTTTTACAAACCCGATCAGTATTGATTATAATGATTGCTTAAACAAAACAATTAGTATTAAATATATTGTTAACTTCTTAACTGGTAAAACTACTGTTAACATTTACAGTGATAACACTTTAATTAACACCGTTATTGTATCTATTGTAACTAACCTGCAACTATTCAATATCTATAACAATAAAGATGTCGGACAACTTAGCACGACACTAGACAATGGAATAAACAACGCTTATATTATAGTTAACTACTATAAACCAATTACAAACCTTGTTTCATATGGAACATTAGAACATAATAAATTGTCAAGTTATACAAACTTTGTAAAGACAAAAAACAGTTGTGTTTCATGTGGAACACAACAAGAGCAACTAGAAATTGAATCATTATTAGATAGAGGAGTTATTATAAATGACATTACAAGGAATTGATATATCAAGTAACAACAACTTTTTAGAATTAGCATATTATCATGGCAGTATTGTGATTAATAAGCTCACGGGTGGAAATAGTTATGTATGGAATCAGAACAGAATTAACGACTGCTTACAAAAAGGCCTACTTGTTGGTGCTTATCATTTTGCAAATGAGAATGGAGTTATAACAAGTGCTGCAAGACAAGCAAAGCATTTCTATAATCATTACAAACAATATAAAGGTAAAATCTTGCCTATCCTTGATTATGAAACACCTATTAACGGCAAGTATTTAACCCAACACGATATGAACAAAGTCGATAACTTTATGATTAAGTTCCACAAGTTAAGCGGTGTCTATCCTGTATTATATGCAAGCAAGTCTTTCATTCTTAATACCAGAATACCAAAATTTACCAAAAATAACTGTATGTTATGGTTTGCACAGTACGCTAATAACAATGCTACAGGCTTTCAATCTGACCCATGGACAGATAGTAACCAAGTAGATATGAACGTATTAGGACAACAATATACCTCTCACGGGAAGATTAAAGGTATTACAGGCTTTGTCGACTTATCCATTTTCTATATTACACATGATAATTGGACTAAAGCTTGCAAATCTCACACTAAGTAGTATAATAAATATAGGCACTAAAAATGCCACCTTTAAACATTAATTTCTACCACTGAGGGTATAAACATTTATTACATAAGATGTAACTTATAATAGTTACGTCTTTTTTATGTTTCACGTTGTTTCATATGTTTCACAATGTTTCATATGTTTCACGTGTAACTTTTGTTTCACAATGTTTCATATGTTTCACAATGTTTCACATGTTTCACGTGTAACAATTCTTACTTTTAATAAGCGAATTGATGTTCGACAAACGTCTGTTCGCTTACTTTTTGTAAGTTGGGAAAACAAATCTTAAGATTTAAAGCCATAACA
>ENA-UOOK01001636-UOOK01001636.1-fermentation-metagenome-genome-assembly--contig:-NODE-1636-length-29150-cov-26.129747_pt1 | contig 29150 bp, 31 predicted proteins | sample MGYA00245777_ERZ724023 | MGnify/ENA primary metagenome ERZ724023 (study PRJEB28704, sample SAMN03018312) | fermentation metagenome | biome: anthropogenic terrestrial biome; feature: soil... | reverse complement strand
GGCAAGATTAATGATTTCTATGTCTATTCCGACAGGCTCATCAGCAACGGCACAAGCTACATAATGACCGGCATGTGAAATGTTAAAGTGAATATGAGAGCCATTAGTCAAGAGTGGTTTACCATAGGCGTTTACTGAAAATTCAAGTTGATTATTACTAAGTTTTGTTGCACGACAAATTTCAATCCGAGCCAAGACATCCCCCAGCAAGCAATTCTGCGCATCTCGGAAGAAATGAAATCTCCTTATTCGCTCTTGCTTTTCTGGTGATGCGAGGAGCAACAAGGAGTTAAACTCGTCTTGCCTTAATTCTGGTATTATAGTGAGAATGACAATCTCGAACATAGATGATGCTCCAGTAAAAATCTAAAACAAGATATTTAGGTTTTCTTTTTTCTTTCACGAATGTTTTCGGAGTATGGCGAAAGAGTGAAATCAAGCATTTTCAAAGTTTGTTGTTGTTTTAGATTCCACATATTCAACCATTGATTTTACAGTAGGAAATTTTGTAATCAAGAGCATTTCATCATCAAACTCAAAATCAAACTCACACTCCAACGCCACAATGGTTTTTATAAAGGTTATGGAATTAAGGCCGATGCTATTAAAGTCCATATCCAAAGATACATTATCAGAAACTTTTTCGCTGAGATTTGCAATAATTACTTCAAAGGCTTTTTGTTGAATCTCAGAATATTTTTGGGGGCTGCTAATTAAATATTGTTCTATGCCCATTTCATTCACCTAATCATTTAATATTGTGTCAATTTTTAAATTCATAGAATTATTCGTTAGTATATTGCGTATATGGCTCTCTTGCTCATGGATAATATGCAGTAATGCCAAAACTCTATTAAGGATTGAAGTCTTATCTTTAACATATGCTAACTTTATATATAATCCTTTTATCACGGTTACTTGCATTTATAACTTCTGTTTCAATGTCACCTGAACCGCATATAATTAATCGGTAATTCACTTCGGGAATCTGCTCAAATGCATGTATCATATCAAGAACCCCGTATCTTTTTGTTAACCCTCCGCTATACAAAATGGTTTTTACTCCTTTTTCTTGCGGAATACAGCCTACATCATCAAACGAGTTTGTAGCAATTCCTTCAACTACAACATATGGAACATTAATATTTAGTGCTTGGCTCATATATTTAGTCAAAAGAACATAGCTATCAATGTACTCCATATCATGTTGGATACATTTTATTTCAATATTTTTTTGGACTGTATAAATCATGTTTTTATGACTAGATAAATTCATATACTGTGGCAAATCAGGAACAATCAAACACGTTACAATATCCTTATTTAATTTCTTCACATATCTTAATAAATGTGTAAAAGTAGAAGTCATAGCATATGCAATAATAATCTTTTTTCTATCATTCCTTGACACAGCCCACGTCTTCAAATATGGTTTTAACGAATAATACCTACTGAAGTTTTTTATTCCTGTAATATTCAGAAACCCGACATTTATGTCTTTGGAATTACTGTTCAAATGACAAAAATTATAGGTATCAATAACCATTTTTGTATAACGCTTCGGAAAGGAGCCAATATATAATGAATTAATGATTCTTAGTGGATTTTGTAAACTTGCATCTAAACCTTTAACAAATTCCCATTGTAAATTATTCGCAGCATTTTGTATACTTCCTTTGGAATTTTCCACAATTTCCGTTTCAGTTTCTTTAGGAAACAAGCCACCTAAAAATACAACATCAAAATTATACAAGATTACTTCCTCCAAACAACCCTATTTACATAATCTGTATAAGACAAAATAGTCCTCAACACTTTATCAGATACATTGGGCATGCTATAATCCTTTACTTGCCTTAATGTACCTTCTTCTTGCGTCTCAAGTATCACTAAACCTTGAAGTATTCTTTCTTTCTTAAGTCCCACCATCATAACTGATGCTTCTTCCATTGCTTCCGGTCTTTCATGCGCTTGTCTAATATTCAGTGCTCTAAAACCTAGAATAGAAGATTCTTCACTTATAGTTCCGCTATCACTCAAAACTGCTTTTGCTTTTATCTGTAGTTTGACATAATCATTAAACCCTAAAGGCTTCATTGTTTTTACTAACGGGTTAAACTCTATCCCTTTAGAACCAATCATATTCCTGGTACGAGGATGTGTGCTCACAATCAAAGGTAATTGATATATTTCTGCTATAGCATTTAAGCTATCAACTAAGTCTAAAAAACTATTTTCAGAGTTAATATTTTCTTCCCTATGAGCGGACACTACAAAGTATTTACCTTCTTCTAGCCCAAGTCGTTCTAGCACATCAGACTTTTCGATATCTTCTCTTCTTGAGTTAATAACTTCAAACATCGGGCTTCCTGTTTTAATAATTCTATCGGCAGGTAACCCTTCTCTTAACAAGTATTCTCTAGCAATATCGCTATATGTTAAGTTAATATCAGAAATGTGATCCACAATTTTTCTATTAGTCTCCTCTGGCACTCTTTGATCAAAACATCTATTCCCAGCTTCCATATGAAATATTGGTATATGTCTTCTTTTAGCAGCAATAGCACACAGACAACTATTAGTGTCACCAAGTACTAAAAAAGCATCTGGTTTAACTTCATCCATAATAGGATCTATCTTAATTAATATATTCCCTATGGTTTCTATTGCTGAGCCGGTAGCTGCATTTAAAAAATAGTCTGGTTTTCTTAAATTAAAATCTTTAAAAAATACTTCGTTTAATTCATAATCGTAATTTTGTCCAGTATGTACTAACGTGTGTTCTATTGCTTTTGATGTTTCTAATTTATTTATAACAGCTGACAATCTAATAATTTCAGGCCTCGTACCTACGACTGTCATAACTTTGAGTTTTCTCATAATTGTTATACCTCCAAGTAATGTGTATCTGGCTTCTCTGGATCAAAGCATTCATTAGCCCACATAATAGTAACCATATCTGTATCTCCAAGGTTCTCAATATTATGTGTATAACCAGTCGGTATATCTATTACCTCTAATTTATCTCCACTCACGTAGTATTCAATTACATCCTTAGATCCAACTTTTCTAAATCTGATAACTCCCTTACCACTTACAACAAGAAACTTCTCATTTTTAGTGTGGTGCCAATGATTACCCTTAACTATTCCTGGTTTAGAGATGTTTATTGATACTTGTCCTCTTTCTGGTGTTCTAAGAAATTCTGTAAAGGATCCTCTTCTATCACAATTCATTTTTATCTCATATGAAAAATTATCTTCTGGTAAATAGCTTAAATAGGTACTATAGAGTTTTTTAGTAAAAGGATCTTTCATATCTGGAATACTCAAGTTACTTCTGCTTTCCTTAAAGCTTTTTATTAATTGTGCTATATTGCCAAGTTTCTCCTTGTACACAACAGAAACTTCACAAAACTTATCTCTCTTAGAAGGACTGCCTTCCATAGCTTGAATAAACTCATTAACTACATCGTCGATATAACATAAACTTAGTTCCACATTTGGATCGTTAGCTTGTATTTCAAAACCTCTCGCCACATTATAGCAAAAAGTAGCTACAACAGAATTATAATTTGGCCTACACCATTTGCCAAATAAATTAGGTAACCTATATACTAGAACATTTACATCAGTTTCTTTGCCATAGGTAAATAACAAGTCTTCTCCTGCTTTTTTACTTTTACCATAGGGATTATCTTTTTCTGCTTGAATCGATGATGTTATCAATATGGGTGATTTATTATTATTTTTTTTTAGTAATCCTAACAACTCTGATGTAAAACCAAAGTTGCCTTCCATAAATTCTTTTTCCTCTTTAGGTCGGTTAACTCCTGCTAGATGATAAACAAACTCACATTCTTTAGCATATTGTTTAAGAAGTCGATGATCTGTATCCAGGTCGTATTCAAAAATATCCTTATAACCTTTATTTTTTAATTCTTCTATTAGATTCTTACCCACAAAACCTCTTGCTCCTGTAACTAATATCTTCATTTAACCAATTCTGCCTTTCCAAGTTTTTTCTAAAGCAATTATTTAGTGGCAGCAACTTCACCATAATGATATTGTTGTAATTCATTTCTTACATAATCAAGCTGAAGTAATTTTTCTTTTATTTGCTCAATGTTAAGTCGTTGAGTGTTGTTCGAATTATATTCATTCTCAGTAGACAGTTCTTGTTTGCCTTCTACAAAATATTTATCATAATTCAGATCTCTTTGATCTGCAGGTACACGGAAAAAACCGCCCATATCTTCGGCAACAAAATATTCTTCTTTAGTAAGTAGTGTTTCATATAACTTTTCACCATGGCGAGTCCCTATGATCTTGATTTCATTTTCTGCCCTAAATAATTCTTTAACTGCTCGTGCAAGATCACCTATTGTTGATGCAGGTGCTTTTTGCACCATGATATCTCCTGCTTTTGCATTTTGAAATGCAAAAACGACTAATCCAACTGCTTCTTCAAGGCTCATTAGAAATCTTGTCATATTAGGGTTTGTAACAGTCAAAGGCTGTCTATTTTTTATCTGATCAATAAATAATGGAATTACAGAACCACGAGAAGCCATAACATTTCCATATCTTGTACCACAAATAAGGGTTTTCTCTGGAGATACTGTTTTTGATTTAGCCACAAAAACTTTTTCCATCATGGCTTTAGAAATACCCATAGCATTAATAGGATAAGCTGCTTTATCCGTAGACAAGCAAATAACCTTTTTAACACCATACTCAATTGCAGCAGTTAAAACATTATCAGTACCTAACACGTTTGTCTTTACTGCTTCTAAGGGGAAAAACTCACATGAAGGTACTTGTTTTAAAGCAGCTGCATGAAAGATAAAATCGATATCGTGCATTGCATTTTTTACACTTGCAAGATCTCTTACATCGCCAATGTAAAATTTAATTTTGTCATTTTTATAAAACTTACGCATATCATCTTGCTTTTTCTCGTCGCGAGAGAACACACGAATTTCTCTTACATCTGTATTTAGAAATCTTTTAAGTACAGCATTCCCAAAAGAACCAGTACCTCCAGTAATTAGTAAGGTTTTATCTTTGAACATAATATCCTTCCTTCTTATCTTACTTGAAAGTGTTTTTCTAGAATACTAACTGAAACACTTACATCAAAGTGTTCTTCAAAATACTTTCTCCCATTAAGCCCCATAGTTACCCTTTTTTCGGCATCCAAGCAAAGTAGCTTTACCATAGTCACAAAATCCGTAACATTATTAGAAGCGCACCAGTAGCCACACTTGGCTTGTTCCTCAATTAACTCTTTGATATCTGTATTAACATCAGTTGCCGCAAGTAGAGGCAGTGACTGTATCATATAAGATAATGTTCTAGCGGGATAATTAGGAATTGTAAATCTATAATCCAATAATATCAGCCCAACATCGCAGATATTTACTATCATCTCGTATCTATCACGTTCAACCTCTTTAAGAAGTTTTACATTCTTGAGGTTATTTTCTGTAATAAAGGAATGTATCTTCTCAAACTCAGTACCAGAACCAATTATTAAAAAATACGCCTCTGAATATTCTCTAAGCTCATACAAACACCCGAGTAAAAAATCTATCCCTTGTGGTTTACTTAAATTTCCACCAAATAAGAACAAAGTGGTATTTTCAGGCACTCCCAGTTCTGTTTTGCTTAAGCCAACTGTTTTACCTCTTTTAAATTTGCTTGAGTCAACAGTATTAGGGAATAACTCTATTTTGTTATGGTCTATCCAAGGTTGATGTTTTTTTATATACTTCATATTTGCCTCAGACATGCAGCCAATATAATCAGAGTTTTTATATAGCTTCTTCTCAATAATCTTAAAGTACTTGTAAATAATCCCCGACTTTTTCATAAGACCAAGATCAATTGCATTCTGTGGAAATATATCTTTAAGCATCAAGTATGATTTACAGCCATATTTTCTTTTACAAAAAGCTACTACATTAGCAAAAGTTATCGGCGGTGTAGGGTACAAAACTAAATCAAAACTTTTATCGCTTAAATACTTTTTTATCCCTGAGATCATTTTCGGCTCTATTAATAACTGCACAAGTCCTTTTTTGATAAAATTTCCGCCAAATTGGTTGGGGACTGGTACTCTTAAAACAGTGCAACCATTTTCAAAAGAAAGGGGTTCTTTTATGTTATCTTTAGTATCACATGTAACAATAACAACATCGTGACCATTAACGACTAGTTTATTTATTAAATCAGCATAAATACCAGATGTCTTAAAATTAAATCTTTGCGACAAATAGAGGACCTTCATGTTACACCTCTTTTGTTAAATACTTTATACCCTTATATTTAACATACGAATTGTTTAGATCGACAAACTCATAGTTATGATGAATTCGCTGGTTTTCAGCTTTAGGAAGTTGCATATAGTCTCCATACTCTAGGGTAAGGTATTTTGCATTTTCAGAAGACACAGGCATAACCTCATCTTCAAACGGAACCATCTTATAATTGGTAAACCAACTTAGGTCATATACTTTCTGCGAATCTTTAACTGAACCATAGAAGGTTGAGCAATACCTATCTCTCTTATATTTACTTATATTTCTATATAGAGACTCCATCATCTTTTCTTTTTTTCTTGTTGGAATAATTTTTAAAACCACTTCACCTATAATGCGAAATAGTTTTCCGTTATTAACTGGCGCTTTACCATATAACAACAGCCTATAAAATGCTGAATTTAGCCATTGTAAATAGAATCGAAATTTACCACTCGCACAGTTATAGAGAGGATACATATCAATATAGACACCATGATTTATGTCTTTATCTTTTTCCGGTGCTTCAATTAAAGTTGAGTTATTATCCCTTATTCGGTAAATCATTAATTTGTATTCTTTATCTGTTTTAGTAGACTGAAAAAAATAGCGAGGATCTAATTGTGTTTTACAGGCTTTTTCTAATCGTTCCAAGTCGTCTATATGTATAAAGACATCAATATCATCATCCCAAGGAATAAAACCCTTATGGCGCTCTGCACCTAATGCTGAACCAAATGCTAGAAAAAACTTAATATCGTTCTTTAAGCAAATTTTTTTAAGCTCTTTTAATATACCTAATTGCGCTGCTTGCAATCCTTTTAAATCAAAGTCCATTATTCTAGTTCCTCTCTTATCTAAACCCTATTTGTGTACACTTATCTTAAAATCCATTTCATAATCTCTAAATCGAAGAATTCTTTCGTAGTCCTCAATATAATCTACTTCTGCCCAAAACTTTCCTTTAATATCACGAACATAAACATCTCTTTCCTTACAAAATTCATATAAAACATTTTCCCACCATAGTGAATGTTTCTGTTCGTTAATCATTAGCTCCATTTTGTCTAAAAACAAAGGAATGAAACTCTGGTCAAATTTTGCAATACCAATATATTCCCCAGTAATATCTCCGCCTTGTAATTCCTTTCCATACTTTAGTAATCTATTGTTTTCGTAATAAAACTTATAATCAGCTTCTTCTTTTCTAGTTTCATCAGCAAATAATATAGGGCTTTGCTTTTCCATAATAATATCGTCCATTAAACTATCCTCTAAGAAAACATCGCCGTTCATAATCATAATATCTTCATCGTCTTTAATAAAATCCTTCGCAAACCAGGCCGATGCAATGCTATTAGTGACATCATAAAAAGGATTATAGTAGTATTTTATATTTTTACCTTCTAAGCACTTTTTTACCTCAGAATGCTGATATCCTAAAGCTATACCAATATCTTCTATGCCCTTGTTTTTTAATTGATTAACAGTATATTCTATTAAAGGTTGACCACCTATATCTACAGTACATTTAGGTCGACCTGACAAATATCGGCTTATCCTAGTACCTCTACCAGCTGCTAGTATTAAAACCCTCACTTTATAAAACTCCTTTCTCATACATATCAAATAATGCTTTTACTAAGACGTTATTATCATCCTCAGTTATTGCCCCTATGTGACCAACTCTAAATAAGATTTTACTTAATTGCCCACCATTTGGGCACACAAATATATCGTATTCATTTTTCAAACGCTCAACTATTTCATTTGCTGGTGCTTTACCTTTTGCCTTTAATGGTGTCACTGCATTGGAGAGGTTTTGTGTTGCAATATCAAGTGGCAAGCCTTTTATTTTACTCCTAAAATCTTTGGCTAAACCAGCCACCTTGTTAACAATATTGGCAACACCGATCTCATCAATTTCTTGTAATCTTTTTCTTAATTGTAGTAGGGTGCCCACTGCTGGAGTATATGGGGTTTGTCCTCTTTCTCCATCCAATAAATAATTTTTAAAATTAAAATATAAGCTCTGAACACGATTACTCACTATTCTTTCTTGCGCACGCTCATCTAACACAACAAATGACATTCCTGGTGGCAAAGCTAGAGCTTTTTGTGAGCTTAGAATTGTGGCATTAGCATTATATTGTGTCATACCATAGTGATCTGCTAAAAACGAGCTAATTGCATCCACTACTAAAAACAGATTATTTCTTCGACAAAAATCCTTAACTAAATTCATGTCATATAAAACGCCTGTAGACGTTTCATGAACATTGATAAGAAAACCCGTGAATTTTTTACCCTCGTACTTTTCTAAATGTTTTTTGGTTAATGATTCACCATACTCCAAACATATTTCCTCTGAAGTTAGTTCATATATGTCACAAATTTCCTTAAATCTTCTACCAAAGCTACCCCCATTTACCACTAAAATCCTGTCGTTTTTGTTAAACAAATTCAGTACGGTAGCTTCCATAGCAGCTGTACCAGATCCAGTTAGAAATACTACCCTGGAGGAGTCAGAAGATTTTATATGCTTTTTTAGAAGCAGTTCATTTTCTAACATTATCTTTGAAAAATCATCAGTTCGAAAATAGGGAATTTGTTCTGAACCTATCTTTAATATTTCCTCACTCATCATTACTGGACCAACTGCAAAATTTAACATTTTATTTCCCACCTAAACTATGTTAATAACATTCTAATTTTGTTCTTTCTAGATTTAAGGAGAAAGTACCATAAAAGAATTTTACCGTTTTAATAATTTCCTAATAACAGGTTTAAAACCTAGTTTGGTCGCCCAATAATTTCCGAAAGATATCATGCAATATTTATTCGCTAATTGATCATACTGCATGTTGTCCAAGTCATTTAAATATTCACTGCGTTTTTTTATATCACCTATAACACTTGAACTAATTAACATATGGTTACATTCTTTGGCATGATTAATATCAGTTTGTAAACAATCCATTTCCCCAGAAATTTCGTTAAAAATTTTCTCCCCGAGAACTGAATTTATAATAACAAGTGAAACGCCATCTTTATTATGAAATTTTGGATACTTGCGCTCAATCCTCCAGTAATCGCCAAGTGTAAAATCCGCAACTGTGTTTTCATGTTTAAACCTACAATTGTAACATGAAGGACGCAAATATATATTAGTTAAAAATCCTCTCATATATAAAGGTTCAATTGTATTTATGCACTGGTATACCTTGTTATTTTCAAATTCTATTCTAGTGCCATAGTTATCCCACCCTCTGTTTTTGGTTCTGAAGTTTATTTCTTTTATTGTTGATTTATACTTAGCTTGTAAATAACTCTTATATTTCCTATAAACTTTTGGACTTGGGACTCCATGACAAACCACTTCAACAACTATTAATGTATCGTAATCTTTTTTCAAATATGATTTTAAGCCAGCTACTTGGCAAGGAGTTCCTGAAAATAAAACCATTTTCCCTGACTCAAGAAATCTCTTTACTTCTTGATATGAGGCTCCAATAGAACTTTGTACATATTTTGATCTGCGTAATTTATCTAAATCTTCTTTATGAGTAATAAAACTATGTGCTACGTTGAGTTCATTATCAAACATTGCTCCAAAAACTACACCGTTATTATCTAAAACATAATCTGCTAATAAACTAAACACTCCACCAGATGAACTATGTTTCCTCACAAGAGGATTCTTATTTTTACAAGCAAAAACATTTGCAGCATTTAACTTTTTTGCAGATAGGTTATTTAATATTGGACATATCGTATTACATAAATTGCAACTCATGCAGTGATTATTATCGACAACAGGATAAATAAAACCTTCGTTGTCTTCTTGCATTGTTATACAGTTCTTTGGACAAGCATTATAACAAGCTGCACAACCTGTACATAATCTGTCTATATTAATCATAACTTTTATCCACCCTAATATGCTATTGCTCTTTTCAAATAATCTTCTGAAATTTCCTTTTTGGCATTAATTCTTTCGTTTACCTTATTGTAATCAATATCGTTCGATAAAACATCGTTGACTCTTTTTCCCTCGTCGATCATTCTATCTTCAAGGTCTAACATCTTTAACATTTCTAGTACACGATTATTTGCTGTGTTTGCATTAATACACGCAAACTGCTTATTAAAGTTAACGCAAAAAAGCAATACCATGGAACGAGTTTGTTAATACAAAATCTGCATTAAAAAATAAAGAAAGAAAGTCATTTACAGAAGGATATAAAGCTGTATCTATCCATGGCTCTTTCCTGTACTCCTTATTAATTTTAACTATTTTTAAATTCTTCTCTTTAGCTATTTTAACTGCATATTCTTTAAATTTATTAGCCTTTTCTCTTTGAGGTTCATAAATTAACAAATACTTTTCTTTTATATTAACCTGCCCGAATATTGGCATCCAATCTTTTTGCTCTAGTAATAACGTTGGATCTAATACATGTAATCCATCATTTCTTCCTAGTGAACTTAACTTTTTCAGACCTGATTTTTCTCTTACTGATAAATAACTATATCTGCCAATTAACGAACTTATGTATGCATCAAATGTAAGATCTAGCGATTCTTCTCCAAAGCTGCTAGCATATGAAATTCTTTTTGCCTTGTCTGGTGTAAAATCTAGGTAATACGGATATTCATTAGTTACTTTTTGAAAGTTATATCTACTATTCCATACTTGATCGCTGCCTGTAATATATACATCCATATCAAGGGGATACTTTGCAAAGTCAGTCGCCCTAGTATATTCTTTCTTTGATAACTTCAAATATCTCTTTCTAAAATTCTTATATACCTTATAAACCTTCAGTCTTAGTGGAAATGACCCTAAAATATATACTGTTTTCCTTAGCAAAGAACCTTCGGGTGAGCCAAGAAACTCCATATATGTACTATGTGGCTTAGGAATATAATTAATAATATATACATCATGTCCCATTTTTTCTAAGTACTTCATTAAAGCATATGATTGTAAAACGGAGCCATAATTTCTAACTCTGTGGTATGTTATAATTCCAATCTTCATCTTTTAAACCCCCATCAAAACAACTTAAATAAGTCGTATAAATCGAATATCCTGTATTGCTCCTTTATCCCTTTCAAATAATCTTTGTCTATATAAATATGGTTATGTTCATCACTTATCCTAACTAACCTTACTGTTTGAATTGGAAATATGCTACCAATATAAAAATCCTTTTCTGGATTGTCTCCAATGTAGATCATCTCGTCAAAACTTACTTCTAACTTATCTCGCATAATTTCAAATGCTCGTGGATCGGGTTTCCAATACTCGCGGCCTAGCTCATCTGTCACAATGATAAAGTTAAAATACCTATCTGCACCTAAAGCTATCAATTTGTTTTTTTGAGTGGAGACATAACCATCTGTTATAATACCTGTTTTTATCCCTCGTTTTTTTAATTGCTCTAAACAAGGTAATACATCAGGATAAAATTGTATATTAGGCTTATGTTCACGATACGCTTTAACCAAATCCAATATATCATCTTTGGTGTAGGGAACTTCTAGTTTATCTAATAATCGGTTAAATACATTCTTAGGACTAGCGTCAAATAACTGAATTAGAACTTCATAAATTAAATGTTTATCCCCAAGTTCTTTATTTAACCTATTCTGTTCGCTGATAATTTCGGCTATATGCCTATAACCGCTTTTTATGTATTCTTTTTCAGAGATCAAAGTATCATCTAAATCAAATACAACAGCTTTTATCATATTTTTTTACCCTGTAAGTTGTTTTCAAAATCTATGCAATCAGCTATTGTGCTTCTTACAACATCCATCTTATCGTTAAGACAAATGCTCATATCAAATCTAAGGAACAATAAATTATCTTGATAATCTTCGGTGTAATTGAGTTCTTCGCCCATTAGTAGCCGATATAAATATTCACAGGAGTCAGCACCACTTTGAATACTCATGGGCGCCCCACCGCCGAAACGGGGGTTAATTTCAATGTACTCTATACCTTTATTAGTCTTCATACACTGAATTGTTATATGACCAATGGGTTTAAGCACTGATAGAAGTCTCTTTACATCTTTAATGATCTCTTTATCTTTGACAACCTTCCCTTTGGACACTTCGCCACTTCTTGTAGCTATCCTTAGTCTCGGCACAACAGTAATTATATTGCTATTAAAATCTAAAAAGCAATCTACAGTAAACTCCTCCCCTTGTATAAAGTCTTGAACTATTGCATTGGGAACTATTCTTCTATACATATCTAATTCCAAATGATTGTTGACTTTATATACATTATTACTTGAACTTCCATCTTTTGGTTTAATAAAGAGAGGAAATTTCTCATTTCTATCATTATGATTAATAATAGTCTCTAGCTCATCGTCAGTGTACATATGTGGTACATTAAAATAATGCTTCTCTAAAAACCTTTGGGAATTAATTTTATCTCTACATGTTTCAATAACCTTCACATCTGAAATTAGAACTCTCGCACTAGTACTGCTTTCGATCTTTTCTTTATTCTGTGCCAAAGTTAGCAAATCTGTATCTATCGTCGGTACAACCAAACTAATATTATTTTTATTGCAGGCATCTATAATACTATCTATATAATTAAACGATGATATTTTTGGCAATATACAAAATTTATCTGCAAAATATAAAGCTGGTGCTATATCCTGACAATCAGCCCCCACCACAACACTCGAAATGTACAATCTTTTTGCAGCATTTTTAAAACAATTAACTAATTCTACTCTCCTACCTACATTTAGTATTAATATGTTGTATGATTTACTTTTTGTTTTAGTTTGCTGTTTTGCGATGCAAAAACTCATTAATTATTCACCATCGCTTTTTTATCCGTAACATTAGCCTGATAATCATCCGAACCCACAAAATACTCCATTGTTGCTTCTCCTTCTTGACTAATGCCCTCACGTTTGAACACTTTAACGATTGTTCCAAAAATAATTTTGCAATCGACGAATGGAGAAACATTATCAACATATTCAACATCAAAATTAAATTTTTCTTCCCAACTAATGGCATTTCTACCGCTAATCTGTGCTAATCCTGACAGCCCCGGTCTTACTTCATGTCTACGTTTTTGGTGATTATTATATAGGGGTAGATAACGCACTAATAATGGTCTTGGTCCAACAATGCTCATGTCTCCTTTGAGAATATTAATCAACTCGGGTAACTCATCTAAAGAAGAACTTCTTAAAAACTTGCCAAATTCAGTTAACCTCTCCTCGTCTGGCAGCAAATTACCATTCTCATCATACTCATCTGTCATAGTCCTAAATTTATACATTGTAAATATTTTTTCGTACAAACCTGGTCTCTTTTGTTTAAATATCACGGGACTGCCTAGCTTAATACGTACCAAAATAGTTATGATAACCATAACAGGGCTTAGAACTATCAAACCTACAAGAGCACAAATTATATCTAATAAACGTTTAAAATATTTTCTATACAAACCATTTTTAATAGTATTCTTTACTGCTAACTTGTCTTTCTTCAAAGCTACACTCACCCATTCACTGCATCCTTGTTAGTCCCATAATTCCTTAACTTTTTTTATTACTCTTTCTAAATCATTGTCAGTCATTTTAGTATCACTTGGTAAGCAAACTCCTCTATCAAAAATATCTTCGCTTACATTAACGAAATCTTTATCGCTAACAAAATCATGTTTCTCAAAGAAAGGTTGCAAATGCATTGGTTTCCAAATTGGTCTTGATTCAATATTATCTTTTTCTAAAGCTAGAATAACATCTAGTGGTTTTACTTTATTATTTAATAAAATACAACTTAGCCAACAGTTTGGTTCATTCCAATTGTTTATAGGCATCATCTCAATATCATTAGAACCCTTAAAAGACTTATCAGAAAAAGCTCTTCGATAATATTTATAAATATATCTTTTCTTAGCTACTCTCTCATCTAATACTTTTAACTGGCCTCTACCAATTCCAGCAACAATATTACTCATACGATAATTATATCCAAGTTCACTGTGTTGATAATGCCTAGCAGGATCTCTACTTTGAGTAGACCAAAACCTTACCTTAGCTATTCTTTCTTCATTATTAGATACCAACATGCCACCACCAGATGTGGTGATAATCTTATTGCCGTTAAAGGAAAAGATTCCATAATCTCCGAACGTACCTGTATACTTACCTTTATATGTTGTTCCCAAAGACTCTGCAGCATCTTCAATTAAAACTACATCATGTTCTTTACAGAGGTTTACAATAGGATCCATATCTGCAGATAATCCATATAAGTGAACAACAAGCACAGCTTTTGGTTTTTTACCCAATTCCTCATACTTCATAAGAGCTTTCTCTAACGCTACAGGAGACATATTCCAGGTCTTTTCATCGGAATCTATAAATACAGGAATCGCATTTTGGTAAATTATAGGGTTTGCTGTAGCAGAGAAGGTTAAGCTTTGGCAAAATACAATGTCGCCTGTAGTTACTCCCGCTGCTTTTAATGCCATATGAATAGCCGCAGTACCAGAAGATAATGCCGTAGCCGCTTTAACCCCCACTTTATTAGCAAGTTCTTTTTCAAACTCGTTAACATTCTTACCAAGTGGTGCGATCCAATTTGTATCAAAAGCTTCCTTTATGTACTCTTCTTCAAAACCTTCGTCACTCATGTGTGGCGATGATAAATAGATACGGGTATTCACTCTAATCAGCCTCTATTCATTATGTACCTTCTATTTTTTAGTATTTGATAGTAACTGTACACTCTCCTACGTCTCACTTCAGATAGTACAAATTTTCAAATAGATAGATTTTTATCTATCTGCCTAATCTTTCGTTATAAATATCTGCCATCTTATTCAATACATTACCCAAACTATATTGTTCGGCATACTCCTTAGCGGCTTTTTCTACAGTTATACATAACTCTTTATCACTAATAAGCTTAGTAATTGCTTCTGCAGTAGCCTTATAATCTCCTACTGGAATCAACAGACCTGTTTCTCCATGCTTAATTAGATCTTTATTTCCTCTAACATCTGTACCTATAACAGGCTTTTCAGACGCCATCGCTTCCATAACATTTTTAGGTAACCCTTCTCTATAGGAAGTAGATAAAATAATATCAGCAGCGTTTATTAAACTTGGAATATCTTCTGAGTAACCTAAAAAAACAACCTGCTTGTCCAAACCATACTTCGTAGTTAGTTTTTTAACTTCTCTTTCTTGTTCCCCTTTCCCTGCAATTATATAAACAATTTTATGCTTTATATCCACTGGAAAGAAAGACATTGCTTCTACAACTTGCTTTTGATTCTTATTTTTGTTTATCTCTCCTATAGAAAGGAGAACAATTTTATCGTCGTCTATATTTAACTCTCTTCTTTTTTCATATCTTGCCTTATCATCTTTTTTATACCTACTTAAATCCACACCTACTCCATGCACTTTATACGCTTTCCCCCTAGTTTTTTGCATTAACTTTTGAGCCGCTAGGTAGTCCTCTTCGTTCATTGTAATCAGTGCATTTGTCCATCTTGCTGCTATTTTCTCTAGAGGATAGTAGAGAAGCCAATTCGTAATTGGAGCACCTTTATAGAAGTGAAAACCATGTGCGGTATAGACTATAGGCTTGATTTTTTCTTTATTAGCTACAAACCTCGTTATAAAAGCAGCTATTGGTGTATTTACATGAATCAAACTAAAGGGGTTACCCCTTAGGAGCTTTCTTATTTGATACATAGCTTTAATATTATTTTTCGATAAGGGGTTACGACTAAAATCGATTTGGTGCAAAACAAAACCAAACTCTTTTAACTCTTCTTTGTAGTCTAGGAAATTCGCAGCAATATGCACCTCATAACCTTGCTTCTTAAACCATTTCATAAAAGGCACATGAAACTTGTATATATGATCATCTTGTGTAGCTATAAAAAGTACGTCCATTTTCTAATCCTCTCATTACTACTAAAATTAGTGGCTCTATCCATAAGCAATGCAAAAATTATATAAACAAACTTTACTGTTTATTAACAGGTACTTTATAAAACATATAAAGCTCTCTCTTAGATAATAAATTTCTAAAAAAGGTCACTAGCCAGAGGCAAGCGACCTTTTTATTCTTATCCCGTTACTACTACAACTTCACGTCAAGCAGAAACTATCTGTATATAAATATTACAATTAAGCGTTCATAAATCAATTCACTTTTGTATCTTCTTGGTAGATAATTCAATTCCACACCTTGAGTTTCCTCTAGGTATATAAATAAAATCCCTCTAATTTTTATTGGCCTTTGCGAGAAAAAACTACTCCAACGGTTTTGATAAGAATTAGTAGATCAAATACCAAACTACATTTCTCAATGTACTCTCTATCGTACTGAAGTTTTTCCTCAGGAGAAATATCATAATCACCTTTAACTTGAGCTAGACCCGTTAGTCCTGGCTTAACCATTAAACGTTCAGTAAAGTTAGGTACTGTTTTAAGATATACATCGTAGAGTTCAGGTCGCTCTGGTCTAGGACCTACAAGACTCATATCACCTTTTATAACATTAACTAGTTGTGGTAATTCATCTAAACGTGTTGCCCTTAAAAAGCTCCCACTAGCTGTATAGCGAATATCATCCTTACTAGCTAATACCGGGCCAGTATATTTCTCAGCATCATCTACCATTGTTCTAAATTTATAGATAGCAAAAGGTCTTCCTCGTAAGCCTAATCTAGTTTGTTTGTAAATAATTGGTCCTGGACTTGTACACTTTATTGCTATCGCCACTATGACCATTAAGGGCATTAACACAATTAGACCCATTAAAGAAAGTACAAGGTCAAAAAACCTTTTCACTTCTCTATACCCTCGGTGGTCATTATCTAATATTACCTTTTTATAGTCAAAAAGCTGAGTACTTAAAGCATTATTTTTATCAGCCTCATAAACTTTTTCTTGCAACTTTAACTCCATACAAATCCCCTTTAAATGTCAGACATAATGTCTCTAAAATACACTTTTCCGTTGCCGTTTAGTAAAGATTAATGAATAAATAGCTATTACTTTTTAAATGTATTGGGGGAGTCGATTAAATAGTCATGTCTCCAACCTACACAGAATAACAAATCAAGAAAATTCACAAATAGGTGTCCCCAAAAAACCAAATTAGTAACTCTTAGTTCGATAAGAAAATAAACCTACTATCTCCATAAAACTAATTTACAAGGTACCTATACCACTTATATAAATATAAACACTACAGGTTTTGTTTTAATAGTTAGAGTAGTTAAGCCAAGTAAAGCTACAGCTTATCTAAAAAAATCATGTTAATAATTTCTCTGAACTAGCTTCCTTAATTTTCGTTATTGAACTTTTTTATCTTAGATTTCAGGCCATAAGAGTTGGTATTGCTTATAGTTTAATTTAACACAAAGGTTAGCTAATGTTTATGCATCAGAATACCCAACTCAATATTAGGAGCACTACAATTTACACATCTCGGATATAATTGGCGAGATAAAGAAGGTTAAATTTTTTAAACTGTCTCCTTGGTTAGTCACAATCTGGCTCTGAAAACTAGCTCTTTCTCAGCAAAAATGAGAGCCATGATAATGATTAAAATCCTCGAACTAAAGATATCGGGAATAACACAACTACCAATCATAGTTACAAGAAGTAACCAGAATAATGTTGGAGAGCTCTTAAATGCATAACATAAAGCATAAAGTATGACACCAAATAAAATTAGGGTATAAAAGACACCGGTTTGTGCGAGATATTGAATCAACGTAAAATGAGGCATGGGCATGCCCATAATAGTAGATAGATAAGTGCGGCCAAACCCTACTCCTAGGAGTGGGTTTTTTATAAAGATCTTTAAGCCTTCTATATATCCTTCAATACGACCACTATCACTTACGATATAGCTAGTGGTTTTTGCCATGGGTCGTACCATTTGGAAAAAAGAAAAGGTAATCAGGCAAAATACACCAAAGATAACTATGCCTTTGATTCTTTCTTGCTTGGTTGCTGGTTTTGCTAATAGGTATAAGAGTGCTGTGAATAACAAAGCAATTAATCCAGTTCTAGCTGAGGTGAGCGCTGAACCGATTACATTTATTATGGCAAGGCCATAATAAATGAATCTTTTTTTGTTATCTTCTTCTGAGAGAAGATAAAAAGCAAAAGCAGCTACTGCTAAAAATAGTGAGCCAGTACTTAGATCATCAAACATAAAAGCATAGGATATTCTTTTCCCCATTAAGCGAATTACACCAATCTCTAGATTAAAGGAAAGATATATTAAAGCTTGCATTATAATGCCTAATGATGTTACAAGACCTGAATAGCCAAAGGCTAGTAATACAGAATTACGTGCTTCTTTATCTAGAAAGGGCCCTCCCATAATAGAAACAAACAATACCGCATTATAAAAGGTTAAGGTTATAAATTGGCCTAAACCTTCTTTTAAATAGTGAGATCTTAGTAAAGGAATTATGCTTAGAAGAACTGTTAGCAAGATAATTCTTCTAAGCCAGGTTCTCTCTGGAGACTCTTTAATATTTTTTAATGAGTGCTTAAAAAATACTGCTAATATATAGATAGCCCCTATAATATAGAACCAGTTAATTGGCAGAGTGCCAAAGCTACCCCCTAAGATGTTTCGCCAGGAGATAGGTATCGCTATACACATCAATTCCAGTAAGGAAGTTTCTAGGCTCTTGTTATCGCGTCTTAATAACCAGTAAAGGCTAAGAAACTGAAGAGCTGCAACTACAGCTAACCAAATAGACTCTATGTTTAAGGTAGTTGCTAGTATATTAATGGTTAGTAATAAAAAAACAAGAACAAACTTCATCTTCTCACCTCTATCTAGTAGGTATGATTTTTATAGATATAGCTTGTAAATCTCGCTAAGCTTTTGCATGTATTCTCTCACATTAGTAAATTGCCTTGCTTTAATTTGGGCTCCCTGGGCTAAGGTGGTGTAAAGAGTGGCATCTCTTAATACATTAACAATTTTAACTCTAAACTCTTCATTATCTTCACAGAGAGAGCCACACTTGTGATCAACAATGCTAGGGAGTCCACCTACATTAGTAGCAAAGACTGGTTTACCTAAAACCATGGCCTCTACAGCAGCTAGACCGAAGCCTTCCCACTTCGAAGGCATAACTAGGAGCTTAGCTTGATTTAAGATAGCATAAGGGTTGTTTTTAAACCCTACCATAGTTATGTTCTTCTCTAAACATAGCTGTTTAATTAAGCTAGAACATTCGTCTTCTAATGTTCCAGAACCCATCATCACAGCAGTAACCTCAGGTAGTTCCTTAGCTACCTCGTTAACTATGGTTATAAATCTTAGTGGATCTTTAGGCTCTTCAAGTCTACCTAAGAAAGCTAGATCATAGCTATGGTCATTGGCATTTTCCGCTGCTTTAGATAATATGTTTTGTTGGTCGATAAAATTAGGTAGAGTGAGATACTTATTCTTTATAAATGATCTAAACAAGTATTCGTCAATTATAGATGAAGAAACCCCTATAATACAAGAGATACCAAATGATGCCAGTAGGTAGGCTAAGGAGTTTGGGTTTATTGATTTTAACCAAGGTGGGTTACTGTGAAGGTGTGAAATTATTGGTACTTTGGTTCTTGCTAGCGAACTAGCTACACTAGTCCGGTAATCATGAGCCTGGATTAGATCAGGCTGCCAACCTTTTACAATACGGGCTATCTCTTTACTACTTGGACCTGAGATCTCCAGATGTAAAATGCCTTCTTTCCTTAGTATCTCCTGAATTGGACCACTTGGTGAAACATAGGCAAAATCATACTTATTAGATAGGTTTCTGATAACAGCTATAACTTCATTTTCTGCTCCAGAATAACCACCGCTAGCTAGTATATGGAGTATTCTTTTTTTCTTTATTTCTTCCATACTTTCACCTTTCTTTTAAGGACCTACTTGTTTGTTGTTCTACTAGATTTCTCTTTCTTGATACCATATCTAAGAAAAAGAACCACCAATGCCAGTGGTAATGATAATACGGTTAGTACTTTTCTAGGTGCTTCAGAGATAAATCTTTTATTACCAGAGAGCATACTTGCTACACTGTATAAAATAGCGCTTTTATAACGAACCCTTAAATGAGAAGCTAAGTTTAAACGCTGCGCATGATAAGCCGCATAAGCTTTAGGATTGTTTTTAAACACTCTTTGATAGTTACTCGAATAACCATCTTCTAGATATTCACAAATATAGAGAACTTTATCTAGTAGAGACATCTGATATTCTTGATCTATTCTATCGTAGATATATGCCTCAGGAAAGAACTTCTCACCTGCTATTACTGGGAATAGGTGCTTCTTTAAAACCTTAGTTTTAAAAACTAACATAGCATCTCCAGTAAAGCCATGGGAGTTATATAGATCATAGATTGTCGACTGGGTAACACCTGATGGCATTAGTGTACCAGTTTGTTTATCGTTAGAATAACCTTTTAAGGCCACTATACCAGCTAGATTAGCTGCATTCACCTCTTGCCAATGCCTCGTACATAACTCAATGGCGTCATCGGTGAGATAATCATCAGAATCCACGCAGACAAATAGTTCGGTTTCTGTAAGCTTTACTCCAGTATTGTGAGCTATGTGCTTCCCACCATTTTCTTGGCTATGGTATTTAATAGCGATCTTATTTTCCTTTTGCCAACTCTCTGCTAACTCTTTAGTATTGTCTGTAGAGCCATCGTCAACAATTAACCAAACAAAGTTTTGGTTGGTTTGTCTTTTTAAACTTTCATAACATCTACCTAGAGTGTAGGCTCGATTATAGGTAGGTGTAAAAACCGTAATAATAAGCTGCATCAGCTAGTAACTCCTTTGACCATTCTCTTTTTAATCTGCCCTCTTAACCCAAGAATAGGAAAAAGGACCATTTTAATAACCTTTTTTGGGTACCTAATTAGCCATCGATCTAAATAGGCAAAGTGCTTTAACTTATTTACATTTTGTGAATTAATTGCTGCTACTCCTAACCTAGCAATTGGAGCTAAATCAAAATATTTAGCATCAGAAAAAGCTGCTCTTATTTCAGGAAGAGCCATAATTCTGAGAGCTTCTTGGTTTTTAGTAGGTAAACCATCTTTATTTTTAGGCGAGTAGAGATTTGTTAGAGCATAGAGGGTCCAGTAAATGGTTTGACGATTAATTATTCGTTTGTTTTCTACGTTGTCTATAGCCCATAGTTTCATATATTCCATAATACCACTTCGCCAAACCAAGTGAGTGTCAATATCGTTTTTACGATAGCTTCTAGTTAAGCTCTGCATGGCGTCCTCATTATAGTAGTAAAAAGCATTAGGAATTATGGTTATAGTCTTTGCTTTGGTAAAAGCCATGAGATTAAAAAGAAAATCCTCGGCATTCTTTTTCCCTTCATCAAAAGTAATACCTTGCCTTAAGAGTAATTCTTTACGATAGATCTTGTTCCAGATTGGTATAATACCTGATTTCGATTCCACAAAAGCCTGGTAAAGCAATCTTCTCAGTTTCGACACCTATAACTTGTTCTTTATCTACAAAAGGCGAATGCCTAATAAAATTACCTACAACTCTATAATAGCTACTTATTACAATATCAGCATTAGTTCTTTCAGCTGCTAAATAAAGTTCTGCAACAGCTTCTGGCAAAACCCAATCATCTGCATCGTAAAAACAGATGTATTCACCTTTAGCTTCTCTAAGCCCTCTATTACGGGCTGCAGAGGGACCAGAATTTTCTTGAGTGATTACTCTTAGACGAGGATCTATTCTAGAATATTTTAGAGCCATCTCCTCAGAGCTATCTTTAGAGCCGTCGTTTACAACGATAACTTCAATCTCTGACATGGTCTGGTTAAGTACAGAGTTTAAGCATTTCTCTAAATATTTTTCCGCATTATAAACAGGGATGATAATAGTAACTAGGGGATCAACCATCCTCTCTTTTATAGAGTGAGATGTCAATATTAATACATCCTTTCACAAGTTTTTCATTTAAACACAGTAGGTTCATTCTTATTTTTAAAAGATAAAACTTAAACAGTTATTATCTAGCTAAAGAACAAATTCCTTTTTACCAGGAAATTTATCCAAATACGCATATTTATTGTGTTTTTGGGTAGTAAAGCTAAATGAACAAATATCATCACAACTATTCTAGCATCGTAGCGTAAGTTAAATAAGGTGTCTTTATGACTAGTCCTTGATTAGATAATACTTTGGGACAAATTTTTGCTAATAGGATACTTAGAAAATGCGCTTGGCGACGCTGTCAGGTTTTACCAATAAAACATAATAGCTTGTACCTAGCCTAAATGCGCATCAAAAATGATATATTAGAGATTACAAGGTCATGCCTTTTAGATATTAAAAGAACTGAGTCCCTAAGTTGATTCTGAATCAAAGCCAAATCCCTATGATTTCTCTGAGACCTTCATTAGAAATACCTATAGTAATATAGTAACTTCTAAGTCCTTATCAAGAAGTAAAAGTCAAATAATCTCATCTTCTCTCATAATGAAGGCTATCTATTTCCATTATTAGTACCAATTCTACTATTTATAGAAGGAGTCTTCTCTAAATAGTAGAATTAAATAAATGATCATTTAATGCTCAACAATTATAATAGGTACTCTTTTTGTCCCAAGCAGCGCGTGAACATTGAATATCGATATAAACCTTAAAATTAATACACGAATTTAAGCTGACAGTTTTACTTTCGTACTTAATAGAATTAGAAAAACGTTATCTACCACCACATAAATAGTATAGACCGATGAAATGCATAAATTCACTATTTTATTTTTGCGCTATATCTTTACAAGTGGTATCATTGACTTCTCCATAGGTTGTTGCCTATTTGCTAACCTACATCAGCTGTTTAGGACATAGTTATATAGTCTTATTAAATAAGAGACTTAGGGGGGCAATGTTGTGAATCAAGAATCAACTGACTTTTTAAAAAACGTAATAGCTCATTATGACTTACCCGGAGAAATAATCTCTGCTACTCAATGTGTAAACGGCCATATTAATGGTACATATCATGTGACTTTATTAAAAACAGGTGGTAAAGAAGATAATCTTATTGTTCAAAAAATAAACCACTATGTTTTTAAAGATCCAGAGAAAGTTATGCATAACATAAAGGAAGTAGACAACCATGTCAGTGGACGAAAAAGTGATACCGATTGCGATATAATTTCTTTCCTAAATAATAAGGAAGGTAGAAATTATACAGAGATAGATGGAGAATACTGGCGCATTTCTCGCTTTGTAGAGGACTCAGTTACTTATGACTTTGTAGAAAATAGCAACGTTTTGTATAGTGCCGGGTATGCCTTTGGCAGATTTCAATCCTTACTTTCCGATTTACCTATGGAGAAGCTTTATGAGACCATCCCAGATTTTCATAACACGAGAAAACGATTAAACTACTTCTTTGAAATGGTAGATTTAGACCCAATGGGTAGAGCAAAAGATTTAAAAACCGAAATTGCATTTTTTGAAAATCACACAAGTCTTGCTACTAAACTTTGTGATATGCTTGATGCAGGTAAAATTCCTCTCCGAGTAACCCATAACGACACTAAGTACAATAACATCTTAATGCATAAAGATACCTTTAAACCTTTGTGTGTGATTGATTTAGATACAGTTATGCCTGGACTTGCAATGCACGATTTTGGTGATGCCATCAGATTTGCTGCTAATACAGCTGTAGAAGATGAGACTGATCTGAGTAAAGTCGGACTAAATTTAGATAATTATTGGGAATTTACAAGGGGCTTTATGAGTGCATGTCAGGGTTTGACTGAAAACGAAATCGACACTATGGCTTTAGGAGCCATAACAATAACCATAGAACTTGCTTCTAGGTTTTTAGCAGATCACATTAATGGAGATAAGTATTTCAGAATACATCGTGAAAACCATAACTTAGACAGAGCTAGGTGCCAGATCAAACTTGCTCAAGACATGATTGAAAAATACGATGTGATGTGCCAAATGGTAAATGAAAGTATTACTGATAGAGAAGCAGCTCCTACTCTAGATAATTAATAATGATACTAAATAAATAAGACTCCTGCCTGAAAATGGCAGGAGTCTTTGTTGTCACTAGGTTAGCTGTAAACCAGTGCCCAAATAGTAACAAATCTCTTTTACAGTAATTCAATTAGTCTTTCACTGTCTTTAAAGTCCTCTATAGTAAAGCGAAATAGGTAAGGTCTGTTCCCTCTTGTAGGTTTTTTTCTAGAAACTTGTTCATCCCGAGTTATTTTTTCTTCGAAAATACCCTAGATTGTCAATTGCATCTGCACAAATATCCCTATAAGCTAGAGATTAATTTACTTAACTAGTAGGACTTCACTTGTTAAAAAGAGTAGTATTAAAGTGAGTAAAATATAGCTACGAGATAGTGCAAGTTAGTCTTTACAGCAAAGCTATAAATGTAACTGATATTGGAGAGGATTAATAGCAATGCGTGTAATCGACGAAGATGTACTTGCATGTATACTTGAGGATCAGCAAACAAAACAAGAAAAGTGTACCACCCGACCTGAGCTGGTTCTCCAACTAATAAATTCTTTGGCAACCTTTTTTACTTATTCAGAACGGAAAATTAACTCTTACGAATTAGCTTTATGGATAACTTCAATGTCTCATTATGTAAAAAAGAGAGGGAAGTTTGAAACCAGACCTTACAAAGAAGGCCAAATCCTCAATGTAGACTTGGGTAATAATAATTACGGTCATGAGTTCTCCTTCTTTCATCCCTGTGTAGTTCTTCTTGATAAGAGTTCCAAATTATTTGTTGTACCTTGCACCTCTCAACTTAAAGGAGATGCCCGCAAATATTTAATTGGTGATAAGATAGATGGTTTTTATAAACCTACTCGGTTACTTATAGATGAAGCTAGATTTATCGATAAAACCCGTGTTATCTCTTCTTTAGGTAAAGTAACCAACAGCTTTCTAAAGAAAATAAGGGATGAGTTATTTTGTTTTCTTTTCAGGGGGAAAAGCCATTATATCGAGAAATTAGAAGAACTACTAGAGCAGTGTAGAGATGAACTAGAAGCCAAGGAACTTAAAATAGCTGAATTAAAGTCCAGGTTAGAAGTTGCAACGACTACTTATACGTTTGACAATGATGTTAAATAATGGTATTGTTTAGTTAATATATTAAGGGCTAGTTGCCCGGATACATGTTTTTAGTTAAAAGCATGTAACACAATCAAGGACTAGTTGTCCAAAAGAACCATCTTGGCCAAGATGGTTCTTTTTTGTCTGAGAATAAACTTTAACTACCTATATGAGTTTTGGGTTTTATTATTATAAACAGCGAATAACAAGTCCTGCTGTGAGGCCTAAGAACTAATTTAACTTTATTCCTAATAGATTATCAAGAAACGAATCAATACTGGAGTCACTAAATCCCAAACCTACTGTTTATTTTTTTGTAAATTAGAGTATAATATAAACAGGAGGAGGTGAAGAACTGTGTTTCACAAAAACCTACAGTACTATCGTTTAAAGAAAGCGATGTCACAAAAAGAACTGGCCAGCATCGTTAATGTCTCCCCAATGGCTATTTCAAACTATGAAAAAGGCCTTCGTAAACCTAATATGGATGTTTTAAAACAACTAGCAAAAGCGCTAAACGTAAGGGTTTCTGATTTTCTCGCAATTCGCAACGAAAATCTAGTGTTTAGTCATGGTGAGTTTAGAAAGAACACTAAGCTTTTAGGGGAAAAACAGCAATTTGTTAGAGAATCTGTAGAGGAATATTTTAATCGTTTCTTTACTGTTGTTGAGCTTTTAGGAGGAGAAATTTTACCTGAACCGCCACAATGTCATGTACTGCCAGTTTCAGGTGATAGTGAAAGTGATGCACAGTCTTTACGGCAACATCTTAATCTTTCCTTAGATGGTCCAATTAACGATTTAATTGGCATTCTGGAAAACAAAGGTATTCTCTTTTATATCTGTGACCTTAATAATGATCAATTTTCTGGAATGAATGGCTTTGTGAACAATCGGCCATATATAGTGTTGAATGGAAATATGACTTCTGAACGAAACAGATCAACTGTTGCTCACGAGCTGGCCCACCTAATGTTTGTATGGCCTAATGATATAGCTAAAAGAAACGCTGAAAACGCTGCAACTGCCATTAGCGGAGCATTCCTTTTCCCTAAGGATGACGCTATTCGTGAGCTTGGTCTACGCAGAACCAGCATAACTAAAGATATGTTACTCATTGCAAAAGAATATGGAATATCCATGTTCCTACTTGTCAAACGTGCATATTTGTCTGGTATTATTTCACAGAGTATTGAAAAACAGTTTTACATTCAGGCTTCACGTATGGGATGGAGAAAAGGTGAGCCAAGTAGAATTGGTAAAGAAGAGCCTATTCTTTTTAAGCAATTGGTATATCGGGCTGTGAATGAGAATGAGATCAGCATACAACGTGGAGCAGAGTTGTTGAAAGTTCCTTACGAGGAAATTGTTAAGCACTGCTTTTTTAATGGGGACTGACGAATGGAATATATCAGTAGTGACACAAATGTATGGATTGACTTTTCTACAATTGGCCGCATAGAGTTTCCCTTCCGACTACCCTACACTTATATCATGAATAATGATGCCATTGAAGATGAATTACTTTCACCACCTAAACTCAAAAGCGAGTTGATTAATAATGGGCTAATAAGTGTTGAGATAACAATTGAGGAGTTTACGCTTGCTGAAAAATATGGTACACAATACATCAAATTATCTACATACGACCGAATCGCTTTGGCAATTGCTAAAAACAGAGGTATAAGTTTACTAACTGGAGATTTAGCTTTAAGACGAGCTGCAAAAAAAGAAAATGTTCCCGTTCTGGGTACTCTTGGCATTCTCGATCAATTATTTGAGGGAAAATATATTCAACCCGATGAATACCTAAGCTGCCTTTTAGATCTACAAAAATACAATGGACAAGCTGTACGCTTGCCAAAAGCCGAGTTAACCCAGCGTATACAAAAACTACAAAAATAAATCAACGACGTACTGCTTTTTCCTTTTGGTGTGCCGCTTAAAATTGCTAAGAAAACGTGAACGGCCTAAGATTCATCCTTAGGCCGTTTTTCTGAGTCTGTAAATATAAAAATAGCGAACAAACAATAAATAAATGATGCTAAGACAAGGACCTAAACGTTAATACTTTCAAATATTGGAGCAGCAAACTTAATAAAAAACAATCTCTCATGGATACTAAATCCAAAGAAACAAATTGGATTAAATTAGATAACTCTAGCCCAAGGAGTAACAAAAGATCTGTAAAGTTACTATTGGTAAAGCGGTAATAGACGTTGGTCCTGATTTTGATCCTATTTTAATGAAAAACTTAGCGATGACATTGTCTGCCTTATGTTAAAGGGAATCAATACTTACGATGTGTATTAGGCTTGTGATGTAACTTGATGCTCTACTTACTTGGTCAACAGGTTTGCCAGCCGAATGCAAATGTCACCAAAAGAAATGATACCATAACCCCCACATCTTGGTGGGGGTTATTTGACACTTACGTATGTTGTGATTTTACTTTTTTTTATATTTTTGTTGATTTGATGTCGTCTTTTCTATGGGTGATATCCCTAAACCAGCATTTTTATTTACATAATTTAAAAATAGAGTTCCTAACAAAATCCGGTCCTTAATTGGTATTCTTTTCCACTTATATCCATAGAATAAATCTTTAACAAGAAATTCCTCATCATGATTTAGTTTTGAGATCTCAAGTATCGCATCTTGGAGCAACTTGTTTACATCTGCCATATCTCACCCTCCAATACAATGTTGTTAACAACGTTGTTAATAACATTGTATTATTCGTTTTAAGGATTGTCAATATACCGAGTAAATCAAGTTTAACTCTTAACATTGTGTCATAATTTCGCATAGTTCTGTGCCCTCTACGTAGGTAATATCATTTCGTTGACGTCTTTATCAATTACTTGTTCACCAGCCTTGTTAAGTGAGTAATCAAGGGTAGGTCTACCAGTTCTAACGGGTTTCTCGTTACTGTTGTTTGTTCTTTCCTGTTTAATATGATCGTAATATGTGGATGATAGTAAACCGACAAAATCCAAAACCAGAGTTGGTTTATATCCTTTATTTATCCACTTTTGAAACTGTCAATGGCCACTTTAAAAGTAGCGTTTTGGGACATTAATTTTCAGCACTTTACATAGATAGAAAAGAAATATAATAAGGGGGCAGAGCGAGGAGCAAAGCCCACTTATTATTTAAAGCAGTGGTACCATCCGTGTTCTGATTCGGTAACTTTCTCTTTTTATGGGAAAAACATGTGCGTAGTTCAAAGGTCTGTCAAGTACCGCTGAAGCTGTACTCGAAGAAGCAAATAACGTACCCAATTCGGCAAAACCCAAATTACTGGTTATGATCAAGGAACGGTTTTCATAAGCATTTGAAATAAGTTGAAAAAAATGATCAGACGCTATTTGATTCATAGCTTGATAACCGACTTCGCTGATTATAACGAGATCGTTTCTTAATACCGAACGTATTTCCGTTCTAACAGTTCCCATCTGCTAAGGATAAGTATAAATCGTCGATTAAATCTCCAAAGCTGTAAAAATGCACTTTATAGCCAGCTCTAACAGCTTCCTCGCCTAACCCTATTGCTAGATGACTTTTACCAACTCCTGGTGGACCTAGAAAAATTACATTTTCATGATTATTAATAAACTCTAGACGAGACAAATCATGGATAA
>ENA-UOOK01001635-UOOK01001635.1-fermentation-metagenome-genome-assembly--contig:-NODE-1635-length-29174-cov-36.274323_pt1 | contig 29174 bp, 25 predicted proteins | sample MGYA00245777_ERZ724023 | MGnify/ENA primary metagenome ERZ724023 (study PRJEB28704, sample SAMN03018312) | fermentation metagenome | biome: anthropogenic terrestrial biome; feature: soil... | reverse complement strand
CCAACACCTGTTCTACCAAAGAAAAGCCATAAAACAACCTCTAAATAGCAACAAAGCCCACTCAACGGTGGGCTTTGTTGCTATAATACAAGTAACCTTATCACACAACTCTTTTTACAAGATCTGCAGCCTCTTGCAATGTTATTGCGGTAAAAACTTTAAGTCCAGAGCTATCTATAAGCTCTTTTCCTTCCATTGCATTGGTTCCCTGCAACCTCACAATAACTGGAACCGAGATGTTGCCAATCTCTTTGTAAGCATCAACAATCCCCTGTGCAACCCTATCGCACCTAACAATTCCGCCAAAAATATTCACAAGAATGGCCTTAACATTGGGATCCTTAAGTATTATTCTAAAGCCAGCAGCAACTGTATTGGCATTAGCACCACCACCAACATCTAGGAAGTTAGCGGGATCGCCACCAGAGAGCTTAATAATATCCATTGTTGCCATTGCAAGCCCAGCTCCGTTTACCATGCAGCCCACATTGCCATCGAGCTTTACAAAGTTCAAATTACTATCGGAAGCTTCTAGCTCATAAGGATCTTCCTCGTCCCTATCGCGCATAGCATCAAAGTTTGAGTGCCGGAAAAGCGCGTTATCATCTATATTTACCTTTGCATCGGCGGCAATAATATCGTCGTTTGATGTTTTCACAACGGGATTAATTTCAAAAAGCGATGCGTCAGCCTTAAGGTAAGCTCCGTAAAGTGAAATAACAAACTTCACCATTTGCGAGAATGCTTTACCACTAAGCCCTAAGTTAAATGCTATGCGACGAGCCTGAAACGGCTGAATGCCAATGGGCTCTACTTCCTCCTTAAAAATAAGCTCCGGAGTGTTAGCCGCAACAGCTTCAATGTCCATTCCGCCTTCGCGGCTCAACATCAGGATGGTAGATTTCGATTTCCTGTCGATGACATAGCTTGCATAATATTCCGAAGCAATATTCACCGCTTTACCGATAAGCACCCTGTCAACGATAAAGCCTTTGATATCCATCCACAAGATGTTGGCTACATGTTGGCGGAGTTCTATTTCATTTTTGGCGAGTTTCACCCCTCCAGCTTTCCCCCTACCTCCGGTATGGACCTGCGCTTTTACAACCACTAACGGAGTATCCAGTTCCTGGTATGCGCGCACTGCGTCATCAACGTTACGACAGATATATGCTTTGTCTACCGGCAATCCGTAAGATGCTAATAATTCTCTTGCCTGATACTCATGAATTTTCATGGGCTTTTATTTTATACTAATATTTAATGAATGATTGATTTTTGATGTAGCTGTATGATTTTTCTGACAATATGTGGCACTTTAATTATGTTGTTTAACATGAGAGAGCGGTAAAATGTTTGCTCAAATAGAGAAAAATAATTTCCGTACCCGGCAAAAAGTGTAAAAAAATAGAATAACAAAATGTTTATCAGTATATTATTGTATTGTTGGAAAGCTTTTTTGAATTTCATTAGATTCAATTTTTTCTGATAGAACTTTGATACAGAAGTACTGTGATAGCTCGCGTGAGATAATCACTTTTTTTAGGTATTCTGTTTATCGAAATATCCCTGATTTATGGGATTGTGCGAAGCGTGATTTTGCTCTTCCTTTGTGCTCTGAAAAATCAAGAAGAAAAAAGATGAATAAAAAAATAATATACTCAATAATTGCCGGAATGCTGATAAGCACGATGGTTGTTTTTTCCCAACGCGGTCACCATGTGTTGACGGGGAAAATAACGGATGAAAACAACAATGAGTTAGTGGGGGCAACCGTTTATATTGAAGAATTGGGCGTCGGAGACGATACTAACGCGTCGGGGGATTACCGTATCGAGCATATTTCCGGCGGACGACACCGGATTATGGTGAGTTATATGGGTTATAAACCGCTTACGAAAGAAATAGATTTTAAACGGGGAGAGCAAACCCGAAGAGAAAATTTCAACCTGAAACCCGATGAACGGATGTTGGTGGAAGTGGAAGTGTTTGGGGGGCGGCGCGAACGTCCCGAAAAAATGGAAGCGCTCACGCGTATACCGCTTAGGTTGGACGAGCAGGTGCAAAGTGTATCTGTGATATCGCAAAAAATGATTGCCGAACAAGGCGCGATGACGCTCAACGATGCTGTGCGAAATGCACCCGGACTGGGGACTTTTGCCACTTACGGCAATACATCGGAAAGCATTACTTCGCGTGGTTATCGCGGGATCCCCGTGGTGAAAAACGGGGTGCGCATCCATTCCGATTTTCGTGGGCAGGGTTTTCTTTCGGACATGCAGGGGGTTGAAACCGTGCAGGTGTTGCGCGGTTCTGCCGCCATTGCGCAAGGCATCGGGAACGATATTGGTTCGGCAGGGGGGGTAGTGAACGTTGCTACCAAAACACCCCGTTTTGTCAATTCCGGGAACCTGGGCTTGCGTATCGGCAGTTGGGGACAGGTTCGCCCCACGTTTGATATCCAGCGTGTGTTGGATGTGCACGGACATGCCGCTTTCCGCATCAACGGAGCGTATGAACGGGCGGATAATTACCGTGTACATGTCTCGAAAGACCGCTTTTACGTGAATCCGTCATTTGCGTGGAGACCCGACGACAAAACCAACGTTGTGCTTGAAATGGATTACCTGCACGATTCGCGTACCCCGGACCAGGGAACCGTGAACCTGAGTGCCGACAGTGTGAACAATATCTACAAAATGCCGGCCGATAAGTTCCTGGGTTTTTCAAGCGACCGTCAGTTTACCAACACCCTGACATACATGGCGCACCTCACGCGCGAACTTGGAAACGGTTTCAGCGTGCGCGTGGCGTATGCCGGTGCCGACCTGAACTCGCGTTCCGTCCGGGGCCATGTTTCGGCATTGCGATCTGCAGGCACAACAGGTAAGTACAACCTGCGATCGAGAAATTACAGCGGCGGACAGCGAAGCGACAAGAACGGAGTCTTTCAGGCAGACCTCATTGGTAAAGATATTCAAACCGGCTCTGTGAAGCATACCTTTAATGTGGGGTTCGATTATCGCTGGTCGGATGTTTCCACTGTCAGCACCAATTCCGTTACCGTAGACACGATCGACGTGCTGCAAGCTATTCCCAATGTCATGCCCAATGTCGTGCTTAAGGATAGCGATCCGTCCACGTCGCAATCCTACTCCTACGGTTTACTGTTGCAGGAAGTAATGACGTTTAACCGTTATCTGAAAGTGTCGCTAGGATTACGATATAGCCAGGTGAACGGATTGAGCGACAACGTTGTCTCGTCTACTGGCGGTGATGTGTGGGATCCGCTGTTTGGCATCATCGTTACACCGTACGAAAATTTCAACCTTTTTGCATCGTATACGACAACTACATCGTTGCGTGGCGCCGCAAACCTTCTCGAGGACCGTGTTACGCCCGTCGGCCCCACGCGTGAAAAGCAGGTTGAAGTGGGGCTGAAAACGGAGTGGCTTGACAACCGCCTTCGTTTCAATGCGACCTATTTCCACATCCAGAACAACAACCTGACCTATTCGTTGCTTAACGATGCCGGACAGAACACAGGTTACTACATGAAAGCCGGAAATCTGAAGAGGGAAGGTGTGGAGCTGGAACTTACAGGGCGTTTGCTGAAAAACCTGGATGTCGTGGCGGGCTATTCCTACCTGGACGCCGCTTATCACGACAGCCCCTATTATCACGCAGGGTCTGCTCCGATGAACACCGCCAAGAATACTGCCAACGGATGGGTAAATTATAGTATTTTTGATGGCGTCTTATGCAATCTTTCCTTTGGCTTGGGCATGTATTACGTGGGCCAACGCCCGCTGGCCGAATATACCTATCGCGTTGTGCCTGGACACGCTGTGCAGGCAAACACGCGTCCATTTCTCGCAGATGCATATACTACCGTGAATGCGCAGGTAGGTTACCGGTTTAGAAATTACCGCATCCGGGTGTTTATGAACAATCTGTTCGATTCCACGGGCTACACAGCATATTATCGCGGTGGCTACCTCAATCCGACAGATCCTCGGAATGTTGCGGTGGCGCTGAATTATCAGTTTTAACAGCTAAGGTAGAAAAAAATGGAACCTCAAAAGAAAAAGCAGAACATTTATCACATCATGCGGGTATTACATCGCGATATCGGATTTCTAACCATCGGGTTGACCCTTGTTTATGCGCTTTCGGGAATTTTGCTTATTTATCGGAATACCGACTTGCTGAAGACGGAGAAAGTAGAGGAAAAGCAACTGGCAACGAATCTTTCGGGGAATGATTTGGGACAACAGCTCCGTATTCGGAATTTTAAAGTGGAAAGGGAAGAAGGGGAAACAATTTATTTCAAGGAAGGTTTTTACCATGCTGCTACCGGAAAATCAGTCGTAACGCGCAAAGTGTATATCTCTCCGTTTGACAAGTTGGTGGATTTGCACAAGATTACCGGAACGCATAGAGTGTCCGTGCTGTCTCTTGTTTACGGATTTATGCTTTGTTTCCTTGCGGTTTCCTCGTTGTTTATGTTTAAGTTCGGAAGCCGGAAAAGCCGGAGGGGAATAGCGATGATTGCATTAAGCATTGTTATTACGGTGGCGATTGTGGCGTTGGTGTGACGACTCAATGGCTTTGCAGGTCAACATCCTCGATTTGAATAATTTTTTTGGAGATAGCGTATATGGTTAATCCCGACTGGCTCCGTATGCCGGTTTTGGCTGTTATGTTTTTCCGGTGGGTAACTACCGTATGGATACTGATGTTGAGCGAGTCGGCAATTTCCTTGTTGGAGTAACCGTGAACCAATTGGGTAAGTACATCAAGTTCTCTTTCAGTCAGGTTATCATCGTTTGACGGGAATTTCAATTCACTGTTGGTTCCCGTTTTTTGTAACCTGGACAAAACCTGCTCCAATGTGTCGAAAATGGTAAAAGACGAATCGAGCAGCGCCAGTGAATGGTTATCGACAATGCCTAAGTGAATTCCAACGATGGAGAAATTGGGGTGATTTTTCCGGATCCTTCTTACGTCCTTCTCCCTGTTCACCAATAGTAGAGGGTTGATAATCAATAAATCTACCTTTTTTGAAGGGAGAATATTTTCCAAATCGTCCAGTGAATCCACTTTACAGATTACGCAGTCAATATCCGATTGAGAAAGTACCGCGTGTAATCCTTCGTAAATAATCTGCGAATGCACCATGATGGCGATATGTAACCGGTGTCTGTTCATGCTTTCTCCATATTGTATCCGAAAGGAATTAAAATGGTTTCCTCAATCAATGAGTGGATATAGAGGTCGTACTCCAATTCACACAAAGAGAAAAGCAGTTTACGGCGTAAGTTCAGGTCGTCGTTGATTACTACGTATTTCAACAATAAGTTTTTTATGTCTTTTATTTTCAGCTCTATATCGGTGTGGTGTTCGCTGTATTCCTGGGCCGAGTATGCATTGCTCTCCAGATTATCCCTGTTGCCCAGGAACTCGATAAAATACGGAAAAGCCACATTGTCCTCGTAGTCCAGGTGGTCGATAACCTCAGCAAAGTATTCGTTAAAAAACTGCTCCAGCAACTTTAATTCCTTTTCAGGATGGTTTTTCTGCAGCTGCATTATGTAGGCACTTATTTGCGGATATTTATCGTTGCGGTAATAGTCGTGACTGTTTTTCAAAAAGCGTACAATCTGCTTTACATCGTCAACGGAATCAATGGGATTTTCTTTGGGTTTGAAGCCGTTGTACAGGTTGGCAATCGATATAAACAGTTTCTCACTGATTCCTTTCTCTTTGCATAATTGGCTGATGGTGAAATCGCCTACCCGAAAATCGAAATTGAAATGCTGCATTACCAGCAAAAGCGAAGGGTTTTCCTCGATTAAGTCAAACAATTTCATCCCCGGTTTTATATATGTTCGGCAAACGTGATACATAGAAAGTAGTTTTGGATACAAAGATAACTGTTTTTGTTTAGATTGATTCTAATTAAAAATGATTAACGCATGAGAATTTTCACCACCCTTGATTTCAGGAGCTTTCTTGCTTTTTTTACAACCGAAACATTTTTCCTGTTTGCGGCTGTGTTGTCTTAATTTTTATGGCTATTTTTGTGTGTCGAAAGAAATAGGAACTATGCAAGACTTTAACACACTTCTGATCAATCGGAGAAGTTACCGGAAATATGCGGATGGACCCTTGGCGGGAGATGCTGTTCAACTTATCCTGGAAGCAGCGTTGCTTTCACCCACCTCCAAAAACAAACATTCCTGGGAGTTTGTGGTCGTGGAAGACCGGGAGATGCTTGCAAAACTTTCCAGGTGCAAGGCTCAGAGCGCTGCTTTTATTGCAGATGCGGCACTGGCGGTTGTGGTTCTTGGAAATCCGCTTGAAACCGATGCTTGGATTGAAGATGCCTCTATCGCTGCCATCAATATGCAGTTACAGGCCGAAGAACTGGGGATCGGCAGTTGCTGGGTACAGGTCAGGAACCGTGACTTTTCTGAAACAATCACTTCCGGAGAATACATTAACGGGATACTCGATGTCCCTATGCCGCTGGAAGTGCTCTGTGTCATTTCTTTCGGGAAAAAAGAAAAACCCCGTTCTCCCAACAATGGCGATCAGTTGTTGTGGGAAAAGGTGCATCTGGGAAAGTATACGTTTTGACAGTGCACCGAATCTATAAATCTAAATGTCTAAAAATTTATAAATTTGCATGAGCGCAATTAATTACGATCTTACCAAAATTAAGTCGTTTATCTTCGATGTGGACGGAGTCTTGTCCTGTCAAACCGTAACGCTTGCCGAAGACGGCCAGCCGATGCGGTCAACCAACGTGCGGGACGGTTATGCCATTCATCACGCGATACGTTCTGGACTGGATGTAGCAGTGATAACCGGAGGACGTTCGGAAATTGTCCGCCACCGCCTGGAGTCACTCGGTGTAAGGCACATCTACCTGAAATCGTACGATAAAACCGAACAGTTGAAGGAATATATGGATAAAACCGGCTTCGACCCGGAAGAGATCATCTATGTGGGCGACGACATTATCGATTATTTGGTCATGAAAAAAGTGGGTTTACCGGTGGCTCCTGCAGATGCTTGTCCTGAAATTAAGGATATTTCCATTTACGTTTCACCCGTCAAGGGTGGTGAAGGAGTTGCCCGTGATGTCATTGAACAAGTGATGAAAGTCCAGGGCAAATGGATGGTGAACGACGCGTTCTTTTGGTGAAAAATTAAATATTTACCCAAGTTATATTTCGAACTTTTTTATGTTGGTTCGGTTCTTGTTTCCAGTTTTTTGATAAAATTTATACTTTTTTGTCGCGAATAGATGAGGTTTAATTATAATCCGGCTCTTTACCAGGATAGTATTAAAATACTTAAAGGAAATATTTAACACAGAAAAGTTGAAAACATTTGAAACATCGACTAATTTTGCAAAAACCAACAAAAACCACAAATAAATAAAATGGCAAAAGTACAAGGTTATGTAGTTGTTAATACGCAACGTTGCAAGGGTTGCAATCTTTGCGTTGTGTCATGTCCTACGGACGTGTTGGAATTACAACCGCGGGAAGTGAATGATCGCGGCTATCATTACGTTTACATGAAAAACCCGGAAGAGTGCATCGGTTGCTTTAACTGCGGAACCGTTTGTCCCGAAGGATGTTTAACCGTTTATCGTAAACGATTGGATAAATAAGTGAACGTTTTGTTTTTTAAGTCTAATACTCATTAGGAGATCAAAAAAACTGAATTTAAATTATGACAGAAGATGTAACATTAATGAAGGGAAACGAAGCTGTTGCTTATGCGGCAATCCGCTACGGTGTAGACGGATACTTCGGTTATCCCATTACCCCACAATCCGAAATTATAGAAACACTTATGGAGGCCGCTCCATGGAAAACTACAGGGATGGTTGTCCTACAAGCTGAAAGTGAAGTAGCGGCCATCAACATGGTATACGGTGGTGCCGCTTGCGGAAAATATTCCATGACCTCTTCCTCGAGTCCGGGAATCAGCCTTAAGCAGGAAGGAATTTCCTACCTTGCCGGCGCGGAGTTGCCCTGTCTTATCGTAAATGTACAGCGTGGCGGACCGGGATTAGGCACAATTCAACCTTCACAGTCTGATTATTTTCAAACCGTAAAGGGCGGGGGGCACGGTGACTACAGGCTAATCACGCTGGCTCCCAATTCCGTTCAGGAAATGGCAGACTTTGTATCGTTGGGTTTTGATCTGGCGTTCAAATACCGTAATCCGGCCATGATACTGACCGACGGTGTTATCGGGCAAATGATGGAGAAAGTGAAACTTCCGGAGTACCGGCGTCGCCGTACCGAACAGGAAATTCGCGAACAGTGTCCGTGGGCAACACTTGGAAAAACAAAAGACAGAGGCCCCAATATCATAACTTCACTGGAGTTGGATGCAGCTCTCATGGAAAAAAACAACGAGCGTTTTCAGGCAAAATATAGGGTAATTGAACAGGAAGAGGTTCGTTATCAGGAGACTGCATGCGAGGATGCCGACTATTTGCTGGTTGCCTTCGGTTCGGCAGCCCGTATCTGTCTTAAAACCATAGATATGGCTAGGAAGGAGGGCATAAAGATTGGGCTTCTCCGCCCCATAACGTTGTGGCCTTTCCCAAGCAACATACTCAATACATATGCCGATAAGGTGAAAGGTATGCTGACTGTGGAACTCAATGCCGGACAAATGGTGGAAGATGTGCGATTGGCCGTAAACGGGAAAGTACCCGTTGAGCATTACGGACGTCTGGGTGGAATCGTTCCTACTCCCGACGGAGTATTGGATGCATTAAAGGAAAAAATAGTAAAATAAAAAAACGTACAGCCGTGAGCCCAAAATTACAACAATTATTTTCGATGCTGTTTTTGCTTTTCTTCTTAGCAACAATAGTCGTTTATTTCGTTTCTGGCCAAAACATGAAACTTACGTGGATTACAGGGGCTTGCGCCGTTGTTTGTTATTTTTTATACAGATTTTCAAAAAGATAAAATTATGGATATAAACAGTATAGTTAGCCCCGAAAACTTGGTTTACGCCAAACCGGAAATCATGAACGACAACCATATGCACTATTGCCCCGGCTGTTCGCACGGTGTTGTTCACAAAACCATTGCCGAAGTTATTAAAGAACTCGACCTACAGGAAAAGACGATCGGAATTGCCCCGGTTGGATGTGCGGTTTTCGCATACAAATACCTGGATATCGACTGGCAGGAAGCCGCTCACGGACGTGCGCCCGCTTTAGCAACTGCAGCAAAACGGCTGAATCCCGACAAAATGGTGTTTACCTATCAGGGGGACGGCGACCTGGCAGCTATAGGTACTGCAGAAACCATCCACGCTGCCAACCGTGGGGAGAATATCGCTATTATTTTCATCAATAACGGAATATATGGGATGACTGGCGGACAAATGGCGCCGACAACACTCAGTAAGATGGTAACCTCCACCAGCCCGGACGGACGTGATGTGCAAACCATGGGTAGCCCACTTAAAATACTCAATTTGCTGGCATTGCTCGATGGTGTCTGTTTGGCCACCCGCGTAAGCGTTCATACCGCAGCAGCGGTCAAGAAAGCCAAGAGGATGATAAAGCTGGCTTTCGAAAATGCTATGGCCGGTAAGGGAACCTCCATCGTTGAGGTTGTATCAACCTGTAGCTCCGGATGGAAAATGACGCCTGCCGAAGCCAACGACTGGATGGCCGAGAATATGTTTCCGGTGTTTCCAATAGGAGATTTAAAGAATATTTAACTTGAAAAATATGTTGCAAGAAATTGTTATTTCGGGATTTGGCGGCCAGGGAGTTTTATCGATGGGTAAAATTCTTGCTTTTTCCGGTATTATGGAAGACAAAGAGGTGTCCTGGTTCCCGGCTTACGGGCCCGAACAACGTGGAGGAACGGCCAATGTAACCGTTATTATCAGTGATAAACCCATCAGTTCACCGGTCGTTAACCAGTACGACGTGGCCATCGTGTTGAATCAGCCTTCGCTGGATAAGTTTGAAGAAAAGATAAAACCGGGCGGAGCACTTATATACGACGATTACGGAATTCGCCATAAAGCCAGGCGTAAGGATATCAACGTTTACCGGATTAAGGCTATGGACGAATCCATGAAAATGAACAACACAAAGGTGTTCAATATGATTGTATTGGGCGGATTACTTAAGATATCACCCATGGTTCAGTTGGCAAACGTTATGGAAGGGTTAAAGAAAACGTTGCCTGAACGTCATCATAAGCTTTTGCCAATGAATGAAGAAGCCATTATGAAAGGAATGGATATCATTGAGTTGGAGCAGGAAGCAGATTGCCTGTAATCCTGTAATATCGAAATCAGGAGCCGGTTTGATTATTTTTGTCAGGCCGGCTTTGTGTTTTTTTAGAAGTCTTTTTTTGTGCCTTTTTCTCCGTTGATTCCTGGGTGCGTTTTTTCCCTATGCCTCTTTGAGGTTTATCAGAATGTTTTCTGCCCTCTTTTCGCCGTTTTTCGGGATTGTATTCGGGAACGTCACCCAACTCCGGGGGAACGGGTATTTTGTAGATGTTTTTTTGTAGAAACTTCTCGATCCTTGAAAAACGAAGTTGTTCGTCGGGCGAGACAAACGTTATGGCCATTCCCGAATCTCCTGCGCGTGCCGTACGTCCGATGCGATGAACATAATCCTCTGCATCGTAGGGTACATCAAAGTTTATGATAAGTGATATGTCATCGATATCGATACCCCGTGAAACGATGTCGGTAGCAACCAGAATATCCACTCTTTCGTTGCGGAATTCGTGCATGACTGAATTGCGTTCTGTCTGTTCCAGATCAGAATGCATGGCGTCAGCAGACAGTCCCATTTTACGAAGCGTTTTGGCAATTTCCTTGACTTTTTGTTTCTTTCCTGAAAAAAGGATTACTTTGTTGGGCTTTTTGTCGGAGAACAACTGTTTAACGATCTCAATTTTCTGCGATTCATAGCAAATATAGGCTGTTTGCAAAATGGTTTCGGGCGGACGCGCCACAGCGATGGTAATCTCCTCGGGGTCGTGTAAAATAGTTTTTGCCAGTTGTTGGATCTTTGGGGGCATTGTTGCTGAAAACATGATCGTTTGGCGATCTTTCGGTAACAATTTTTCAATCTTCATAATGTCGTCGAAGAAACCCATATCGAGCATCCGGTCAGCTTCATCCAGAATAAAATACTTCACGCCTGAAAAGTCAATGTTATACAGGTTGATGTGCGACAGCAATCTGCCCGGCGTGGCAATCACCACATCGGCACCACTAAGCAGCCCTTTTTTCTGTACCTCCCAGGCATCCCCATCGTTGCCACCGTAAACGGCTACCGATGAGAACGGTGTGAAGTACGAAAATCCTTCCATCTGCTGATCGATTTGTTGCGCCAACTCACGGGTAGGTGCCATGATAATGGCGTTTACCTTATGATGTTCGTGCGGCTCGGTCTGCAGGTTGTTCAGCAACGGAAGCAGAAAGGCAGCTGTTTTACCTGTTCCCGTCTGTGCACAGGCGATAACATCTTTTTTCCGGAGAATAACGGGTATGGCTTGCTCCTGGACAGGTGTAGTTTCTTTGAAGTTCATTGCCTGTAACCCGTCTTGAAGGGCATCGCACAGTGGAAGTTCGGTAAATAACATTTCTAATTTCTAAAATTTCAGCAAAGATAGTGTTTATTTTCCTTTTTTATACGAGAGACCGCCGTTCTGTGAAATAAATTTTGATGTAACCTTTTTTGTTTTCGAAAATAATTATACCTTTGCACTCGCTTTTTGAACAAAAAGCAAGGAGAGATGGCAGAGTGGTCGATCGCGGCGGTCTTGAAAACCGTTGAAGTGAGAGCTTCCGGGGGTTCGAATCCCTCTCTCTCCGCAATAAACATTGAATGTCAATGTTTTGCAAAACTTACACACAGTTTTACGCACACTTTAGCGTTGACTGTGTGTTTTTTTTGAAGTTAATCAAACAAGTCAAGTCTCATTGTGTGCTACCATTTTTTTGGAATAAATATGGATTCAATGGTGTTTCGCGTACAGAGTAAACTCATTTTTTATCCAACTCCACTATTTCACCCAGTTGGTAGCCGATGGTCCAGTAGCACAACTCTCCGTTTTCCCTGTACGATGTCTTGATAAATTCGCCTTGAGACATTGTTTCAACACCTTCGATCATCTCGTCGTTGAAACGATAAATCCTGCCGTCCTCTAACCTGTAGGGCATAATACAGGCTCCCTTCACACGGATCAGTGCCGTATCACGATCTTTTTTGTAGCCTACCGCCAGGTTGAGGTATTGATATATCCTGGGTACATAACAGAATATCCCGTTGTTGTATTCAAAAATACCCAGTAATCCATCTACCGGAAGATGCTCGTTCACCAAAATGGTATTATCTCCCCTGACAGTTAAATCGAGGTACTTTTTCATGGTTGTCTCCTTGATATCGCGGTACTCCACATTTTTGCGTCCGGCGACGATTTCATCGAACCATTTCTGCTTGATAGTCAGATAGAGTGTGTTCTCCTTTTTTGGGTGTTCTTCGGTCTGTTCGAATTTAAAATAATTGGGGCTGTTCAAAAACAGCTCGTCCACAACGTTTGTGTTTGGATTGTGATGTGCAATGTTTTCCATATAAGATGCTATTAATGATTTTTTATAATGTTCGATGCTTCATTCTCCCAGGATCACTTTCTGCAGGAGCATCTGACTATTCCCGTAGAATGGTACATCCGTTTTCCCGAGGATGGTCGTTGGCAGCGTTCCAAGTTCAGAGACGTTCTCCATTGGTACGAGCACTGTCTTGGCCCCGTTTTCGGACAAGAGGCTCACTTTGTCAGCGAAGTTCAACGATCTTTCAATCGCACCTCCTATGGAGATGTTTCCAAGTACCGCCAGGGCTGATTTCAGGTTTTTCTTGTAAATGGCAGAGAGGACGGCAACATAGACAGCACTCCCTATACCTCCGCTGATGCTTGCCCCCATGAGATTGCTGATCTGAATGTTCAGATCGTAGTTGGAGAGCGTGTGCTGATCATTCAGAATACTCCTTTCATTTGCTCTCAGGTAGTTCAGGGTATTCTTGATGTTCTCTTTCACTTCATGAGAGTTGGTACCTGTGACGTTTAGCTTGCCCGAACCTTTCAGCGCAACCGCCTCAATCTTCACAAGAGCCGTATTGTCTCCGTCACTGGTAGCTGTGTAACAAACGCCCGGCGGCAATGGGTTGGCTTCTATCAGCGATGAGCCCTTCTCCTCCGGTAGAGCGACAAAAAACTCTTCCTGTGTCTCCTTGTCGATGTACGAGAAGTTGGTATCCCAGAACTCCATACCGCCAATCCTTTTCAGTTGTTCCTTCACACGTCTTCTCATCTCCATCGCTACAACAAGGTACTCCTTGATATCCTCCTTGGTGTAATCGCCATCAGGGTGCAACAGTTTGATGAAACCCGATATGATTCTTCTTACTGATCTCGAATCCCTCTGTTTCAGATGAGACCCCAGTGTGAAATAATTGTCCAACGCATCGTAATAGGTTGTCTTTCTTTGTGATTTCAATACTTCGGAGAAGAAATCTGTGCTGAAACCGTAATTGCTTGTGAAGTTCGAAGGACTGAATTTGCTGATTTCCCATCCGGGTAGATAAAGGTTGATACGATCGAGAAAAGCAGTATCATGGTTCACCTCGTCAGAGAGTGGACTAAAGAGGTGTGATGTCTGCAACACTGTCTCCACCGGCTGGTTGATATTTCCATTCAGGATGACAGAAGCAGAACCGGTGATTTCACCCCCCTTTGCCCTGGAAAACGATCCTGACTCCATGTAGTCCTTCATCAGAGGAATCGCGTCTCTATCCTTGAAAAGCTTGTCGGTGCTTTCATCGAAACAGATGGCATCCCACAGACCTACCGCACCAACACGACCGGTAGTGTTGTTGATGAACAGCTGGGCAACTGAACCCTGTCCCCCGGAGATAAGTATGGCGTAAGGGGTAATTTCCTTGTATATATAGGACTTTCCCGATGAGCGCGGCCCAAGCTCCACCATGTTGAAATTGGCCTCCACCAGGGGGATTAAACGGCACAGCAGCAGGTTGAGCTTTCGCTCATCCAGACCTTCGCTATAGGGTTCATAACCGGCACTGCGTAACAATAGCCTCTTCCACTCATCCTTCGTGAACTCTTTCCTTTTATTCAGGATTCTGCTGTTATCGAAAGAGGATAGCTGTATAGGTCTGATTTCTCTCACCACGAAGGGAAAAACTGTACTTCCGATCGTTATGAGCGGATCATACTCCATATCGATGATAGCCCATATCCCGCCCAACAGGAGTTTCTCGTGATTCTTGACCAACGCATCGCTGATATTAGCCCGTTTGATGTTACTGTTGCTGATATTTGCCCAGTACTTGTCTCGCTGGGGATCCAATTCTACCGATATCTTATCAATGATCTTATAGCTTCCCCTCTCCTTGAGTTTTGACTGAATAAGGCTACTCTCTTCCGGATTGATATAATGATCGCGGAGAATGGTTTTTACGTTCTCCATCCCCTCTTTCAACCTCTCTTCATCCTCGGTACTGCATGCATTGGCCAACAGGTACTCCAGGACGAACGCCGGAACGTTTGCTCCGCCTTTTATGATTCCCACGAGGTCTTTCTTCACCACAAATCCCCTGAAATGGTCAAGTGCTTTCTTATCAAGTTCATCCAATACTATCATAGCTAAAATATTTAAAAAAGGCCGCCCATGTCCCTGGCGTTTGTTTTTGTAATTTTCACCGAATCAAGTTGCTCCTGTGTAGTGGCATCTACCAACACTGCCGTAACCTCGTTATTTCCACTGAATGAAAACTCGAGCGCGTAATGCTTCCCTTGCTCAATTGTGATGATGCTGCTGGTGATGTTTTGAATTCCATTCGCATACAACAATACCTGTACTTTTCTGCTCGAGGAGAAGAGATCACCGGTTACATCCGGTGCATGAATCTTCATGGCAAACACCTCTCCCGTGACACCGGTCAGATCTTGTTTGTTGATGATGACAACATCAAGTCCTGCTGTCGCATTCGCTTCTTTCCTGAAGACAAAGTTCGGAGTGATTATCTCCTGGGGAGTGAATCCTCCGTGGGAAAAACCGTATACACCGACAGATTTGAATGGCTTGTGGCTTTTTGCCACGTAAAGGTAGTTGTATTCCCCATGCTCTCTTTCAAATTCAATCCACTTTTTACCATCCTCTCTTTTCACGGTACGCACGAAACGTTCGTGCACCTCCTTTTGTCCTGAAAATGTAGGTTCAATCTTATCTGATTCATCCAGCAAACCGGAAAGTACGAAACCGTGATCAGTTATCAGGTGCACTTCCCGATAACCCATGTTCAGGAGAAGTTCAATCTTATCCGTCAACACCCTTTCAAATTCATCAAACAGTTTGATTGCGCCAAGTTGCAGCTTCTCTCCGGCGCTGTCTATATCCTTATAGGTGAGCATCAGGTAGTCCGCCTTAATCCCGTAATGCAGGGCTTCCAGGTTGAGATATGCAATCGCTTTCCCTGTTGTAGCAGAAAGCCTTTTCTCTCTCTCCTTGTGGATGGGTACAACTTCATTATTCCCCACGTACAAGGCACTCATGTTGTGTTCCGTTTCAGAGGGCATATCAGCATACATGACACCAGCAGTAACCTTGCACTTGTTCTGCAACCGTGAACCCACATATACCGCTATTTCGTAGCGCAGACCGTCTCCGACTATTATAGCTATTCCCGGCTTCGACCCGGCAATCAATTGGGGCAGATAACCCTGCTGATTCGATTTGTACTCCTGTTGTACATCAAACCAGTGCTGCATGAGCTCGCTGTTCAGGCTCTCATAATGTTCCTGCATGGGTCTGACAATATCTTCCTCGTGCAAGAATGCAGCGTAAATATTCCGGATAGCACGATCAAGCTTATAAAAGTGTGATGTATAAAAAAGAGTCACCTTTTCCAGTGAGTTACATCCCGTCAGTGGCTTGTTATCAAACGCAACAATGGTGACCAAGTCGTTCCACCAGGATGGAACGAATCCAGATGCTTTTTTGCTTTTGATACGAGGTGATAGCTTCTGCAACTTTTCACTCACATAAGATTTATTTCTGAAGTTCTCAGCTACCTGTCTTAACTGCATCAGATCAATCGATTCAAAGCAATGATCAGGATGAACATTCCAGATGTTCAACTTGCTGTCTATCTTGTATTTTGAGATGTAATTTCTCAACGATTCAGAATAGGATTTGCTATCCAGCCAGTTGTGGTAAATTTCAAGCAACTCCGGGTTGATCTCATTGTTCAGTAGTTGTGTGAATAAAGTATTGACTATCTCCTTCGCAAGAGACTTTGCTGAGATGGATCTGTAGGGCTGGCTAATCAGCTCAAAGAACCTGACTTCATAGAGTCGCTTCACATCGCTCTCAAACCTGTTCATGAAACCTTCCGGATCGCTCAGGAAAGGAATCAGTTCTTCATCTATGGAGATCAGCTCCTCCAGGTTTTGGAGAATCTTCTTCCACCAGCTCAGATCCTTACCCATACCCAGCTTGGCAGCTGTGAGCAGCATCGGGTTATCCATGTTCACCTGAATGCCGGTTAACACGAACAGTTTTTTCCTGATCCATTCAGCCGGGTTGGACAGATCAATGCAACCGTGCGTGAAACAATAATCGTAGAGAAGAGTGAGTTCACCAAGAGGACGGGTCACATAGAAAACAACCTTTTCATCCTTGTATTTCGACTCGGCCTCATATCTCAGGAACAGTTCTTCCTTTACCTTTCTCCACTCCTCCTTGTTGTCACTGTTTGTTTCAAGGATAGTGTAACCCTCCTTTTGAATAACAGGCAACAAGTACCTGCATTTTTCGGCAGGATCGAGGATGACCACCCTGTTGCGTTGGGCAATAAGCTTTTCCAGGTCCTGTAATATCCATTTTTCGGTCATCACCAATCAGCATTTAAATATTTTTTCAACTGTGTCTTGTTCAACACCTCCGCTTTCAACATCCCTTTCTCCTGAAGAGGGGCGATATTTTTTCCCACCCCGTCATCAAGCTTCGGGTCGTATCCTTCAGCAATGAGCTCATCCAGTTTGGAAGTAAACTGCGAAATCTCCTGCAACTGATGACGAATAAGTTCTTTCTCATTTTGTGACTGGGCAGTATTTACATCCTGCAACTGAACCTGCCGATACTCAAGGTTCTGTATTCTCTGGCTGATATACTTCGATTTAAGTTTGAACAGACTGTCGCGATTCCACTTGTAGATAAGTACATAAACCTCCAGACCCTGGTATGATCCGCTGCTCAGATGCCATATAAAAGGCGTCTTAGGCAAATACATAAAGAGGTTGAGATGGTCACTTAGATTCCTGAAAAAATGATGCTCCAGGTATTCGTTAAGAGGTCTACCCAGCAAACCATCCAGTTGCAGATACTGTGCCGAAGTAAAACCGTTGAGAAGACAATGATGCTCGAGTCGTTGACTCAGTGCATCTTCTCCGGGTAACCCCACCAAGGGTATTATCCCGTCATCATCCTGTTGCATGATTGTGCGGATGGTATCTGCCAGGAACTCGAGTGCTATCTCTGCGGCACGTCCCGGAGGAAGTATATTCGCTTCCCTTAACCAGTACCATACATTGATGGGATTAACCTGATGCCGTTTACAGAATTCTTCCAGGTCATTGTTGTTTTGGTACAATGATGGAAACCCATCCGTTATTTCTCGAACCTTCTCATCGTTGAACTCTGTCTCGGGCAAGTTCTGAATATGTTCAATGACAATAGCCACAGGATCTTCCAATTGAGCTAAAAATACATCCTTGGCTGCTTTGAAGACAGGTAGTGCACCAATTGACTTTCCCATTTTTGCTTCCACCTGCTCGCGGTCTGTATCGCTGAGTTCATAGATTTCATAGACTAATTCATCAATAATTGCTTCGTTTAATAATATCAACGCATGTTGGAAATTCTCATGATTGAGATATGTAATAGCACGATCTTGTAATGTTTGATTGTGGAAAGATCTTAAAAGAGATTGTTCAAAATTTGTTTCAATGATCTTGAAAGTACATGATTGTTTTTTGATTTCAACATTTAAATTAGTCAATGAAGTTACCAAATTTTCAATTTCTTTTGTTGGAATTACAAATGGAACTCTTTTTACATCTCCAACTTGTGTATTAACTGTACGATTCAAGCAATTAGCAATATAAAAAGATAATTTTGAGTTCAGAAATGATAAATAGTATTTAACATTTTTGAATTCCCCAGGAAAAATACAAGAACCACCGACATCAAATAGAAAATTCTTGGGCAGATATCTAAAGGTTACTCCTTTTGATCCTGATGCAGAATAAGTAACTCCTTCCAAGAAGTAGTAAATGCGACTCGGCAGATGATTCCCATTTTTCAACAAATAATCATATCCGTCTTCACTATAATCAATAACAGTCCAATTATTACCAAACCATTTATTATAGGGGCCACCTTTAGCATAAAATTTCCATTTATAACTATCTTTAACACTGAAAGAGATATCCAACCTATTTACTTCCCACCAATATCTTAAACATTTATCATTATTCCCAGTAGCAATACCTTGGCGAGGATTTAAGATATCATTTATCGATTCCACTTTAAACTTCTCCCTGAACTCATCGCTGATCCAATAGATAAATGGCCACCCATCAATTATTTTCAGCTTCTCCTGAGGGAGAGTTATATTGTGTTTGTTTGGACGATTGTCGATATAATCTTTTAATGCTTCTAAACAAAATTCTTTTTTGTACTTTTCGTTTGGTGTTCTGGTGTATTGATCTAATGAAATAAACAATGATTTTTCAGATTTTGCAATTGCTTTTTCTAACACATAAAACGCTGGATCTACCATAACAGCTCCAAACAAATTGCTTAATCCATAATCCACGAATATATTGATATGTAATTTATCAAGAATAAATTTTCTTACATCCTCAAAAGTCTTGATAAACATAAAGGTTAACGGATGGATAAGAGCTAATTTACCACCCGCATTAATCAATTCATAACATCTTTTTATAAAAGTAGCATATAGGTTAGTATTGAACTTAAAGGGCTTCTTGTAATTGTCATCGACAAATTTTTTCAGGTCGGGGCCAAAGTCGGCACTATCGGTATAGGGGGGATTGGCTACTGCCACTTCATACTTCTGCGATAGTATACGTAAGAACGTAATGGCATCCTGTGTCTTGGCATTCAGGAAGGTGATCCCCTGTCTTTCTGTTTGCCTGGTGACGGCATTTTGCAATCGGTTGAAGAACTGTTCCCTGAAATTCCCGTAATTCGCCATCTCCTCCATTAGGAAGAGATTTGCCCCGTCTTGTTGCAAACCATGTAGTTGTTCACTTAATTTTTCTTCGAGACGGATGAGTGAACCGAACTTGTATGCCTGCTGCAAGTCTGTCCAGATTTCAGCGATAATCTTCTTTTGTTTTGTATCCAGATTTGAATTTTCCTCAAAAATCCCCCGTACTCCATCATAATCAGGAAGGTAGAAGTCAGAACTCACCACATTGAAGCGGTCAATTTTAATCATCCTTCTCTTCCGTTTCGCTTTTATGTACAACCCCAGTTGTGCAAGCTGAACGGCACGATCGTCGAGGTCTACACCATGCAAGTTGTGCTCGATAATGTGTATGGGAATGTCAGCTTCGTCATAATCGGCACCGTAATTTTCAATCTGATCAAGGTAGAGGTCATAGAAAAGGTCGAAAGCGTAGAGAAGAAAGTTGCCTGATCCAGTAGCGGGATCGATCAGTTTTACCTCTTGTAGTGGCTTTGGTTCCCTTATCCTGGTGGTGGGTGCATTGGCAATTTTGTACTTCTGTTTTATCTCGCTATCAGGGTACATCTCCAGGTACAATTTTCCAAGGCTGTTGTCCACAAGGAACTGCACCACCCAACGCGGTGTGTACCATTGACTCTGAATGCTTACTTTATTGTATTCCGTTTTCCCCCCGCTTGCCTTGTGAGAGGCCTTTTTAGGCTCATTGTAGCTCTCGTAAAGCCACCCGAGGATATCATCACTCTCCCAGATGGAATCGTTATTATCATTTGAACCGTGAAGCAGATCACTGTCGTTGTCCACCTTGTTGAAAGCTTCGATGATACGCAGTAATTCGATTGTCGTTGGCAGCAGGTGATAGGGATGCTGTAGACTGAATAGTGGAATATCCTCTTTCAGCTTCTCCAGTTGTTCTTCAAAGAATGACATCAACCCTTCGCTTTCCTCACCTCTTGCTCCCGGATTCCGCTCCAGCCAGACCAGATGCGCAAAGGAACGGCCACCGTGGGTCTCACGCCGGGTGATGATCTCAGGATGAAGTGTGTGGGCTTCCATCACCTTCATCGCAGCAAGCCGGTTGAAAAGAGTAAAGGTAAGCTCTTCTACCAGTTTCTCATAGGCTTCATTCTCTGACCCGGTTTCATCGACAAGCACCTCAAGAATATTTTCCATTCGGTTACGCTCATCACGGTACTCATTTGGAATTTGATCTTCAGGTATAAGCCCTGTTTCCAATATGCCCATCCGACCCAGTCGGTTACGGAAAGCCTTGTCAATGAGCTGACGGATATTTTCAACGTGTTCAGGTAGTTTCATAGTTATAGTTCAATTTCCACTTCATCGGTATCACTGGCTGTTGCTATTTTCTGAAGTTCACCGTGCAACCATTTTTTGTAATCGGCTATCTTCATCCCGGAGACAGGCACTCTGACCTGGATTTTCTTCACTTTCTTCTGTAATGGTCCAACTGGTGGATCAAGGACTACATTCCTGATCAAACCGGATCGCAAAATATCGACCTCGGTTTTCTTACTTGTGTAGAGATCGATAAAAGAGAGCACTTCAGAGTAACTGAATCGACTTTCTTTGTCGTTCACATCGTAATCGATATGGATGGTATCTCGCATGCGTTGGTGTGCATAGTCTTTCAGCTCTCTTGCTTTCATCAAAGAACCATCGTTCAAACCCTGAGGCAATGTCTCGATCTCAGCTATCAAATTGACAGTTAGCTTATCAATCCTCGAATAGAGATCTGAACACTCTTTCATCGCTTCACTAAAGAGGTTGTGATACTCATCCTTAGCCTTCTGAACGAGCTGTTGCAACGTTGAATAGTTCTTAATCACATCTCCCTTGTAGTAGGTGTCAAATTCTGCCTTGATCTGATGAATTGGGGTGTTGTTCCTCGCAGCTTTTTTCAACTCATCCTGAACAGCCTCCATGAATGCTTTCCACTCTTTCACCTTCGGTAGATTGTTGCGAATGAAATTGGCAACTTTTTGGATGTACTGCGTGGCACTCTGAAAATCTCCCCTCTTTGGTAAGAATTCAACTGCCTTGTCAATGTAATTGGCTTCACTTACCGCCCCGGTAAAGTTACCAAATGAGATAGCATATCCATCTGCGAGCGGAAATAGCTTGTCAAACTCCTTATCACTGTTTCGAAGGGTTTGCACCTTGTCTGCAAAATGCTTCGCGGTGTCGCGTATGGCATTCACCAGGTCAAAATCATTGGTGTTGAAATCAATCTTCTTGTCAATGTACTTGTACGCTTCGATGTCGAGAAGGAACTGTGCCAGCTCTTGTCTCTGAAGTGCGGACAGAGATTTGGATACCGCTTTGAAAGAGGTTTTGCGAAAATCCTTCACAGTCTGGAAGATTCCGGGAACACCCTCGTCGCGCCATGAGAATTTCTCTACTCCATTGTACTTGGCAATGATTTTCTCGGCCCTCATCAAGGCGGCAACGGAAGAGATCACCGTGCCATAGGTGTATCCCGTTGGGGGTTGCTCCAGGTCTTTTTCGAGGGTGGCACCATCGACGAATGTCTTTGAGGTACGGTAGAGTATCTCTTCAGAGATCTTCAGGTTCTCACCCACAAAATTTCCTTGTGGATCGAAGAACTGAAAGTCGTTCCCGTGGAATAATTTATGCAATTGATTGCCGATAGCCTGTTTGATTACAGCCGATGCAATGTTGTCACTTAACTGTGACGACAACCGCTTGGTATAAACATTTTGAATGAGATGGCGCTGCTGTGCCTGTATCGTAATCTGCCAGTTGGTTTCACTTAGCTGGAGTGTATCGTACAGGTAGATGGCAGTGGCATTTTTAAGTGCCTCTTCCACCAGATCCTTGATCCTGTTTTTCTTATCCCATTTAGCTGCGGTGAAGCTTGTTAATATTTTACCTTCATCCGATGCCGGATTGTTATACTTCTGCTCCAGATAGGTGATCCGCTCGACTTCATCGATCAGACGATCCAACTCCTTGAAACCACTGTTTTCGGGGACGAGCCACAACAGATCCTTCTCGTCTTGATGTTGTACCTTGAGCGTGTCAATGTCGGAAGTCCGGTTATCCGAAATGTTATAAATGCTCGTGATCTTCACCTTAAGGTACTTTTGTGCGGGGTTTGTCAATTCATCATCGTTATCTGTAGTGATGTAGAAGTCATATTGTAATCCACTGTCTGACAAACGGCTGATGGATTGTAAGAATCCCGTCTCCTTGAATGCAGTCACCATCTGTTTTTTCTTCACAAAACCCTGTACCGTGAAGTTATTCATCTCATCCAACAGCCGCTGCTCTACATCAGAGGTGATCCGATAGGTCTTGTTGGCATCAAGTAAGATTTTCGCCTCGATCAGACGTTCGAGTGCATTTTTCAGATCATCCAGGATCACATGATAATCATCTGGATCACTGATGTAGGACTTCACAATGTTCGGGAGCGTTGCCGGAGTTACTTCTGCCTCACTAAGGAAGTTGATGGTTTCGAGTAGCTTCCTGCCGGAGATGGGGGAGCGTGCTTCACGAAGGATCCGCTCGGCATTGTCGTACCTGCTGACCAGACGAACAGGTGGCTGTGGCTGTCCCTCTTTCGCGATGTGCCACCCGGTGACGGTACGAAACAACTCGGATTGTTGTACCTCCTGCTTCAGAATGTCGTAGGTTGTAATGATCATTCCTCTTGCAGCCACCTTGGTCGATGCATAGCCTTTCGTGCCAAAAAGGAAATTCTGCAACAGGTCGAACTGGTACTTGTAGAACGGATAGTATGTAGTGTACCCTTCCGCATTTTCGGTCTTGCTGACACCGGCACCGTGAATTGCTGCATGATCGGATATTTTGCCGGAATTTTTAATGAAATGGGAAGTCAGCAACTGCTCTCCCTCATCGCTTTTTTTCAGCAACCTGTTGCGGATGATGACATCCACTTCAGTTGCTTCCAGGTGAATCTTTGTTTTGAAACGATCTGTCACCTTTGTAAGCTGTGCCTTGTTGATATTCGAGTTGCTGATCACATCATCGAGCTTCTCCTGGGCAATGGCAATGGTCCACACTTTTCCGCCCAGGGAAGAGAGCGATTCGCTGATACCCTCAAGGTCAAGCAGGGTGAATTTTTTCTGGTTGATGGCTTCACTTGCTTCGTCGAACAGGAATACGATCTTCTCATCATTTTTCACCTCGAGGTAGTTTTCCAGTTCAACCTTCAATCGCCCGGCACTGAACTGATCGATATCCCTGCGAATGGTTGTCATGAGATTGTCATAATCAGAATCGCTGTTCCCTTTCCGGAGAAATAGTTCCTTCGACGCCTTCGCGTATTCTACCATGCGGCTCCTGATTTCTGTCCAGTTGCGGTCAAGGTTACCTGAAATAAAACGATGTATATCGGTGTCACCTTCATTCAGCATCAACTGATAGAGGAAAAAACCGTGCTCATTCTCAGGCAGATCAAGGGTCCGCAGGAAATTGCGGAACAGGGTGAAAGCAAATCCCTTGGATGTGTTTTGCTTTGCGATATCGAGAAAGACAACCCTTGATTTGACTGCATCCAAACGCATGAGGGTGTTCTTCACTAATGCGTCTTCAGCAATACCCGTGAAACGCTGAATGATACGCTCTCTTGCGGGTGTACCGGCGATCATCCTGTTGCTGAGCATATAGCCTACAAGCTTGCCGAAATAGGATTTTCCGGAACCATAGAAACCTGATATCCAAACGCCTGTTTCGAGGATGTTGGATGTGTAGGTAGTTGCGAAGTCAGAATATTTTTTTGCCAATCCATCGGTGACGATGTAGTTTTCAATCTCGTTTTGAATCTCCTTTTCAGAGATATCTTCCAGGTCAATCACATTCTTGATGTCTTCTGAAAGATCAATGGTGAGTATTTCTTTTATCTTCATGGTTACAACAATGCTTAATTAACAATCATGCACCTGTATTTCGAGGCCGGACGGGTATTGAGGAACATCATCTTCTCACCGTCATGCGTGGCCGGGTAAAGTATTATCAACGGTTTACTGGATCTCATCACCAGATCGCTTTCCATCAGGTGCAGGTTGTCAATCCCGGTGCCGTAGAGGGCACCACTGTGTATCATAACAGGAACTTTGTTCTCATGATATGCCTTCTCAATTGATGAGAGAATAAGACCAAACAAGTCATTACTCTCTTCTCCTTCGGGAGTCTTGAAAATCTGGTGGACAGCTCCCTGCAGGAGTTCAAAAGCATCGCTTATTTCCGATTCGTTATCCTGAACGAACGATATCAGGATCTTATTGAGATCGATAACGAAATAAGTGGATTTATCGAGCATCGTCTGTAAAAGCTGGATGAATTTGTATTCTTGGTCTGGGGGACAAACCAACAATATGGAATTGCCCCCGTTCGCGTTCAAACTGATCTCCGACTTCCTATCGGATTCAACAATCCGCATCACTTGCGTGATGAGATGTTCAGGGCTTGTTAATGTAGTCATATATCAAATCGTAAGAGATTTTGGTTTCTATCTGTAGTTTGTCACCGGTGTATGTAACATAAAAATATTTCGTGTACTGCTTTTGCATGATCCGATCGAGAAAAGGCTGAAGCTCACTCATGCTGTATCTCATCCACTCACTCTTCAACAAGTTTGATTGTTCACTCACTGCCCTAAGCCAATAAAGGAGGAGGATGAACATCTCATCGGACAAAAAGTGATGTGTGATTGTTTTTTTCGACGTTCCTTCCATTAAGCCGAACTTTTTTAAAAGAGTGAGGTATTTGCTGGCAGTCGTCTGAATGGTCTCAGCAGACCACTTTTTCAGCGCATCCTCCGTGGCTTTTAAATCGCTGATACATGCTTCCACTTCCTCTCTTCTGATTGTAACCCGGCCACTGTAATATGCCGGGAAGTAAACCATCTTATTGATGTAATGAAGCAGATCATTGTTGTAAGAAGCATTCCAGAAGAGAAACAGAAGGGTGTCAGCAGAAAAACCTTTATCTCCTAAAATGGATCTGAAGATTGAGCCAATTTCAGTATTTTGAAAAGAGAGAAGTGTCATCCTAATCGCTTTCTCAAACCGGGCTACTGAACGGTCTGTTCTAATTGAGGAAAAGTTACGTGTTCCACCTTTGGATTGAATAGATTGCATGTCCTCAGTAAGGAATGTCTCAATCAAATTCCAATCAGATAAACCACCCAATATATTGATGTCTGTGTTGATTTTCATCTATAATTTAAATAGTGTTTTCAAGAAATAATTTGCCGCTACAAGTTTAGTTAATTTTTTCCTAATAACCGAATGTTTTCGTGGTAGCAATTGGTTCTTCATTGGCAAAAAGAAAACTACCTTGTATCCTTTTTCATGATATTGTAGACTCCTTCTTGATGTTAGATATCTACGACAAAAAAGATAACCGGCAGGACCTGTGTCTCAACATCAATGGCAGCGGAACCACCAACATGTTACGACCGGTCTGCCAGGTATCATTTTCGACTTCTCTGTTGATCTGCATCTGCATCGACTGGTTGCCTCTGCATTTCGGCCACGGCCTTCACTTTTTTCTCGTTCCAGTCGTTCATTTTGCTGTCCGGATCTATCCCCTTCACCTTGGCCATCCCCCTGAGAAGGAGATCCATTTTGTTGATCGATTTCTGTTTATTATCCATATATGTTGAAAATTTTTCTATAGATCCGCAGGAGCAATAATTTGTTAGTCTTTATCAATTCCCTTGTTATGTTCTCTCATCACGGTCGATTGATGTAAATCATTAATGGTTCTGCTCTGGCACGACTTCCGTCAAAAAATGAAGAAACGTTCTTTCCTTATATTCCTCCACTATTTCATCTGGGGCTTCTACTAACTCCATCCCCTCGATCTCCTTGAATATCATTAGTACCGGATCCTCCAGCATCATCGAGTCCACTATCTGGTCCGGAAGTGTCGGCAGGTCCGCCATCCGTAGATGGTCTATTGCTTGATGTACCGGATTTTCTCCCTCCTCTACGGCTTTGTCCACCAGTCTTTGCAGTTCCTCCCGGAACATCACTTCTGTCACCCTCTTGGGCTTCCTGGATTCCTCCCTCTCTATAATCAGGCTCCAGGGGTTTTCTTTTGTGCAATAAATTTTTTTCATTTTCTTTGCTTCATCAAAGCTTTGGTTCACGTCAAACGCCACCACATCCTTGTAAGGATCCATCCTTTTTGACAGTTCCTCCATACCCGGCATCGCTCTTGCACCTTCGTATGATGCTTTTAGAAACGGTCTGATTGCATCGCCCAAGTCATCAACCATCCTCTTTGCGAAGTCTGCAAACTTGTGTGAGCCTGCTTCGATGTGAAACATAGCCATTTGTGTGCCTATGTAGAACACTTCAGGATCAAAGCCTACATTAAGGTTGTTAGGCTTATCGCGCACCTTCTCACACAATTCGTAATTCCTTACTGTGGTTATAATTTTATTGTTTGCTCCGTAAACTGATTTAGGCTGCTGCTCTATATTATCAAGCTTAGCTGCTTCGACTTCTATTCCACTTGACTGCTCTGGTAGCTCTGACTCTAGCTCTGCTCTTAGTTGTTCTTGGTTGTTCGTGTACTTTTGATCGTCCGGATCGATCCCCTGTGCTTTCGCCATTGCTCTGAGCAAGAGTTCCAGCTTGTTGATTGCTTGCTTGTTGTTTTCCATATCTGTTGAATGTTTTTATATTTAGCCACAGGAGCGATTGTTTGCTGGTCTTTGTTTTATAGAATACAACATCTGTTGTTTATTGAATATTGTTAGTAACATTGTACGATCAATTTTTGTATTTTGAGATAAAGAACAAAGATTTGAATAATTTTTGACAATTTGTGTCATACGTGCTATTTATCGAGTTTGTTTTTCTTTCGTAAATATTCCTTTATGTTACTTTTCGCTTTCCAAAAGACCCTTTTCAGTTCTTCCATTTGCCCATCGGTTAACCTTCAATAATTAATATCAGAAAGCGTTCTTTTTCAATCAAATTATAAAGTTTCAGACATAAGTTGACAAACCAATGAGTTAATTTTGTATTTTTCGAAATTAGCTTATTTAATTTATAAATTTAATGCCTTATGTACTTCATTGATTATTCAACTTTGGAAGAGAAAATATTTAACAACGTGAGAAAGTATTTCGAAAAACTTACTCCGATCGCTAGCGATGATTACAATAATGCATTTTCTGATGTGATCGCCCAGTATGGATGTGGAGACGAAGATTATTTGATTGCAGAATCTCTGTTCTCTGATTTGATTGAGGCACAAACCGAATTAGCTTTTGAGAAATTACCGTTTGAAGAGCAAAAAGAAGTAAAGGAGTTCTACGAGAAATATTTCCTTGATGATTCATTCTACGATGAAGAGCAGGAAGAATTTAATTACTCAAACGAGGATCTGGCTTTATCTCTTTCCGATCGGTTTAAGGTATGGGTTTATGACAATTATTCAATCGATGATCTTTCAGACACTGAAGAAAATGATGATGAAGAAGATGATGATGAAGAAGATGATGAATTTGAGGAGGAAATTGAAAATTGAATTCTAACTGTCAAAACTGTTTATAATGACTGTACAACTGGATAATAAAATTATTTACAAAGGAAAATCCTATTTTACTTATAGCGATCCACTTGCCGTCTATCTCTCCGATAAAGGAATTAAAGTTATATCAGATTGCTCTGCCTGTTGGAGCGGTTACGTGGGCACATGGGAGATTGTCGGTTCGAAACTTTTCATCGCCAAGATTGAACCATTTTTTCTGGATGAAGCAGATGAGAAGAAAATCAGGATGGAATCTTTATTTCCGTGTCAAGAGCGTGTATTCGCTGACTGGTATACCGGTGAAATTCATATTGGCTTGGGTAAGGTACTTTATTACACCAATGTTTTTCATACGCCTGTTTGCGAAGAAGACCTCTACATTCAGATTGAAAATGGCATTGAAGTAGGGGCCAGAATTGAGGATAACAGGAACAAACCCATCATCGAAGATTTTCAGAGTTTATTTAGTGAAAGCGAAGACGATTAGTTGCAATAATTTCAATTCAATAACTGTCAGATTAAATCAAAACTAATTCAATCCATTTTAATCACATTGAATTCCCGGAGAGTTTATTGTAAATAGCACTTCGGATATCCTTGTCCTTTTCTTCAACATCATTTAAAGGACGAGGAACAAAAAGTTTTATAAGCTCTAATTTGAGTTTTGCTCGTTTATCTGCTTCTTCTATCGCATCAATATCAGTAAATATATCTTTGATGAACCTATCATTTGCAACATTGTCATAGATGAATGTCCTACCATCAAAAGAAAACCTGTTTTTTGATCCTTTAGGACGTCCGTTTGGGTTATTGGTTACACCTTTTGGTAAGCCTCTCTTTTCAGCCATAATGAACAACTTTTTGTTTTAATACAAAGATTTACAAAAAGAACGACATATCAAATAGCACCTGAACGAATTTAATTTTAACCAACGAAGTACAGTCTTGCTTAATTATCATTGAGCAGAAACTAGGCTTGCATTTATCTTGTCGACAATCTCATCAAAATTATTCAGGTTCCCTTTTGATAAATATGTATTTAGGTAACTGTTCGTAAAGCTTACATTATTGTGACCTTTTAGTAAGGAAACAGCTTCACACCATTTTTTTTTCCCTCTTAACATTATTATTGTGGCCTCTCTTTCGATTGCTTTCTCAACCAAGTGGAAATTATATTGCTGTGAAGCCAGGTAGTCTGTTGAGATTCTCTTGGGTATGGTTTTGTATTTCTTGGTGT
>ENA-UOOK01001632-UOOK01001632.1-fermentation-metagenome-genome-assembly--contig:-NODE-1632-length-29216-cov-5.981859_pt1 | contig 29216 bp, 26 predicted proteins | sample MGYA00245777_ERZ724023 | MGnify/ENA primary metagenome ERZ724023 (study PRJEB28704, sample SAMN03018312) | fermentation metagenome | biome: anthropogenic terrestrial biome; feature: soil; material... | reverse complement strand
AAAGAATGCCAAATTTGTGCGACGTAAGGAGCAAACAAATTTGATGCATTCCCCTGCGAGGGCTGCCAGCCCTGTTTTTAGTTTGTCGATAAACCTCATTAAGACATTTTCCCTAAAAAGATAATTTCATCGGTTTCGGAATTAATAATAGTAAGACCTTTTTCTTCCCAATTTGATGAGCCTAAATAACCTAACCTGTCATCCCATGCATCATCATATACATCTTTCGATACTAATTCGTCATCAACATAATACTCGACTTCAGAATGAATTAATTTAAAGCCGTCCTGAGAAAATAGTTCAGGTTCTTCATCATCAAAATCAAAATAATTTTCATCATAATCAAAATCATCATAGTAATTATCATTTCTATTATCCTCATCAGTATAAAGATAGCCGTAATTAATTAAATTGTACAAACATTCAAACATATCATCAAGTGCATCGTTGTTGCCGTAGGCATCACCCAATTGAACGAAAAAATCCAATATCTCCTGATTTTTAACATCATATGTCACTATATCCTTTGTATATAGCATTTCCTTCCAATCTCCGCATTCGCTGGTTATAGTTACTTTCATTAACACTCCCCCTTGATACTAAATACTGCTTGTAAAATATATTATGCGAGTAAAAATATAATATGTTTTATGTTTACAAAAAATGAAGCAACTTAATAAGCATAATTATTATAAGCATGTACAACGAGTGTTTCGATATAAAGACAATTATAACATTCTTGATTGTGACGAAATAATTCGACGACATATTAATAATATTAATAATATTAATATGTAAATTAAAATAGTTAATATTAAAATTAATTATTTTAATTTACATGTTGACATTTTGCTTAGAAAGGTATATTATGGTTATAACAAGGATGGTGAAAAAATGAAATATAAAGCTCCCAGCAAATGTCCGGTATGCGGAGAAAAATTATCAATTACTAAGCTTGGATGCCATAAGTGCTCCACATCAATTGAGGGTGATTTTGAACCATGCGAATTTTGCAGCCTGCCCGAGGATGACCTTAATTTTTTAAAAATTTTTATAAAATGCCGCGGCAGTATAAAGGATGTAGAAAAAGAAATGGGAATATCCTATCCTACCGTTCGCAGCAAGCTCGATGCTGTTATAAAAAGCCTTGGATTTGAGGTTTCTGCGAAGGACGCCGAAAAAGAAAATGAGGCAAAAAAATCAGCCAGAAATGAAATTCTTGACAAGCTTTCAAAGGGTGAACTCACACCAAAGGAAGCAACACAAAAAATAAAAAATCTATAATAAATTCATAGGAGGTTAAAATGAGTGAGCAGAAAAAAATACTTGAAATGGTAGAAAACAGGCAGATTACGTCTGAGGAAGCAATGGAGCTTCTTAACGCCCTCGACAGCTCTGCTGAAGCAGGGAATGAAATCAACGCTGTAGTCGTTCCGGAAGGAAAAAAGGTAAATTATAAATTTCTTAAAATCAGAGTTACATCAGAAAATAATACGGTAAATGTAAATGTGAACATCCCCATAAGGCTTATTAAAATTTTAGGCGGTATAGCAGTCAAAATGACATCAATGGTACCAAAGGATGCAAGAGAGGAAATGGAAAGCAAAGGTATTGATATATCAAGCATTGATTTTGCGGAAATTGTTGACGAATTACTTAGCGGAACATTGGAAGACCCAAGTATAGTGGATGTTGAAGCATGGGATGACGAGCATAATACTACGATAAAGGTTAAAATCTATGCTGAATAACTAAAGTAAAAGCTGCACAGATTATGCAGCATACAAATCACACATAAAAATTGCAGATCGTATTTATTAGACCTGCAATTTTATTGCGTATATAATATTCACTAATTTCTTTAGGTTGTAACGACTCGTTTTTTAAAACTTTCCACAAATGTATCAGTGTTTTACCATTACAACATTAATTGCTTTTACCAATGCTTCTACACTGTCGCCTTTTCTAAAACCGGCATCTTGTAAGCTGTCTTTCGTCATCACGGACGTTATGCGAGGCGCATTACTGCCTCAGCCGCCAACTCACATTGTAATTTGTGCCATAATTCCATCTTGCTTTATATCTTCTATTTGACCTGCTAAGTTATTTCTTACTCCTGCTTCCATGTGAATCCTCCTTCTAAAAAAATACAGAATTTAATTTTAAATTCCATATTTATTATTATCGTATAAAAATAATTTATACTGATTATTAAATTTTAAAAAATATTTCATACTTTATACCTGATTTTTAAACTTTAATTTTAAATATTATTTTTCTTTGAAAATCATAACACACAAGTTATAATAGTATAAATAGTTATCTTGCTGTCAGATAAATAGTAAAGGATGATGTGTTAATATAATTATATATTGAATTATTTATTATTATTTTGAGAATAGGAGGGAAGTCAAATTATAATTTTAAATGGTGGTTCATATTATCCTGATTCAAAGGAAATTGATAAGGAATGGATTGCGAAAATTAAAAAGGATGACCTTGTAATATTTATTCCTTCTGCAACGACCAGGTCACAAGAAGAGTATTTATAGTTTTTTTTAGAAAAATATGAGTGAATATGGGCTTGTAAATATTCAATATTTAGATTTGTATGGAGATTGGCAAAAAGTGAGACAGGCAAAAGGTGTTTAACGGGGATGACATTATAAGCTGCTTCAAAGAAAATGTATACAAATTTACACAGATTATGTTATTTTTTGTATTTGCACTGATGATTTCGGTAATGCTCATATTAGCAATTTATACTACGGCAGGTCCAATGATGTTTACGGCATGCAACAGAGTTTCTGAGGACGAAAAGAGCAATAAGTTTAAGGCTGCGGCAATTGTAACGGCTATAGTAAACATAATGATATTAATAGGAGGAATAAAATGTATAATTTTGAATTAACAAGAGATTTTGCAAAAAAATTAGACCAAGAGGATAAGCTGGCAAAATATAAGGAATGTTTTTATATCAACGAGGGCGAAATTTATATGGATGGAAATTCATGCGGGTTGTGTAGCAAGGATGCAGAGGAAACTTTATTGAAGGCTCTTGAGGATTGGAAGAAATTAGGCATAGGTGTCTGGACCAAGGGAGGATATTTCTTATATCAGGACACATTGGGGGCTATGATGGCTCCGCTGATAAATGCTGATACCGAAGAAGTTACCTGCGGAAACAGCACCACAGTTAATATACACCAGGCAATACTCACATTTTATAAGCCAACACCTGAAAGAAATAAAATTATAATGGACGACCTGAATTTCCCGACAGACCGTTATGCTGTCATGAGCGATATAAAAGCTTGCGGCTATAATTCTGACGAATGCCTGAAGATTGTTAAAAGCCGTGACGGAGAATATATCAATGAGGATGATATGATAGAGGCTATGACGGATGATGTATGCATAATTTTCCTGCCTTCGGTTCTTTACAGGTCATCCCAGCTGATAGATATGGAGAGAATAGCAATGGAGGCTCACAAGAGGGGAATATATGTCGGATTTGACCTTTGCCATTCAATAGGTGCGGTGCCTCACGATTTCAAGAAAATTGACCCTGATTTTGCCGTATGGTGCGACTATAAATACTTAAACGGCGGCCCCGGAGCTATTGCAGGATTATTTATAAATAAAAAGCATTTTAAAATGCAGCCCGGTCTTGCAGGATGGCATGGCAACAAGAAGGAAACACAATTTAATCTATCGCAGGAATTTGAGCATGCGGAGTATGCGGGAGGATGGCAAATCGGAACACAGCCTATATTTTCAATGGCTCCTATTGAAGGCTCCTTAAAACTGACTAATGAAGCGGGAATTGAAAACATCAGAGAAAAATCATTGAATATTACGGCATATATGATGTATTTAATCGAAGAAAAGCTTTTAAAATATGGTTTTGGAATAGGGAATCCAAGGGAGGATGCTGTGAGGGGAGGACACGTTGCCTTAATCCACGAGGATGCTTTAAGAATTAATGAAGCATTTAAGGCCAACGGCATTATACCGGATTTCAGATATCCTAATGTTGTCCGGTTAGCTCCGGCACCATTGTATGTTTCTTATGAAGATGTATATGAAATGGTAGAAAGAATAATAAAGATTATGGAAAACAAAGAATACGAGCAATTTGAAAACAAGAACCGTGAAGGACTTGACAATATAGTTAATTAATTGATTAATATCATGAAAGCAGCTGAATTATCAGCGGCTTTCTGTCGAAACAGTTAATATAAATGGGGAAACTTGTCCCGCAAAAAAGATATATGAATTGATTTTACCGATTAAATAATGTATAATACTGGTAATGAAGGGAGTGAATTGTATGAATCAAATTTCAAGAGAAACTGTTTTTGTAAACACATTTACAGATGGAGTACTTAATCCTAATTCTCCGATGTTAGGTCCTGTTCGTGACGGCGGACATATAATTGCAAATACTGCTCCGGGATGCTGGGGACCGATGATAACACCATCTATAAAAGGCGGTCACGAGGTTACTCAGCCTGTGTTTGTTGAAGGTGCGGAGGTAGGAGATGCAGTTGTATTAAGGATTAAGTCAGTACAGGTAACTTCAGAGGTTACAGCATCAGGCAACGAGAAAACAATTGAAGGAAGATTTTTGGGAGATCCCTTTGTGGCCGGCAAATGCCCCTCCTGCGGTACTCTTTATCCCGAAACCGTAATAGAGGGAATAGGGCAGGAATCTGTTCGATGTGCAAAATGCGGTGCGGATGCTGCTCCTTTTGCATTTACGAACGGATATACAATTGCATTTGACCCCAAAAGAAAAATTGGTATCACATTGAATAAGGATGCAGCTGAAAGGGTTGCACATGAAGCTAAAAAATATATGGCTTGTCCGGATAATTCTAAGCAGAATCCCATTGTAACCTTTGCACCTCACGATATAGTAGGTGCCATATCGAGGCTTCGTCCTTTCATAGGACAGCTTGGTACGGTTCCCTCCATACCCATGCCGGATTCCCATAATGCGGGAGACTTCGGCTCGGCATTAATAGATGCACCTCATGAATATAAGTTGACAAATGAGCAATTAGAAGCAAGAACCGACGGTCACATGGATGTTAACAGAGTCCGCGAAGGCGCCATTTTGATATGCCCGGTCAAGACCAAGGGTGCAGGCATATATATAGGTGATGTTCATGCTATGCAGGGAGACGGAGAAATTGCCGGTCATACATGTGATGTTTCCGCAACTGTGATGCTTCAGGTAAATGTTATAAAAGGCTTGAATATTGAAGGACCAATTCTTCTTCCCGTTGCAGAGGATTTGCCATATCTTGCGAAACCATTTACGGAGCTTGAAAAAAGCATAGCAGAAAATGAGGCTCAAAAGTGGGGAATTCAAAAGTTAGAGGAAACAGGTCCCATATCATTTATAGGTACGGGAGCAAACATGAATGCAGCTATCGATAATGGCCTTGAAAGAGCTTCAAAGCTTCTTAACATGAGCATTCCGGAAGTTAAAAACAGAGCAACGATAAACGGTGCAATAGAGATAGGGCGAAATCCGGGAGTTGTAACAGTAACTCTCACGGCGCCGATGAATAACCTTGAAGCTGCAGGCATAGCAAATCTTGTAAAGGAGCAGTATAATCTGTAAGCAGGTGAAACAGCAAACCGTAAGAAAATTTGAAGGAGCAGCCGCAATAGATGATATTTAGCATAAGATCGGCGCTCCTGTTTTGTTTGTTTCAGCGATAAAGACAAATACAGCAACTTAGCTTCATTTTTTTAAGTGCAGTACTTTTGTGCTTGTGATATCATAAAATATATCCTTGAAAACCACAAAAAAATATTTATAATATGACGAACTGTTGTCAGGTTTTATGTGGTATGATGGAAAAAACTTTATAGGGGGATAAAAAATGAGAAACTATGAAAACGCAATGGAAATCATGACCGAACGATTTGGCAAAGACAACATTATTGCAATAGCGACAATGGAAGACGGGCATCTGTACAACCGTATGGTGGACGCTTACTTTGAGGAGGACGCATTCTATGTTGTTACTTATATGCTGTCAAACAAAATGAGGCAAATTGGCAAAAATCCCGAAGTTGCTGTCTGTGCTGTTGATTGGTTTAGCGGACAAGGTATTGGAGAGAACCTCGGCTGGGTGTTAGACCCTCAAAATGCTGAAATCAGGTTGAAACTGCGCAAGGCGTTTGCAGCATGGTATGACCACGCAAATAATGAGCAGGACAAGAACTGTTGCTTCCTTAAAATTCGCCTTACAAACGGTATGCTGATAAAAGATCACCATGCTGTGCGCTATCAAATTGATTTTACAAGTAAGTTGGCAAAGATGAGTGAGAACTGGGGAGAATTCAAGTAAAAGCAAGCCTGCAATATGGTTTTGGCAGTTATACATTGCAACCCATTGTCAGGTTTGGTGTGGTAGAATAAACAAATTATATTGAATTAAATGTAAAAATTTGATAATTTGTCAAAGGAATTGCCACGACGGATAGGCGGTTAGCTCCCTTCTTAACGGAGGGAGGTGATAATCATGGTTACATATAGCGATTTATTTACATTTTGCTTAGTAATTATAGGGATTATCGCCTTGTTTAATAACAAGCGAAAATAACTTTTGCATAAAAAAGTTAACCGCCAAAGCGACCACTTTGACGGTTAAATAATTTAATCTAATAGTTTGAAAGCTAACCATTTATTCGGCAGTTCCTTTTATTAAGTTAATTATTGCATAAAATATGGCATATGTCAAGACTGAAAATATCACAATAGCTAAGCCTGTGGGTTTGCATATAATGTTTCATTTGGATGCTTGATTTCAATTATATTTGTATTATATCCTGCCATTTCATTTTTAAAATCGGCAGTGGCTTTATAATCGTTCCAAAAATGCATGGGAATAAATATCTTTGGGCTTAGTATTTCTATAAAATATTGACCGCCGCATAAATAATTGGCTTCAAGTCTCCTGTCAACAGGAAAGAAAGCAATATCAATTTTAGTGCCGCTATTTACAATATTATTTATTATATTTTTAAAAGCATCTTCCATTGCTTTTTCTTCCTCGGGGGTATCGTCGCTCCATTTCCACCAGTTCAAATCACCGGCATGAAATAAGTTTAAACCGTCTATATTAACCATAAAGCTTACTCCTGCGTCGGTTGAGCCGAAAATATTAAGCTTTATATCGTTAATTGTAAGTTCGTCGTTTTCTCTCACTATATATAAATTGTCAATTTTATTATATATTTTGATATCAGATGACAGTATGTAATAGGTATTGGGCTTTTTATTTATCCATGAGAGAACATCGGCGTTAAAATGGTCGGTGTGCGAGTGAGAGCTGAAAATGTAAAGAGCCTTGGAGCTCACAAATATGTCATTTTGCAATTTTACAAAGTCAAAATCAGTCGTATCATTTTTATGCTTATAATAATCAAACAGTAAAAAAGAGTTTTCTGTTTCTACAAGAAAACAGCTATGGTAAATATATCGTATTTTCATAAATAATCTCATTCCTTTCGCTTCGCTCAAGGCACAAACAAATTATGAAAAAAAGTGTTGTGCCCCTCCTTATTTTGTATTAATATTTTACTATGGAACAGTAATATACTACAGAGCACGGGAGGAGGAGTGGCGAATTTAATTTATTTCGACCCCGTATAAATATATGTGCCGTCATCCTTACAAGCACAAACAAGTGGGACATTGAGCCCGTACACTTATCTTTGGTTATTAAACCATTTAATAAAATCCTGGATGACAGTCAATGTTACTGTTCCGTTTAATTTTAATAGGTGGTGTTAATATGATGAAGTTAGTTTACTCCATCTGTTGTGGTGTTGATGTCCACAAAAAAACTATCGTTGCAACCATCGTATCTACAGATAAGCTTGGCGTTTCCACTTATCTGCAAAAAACATTTTCAACCTTGAACTACGATATCGAAAATTTTCACAACTGGCTAATTGAGAATGATTGCTATCACGTTTGTATGGAATCTACCGGTAAGTATTGGATTCCTATTTTTAATTACCTTGAAAACGACATTGATGTCTGCCTTACACATCCCAAATATGTCAAGGCTATCAAAGGTAAAAAAACTGATAAAAAAGATTCAAAATGGATAGCTGATCTTTACAAGTTCGACTTAGTCAGAAATTCCTTTATTCCGCCGAAAGATATCAGACAATTGCGTGAAATCAGTCGCTATCGTTTCAAGTTAGTGTGTATGAAATCTTCTGAGAAAAACCGTATTCAAAATTCTATGACTGTTTCTAATATTGGTATTGCCAGTGTTCTCTCTGATCCTTTTGGTAAAACTGCTACCGAAATTATTTCTTATCTTCTTAACAATACCTCAGAATCTTTTGATGAAAAGGTCTGTCGTAAATTGATTAAGAAGGGAGCAAAAGCTAAGTCTGATGAAATCATTGCTGCTGTAAACAGTTATGACATACAGACTGATCAACGTCTTAAACTTAATTTCGCTCGTGGTCATCTTGATTACCTTGATGAAATGATTGCACAAACTGAAGTTGAACTTTACGTAAGGATTAAACCATACTGGCAACTTGTTGAACTAATCGCTGCTATGCCTGGCATGACTGAAATTTCCGCCACTATGGTCCTTGCTGAAATAGGTGCTGATATGTCTGTCTTTGAAGATTCTAACCACCTTACTTCCTGGGCTGGTTTGATCCCATCAAATAATGAAAGTGCCGGTAAGAAAAAATCTGTCAGGATTCTTAAAGCAGGTCAGTATGTTAAACCTTTGTTGGTTCAATGTGCTTTAGCAGCTGTCAAGAGTAAAAAAGATCCTTATTTTGCAATCAAATACCAACATATTAAGAAACGTCGAGGTCATAAAAAAGCTATTATCGCTATTGCTCGCATGATGCTTGTTTGTATTTATCACATGGTCTCAGAAGTAAAACCCTTTAATCCTACTGATTATGCGGAATTGATGGATCCACATAATCATGTTGAGAAAGTCGTTTTAAATGAATCCAATGTTTTTAATTTTCTTCAACAACAAGGATACAATATTTCTCTTATTAAGAAAAATTGCAATGATATTTAGTTAATGTTTAATTTTTTTGATGGGTTCTATGAACCCTTATTTAAGGTTACCCTTAATTCACTGTGTTTTTTCACACTTCCTCCATTTATTATTTGCGTTTCTTAATTATAATATAATCATCGATTATGAGCAATACTATTATTTAGATTCTGTTAATAGTACAACCTGTGTTAATAGGATGATACTGCGGCTAAATGTGGGAAAACAGGAAAAATATTTTAAAATAAATGTTTGTATTTACATAATTTACATAGTATAATGAGAAGTTAATAAAAATAGAACGAGGTTGATAAAATTAATGAAAATTGAAAATGTAGTTTTGAATGACAACATTCAAAAAGCCTTGGATGAAATGGGCTTTGAGGAAAGCACACAAATTCAGCAAGAGGCTATTCCTGTAATATTGGAAGGAAAAGATATTGTAGGACAATCAAATACCGGAACAGGAAAAACAGCAGCATATACAATTCCTATTCTTGAAAAAATAGACAAAGAAATTAGAATGCCCCAAGCGTTGGTCTTGCTGCCGACGAGAGAGTTGGCTGTCCAGGTTGCCAATGAAGTAAGAAAAATCGGAAAATATATGGAAGGCATTAAGACTGTAACAGTTTACGGCGGAGCCGATATAAAGGATCAAATAAACAAGCTTAAGGGCGGGGCACAAATTATTGTAGGAACCCCCGGAAGAGTTATAGATTTAATTGACAGACGTGTTATAAAGCTCAGCGAGCTTAAAATATCCGTCTTGGACGAGGCAGATGAAATGCTTAAAATGGGCTTCAGAGAGGATATTGAATTGATTTTAAGCAAAATCGATCATCCTGTACAATCCCTGCTGTTTTCCGCAACAATTCCGGATGACATGAAAAAAATCATCAAGAAGTTTCTTAATAATCCCGTTTCAGTAAAGGTTTTAAGAGAAGGAATAACGGCAAAGGAAGTAAAGCAAAGCTATTTTCTTGTTAAACATTCCGACAAGGTCGAAGCCTTGGCAAGGTTAATAGATACCTATACTCCCAAGCTTACATTGGTATTTTGCAACACTAAAAGAGCTGTCGATGAATTGTATGACCAGCTTATTGACAAGGGATACAACTGCGATAAAATACACGGAGATATAAAGCAGTCCCAAAGGCTTGACACCCTGAATAAATTTAACAATGGTTTAATCGATATACTGATTGCGACAGATGTAGCTGCAAGAGGACTTGACATCAAGGAGGTGGAGGTAGTTATAAACTTTGAGGTTCCCTCAAAGGAAGATTACTATGTCCACCGCATAGGCAGGACGGGAAGAGCAGGAAAAGAAGGATCATCATTTACCTTGGCAAGTGCGAAGGAAATGAAAAAAATTGAGGATATTGAGAAATATACTAAAAAACCAATCCGAAAAAGGACTATACCCACTGTTGATAAGGTAAATGAAGTGAAACAGGACAAATTTTTCAGAGGCATTGTAAGCGTAATTGAAAGCGGTGATTTGGGAGAAAACAGGGTATTGGCAGGAAGGCTTATAGATAAGGGCTATGATTCGGAAACAATAATAGCCGCCATGATTAAAAAGCTTGTTAAATTTGACTTATCGGAGGAAAGAGATTTAAATGATGTGATTCCCGAAAGAAAGAAACATCAAAGAGGCTCCGTAAGGTTGGAAGATACAGAAAGATTCCACATTAATTTAGGGAAAAAGCAGGGAGTGCGTCCGGGTGATATTTTAGGAGCTGTAGCGGGTGAATGCGATATTCCGGGATATGATATAGGGGAAATAGAGATTCTTGATAACTTTTCCTTCTTTACAGCGGCAAGGGAGCATAAGCACAGAATTCTTGACAGAATGAATGGCTCTCAAATAAAGGGAATGGATGTAGTTGTTGAATTGTCTAAGGAAAAGAAATCGAGGAATAAAAACAAGGAGCGAAACGATAAATCGTTCTTTAAAAGAAATAAGAGGAAATAAGGAAATTTCTGAAAATTAATATTGACAAAAAAAATTACCGGTAATATAATAGGTCAAAATGAACTGTGATGGATTGAGTAAAACAGACACAGCTTAACAGAGAGGGAATATGGGTGGAAGTTCCCATGTATGACTGTTTGAAAACTAATCCGGAGTTAAGGCAGAAAGTCGATATTTAGTGTTGATGTAATGTCTTGGTATGGATGCCTTAAATCCTTTGAGAAGCAAATAAGGTGGAACCACGATTGTCTCGTCCTTAAACATATGTTTAAAGACGAGATTTTTTATTCTAAGGGAATGTCCCCTTACAAATTATATGAGGAGGAAAAATAAATGATAAGAATTACGCTGCCTGACAACAGTGTCAGAGAATATGAAAAAGGTATTAAGGCTTCGGAGGTTGCAAGGAGCATAAGCGAAGGTCTTGCAAGAAATGTGGTGGGAGCTGAATATAACGGTGAAACAATCGGACTTCAAAATACATTGAATGAAGACGGTAAAATTAAATTCCTGAAATTTGAGGATAAGGAAGGCAAGGATGTTTTCTGGCATACATCATCTCATATAATGGCTCATGCAATAAAAAGAATATGGCCTGATGCAAAGCTTGCAATAGGACCTGCAATTGACAATGGGTTTTATTATGATATTGATTTAGAGCACAGATTTGTACAAGAAGATTTTGAAAAAATCGAAGCGGAAATGAAGAAGATAATAAAAGAAGGACTCGAGCTTGAACGATTTGAGCTTCCAAGAAGTGAAGCTATCAGGCTTATGGAGGAAAAGCAGGAGCCTTACAAGGTTGAGCTGATTCAAGACCTGCCTGAGGATGCGGTAATTTCATTCTACAAGCAAGCTGATTTCGTTGACCTGTGTGCGGGACCTCACCTTGAAAATACAAAAAAACCGAAAGCTATTAAGCTTCTAAGCATTGCCGGTGCTTATTGGAGAGGAAATGAAAACAATAAGATGCTCCAGCGTATTTACGGCATATCATTTGAAAAAGCAAAAGACTTGGAAGATTACCTGAAAATGCTTGAAGAAGCAAAAAGACGAGACCATAGAAAGCTTGGAAGGGAATTAGATTTATTCTTCATGTCGGAAGAAGGTCCCGGATTTCCGTTCTTCCTTCCAAAGGGTGTTGAAGTTAAAAATGAACTGATGAAATATTGGAGAGAAAAGCATAGAAAAGCAGGCTATGTTGAAATAGAAACTCCATTAATATTAAATCAGCATCTATGGGAAGTATCAGGACATTGGTACAACTATAGAGAAAATATGTATACTACTTCAATAGACGAGCAGGACTTTGCCATCAAACCTATGAACTGCCCGGGAGGAATTTTAGTATATAAAAACTCCATGCATTCATATAAGGATTTTCCCATGAGAGTTGCGGAAGCGGGAAGAGTTCACAGACACGAACTTTCCGGTGCTTTGCACGGCTTAATGCGTGTAAGAGCATTTACACAGGACGATGCGCATTTATATATACTGCCTGAGCAGATAAAGGATGAAATTAAGGGTGTTATAAACTTAATTGATGATATTTATAAGCAGTTTGGATTCTCCTACAAATTGGAGCTTTCAACAAGACCGGAAAAGTTTTTGGGAGAAATTAAGGACTGGGATTTAGCAGAAGCATCATTAAAAGCAGCATTGGAAGAACTGAATTTAGATTATGTAATCAATGAGGGTGACGGAGCCTTCTACGGTCCTAAAATAGATTTCCACTTAACTGACTGTATAGGAAGGACTTGGCAGTGCGGAACTATTCAGTTAGATTACCAGCTTCCTCAGCGTTTTGAAATGGAATATATAGGAGCTGACGGACAGAAACACAGACCTATAATGATTCACAGAACTGCATACGGAAGTATTGAAAGATTCTTTGGAATTCTTATTGAGCAATATGCAGGGGCATTTCCAACATGGCTTGCACCTGTACATGCAAAAATTCTTCCGATTTCCGATAAATTCATGGATTATGCAAAAGAGGTTAAAGCTCAGCTTGAAGCACTTAATATAAAGGTTGAATTAGACGGAAGAGCGGAAAAAATAGGTTATAAAATAAGAGAAGCTCAAATGGAAAAAGTTCCTTACATGCTTGTTGTGGGTGAAAAAGAAGTTGAAAGCAGCACTGTTTCAGTAAGGGAAAGACAAAAAGGTGATATAGGGTCCATGAGCATTGATGAAATAAGCAGTATAATTTTAGATAAGATTAAAAACAGAGAAAATGACTCACCTCAATTAGTATAATAAAAAAAGAGGCATATGCAATTTAGCATAGCCTTTTTTTCTTTGGTTGAATACAAAAATATTGTATTGAAATTTACCGATGTTTTATATAAGATATAGTTATAATAAATTAATGGAGGCAGTAATGGGCACAGTATATTCGGATGTTCAATATCATATAAATATGAAAGAAGGAGATGTGGGCAAATATGTAATATTGCCCGGGGATCCCAAAAGGTGCGTTAAAATTGCAAAATATTTCGATAATCCCGTATTAGTTGCAGACAACAGGGAATATGTAACATATACAGGATATCTTGACGGAGTGAAGGTAAGTGTAACATCAACAGGAATAGGCGGTCCTTCTGCCGCAATAGCAATGGAGGAATTGGCAAACATAGGCGCGGATACATTTATCAGGGTAGGTACCTGCGGTGGAATGAATGTCGATGTTATGGGCGGAGATTTGGTAATCGCCACGGGAGCAATAAGAATGGAAGGAACAAGCAGGGAATATTCACCCATAGAGTTTCCGGCGGTTGCCGACTTTAGAATTGCCAATGCACTTATCAAAGCCGCAGAAAATCTACATAAAAAATATCATGCGGGAGTTGTTCAGTGTAAGGATTCATTTTACGGACAGCATTCACCCGAAACAAAGCCTGTTGGCTATGAATTGACAAGCAAGTGGGATGCATGGATGAAAATGGGTGCATTAGCTTCGGAAATGGAATCGGCGGCATTATTTATTGTTGCAGCTTACAGAGGGGTAAGAGCAGGTTCAATATTTAATGTGGTAGCAAATCAGGAACGAAGGAGATTAGGTTTAGATGACCCGCAGGAGCATGATACCGAAGCTGCAATTATGACAGCAATAGAAGCGCTGCGTATTTTAATCAAGGAAGACAAATAATTTAAAAAAAGATTCATTTCTACGTTTCGACAGATATGAATCTTTTTTAATTTTGTTCTTAGATGCTTATACTTTTCCACTTTCCCGAATTGTATCTCAGGAGTACAAGTGCCGACCTTAATGCCTGGTCTGCTATAAAGGCAAGCCAAGCACCTTCAAGTCCCATATTCCATTGATTTATTAAATACATAGCTAAAAACGGTCTTACAAGCAATACTGTTATAAAGGTTATTATTGCGGTAGCCCTTGTATCTCCGGCACCCCTTAAAGCACCCGCCAAAATAAACTGAGAAGACTGAAGCGGCTGTGTAAAGCCAACAAACATCATTATTTTTGCTCCTTGAGAAATTATGTCGGGATTATCATTGTACAGCGAAACTATTTTTCCTCCGCCGAAAATAAAGATTATTCCTAATACAATCGAAACAGACATTCCGAGTATTCGTGTTCTGTGATTGTAGGCATGCGCCATATCCGGGCGGTTTTTTCCGAGACTTTGTCCTGTCAGAGATGTAGTCGACACCGCAAATCCCTGACCGTTCATAAAAGACAGTGCCTGAATGTTCATACATACCTGGTGGACTGCATATGCAACGGTTCCAAGCTTCGCAATGGTTTTTACATATATTATAACTCCGGCACGCATTAAAAGCTGTTCTAACATGGCGGGCGTACCTATAGTCACTATTTGTTTCAAAGATTGCAAATCCGGCTTAAATCCGTCTCGAAACCGAAGATGTAAGTATTGGTCACCCTTCATAATATATACAAATGCGAATATGAATGCTACAAATTGACCTATTATTGTTGCTAATGAAGCACCCGCAACTTCCATGCGGGGGAATCCGAAATGCCCTCCAATTAATAAATAATTAAAAATTACATTAACAATATTTGCAGTAAGATTATATATCAATGCAGTTCTTGAATTTCCCACACCTCTTAAGGTTGCGGTAATTGTTGAAGTCAATGCCATGAATGTAAATCCGATCATCTGGATTTTCAGGTAAGCAGTGCCTCCCGCCAATGTTTCCGAATCGGAAGCACCCATAAAAACAACAAGTTTTTCAGCGTAAATATATCCTATTACTGAAGATATTGCCGAAATAATCAAGGTCAGCATAATTGCTTGCCTTAGTACCAAATTTGCTTTATCAGGCATTCCTGCGCCCTTATATCTTGCTACCATGGCGGTAGCACCTACATTCAATGCCATGAACAGTGTCATAAGAAGAAATTTAGGCTGCACTGTAAGCCCCACTGAAGTCAGAGCCCATGCTCCAAGGCCTCCGACCATCATTAAATCAACCATGGAGGCAAGCTGAGTTAATGTAAGTTCGACAACAGAAGGCAATGCTATTTTTACTATATCGGAATACAGCATCTTTGAAGTAACATTTGGGGGAAGCTGATTTTTCTTTAAGTTCTCTATTTGGATATCTTTGCCGTCTTCAACCAAGTCTAAGGCAAGATTAAAACTTTTGGATTTTTTAATTGTAGTTTCCATTATTGCTCCTTGTGAATAATGCAGTTCAAGTTATGAGACGGGGAAGTCATAAATATTATATCATGGAAAATAAAAATAATCTATAGAATCAGAAGGATAATAAATTTAATGAAATGCAATATTCCCGAAGAATTCACGCAAGTTTGAAAACATATGCTGTGTGATATGCGTGCCATTCATGAAGGTTTTGTATATTTCGGAAAAGGTTGTTGAAGAGTTAGCTAAGAAATGGTAAAATTATGTATATGATTTAGTTTAATAGAAAGTGTGATAATACAAACACGAAATGATAAAGAAAATGTTAAAAGAAAACAATGAAATCATGACAAGCTCAGAAGCAACTAAAGAAAGACTATTACGTTGGAATTCAAAAGCACTTATAGTAATTATAATAATTACATTACCCCTTTTGGGTGGATGCTCCGGACTAAAATCCTACCACTATCCGAAGGCAGAGACAGGAATCATAGACTTAACACAATTACAGTTTGCAAACGATGTTGTTCTTTTGGACGGCCAATGGGAATTTTATTGGAACCGCCTACTTCGCCCGGGCGAAGCAGAAACCCATATGGCAGGGTATATTGATGTTCCCGGCTCATGGAACAAGTATGCATCCAATGAGGGAACTTATACCGGAGACGGTTACGCAACCTATCGACTGACATTTTTAATCAAGGAAGATGAAAGATTAGCTTTAAAGATTCCAAGATTACGTACCGCATATAAACTTTGGGTCAATGGAGAATTAATCGCAGCTGCCGGATCTGTAGGTATAGATAGGGATACGGTGATACCTCAGTATCTTACTAAAGTTTCTTTTTTTGATGCACATCAAGGAGAAAATGAGATTTTAATTCAAGTTTCTAATTTTCATCATCGAATCGGCGGAATGACTGAAAGCTTAAAATTAGGTGGTGAAAGTCAGATCATTGATCTGAAGCTTAAGAGTATAGTGTTTGAATTTACAATATTCGGAAGTTTAATATGCATAGGGACATACCACATTGTTTTGTTTTTCTTTAGAAGAAAAAAGGACAGTTCTACGATGTACTTCGGATTGTTTTGTATTTTGATCGGAATAAGGACTATGTTTGGAGGAGAATGCTTCTTTTTCTATTTATTCCCCGAATTCAGCTGGGAAATTACTCATAAGATACTGACGTTAACCTACTATTTAGGGGTACCCATAATGCTGATGTTTTTCGTGTCGATTTTCCCTGAATATTTTAATAGATATATAGTCAAAACAGCTCAAATAATTGGCGGTATTTTTGCATTAATAGTTATTCTCACTCCTGCGAGATTCTTTACGGTTTCTAACTTCCTATATCAGATATGGAGTATTTGCGTAATCATATATATAATGAGTGTATTTGCAAAAATACTTATTAATAAGGAAGATGACAGCTGGTTTATCGGTTTAGGTGTGTTGGCGCTGTTAATTAGCAGCATAAATGATATAGTTTTTTTCAGCCCATGGATGAATAACAATGAGCTTGTATTTTTGCGAACATTTCTAAAAATCGGAAATCTAACTTCTATAGGGCAATTTATTTTTGCTTCTATAAATTCTTTTTTGATATTGAAGAGGTTTTCTGATTCCTTGGAAAAAGAAGAAGTTATGATTGCTAAATTGACTGAAATTAATACCCATTTAGATGAATTGGTATTTCAACGGACTAAAGATTTGGCTGAATCTAATCAAAAAATAGAAAACCAAAATCTTGAGTTAGAAAGAAAAAACCGAGCGTTAATGAGACTTTCCTTTAAAGATCCTTTAACAGGAGTATGGAACAGGCGAAAATATAATCATATGATAGAAAGAGAATGGCGCCGATGCATAAGATATCAAAGACCCATAGCTTTATTGTTTTTAGATATTGATTATTTTAAAGGGTTTAATGATTTTTATGGACATATGGCGGGTGATGAGTGTCTTACTAAAATCGGAAAAGTCCTTAAGAATTCATTATCCCGTTCAACCGACATGGTGGCACGTTACGGCGGGGAGGAGTTTATAGTGCTGTTATCGGAAGCAGGTAAAGAAGATGCAATAAAGACTGCTGAAATGTTAAGGCAAAAAATAGAAGACCTAAAAATTCCACATGAAAAATCTCCGTTAAGTTATGTTACTGTAAGCATAGGGTGTACTTTTTCGGTTCCGGATATTAATTCTGCATATCATAATTTATTCACTACTGCGGATAAAGCTTTATACCAAGCAAAGGATGCAGGCAGAAATCAAGTTAAGTTTTTATCAGAGGCAAATTGCCGGGCAACTTTGGGGCAAGTTGATTAATTTTACAATCGTTTTTAATACTTTCCGCAATATGAGAAATACAGTATTGATATTGAAATATTCACATACTACTTTTTAGTTCATTAGAATTCTTTTTCAATTTCTAATTGAATTTTAATTTATCCCTAAATTGTAATTAATTCGGCGGTGGTATTTTATATATAAGCAAAAAAAAAAAAAATTAATTATATGGGAGGACTTATGAAAGTCACATTGGAACAAATTGATGAGCTTAGAAACAGAGTTAATGTAAGCTACGAGGAAGCTAAAAGCACCCTTGAAAAAAATGACGGAGATTTAATAAAATCCATTATAGAGCTTGAAAAGAAAAGGGGAAGAAAAAACGAGAAGCATCATAGCGGCTTTACGGCAATAGCAAACAAGCTTTTGGCACTGAAGATGTCTATAAAGAGTAAGGACGGAGACACTCTTTTAAATGTACCGCTGGTAATTGTAATTGCCGTGTTTGGAATGGCATTTTGGGCTGTAGTTTTCGTATTGGCATTGGCAGTGATCTGTTCCTGCAAAATTAAAGTGTACAAGGACAGAAAATTGAATGTGGATGATTTCAAAAAGAATGTACAGGAAACAGTTGACAAAATAAAAGTTAAATCAGAAGAAATCTTTAAAGATGACGGTGAAGTTAAAACAGAAGAAACAGAAGAAACAGAAAGTGAAATAATTATAGAATAAATATCAGGTCTTCGACCTGATATTTTAGATTTAACGCCTTTGTTAGGAATAATCGTGTCATCCCGAAGGTGACAAATAAAATTCTTCTTATTGAAAAATAAGGAAGGAAATAGTACAATAAAACAAAAACGAGGTTATTATGGGAAAGAAAAAAATTCTGATAGTCGAGGATGAACAAAAAATAGCACGATTTTTGGAGCTTGAATTAAAATATGAAGGCTATGATGTTGATATAGCTAACAACGGCAGAGAGGGTTTTGAAAAAGGAAAGTCTCCCGATGTGGATTTAATAATTCTTGATTTAATGCTTCCCGGCTTAAGCGGCATTGAGGTATGCAGGCGATTAAGACAGCAATCCGATGTACCAATAATAATGCTCACTGCAAAAGACGATATTTCGGATAAGGTAACAGGGCTTGACATAGGTGCTGACGATTACATGACAAAACCATTTGCCGTAGAAGAATTATTGGCACGCATAAGGGTTTTGTTAAAAAGAAGAAATGTTAAAAATATTAATGATGATTTGTTAATAATCGGCAAATTAAAGTTATCCAAAAATAATTATAAGGTTGAGTATGACAATGAAAATATAGAGCTGACAAAAAAAGAATTTGAATTATTGGAGTACCTGATGAGGAACAAAAATATAGTTCTTTCGAGGGAAAAGATTTTAGACAATGTTTGGGGATATGATTATTTTGGAGATACCAATATTATAGATGTATATATAAGATATATAAGAAGCAAGATAGACCAGAAATACAATGTAAGTTTTATCGAAACAGTAAGAGGAGTAGGCTACATTATCAGAGATTGAAGGAATTGATATGCTAAAGAAAATACTTAAATCGTTTTTAAAATTAATTCTATATCCCGTTAGGGTAATTGTTAAGGTGTTGATAAGTCTTTTAAAAAGACTTAAATTTTCTATTGCATTTAAAATTTCCACCACATATTTAATACTTTACATTGTAATAATAATGACAGTAGCTTTGACGACCGCGGTAGGCAATTTAATATTTGAACTGCGAAAGTTTGAAGAATCCACAGTGAAAATAGATTCAGAAAACATTATAGAAAGCTTTCCCGATTTTAAAAATATTGACATAAGGAATGAAAGCTATAATTCCTTTGAAATATTTGACGAAAACCTGAACACTTTCTTTTCAACGGGAAGAGGGGGCAGGTATGCGGACAGCATTATAGTAATTGCGGAAAAAATAATTTATGATAATGAATATGTTCATTCGGAAGGCTTTACTAACAACGGCTCCTATTATTACATGAACATAAGCTATCCCATGGAAAATATGTTAAAGGATGCATGGAGAATAAGCTTTTTAGTTTTAATATCCGGTGCCATAGGTCTTATGTTTTTTGCGCCGATAGTTTCAAGCACAAGCTACAGGCTGATAGGTCCCATAAAAAATATGACTGAAATAACAAAGACAATCACGGTTAATAACATAAACACCAGATTAGACGTAAAAGGAACACAGGATGAATTAAAGGAATTGTCCCAAACATTTAATGAAATGATGGACAGAATAGAGGGCGGATATAAAACTCAGCAGCAGTTTGTTTCGGATGCATCTCATGAACTAAGAACACCCATAGCAGTTATAAAGGGCTATGTAAATATGTTGGACAGATGGGGAAAAAATGATAAGTCCGTTTTAGAAGAATCAATCGAAGCCATTAAAAACGAAACGGATAATATGCAGGATTTAATCGAAAAGTTATTGTTTATTGCAAGAAGCGATAAAAGCACTCTCAATTTCACAAAGGAAGACTTTGCAATTTCTTCTGTTCTGAATGAAATTGAAAAGGAAACTAAAATGATTGACACAAAACACAAACTATATTTTAAGTTTTATCATGATGCAACAATTTACGGCGATAAGATGCGCATTAAGCAGGCGGTAAGAATTTTGGTTGACAATGCAATGAAATATACTCCGCAAGGTGAATATATAATGGTATCGGGATATATTCAGGATGAATTTTATGTGATAAAGGTAGAAGATACAGGCATAGGAATTCAAAAGAATGACTTAGATAAAATATTTGAAAGGCTTTACAGGGCAGAGCAGTCAAGAAGCAAGCAAATAAACGGGCATGGACTGGGGCTGTCAATTGCCAAAATAATAGTATTAGGTCATAAAGGAAAAATAAAGGTTAAAAGTACACCGGGAAAAGGCTCGGAATTTTCTCTTTTGTTTCCTTACCTTGAAGTTTAGTCTAAATTTACTTAATTATCGACAAAAATCGGCAATATAAGTCAGAGAAATATCTTTTCCATAGTAGTATAATAGCTTGTACATTATGTAGAAAGGATGATTTTGTGAATATTCAGTTTATAGAAACGGGGCAAGTATTAAAAATCAAGCTCAAGGGCGACTTGGACCACCACAGCGCCGATGAAGTAAGGGGATTGATTGATGAAAAAATTAAAAACGAAAAGTTTAATAAATTAGTAATAGATTTTAAAGGTCTTGATTTTATTGACAGCTCAGGTATCGGATTCGTTATCGGCCGATACAAAGTCATTAGAAAGCGTAACGGTGTGATAGAAATAGTGAATGCCAGCAATAAAGTGAGAAAAATCTTAGACATGAGCGGCATTGGAAAAATAATTAATATAAAATAGGGGGATAAAATGCATAATAATTATGTATATATTAAAATACCAAGCTTATCTGTTAATGAATCCTTTACAAGAGCTGCAGTCGCAGCATTTTGTTCAAGTTTGAATCCAACCATGAACGAAATATCCGATATTAAAACCGCTGTGTCCGAAGCAGTTACCAATGCAGTGGTACATGCATATGAAGATGAAATCGGAGAAATAGAAATAAAGTGCATGATCAAGGGGCAGGTAGTAGAAATAATTGTGGAAGATTTCGGATGCGGAATTGTAGATGTGGAAAGAGCAAGAGAACCGTTGTTTACCACGCGTCCGGAGCAGGAACGTTCAGGAATGGGTTTCTCCGTTATGGAATCTTTTATGGATGAATTAGTTATTTTATCGGAAAAGGATGTTGGAACAAAGGTTATATTAAGAAAAAAAATCAGTGAAAAAAAACAAAAGATAATTAACGAAGAAATTTTAGATGAAAAACAAGAAGACGATGAATAAAACTATGAGCGATGGCAAAATTGACATACTGAGAACAGCAAAGTATCTCAAATTGAGATTCTTCACTAAAGATTCAGAATGATACAAAAGGCATAACTTAACATTTTATAATAAAAAAGGCACTGTTAGTGCTTTTTTTTAGTATTCAATTTTTTTTTTTGCAAATAATACTTATGAGGTGATTTATATGAAAAAAAAGATATTTTTATTGGTTATATTATTGATTATTGGCTTAACCGCTATTTACTTCGGCAACGGTATAGACAGATCACTGAAGAAAATACCAGAAAGCGCTGTTTTATTATAATTTAAGCCGGTTGTACCGATAGACTCTGAGGGAGGAAATATGAAGTATAGTAAAGACAACTATAAAAAGGTAGTTGATGAGTTTACACCTAAAAATAAAATGCTTAAAAACTGTATAATGGCTTTTATTTTTGGAGGAGCAATATGCGTAGTAGGAGAAATTATTAATGATTCCTTTGTTGCATGGCTCGGCATATCAGATAATGAGGCATCACCAATGACATCGGTCGTATTAATTGGGATAAGTGCACTTTTAACAGGATTGGGCTGGTATGACAAGCTTGGTAAAATCGGGGGAGCCGGAACGGTGGTACCGATAACGGGATTTGCAAATTCAGTAGTTTCTCCTGCTATGGAATATAAAAGAGAAGGCTTTGTTTTAGGAACAGCTGCCAATACTTTTAAATTGGCGGGACCTGTCTTGATATTCGGATATTTGGCTTCTTTTATAGCAGGCCTGTTAAGTATGGTTTTTAAGTAAGGAGGATGAAATGAAAAAGCTCGGAAGTACCTTTAAAATTAAGGACAATGTGGTAATAAGAGATACATTTACAATAGTAGGACCAAAGGAAGGTCAAGGACCTCTTAAGGATAAGTTTGATTTGGTAATCGAAGATGATTTATGGGGAGAGGATTCCTGGGAAAAATGTGAATTAAAGCTTCAAAAAAAGGCAGTGGAAAATTTACAGAACAAAAATAATTTAATAAATGAAAATATTGACCTTTTAATTTCAGGAGACTTATTAAATCAAATAACCTCCTCTTCTTTTGCAGCAAGAGATTTGGAATTGCCATACATAGGCGTTTACGGCGCCTGCTCTACCATGACATTGACCATGGGATTGGGAGCATTGATAATAGACGGAGGCTTTGCGGAAAATATAATTTGCGTTACGTCAAGCCATTTCTGCAGTGCGGAAAGACAATACAGACTTCCTCTTGAAATGGGAGGGCAGCGTCATATGTCGGCACAATGGACAGTAACAGGCTCTGCCGCAGTATGGCTTTCAAACAGCGGCATGGGTCCTAAAATCAAGCATGTGACCTTTGGAAAAATAGTTGATTTGGGTATTAAAGATGCAAATAATATGGGTGCTGCCATGGCTCCCGCCGCTTATGATTCATTAAGCCGTCACCTTCAGGATACGGGAATTGACTATGATATGATTGTTACCGGAGATTTAGGAACAGTGGGCAAGGGTATAGTCAATAAAATGTTCAATGAAGATAATAAAAGCATTGAGTCAAAATATGACGACTGCGGCACAATTATTTTTGACATTAAAAAACAGGATGTACATGCGGGAGGAAGCGGCTGCGGATGCTCTGCGGCAGTATTCGGTTCCTTCTTTTATAAAAAATTATTAAAAAATGAAATAAATAAACTTCTGCTTGCATCCACAGGAGCGCTTCATTCAACCACGGCAAATCTTCAAGGTGAAAGTATACCGGGAATTGCTCATTGCCTTGGCATTGAAATGTAGGAGGAATTATGAATTATGTGATGAGTTTCGTAATAGGCGGTTTAATTTGTGCCATAGGGCAGATTGTAATCGATATATTTAAAAAAAATAATGCTTATTTATTGGTTTTGCTTGTTGTGACAGGGGCGGTGCTCGGGTTTTTCGGGGTGTACGATAAGCTTGTTGAAATAGGGCACTCCGGCGCAACTGTTCCACTTCTCGGGTTTGGAAATTCGCTGGCAAAGGGAGCAATGGAAGAAGCTGCCGAAAAGGGATTTATGGGTGCTCTGAGCGGCGGTGTGATAAAAACCGCACCGGGAGTTGCCGCGGCATTAATATTCGGCTACATCGCCGCCGTAATATTTAATCCCAAGGGGAATAAATAAGCAGAAAAAGAGTTCATTAATTTTTATGAACTCTTTTTTAGGGCATCTCGCAGTCTCATTCACCAATTTATTTGCTCCCTTAATTTTCTACGGAGTCTAAAATTCCGTCTATTGGAGCCCTTTCTTCGTTGGTGCTTCTCAAATCATCAAGCAAACTGTCGATAAGATCATCTAAAGTATCACCGTTTCCGTTGCCGTTATTCTCGTTTCCATTTCCGTCGTTTCCGTTGCTATTGCCATTGTTCCCGTTTTCGTTGCCGGTTTCATTATCACCGTTTCCGTTTTCTCCGCTATTATGCTCTCCGCTCTCTTCTCCGTTTTGCTCCCCGTCCATCCACTGGTCATAATGCCACTTAGTGTGGTAGGTGCATGTTTTAGTGGGAACCTGATACTGATAGTCTTCGGTTATAAAACCGGAAGGACCTAAATTTGCCACTTCAACACCTAAAACATGAGTTATCTGATTATTTTCATCAAATGTTACCTGACCTGCATAAATCTGTTGAATTTCTTCTAAAGTAAATATTATTCTATCTTCTAAAATTTGCTGATACAATTTTTTTGCTTCATAATTGGAAGTCTTTGCTTCAGGGTCAAAAAGAGGATCCCTGTTTATAAAAACTCTTTCCTCTACCAAATTACCGGGACAGTATTGTGATTTAAGCATATTTGAGCCTGTGCAAACTTCAACCTTAACATGCACGTCACAAGTTGAAGTTGGCTGAGTTCCGGGTACGAAATACTCGGTAATAATCTGACTCCCCCTTTGGTCATGTGCGCAAAGGTCGCCCGGAAGTTTTCCAGATTGCTTGCATACCTGCACAGGTATTAAATTTGGATTACGCGTAATTGTTGCGGGAGGCAGACCCTGATGGATGGGAGTCATTATTGCGCTCCAAAGTCTTGCGTTGTTTCCGCTGTCTCCTGTAAGCTTCATTTGAACATTATCATTTCCTACCCAGATTCCGCCCACATAGTAGGGTGAGAAACCCACAAACCAAAAGTCCCCGTTTGCCTGTGTTGTACCGGTTTTTCCCGCAACCTCAATTCCTAATTCATTAGGAAGCTTTGCTCTGTAGGAAAGTCCCGGGTTTACGGTTGTTCTGAGGATATCCTTCATTAAGGATGCAACCTCCGGGCTCACTGCAACATGTGTTTCCGGAACATTATCAATAATCGTTTCACCCTTTGAATTAACTACCTTGGTATAAACTATAGGTTCAATATATACACCATCATTAGCAATCGTGCCATATGCGGCAGTCATTCCCAAAGGTGAAAATCCCTTTGTAAGTCCCCCCAATGCAAGGGAAGCCAAATTAATATCGTTATTTACAGGATCTTCCTGAGGAAATATGAATGTATCATTCCCCGGGCTGTCCGGGTTGATTAGACCTAATTTTGTCAATGAGTCAACTGCTGCATCAAGCCCTATTGTTTCAAGCATTGTTACCGCATTTGTATTTATGGACTGCTCTATTGACTTTCTGAGGGTGGTAATACCCGCATACTTTATGCTCTTATGCTCATACCAGTTCTTTGGCCATCTGTCTCCCTTTTCATTATATCGAGGAAGATCATCTATGGGATAAGCTGCGGAATATCCCAAATCAAGAGCAGGCAAGTATACGGACAAAGGCTTGATTGTTGAGCCCGGCTGCCTTGCGGCATCCGCAGCTCTGTTAAATGTTTTGCTGCCTTCTATTTGTCTTCCGCCTATCATGGCTTTTATTTTTCCCGTCCTGTAATCCATAATCACGGCGGCGGACTGTGGCTGAACAATACCCTTCTCCTGATAGAAGAAATATCCTTCCGGTATTCTTAATACTCCGTCACTTCCTATATTGAACATTTCCGGATTTTTATCCAAGTAGCTTTTCGAAATTATAAAAGTCCCCTTTGTTCCTTTTTTTTCAACAATTTCATAATTGCTTCCTATATTGAGAGCACCTATGGTATGTGAAACAAAGTTCATTTTGTCATCAATGGTATAGGCATCCACAATGTCGATAGTCGAAGAATAAATATCGAATTTCTTGGAAGTGATTACAAGGTTTCCGCTTATATCGATGCTGAATTCATCGGAATTTAAATAAATGCCGTTTTCCCCATCCATAATATTATCCTTGGCAAAAAATATAAGCTGACCGCTTTCGTTCAAAATATTTAATCCCGCATCAAGCATTCCGGCACCTTGACCGCCGGACCATCTGAAAGATCTCCAATCCTGTGCAATCGGCTTGTTTTCCGCAGGCTCGGCACCTAAATATAAAACAGGAAAGTTATCATAGGATTGCTCCAAGGATTTTTGTATATTAACATCAATTGTTGAGGTTATGGTCAGACCGCCCTTGTAAATATAGCTTTCGGCAGCCTCATAGGTCATATCCTGAGTAGCCATCAAATCTTCGATTACTTTTTCCTTAACATAATCCATAGGAGTAGAGGATATACCTTCTATCTTTGTCTGTCCCGGATTTAATGCGGCACGCATATCATCCGCCATAGCTTTATCATATTCTTCATGAGAAATAAATTCTAATTCAAGCATTCTTTTTAAAATTGTATGCTGTCTTTCAATTGCATTTTTGTTGTATACGCATGCATATTGCACGGAGCCTATAAATACATATCCCACAATATCTTCCTCAGGAATATCATTTATATCTTCCAAATTGTAGCGGTTAAAAGGAGCATAAGAAACAGTGCTTTTTGCGGCACCTGCCAAAAGTGCACTTTCTGCCAATGTAATTTCGTTTATATCCTTTGAAAAATATGTATGTGCAGCTGTCTGAACACCATAAGCGCTTTGACCCAAGGGTATGGTGTTAAGGTAATTTTCAAGAATCTGGTCTTTTGACAGTGTTCTTTCCACTTGTATTGATAAATAAATTTCCTTAATTTTTCTTTCCCAAGATTTCTCATTCGTTAGATATAAATTTTTAACTAGCTGTTGAGTAATTGTGCTGGCACCCTGGGCGGTTGGATCGCCCTCCTTTACATTGTGCACAAGAGCTCCCGCAATACGTCTTAAATCAATTCCGAAATGGTCTTCAAAGCGATGATCCTCGATTGCAATGAAAGCATTCCTGACATGCTTTGGTATCTGGCTGAGAGGAACTATTTCCCTGTTTTCATTGGGATCATGTATCTGCTCTATAATATTTCCGTTTTCATCAACAATCACAGAACTTTCCGAAAGAGTGGTAAGTACATTTGTAGCATCGATTTCGGGAGCGTTTTTTATTATTCCCATAACCATTCCAAAAACATATCCGCCTACAATAATTAGCGCTAAAAGTATAACAAGAAGGGTTATCCGAAAAATGACTTTTCTTTTCTTTTTTGCCAGCCTCTTTTTTTTGTTGTCTTTATTTTTTTGACCTGCATTATTTTCATTTATTTCAGTATTATTTTTTTCTTTTGACATTATATACCTCCGCTTTGTGCATTAGTTAGTATACCACAAATAAAACTAATATTGTCAAAAACTTTATTATCTTACATATTATATAATAGAAAGGTGGTGAAATCAATAGTTTAAAAATCACGTGGGGAAAATTATAAATATCTTAATAAGTTTGGCAGTATTAGCCAACTCGTTTCAGCACGCAGCATCTGTTTATTTGCTACTGTTTTAAAAAAAACGGGCTGTCATCCTGAGCATAGGGTCGGATCTCATCTTTTCCGCTGAAAAAGTTGAAAAACAAAGAGTTTGCAAAAAAACATTCGAAATGTTATATTGTATATATCAGTGGGTAATATATGTTAATAAAAGATGCACGGAGGAAAAATGGATAAGGAAAGATGTTTACTGGTTGCAGTGCAGATGCCGGGAAACCGTGAAGAAAACGATATGGATGAATTGGAGCAACTGGTTGAAGCGGCAGGCGGCGAAGTTGTTTCAAGTATTGTACAAAACAGGCAGAGCATTGATAACAGATTCTATACGGGTCAGGGAAAAATAGAGGAAATAAAAAATTATGTACAAGAACTAAATATAGATTCGGTAATATTCAATGATGAATTAAGCGGTTCGCAAATAAGAAATATTGAAGAAATTGTCGAAACAAAAATTATAGACAGAACAAGCCTTATACTCGATATATTTGCAAAAAGGGCGCTTACAAAGGAAGGACAGCTTCAGGTTGAATTAGCTCAGTTAAAATACAGTCTCCCGAGGCTTATAGGGGTGAATAAAAATCTGTCGAGATTAGGCGGAGGAATAGGTACAAGAGGACCCGGAGAGCAAAAGCTTGAAATCGACAGAAGAAGAATAAAAGAGAAAATCACAGACATTCAAAATAATTTGGAGGAATTGGGAAAGGTAAGAGAAACCAAAAGAAAGAAAAGAATGAAGGACCAGGTTCCCATAATATCCATAGTGGGATATACGAATGCCGGGAAATCAACATTGTTAAATGCGTTGGTGGACAGTGAATACGCGGAAACAGAAGCAGAAAACAAGAAGGTTTTCGCTGATGACATGCTTTTTGCAACTCTCGATACGGAGCTTAGGAGAGTAAGGCTGCCCGGAGGCAGAAGGGCTGTTTTCTCCGATACTGTAGGATTTATCAAGAAGCTTCCCACACAAATCGTTGAGGCATTCAAGGGAACCTTAGAAGAAATAAAGTATGCGGATTTAATAATTCACCTGATTGACATAAATGATGAAAATTTGACTGTACATAGGGAAACAACAACTAAATTAATTGAAAAAATAACAGACAGGGAAATACCTGTTCTTACGGTATACAACAAGGTTGATAAAATTTTAGACGAAAAAACAATCGCCGTATCAACAAATGACATTATTTATATATCGGCAAAACATAAATACAACATCCAGCTGCTCCTTGAAGCCGTTGACAGTAAAATTAACAGCTTAAAAAGCTTTTGCACCTTAAGAATACCAAATGACCAATTAAAAACATATTATTGGTTTTACGAAAACAGAGTAACCGAAAATGCAGAGTTTGGCAGTGATGGTGTAACATTTGATGCACTGTTGTATGAAAATGAAAAAGCACAGTATCAAGATTTCATAAAGGGTGATAGGAATGAGTTATAAGTCTATCCACAAAGAAGGAAGAGATGAAATAATTATAAATAAGTCCAAATTCATAGGCTCGGCTTGCCCTGTCGAAACCGAAGAAGAAGCATTGAAATTCATTGACAGAATCAAAAAAGAATTCAAGGACGCGACACATAATG